>Ga0335077_10006894_pt1 | contig 14050 bp, 7 predicted proteins | sample Lox_Sample_31_FD_207151 | JGI IMG/M metagenome (GOLD analysis project Ga0335077, IMG submission 207151) | Soil microbial communities from Loxahatchee National Wildlife Refuge, Florida, United States - Lox_Sample_3.1 | ecosystem: Environmental > Terrestrial > Soil > Wetlands | place: USA: Florida...
CCACATGGAGCGGATGATGCAAGTCTCGTCTATGACGCTGCCCATGCGCGGAAACAGGTCACACAGCATCTGCCCGGATTGGCCAAACCGCTTGAATTCGTGAGTCGGCCCGAAGCAGACCAGCTTCTGACCCTGTAGCTGGGCGATCTGCTGGCCCTTGGTCATGGACTCCGGCATCGGACTGCCGTTCAATTCGGCGAGTTTGGGCTTGTAATCAAAAGTCTCGAGATGCGATGGCCCGCCTGCCTGGTAAAGAAAGATGACGCGCTTTGCCTTCGGCGGGAAGTCCAGAGGATTCACGACGCCTTTCGAAGACATATTGGCGGCTTGTGCGGCCGCCAGCAACCGCGGGTTGAGGAGCGAATTTAAAGCCACCAGGCCCAGGCCGGCTGCGCCGCGCCCGAGAAAGGTGCGGCGGTTTAAATGCTGCGCGAAATCGTTGTTGGTCATAATCAATTCCTGGTGATGATCTCGTGCAGATTGAGCACTGCACGAGTAACAGTGGCTAGCGCGGCAAGTTGGCCAGGATTCTGTGCGTGTTCGAGCGGGGCTTCGCCAGTCGCCAGAAACTCGCGGGCGGAATCGGGCTGGGCGGCGAAGCGCTTCAGGTTCCGATCGTATAAGCCATGCAGGATCGAGCGCTCCTGAGCGCTCGGCGGCCGGTTCAACGCGCGGTCGAAAATCCAGTCTAATTCAGAATCGAACTTATTGCCGGCAGCTCCCTCGGCGTTCTGTGCGAACACTCGTGCCGCTTCGACGTAAATGGGATCGTTCAACAGATCGAGCGCCTGAAGCGGAGTGTTCGAAATCACGCGATTGACAGTGCATTCCTCGCGCGTCGGCGCATCGAAATTCAGAAGGCTCGGGTGCAGATAGCTGCGCTGCCAGGTGCTATAGAGACCCCGCCGGTGGAGATCCACTCCGTGGCCAGCGGAATATTCGCGCTTAGGAAAGTTGAGGGCCGCCAGATAACCAGGTGGCTCGACAGGATTGACACTCGGGCCGCCAAACTTTTCCTCGATCAGGCCTGACACCGCAAGCATCGTATCGCGCACGTTCTCCGCGTCTACCCGGAAGCGGTTCTGGTGGGCGAGCAAACGGTTTTCCGGATCCTTTTCCTGGCTCGCTGGATCGGGCAGAGAGGATTGCCGGTAGGTGTGACTGGTCACGATCAAGCGGATGATGTGGCGCACGTCCCAGTCGTGAGCGCCGGCCGCATCAAACTCCGGGTGCATAAATTCGCTCGCCAGCCAATCCATCAATTCCGCATGCACCGGCCACTCGCCTTGTGATCCGAGGTCGTCCAGCGTTTTAGATATGCCGATGCCAAAGAACTCGCGCCAGGTGCGGTTTACAAACGTGCGCGCGGTCAGCGGATTGTCGCGGGAAACCAGCCAGTTGGCCAGGTCGAGCCGTGTGGCGCGTTCGCCTTTGGTATCGAGTGATCCAAGAAAGCGCGGGATCGCCGGCTCCACGATGGGCGCCGAATCGTCCATCCAGTTTGCGCGCGGAAGAATGTGTGTGACAGCGGGATCGGTTGAAACCGTCGCTAGCACTTTCGGGATAGAGGCGTCCAGCAGACCGATTTGAGTTTCCAAGGACTGCACAGCGGCGTATTCACTGGCTAACCCCGGGCTCGACCATAGTCTGTAATCATGCAATGCGCTGCGTTCGTCTTCGTCACGATCCTCCACAGGCCGCCGCAAGGCCTTCATCACCTGCTCAGGCAGGCCGCTGTCCCAGGTGCTCTGATTGCTGCTCAAAGCTCGCTTTCCGGCATCGGCAATGGGAGGCCAAGCATAGCGATCGGAAGCCAGCGCTATGCGAAACCGCCCAATCACGGCTTTCCGCAACTCGGATTCGTGGCGCAGCGTGACGATGATCCGCGATCCGGTGGAGGTCTTCAGCGGTTCACTCAAGCGCACGGCCAGAAAAGGATCACGCGCTTCGCCGAAGCGAATTCCCCACGCGGTTTTCGGATCTCCATCGATGGCGGCCACCGGCGGCATGCTTGGATCGGTAGTAGTGGACGGCGTGTTGTGCGGTTTGTCATTGACCGTTGCCATTGTGAACTTCAGCTTGTGGACGGGCGTGCCCTCATCCACGATTTCGGCTTCAATTTCACTTAAGAGGAAACGGTCGGCCCCGCGTGCATAGCGCGCTCCGGGCAGGGTCTCATCCTGCACCACATCGATGCCAAGCTCGTTCCAGGTACCTGCGCCTGGTTGCAACGTGACCACGTACGTCTCATTGTCGGGATTGGGGCCGCTGGCGACGATGAGGCCATTGCCGGGCTTGCGGTCGAACTTCAGGCTGCCGTCGAGGTAGTACGTGTTATCCACCGGCTTGTCGTTATAAATGGTCAATTGCGCGCCGTGCAGGGCTCTTGCGGCGACAGGCCGCTGCCATCTCCAGGCGAGTTTGCCGGCCTCCCAGCGCGGCTTGAGCTCACGCTCCCATTCCTCGCCCGAGGCGGCGAGCGCCTTGGCTTTCTCTTCCAGGCTGGCGCGCGCCGCCGTAAGTTTCGCTTCGAGCTCTGCAAGCTGGCGCTGCTGCTCTTCGCTGGGGAGGCGAAGTTGCTCCCCCCAAGCGGTCGGACCGCGGTCCGGCACCAGGCCGGTTTCTTTTATGTCCGCGAAGAAAGCCTTCATCGCATAGAAATCCTTTGTAAGGAAGGGATCGAACTTATGGTCGTGACATTCGGCGCAGCCCATGGTGCTGCCCAGCCACACCGCGCTGAGTGTGCGGACGCGATCGGCACCGTACTTCGCCAAGTACTCCTTTGGCTGCAGGCCGCCTTCAGCGGAGGTACGATTCAGCCGGTTATACGCCGCTGCGACGCGCTGCTCCAGAGTCGCATTAGGCAGCAGGTCACCGGCAATCTGCTCGCGCGTGAACCGGTCGAACGGCTTGTTGTTCAAGAAGGCGCGCAAGACGTAATCACGGTAAGGCCAGATTGGAATGGGATTGTCGCCATGGAAGCCGCACGTATCGGCGTAGCGAACCGCGTCCAGCCAGTGCATGGTCCGCTGCTCAGCGAAATGCGGGGAGGCCATGAGCGTGTCCACAAGCTTCTCGTAGGCATCTGGACTGTTGTCCGCCTGGAAGGAATGAACCTGGTCTGGACTCGGCGGCAGCCCGGCGAGATCGAGCATTACCCGGCGAATCAAGGTCCGCTTGTCGGCCTCAGGCGCGGCTGAGAGGCCCTCGTGCTTGAGCCGCTCTTGAATGAAGTTATCGATGGGATTGCGAACCATTGCCGCCCCGCGCAATTGCGGGACAGCAGGCCGTTTGACGGGTTGATAGGCCCAGTGCCCTTCGTAGACGGCTCCCTGGGCAACCCACCTGCGGATCGTCTGCTTTTGTTTGACCGTCAGTTCCCTGTGTGCGAACTTCGGAGGCATGATCTTGCCGTCGGCCGCGAAGATGCGCTCGATGATTTCGCTTTTGTCAGGATCGCCGGGCACGATCGGGATACGCCCGGAATGCGTCGCCTTGAGCGCTTCCTCACGGATGTCGAGTCGCATGCCCGCCATGCGCGAACTTTTGTCAGGTCCGTGGCAACGGAAGCAGGTGTCGGACATGATGGGCCGTATGTCGCGATTGAAGCTTACTTTGTCCGGATCCGCGCCCGTGAGAGCGTCAACGCCGAAAACAACCACCGCAACCCATAGCAAGTACCGCATTGCCTGAGTGTACCGAATGCCAGGACCGCGGGCGTACCTCATGGGATGGGAGAGTCGCAGGTGCCCGTGTACGAAATCGGACAGTCAAATCGAATCGAAGTGACACGCAATGCGCAACGGGCACGCTCGAAAATCGACCCCACTGAAGACGCCAGAGCGAGGCACGGATCTGGGAAGCCCTAACTACTTCGCCGGGGCTGGCAATTTCGTTCCGACGGATGTCGAAGAGGTGGATGGCCTCGAGACGCCTACCGGTCGTTCTGTTGAGGGCCGGTACTGCCGCATCCTGCCTGGCCTCTGACGCCGCAAATTTCCAACCGCATCGCCGAGATTAAAGACGAAATACTCCCGCAAGCAGGCGGGGGGTCCTCGGCCTCGTACGCCCTGCTATCGGCTCGAACCTGGGAGCAGTAGCGACACTGATGCACACCACATTTTACGGCCCGCCTCCTGAATCGGCGGGCCTCGGCAAAGCAGTTGTGATCGCGGTCCGTACGGCGGCGGTTCTGGCCGGGCTGCTGACTTTCGGGTTTAACCTACCCAGTGCCGCGCCTTGGGCGCTGCGGTGGACACCTGCCTCACCGTGATCAGCATAATGAATATGCCGCTGCCTGATAGCGATTTTGCTCGTCTGAATATTCTGTGGTGTATACTTCAGCTACTCCAGTGAAGCGATTCACCATAAGCACGTTCTTCTTCGGGTTGCTGGCCATTGGCTGGTTTGTCATTTGTCATGCTTCCACCAGTGCCGCGCAAGGCACAGCCTCTAGCCTGGTCAGTGGCCAGGGAAAGATGAGGTTCCGCGTACTCTACACCTCCAGCCACCTGCCGGTGGAGGCGCAAAAGGTGCTGACCTCCGCACATGGCGGATTCGCTGTCGATGTGCGGCCGGGGAAGGGCGAGACTTACTTCGCCCTCAAGGGCGCGGGAATCATCCAGATCAGCAGTGACCTGAAGAGCACACGGCTGCTGGATACCGCGCCCGAGATGAAGGACACTAACCTGCACAACACCACCATCTGGTACGGCCCGGATGGCAGCCCCTATCTGGAGTTTCCGGGGAACGATGCCGGCGAGGTCTTCACCACGGACGTGAATGGAAAACTGCTTCATGCGCTAAAGACGCCAGAGCGAGGCACGGATCTGGGAAGCCCCATCGCCAACGACTACTTCGCCGGGGCCGGCAATTTCGTTCCGACGGATGTGGAAGAGGTGGATGGACTTCTTTACATGACGACCGGATACTCCAATCTTGACTTCGTGCTCACGGCGCGCATTGTCAGCACTCATCCTTTTCAGGCGGTGTGGTACGATCTGGCGTTCGGCGGCCGCGGAACTGGAGTCGGCCAGTTCGGCACAGCGCACGGCATCACCGTGCCGCCGGGGACAAAGCGGTTGGATATTGCCGACCGGCCTAATTCCAAGATCGATCGCTTCACCCGCTATGGACAATATCTCTCCACCCTGCGGATGCCACTGGGCTCATTGCCATGCGATATCTACTACCTCGGAAAATACGCGGTGGTCGGTTCTTTGGATGGTCCCGATCCAAGCAAGGGCGCGCCGATTTATCTCCTCGAGGATGATCACCTGATCTCCACGATACTGCCGAAGGAGGAGCTGGGCCTCACGAACTTCAAGCACGTCCATAACGCCGTGCTGCGGCAGTATGGCGATAAGCTCTATATCATCGCGCAGGCGTGGAACCCGGGCGACTTCGCCATCCTGGAGCAGGCGGCCGACTGACACCTGGTTCACGCCCGCAGCGGAAAACGAGGCTGAGCAGGCCATGCAAGGGCTGGGTGGCGTCGGGGAGCGAGTACGGGGAGCGAGTACGGGAAGCAGTCAAAAGAGTTGCAGCAGCTACATCGCCTCTCTATACTCTAGGACATGAATGGCGTGACATCATGCCTTCTGTTGTTTGTGTCTGTGGCAATGGCTGCGGAGGTAACCACAGAGCGCAGTGTCACCATGAAGACGCGTGATGGCGTCGTCCTGCGCGCCGACGTGTATCGTCCCAAAGCGGGTGGGAAGTTTCCGGTCCTTCTCGAGCGCACGCCTTACAACAAAGGCGAGGGCAACTCGGAATTGGGGATGCGCGCGGCGGCGCTGGGATACGTAGTGATCATCCAGGACGTGCGCGGGCGTTTCACTTCCGAGGGTGAATGGTATCCCTTCAAGCACGAGAGCGAGGACGGTTACGATACGGTGGAATGGGCGGCCTCCCTGCCGTATGCAAACGGTAAGGTCGGTATGTTTGGTGGATCGTACGTAGGCGCGACACAGATGTTGGCCGCCATTGCCGCTCCGCCGCACCTGGCAGGCGTATTCCCGGTTGTAACGGCATCCAACTATCACGATGGCTGGACCTATCAGGGTGGTGCATTCGAGCAGTGGTTCAACGAGTCCTGGACTTCAGGCCTGGTTCAGGACACGCTCGACCGGCGCCTCCGCGGGTCGGGCAACGCAATGAAGTGGATCTGGAAGCTACCGCTGACGACGTATCCTTTCGTCGATGTCCCCAACCCCTCGAGCCTCGCAGGGTATTTCATGGATTGGGCGCATCATCCCGATTTCGACGATTACTGGAAGCAATGGTCCATTGAGGATCACTACACGAACGTAAAAGTGCCGGCGTACAGCGTAGGCGGCTGGTATGACATCTTTCAAGGCGGAACCATTCGTAACTATGCTGGCCTGAAGACCCGCGTGGCCGGCCAGAGGCTCATGATGGGACCGTGGTATCACGGCCCCTTCAATGGGAAGGCGGGTGATTTGGATTTCGGAGCATCGGCTAGGGGCGACACGGACTCCGAGATGCTGCGCTGGTACGATCATCTGTTACGCAACATCGACAACGGTGCCGGGCGCGACAAGCCGGTGAAGATCTTCGTCATGGGCAGGAATGTCTGGCGCAATGAGGACGACTGGCCGCTCGCCCGGGCGCGCGTCACACATTACTTTCTGCACTCGGCTGGCAGCGCGAATACGCGTATGGGGGATGGAGCGCTGAGCCTGTCCGCCCCAGAGGCAGAACAGGCTGACCACTATATTTACGATCCCGCAAATCCGGTTCCGACGCACGGTGGCGGTCTCTGCTGCGATAACGATCATCTGTCGTCGGGCGCCTTCGATCAGCGGACCATTGAAGAGCGTCAGGACGTTCTAGTCTATACAACACCAGCGCTCTCGAGTGATTTCGAGGTGAGCGGGCCGATCGCGGTCGAGCTTTACGTCGGGTCGTCGGCGGTGGATACCGATTTCACGGCGAAACTGGTGGATCTGTGGCCGAACGGCTTCGCGCAGAATCTGACCGACGGGATCCTGCGCGCGCGCTACAGAAGCTCCCACTCTAGTCCCGAGCCGATGAAGGCGGGCAAGGTGTACAAGATCCGTATCGACATGTGGAACAGCAGTAACGTCTTTCTCGCCGGTCACCGGCTGCGGCTCGATATTTCGAGCAGCAACTTCCCACGTTTTGACCGCAATCTCAATACCGGTGAAGCAGCGGGAACGTCAAGCAGCATGGTGAAAGCCGAGAACACCATTTATCACGACGCGCAGCATCCTTCGGCGCTGATCCTACCGGTCGTGCCTTAACCGCGGTGCTTGCCACTCCATTCTTGCGCTGCGCTAAGCTCGGCGCGCTCTGTAAGTGTTAGCTCCTCGCTTTCAATAACCGCTGTGCGTGACAAGCCACTGTGCGAGTTCGCCGTCGGAGGTGGCCTCGCGGATCGTGAGCCCTGGCGCTCCGTTCACTGCCGGACGTGCCGGCCGATTTCGTCCGCCCACAAACCTCTCCAGAAGCACTGGCCGCATGCTTTGGGCCTCGATGATATCCGGCACATCCGCCGTTTGGAGAATGCCGGGCACGACAACGTCTTCCGGCACGTGACAGAAGCGATCTTCGAGGACTGAGAGAAAGGAGGTCAGGCCCCCTCGTGCGGCGATGGCATCAACATGATCTTCGTACACGCCCGCCATAGAGCCAAGAGGGCCCTTAGGGGCTCGGCCTGATGCTGCGCGACGGGACCGGACTCTTGCATTTCGCTTGATCAAATTGGAAATCGAGAGCATTCGTTTGCGCGAAAGAATCCCCCCAGAGTGAAATGTGCGCCGCGTCGATGTCTGGCCGAGCATGAACTCGGTCGCCGCGAGGTCCATGGCTTCTGGGCCACGGCTTGGCTTAGCCGCAGGCTCTCCGGTGTCACGAACATCCGGCAAACAGACTGCTACCTGTCGACGCAGTAAGGCCAGGATTTCGTTACTTCGCTGCGCTAAGAACTGGCTTCTTCCCGCCTGTGCCACTGCAACCTCAACCGGCATGGGCGACCGTGATGATTCCGCCGGCTTCAGCACGTAGACTGGCACCGTGATTCCGGGGTCGGTCTCGATAGTCAGCGCCTCAACCTGCACCTGCGACAACGACCTGGCCCAGAGTGGCGTTACCTTTGAATTCTGCGTCGGTTCGATGTCACCCAGCTTCTCGCGTAGCGCGCTCTTCAGTGCTGCCGGCGACATGTGTTTTGACCGGGATCGTTGTAGGCTCTGGCGAGCCATCGTCAGGACAATCGCGCTCGCGGATTTCGGATGCCGCACCTCAGATAACGCCGAGGACCACCCAACTTCGTTTCATGCGAAGCTATCATGTTGCCACAGGCTGGGCCTGGCACACGGGAACTGAACTGAAAGGAGGTATTTGTGACTGACACAGTGGTACCCGCATCTGCACGGAGCCTTGTGGCGTTTCTTGTTTTCGGGGGCCTTCACTGCTTTGGCGTGTCGCCGCTCTATATTCGCGGTTACGTGGTGATCCCCGAACCGCAAAGAATCGAGCTTAAGGGTAACGACTTTGAGTTCGACAACCAATGGCAACTACAGCGTGCGCAAAGCGTGAATGGTGACGATCCCGCCGTTCTGATCCTGACCGAGCTCTTAGCGGAACGTTTCGACCTTCGCCTCTCCTCCAGCGGGCAGCGTGCCATTGAACTGGCCATCCGCCCTGAGGCAGTGGAGCCCGGTGAAGCTGTGGATCGCGACAAAGCGGCCTTGGCCAGGCAGGCATACCGCCTGGAATTACGTCCCGAGCATATTTTCATTACTGCAAACGCTCCGGCGGGATTGTTTTATGCCGTCGAAACTCTCGTTCAGCTTGTGAAGCCAGAGCGAGGGCGCCTGTGGCTACCCGAAGCCGAAATTGTTGATTGGCCTGATGTCGGTTTGCGTGAGGTGTTTTGGGACGAGCAAGAGCACCTGGATCATTTCGATGTCCTCGAGCAGGCCATTCGGCGCGCGGCATTTTTCAAGGTCAACGCAATTGCCCTGCGGCTGAACCAGCATTTCGAATACGCAAGTGCCCCCGTTCTGGTCGACCCATACGCGCTTTCGCCGGTCCAGCTTCAGCAATTGACCGACTACGGGCTGAGCCATTACGTGCAGATCATTCCTTACCTGGACGGTCCCGCGCACATCAACTTTGTCCTGGAGCGCGACGAGTACAAGAACCTGCGAGAGTTCCCGGAAACGGCCTTCGAGATGTGTTCGACGAATCCAGCGGCATACAAGCTTCTCCAGGGGATGTCCCAGGACTTGATGAATGCCAACAAAGGCGGCAAGTATTTCCACCTGTCGACCGACGAAGCGTGGTTTATTGGAAAGGCCGATAACGGTCTGTGCCACGAAGCGGGCCGCGCGAGACAACTGGGCAGTCCGAGCAAACTATGGGCCGAATTCACGACCAAAATGGCGACGTATCTTGAGGCCCTCGGACGAACGGTCATATTTTGGGGTGAGGAGCCGTTGCAGGCCGAAGATATTCCGCGGTTACCCGCGGGGCTGATCAATGGAGAAGTCTACAGCTCGGCGTATAACAAGGCTTTTCGCGGGCGCGGGATTCGTCAGATGATTTATACCAACTCGTTGCCTGATGATCCGCTGTTCCCTTTCTACTATGTGCTGTCACCAAGGGAGCAACTGCATTCCCGTGGGGGTGTCGAAGAGCGGGCGACGCAAGTTTTCAACGAGATTTCCTATACTTCAGCCCGGCGTGAAGCGGATATTGCGGGTGCCGGCGTCTATGCCTGGGGGGATCTCGGCCCACATCCTGAAACCTACTGGTTGGGCTACGCGATGGGCGCATCCGCGGCATGGCATCCGGGTTCTCCTAATCCTCACGAAACTGCGCACCGATTCTACAGGCTGTTTTATGGTCCAGGGGCTACCGGCATGGGACGCCTCTATCAATTGATGAGCACGCAGGCTCAATTCTGGGCCAGCAGTTGGGACAGTGAGCCCTCGGGCAAACTGCCTCTGATTTTCGGTTATTCGTACGGCATTGGCCCCTTCACTCCGCACATCTCGACTCTGCCACTGCCGGGCTTGCCTACCGCGGAGATGCTTCGTCAGCATGGCCACTGGCGAGAGGAGAATGCCCGCCGAGTGAAGTTGGCAGATAAATTTCTTGGTGAGAACGACGAGTTGCTGAATCTGCTATATACGAACTTGTCCAGCGTGCAGTTCAACCGCCACAATCTGGAAGTTTACCTTACCATCGCCCAGATATTCCGCCAGAATCTTCTCCTGCTGAAGCGCCTGGAAGAAATGGCCGTCCAGCTTGAGAAAGCACAGGACCACGCCGCCAAACTGCACTTCGGAGACGCCGTCGACGCGCTGGATCAAGGGCTGGATACTGCCCGAAGAATTCGCGACGAGCGCAACCAAGCGCTGCACGACGCAACCACCGTCTGGTACCGCACCTGGTTTCCACGAGTGCGCGAAGCCAACGGCCGCCACGTAGCCCGCGAACCCCAGAGCTTCGTCGATACCGGATCAACAGATGCCGCACGCCGCCGCCAGGAGGGGCTGATCTATCTTATTGAACGGGAGTTCGCGCTGCCGTTTGGGGAGTGGGTGAACGATTTGCAGGGCGTCCGCAACCGCTACGCCGCCGCCCACAAACTGAGCCCGCGCGATGGCCGGTTCGACTGGCACGATACTTCCACCCTCCACAGTTCTGCCGTCAATCGCGAGTTGTGAAGTCACTGAGGGCTGAACCTGTTCTACAAAAAGAATGCATTCGTCATCTGCAGCGCATAGCGCAGATCGTTCCAGAGTGGCCTGAACAGAGCGTAGATCAGGCCAAAAACAGGCACGTATCAGGGCAAAAAACAGGCGAATTTTTGTTCAGCTTCAAAGGTTGCTTGCTATTCGCTGAGTGCCTTGTACAATTCTGGCCGGCGATGGCGCAGCGCGTAGTTCGGCTTGCTCCGGGCTTCCCACAGTTTCTCCGGTACCAGGTCGGCCAGGAGCATTTCCTCGCGAATGCACGTTCCGTCGGTTTGCGCTACGACATCGCCCAAAGGATCGAAAACCACGCAGCCGCCTGCATGATGCGGTTGGTTTTCACTCTCTTTTGGATAGGTATCGACGTACCCGGCCCGCCCCGCCTGGTTGCAGACCACTGCGAAACAGGCGTTCTCGTAAGCACGAGCCGCGTAGAGCCTTAGAAAGTAATTCATCGGGGCCGCAGCAGCCTGCTTCACCGATTCGGGGTCGTCCGTCCACATCGCCATGCGCGCCGCATGAGGCATCAGCAGGATGTCGGCTCCCTGCAACGCCAGAATCCGCGAGACCTCCGGGAATGTCCCGTCAAAACAGATGCTTGTTCCGACGCGGCATTTGCCGATGTCGAAAACTGCCGGCGCCTGCTTTGCTCCGGTATAAAACAGCGCCTCATCGCGAGACATGTGGAGTTTTCGCTGAGCTCCGATGAACCCATTCGGCCCGGTGAGCACCTGGGTGTTGAAAACGATATCGTGCTCTTTCTCGCTGAGTCCCACCGAGAGGAACAGGTCGAGGTCGCGGGAAATCCGACAAAGCCACTCCGTAGACGGACCATCAGGTACCGGCTCGGCCTGATACCACGTGTCGGGCGCGCAATGCCCGTGGACGAGCAACTCCGGAAACAGAGCCAGGTCGGCTCCTGCCTGTTTCGCTTGCTTCGCCCAGTGCTCGATCGCTTTCAAGTTTTCCGTGGGATTTCCCAGCAGACCGTTAATTGCCAGGGCTGCGACTCTAGTTTTGTACATGGCTTTTGCTTATTGTTGGCTGGAGCGTTCGGTAACGCAAGGGATATCTGGCGTCAGAGCTTGCCGCTCCGCTGTTCGCATTCCAGCAAGGGCGTGTCAGGGAGTGATCCGTTCCAACTCCCCTTGGTTTCGTGCGCTCGTGAAGCGTCAAGCCTCGGTTCGCACTACGCCTCGGCCCGGTTTACTGGGGGTAATTTCCTGCTGGTCGCCTGCTGCTCCCAGCAGGCGGTTGAAGGCGCGCGTCCAATAGAACTTGCCGCCGTCAGTGTCCACCGCAATGCCGACACACCATTTCCTCTGATCCGATCCCGGGCGCGATCGACTTTCACGTTGCCCAAACGTCCGTTTTGCGCTTCGGTCTGTCGACGGTGACCTCTGCTCCGCGACGCTGAGGAGCGCGCGGCTAACGTGGCAACCCTAACAGGCCGAATTGCATCCAACGAGGAGGAATTGATGAAAATGCGACTAATACTACTGACTTTGATGATGTGTGCCGGCCTCCTGGCAGCGGACGCGCCGAGCACGACAGAACCCAAAGCCGTGAACGACGCACGCTCGATGCCAAAGGCGGCGCGAAGCAGACACACATTTCATCCGTTGAGGCTCTTGCGTCGGCTGGGCAAAACCGAAAGCGAGTTCGCGTTCCGACTGTCATCCTGGGGAATTCCGCGTGAGGGCGAAGCCGTCAACTCAACGGTTTTGCCGCGTCCGATCCTTTTGACGGAGACCTCGGCTTTGATGCCGCAAGAACCGCCTGGCTGCGCTTCGCGATAGTTCTCGACCGAGTGTTTTTCTTCGAGAGGGGGCGTGCAGGGGTGATTTAGATTGGAAAGAATATGACTCGCGTGGTCTTTACGCTGCCTCTAATTCTGGTTCGCCCTATGTGCCCAGATGCCAGAACTTCCCGACATCTCGTACAATCCGCGAGCCCGTCGAGCAGTCGCACCTCAAAGACTTTGGTTACGGGTACAGAGTCACCACGACGCTCTCCGGCGCCACGAGAGGCGTGGCTCGGAGGGCGGCTGTATTCGACGACTTCTTGCGTAGACTTTCAGAGACCGCCAGCAGATTCATTATTGTTGGATGCACCCTTCCCCGGTTGGGTCGCATCGCGCTGTTACATTTTTCTGCTGGTCGCGGATGCCCGCGCCTTCGAAGGCCATCGCGCTTTTACGATCTTTTGACATTTTCTACACAGCGCCGGGCGAATAGCCGCGTCATATCAGCATGTGTGCCCCGGGTTCCACTCTGCTTAGACACAGCCTGTTCGGATTGCTCGCAATCTTCCCCATTGCGCTGGCAGTAACAAGTGAAACCTCAATGAGCGCGAGGAGCAATTCGGTGCTGGGAAATCCCTATTGGCCGGCTCGCAGGTGCCGGCACCGGTGCGCTCGGTCCTCGAGCGGGCATGCGGGGACTGCCATTCTGAAAATACCGTCTGGCCCTGGTACGCTGGCGTTCCGCCGCTTTCCTGGACGATTCACAGTGAGGTCGCGCGGGGCCGCGCGTTCATGAATCTATCAAGGTGGAGCGAGTATTCAGATGCGGAACACCGCGGCTTTGCGCTCGCAATCAATAGTGCAACCGCGACCCATACCATGCCGCCTCCCAGATACGTTTGGATGCATAGCAATGCGAGACTGTCTGCCGCCGAGTTGGACTTATTGAGAGAATGGGCACTCCGCACGGCTGTCCATTCCAGGCAAAATCCAGATCATAAGTGAGCGAGAACGAAAATGCCAAACAGCGGCCTGGGCCGGGGTCACCAAATCGTCACCGATGTCTGCACCGTCAAAGCACAACCTGACCACCGGTTTGACCCCAATTTGTACCTTGACCGGAAGATCCGACGCAGCCGGTTAGACAAAACATCATAGGAGCCACGCCATGACCACGAACAACGATATAGAGACGATCCTTCAAAGCGCATTACAAGCCGGTTACCAAGACGCGCACCTTGAAATCCATCAGACACAAAAAATCGCCTTCCTCGATTCGCGGCGGTTGGAGCTGACACGCAAGGAATACGACCTGCTGTTGCTGTTGGTCGAGAATGCTGGAGAAGTAGTGCCACGAGAGGTCCTGTTGATGCGTGTCTGGGGATACGGTAGCGCGATTCGGACTCGTACGCTCGATGTGCATATCCGCAGGTTGCGAAAACAGTTGGGCTCGTACAGCGAGCAATGCATAGAGACCATCTTCGGGATTGGCTACCGGTTTCAGCCGTTCCGCACAAGCCGTCGTTTTCAGTCTGTTGCGCCCGTTTCTGAAATCGCT
>Ga0335077_10006895_pt1 | contig 14050 bp, 10 predicted proteins | sample Lox_Sample_31_FD_207151 | JGI IMG/M metagenome (GOLD analysis project Ga0335077, IMG submission 207151) | Soil microbial communities from Loxahatchee National Wildlife Refuge, Florida, United States - Lox_Sample_3.1 | ecosystem: Environmental > Terrestrial > Soil > Wetlands | place: USA...
ACGCCTCCCCAGCGCAGGACCATGGACCCCAGGCTACGAATGCCCTGGTAGGGATAGAAGACCTGGGAGAAAAGCTCACAAATAACAGCGAATTTCAGCACTGCATCCAGCGATTCAAAGCTTACGAAGGTATAGCGGTAGAGATCTTTTCCCCCGAAGTGGAACAGATAGAGAATCAAGGGGAAAGAGACCAAGTGAACGAGGACATAGGAAAAGAAGAGCGGGTAGTCGCGATACAGGCGTCGGACCCACATCCGGCCGGCAATGGCGCACTGCAGGGCGGGCGCCACGAACCAGAGCACATAAACCAGTTTGCTTAACATGGCGGACTGACCGCGGCAGGGCGCAGCATAGCAGCCTCGGCGGTCAGTCCACAAGTATTTTGCTCAAAACGCTAACGGCTGCTGACGTGCGGCCACGGAATCCCGTCGGCCCAAACGTGGGTAGGCACTGCCAATGTGCTCGCCAACACCGCCAACAACGCCAGAACCTGAAGTGCTCTCTTCATTGTGATCTCCTCTGGAGTGGAATTACTGCTCTTCGCGGAGAGCTTAACGTTGCAGAGAACACTTGCGGCAAGAGACTATTTTTTGTTACAGGTCCGTAAACTGGAAAGGAAATGGGGTTGGCGTTGGATTTGGGCGGTTTTGTGAGAAACTTTGGAGGAGTGTGCACTTTTTCAGTCCAGAATGGCGCCTTGCGCGACTCTGGAGCGGATGAAAGCAGAGCCCTGAGTTATCATAGTCATGATGCCCGCTGCTCATTCTTTTCAGACCGACGATACCCGGTTGCATTCGATCCAGGACAAAGTGCTATCTGGAATTCGGATCGACGCAGCAGACGCGCTAGCCCTGTATCGGACGCATGACATATTAGCCGTGGGTTGGATGGCGAATCAGGTTCGTGAGCGGATGCACGGCGATCGGACATACTTTAATGTGAATCGCCACATCAATCCAACCAATGTCTGCGTCGCGGCTTGCCGGTTGTGCGCATTTGGCCGCAAGAAAGACGCGCCCGGCGCATATACGATGGCTCTGGAAGAAGCGTTCGAGACCGCAGCTACCGGTTATAGCGAAGCGGTGACCGAGTTCCACATCGTGGGCGGCCTGCACCCCGACTTGCCCTTTCAGTACTTCCTCGATCTTTGCCACGGACTCAAGCAACGCTTTCCGCAGGTTCACCTCAAAGCCTTCACGATGGTGGAAGTGGCGTACCTGGCGCGGCGGGCAAAACTTTCCGTTCGCGAAACTCTGGAACAACTGAAGGCCTCGGGGGTCGATTCCCTGCCGGGTGGCGGCGCTGAAATCTTCGCCGATCGCGTGCGTCACATCATCTGTGATCACAAGATTGATGGAGATGAGTGGCTGGAAACCGCGCGCCTGGCCCACCAGATGGGACTCAAGTCAAATGCCACCATGCTCTACGGTCACGTGGAAAACGACGAGGACCGCGTCGATCACCTGCTGAAACTTCGCGCCCTGCAAGATGAAACCGGCGGATTTCAGACTTTCATTCCGTTGGCTTTTCACCCTGCCAACACGCCGCTGCAGCACTTGCCAACCACCACCGGCATGCTCGACATCAAGCAGATTGCCGTAAGCCGCCTGGTGCTCGACAATTTTCCTCACATCAAGGCTTATTGGCAGATGATGACCGCCAAGATTGCCCAGATTGCCCAACGCTTTGGCGCCGACGACATCGACGGCACGGTGGTGGAAGAGAAGATCTATCACGATGCCGGCGCTACTACGCCTCAGGGTCTGCGGCGGTCCGAGTTGGTTCGCTTGATCACGGAAGCCGGAAGGAAACCAGTTGAGCGCGACACCCTCTACCGGCCAGTGACTCGCACGGAGACCTCGGTTACGGTGGCAGTGTAGATCTACACGGCGCTTATTGACACCGGACGGCGACCTGTCAAGGGCACAAATCACACCGGCGGCCTACAGAATTGTCCCCATGGCTAATTTCCTCTGGCCTGCTTGACAGGGGTGTAGAATCGGAGTTGTAGGAACGGGCGCTTCGCGGGATCTTCACCCGTTATCGAGGCAATGCTATGAACGTCCACATCACCTACAAGGTTCATAAAACTCCCGACATCGAAAAAGACATCAACCACCTGATCGAGAAACTGCGCAGGCGTTTGCAGGTGTTTCGCCCGGAATTGGTGCATTTGAAAGGCATTGTGGAACAGACCTCGCCGCGCGAGGGCGCCACTGTCTCGCTCAATCTGCGTCTGCCCTCCGGACAGATGGCGGTGCAGGAATCGTCTGCGACTGCTAATGCCGCGGTTAAGGCCGCGTTCGACGACCTGTTGCAGCAGATCACCCGACACAAGGAGTTGCTGCGCAGCTCGCACAAATGGCCTCGCTGGCGGCGCGGGGCCAACACTCCTTTGGAACAGGTTCCTTTCGAGGAAACGATCGCGGCGGTGCAGCCCGTCTCCGTTTCCGGCGAGGACGTTCGCTCCTATGTGAATGCGAATCTGGGCCGCTTGCAGCGCTTTGTCGAACGCGAACTATTGTTCCGTGAAAGCGCCGACGAGATCGCTCCCGACAGCATTACCCGGGAAGAAGTGGTGGACGAAGCCATTGCCCGCGCACTCGGCGATGGGCATGACAAACCGGATCGTCTGGCGCTCGAGCCATGGCTCTATCGGTTAGCCATGCGAGTGATCGACGAAATGGTTCCTCGGACCGACGAAGGGACCGCAAACGTCGCCCTGGAAGAATCGGCACGGAAGCCCAACGTGCGCGGCAGCGACGAGTCCGAGCTGCAGTTTCATCAGCCGGACGAGACCCTTACCGAAGAGAGCGTCATTGCCGATCGACGGATGGCCACACCGGAGGCCATCGCCTACAGCGATGAGATGATCGCCCTGGTGCAGTTCGCCCTCGGGGGCGTAGGCCGGGAAGACTCGGAGACCTTCATTCTTCATGCCCTGGAGGGCTTTTCGCTGGACGAAATTTCAGCGATCACCGATCGCACGCCGCAGGATGTGACTGCGGCCATCGCCCGCGTACGCGAACATTTACGCAAGTCCCCGCCTCTCGCCGATCAATTCAAGGAAAAACTGCTGGAAAAAACCGGTCCGCAAATCTAACGCACTCAGGAGACTCGTGATGATCACCCGCGAAGAGATCCGTGAGCTGGCGCAATTCCGACCTGCCCTTACGGGAAGCTCCGCTGTTAGTTTCTATTTTCAGCCCAGAACGCCGCAGAACAAGTCGCATCGTGAGGAGGCGATTCTAGCTAAGGATCTGGTGCGCACCGCCTTGCGCGAAGCTGAGAAGAATGGCAGGAACGAAGGCCTGCGCGCGGACCTGGACCGCGTTCAGGATATGGCCACCAACCTGCGCGGAAACCCGGCGCGCGCCAAGGCGATCTTTGCCTGCTGCGCGGAAAACTTCTGGCGGGAATTCGATCTTCCACCGCTCCTGGCGGGAACTCAGCTCTTCGTGAATCAACGCTTTCATCTGAAGCCGCTGGCAACGCTGTTGGGCGCTCAGCCGCGGGTGGGTGTAGTTCTGCTCAACCGGCAACGAGCGCGTTTTTTTGATTTCCGGCTGGAGGAACTGCGGGAGCGCGAAGGCCTGTTCCATGCCGTAACCAGGCGCGGCCGCAGCGACGGGTTCGCCGGCTACAACGGCGGCCGCGCCGCACGCGGTGTTGCCGACGAGGTCATGCACCACTTCAAGAACGTCGCCCAGCGACTGAAGGACGAAGTCGAATCCGGCAGCTGGGAAAAACTGGTGGTTGGCTGTCAGGACGAGCATTGGCCCGAGTTCGAGGCGCAGCTTCACCCCTATGCGAAGCAACGATTGCTGGGGCGGTTTTCGGCCGACGTTGGCATCGCCAGCGCCGATCAGATTCGAGATCATGTCTCTCGTATTCTGCGCGCCGCGCTGAGCCAACGCCGGTCAGAGTTGGTCCGACAGGTTATCAGCCATGCGAAGGGCCACAGCCGCGGCGTCACCGGCCTGCGGCGAGTCCTGCGGGCGCTGGAGCTGGGCGAAGTACAGACCCTGCTCATCGGAGATGGTTATCGCGCTGAAGCGGTGGAATGCGCCGGCTGCGGTCATCTGGACGCGCACCTGGTCAAATTCTGCCCGCTCTGTGGCCGTGCTACCCGCACACTCGACGACATCATGGACGCGGTAATTCCCGCGGCCATCTGCCGGGATACCGAGGTTTTCTATATCAAAGATGATCCCGAGTTTGATCGTGCTGGGAATGTAGCGGCTCTGCTGCGTTTTCGCGCAGATGAGAGTAAGGCGAGCCGGCTGCGCGCGGCGTCCTAGAAGCCAATCGGGGCCAGAGCTGGGAGTCTTCCCGGGCCTGGCCCGCTGGCGAGAAGTCGTGGCTTTTTCAAGTCTGCTGCGCTTCCGGGTTGGATGCCACAGTCATTCTCTCAATTCTTTAATATTTTCCACCACGATCGCCTTGGAACCGCCTCTTTCGTTGACCGGGCCGGTAACCTTCACCAACTTTTCCACCAACGGCAGCACTCTGGCCCGCACATCGACATCTGGCATCTCCGCTAAGATGGGATGAAATACTTCTTCGTCTTTCGTCAGAATTATTTTCGGTTTTTTGTTTCCACAATAGTTCATGTATCATCGAAGTATGGATGCAAGAGTGAGATTGTCCGGTGCTGCGATGTTGATCGGCGAGCCGTCCCGGGCCGCCATGTTATGGAGCCTGATGGGCGGCGAGTCGCGCCCGGCAAGCGAGTTGGCGATGTTGGCCAACGTGTCTCCTCAAACTGCCAGCAATCACTTGCGGCTTCTTCTCGACGGCGGTTTCGTCAAGGCGGCGGCCATGGGTCGCAACAAGTTTTACCGCCTGGGAAGTTCCGCGGTTGCGGCCGCCCTGGAGTCTTTGGCGGTCGCAGTTCACGCCAAACCCGCCAACCAGGGAATTGCGCAACACAGCGCGCCGGAACTGGTGTTCGCGCGCACCTGCTATGACCACCTGGCGGGTGAGCTTGGGGTAGCAATGCTCGCTAGACTGCGCGATGAAGATTGCTTGAAGCAGCGATCATCGGAATATCGACTGACGCCGCGGGGCCAAGAATTCCTGCACCAGCTCGGAGTCGACGTCGCTGGCGCCCAAGCCATGCGGCGGCGATTCGCTTATCCGTGCCTGGACTGGAGCCAGCGCGTCCCTCATCTGGGCGGGGCCCTGGGGGCTGCCCTGCTGGACTGGCTGCTTCGGTCCAGAGTGGTGGTTCGACGAGAGGCCAGCCGAGCGGTGCGGCTGACCAGGAACGGGCAGCAGCAACTAGGACGCCTGTTCGAGATCCGTCTGACCCGCGCCGGCGCCATCGCTCATTAGCTTCCGCCGAGGATGCGGCCAATGTGGCGATCACCCGCTCAGTGCTGTTATTCTTTCCCGCGCTATATCCTTGGGAGGAAGAGCATGAGCGTTTCCCGCCGCGATTTTCTTTCTACAGCAGTGATGGGTTCGCTTTCTCTGAGCCTGGAGGCAGGTGGACAAAAGCCGGACCCAACGGCCGGCAACTCAGTCTACAAACGGCCGATCATCGTGAGCGCCGGCAATGGCGTCGACTACCTGGACGAGGCATTTGAAATTCTGCGGCGCGGCGGCGATACCCTGGATGCGGCGATGAAGGTCATCCAAGGGCCGGAGAACGATCCCAAGGATGACAGCGTCGGACTGGGTGGCCTTCCCAACGAAGAAGGCGTGGTCGAACTCGACGCCTGCTGCATGCACGGTCCCACCCGCCGCGCCGGCGCCGTGGGCGGAGTGCGCAACATCAAGAACGTCTCGCTGGTCTCCAAGGCGGTGATGGAGCACACCGGACACGTGATGCTGGTAGGCGAAGGCGCGGAGCGGTTCGCGGTGGCAATGGGATTTCCGCGCGAGAATCTTCTGACCGAGCGCTCGCGAAAAATCTGGATGCTGTGGAAGCAACTTCATTCGAGCGACGACTGGTGGGGCCCCGGTTTGGCTGATCCCCACTTCCAGCCGCCAGCCAACCCGCCCCAAAGCGAACTGTGGCCAGAGCGTTTTCGCAAATTGAAGGAAATGGCGACGAGCTTGGGCATCGAGCCCGAATTCCAGATGGCGGCGATCCGCCGCGTGTTATTTCCACCGACCGGCACCATCCATTGTTCGGTACTCAATGAGAACGGCGAAATCTCTGGCGCCACCACTACCAGCGGGCTGGCCTACAAGCTTCCGGGACGCGTAGGCGATTCACCGATCATCGGTGCCGGCTGCTATACGGATCAGGACGTGGGCTCGGCCGGGGCTACCGGCAGCGGCGAGGAAAACATCAAGGTGGCAGGCGCCCACACCATCGTGGAGAACATGCGGCGCGGCATGCCGCCGCAAGACGCCGCCATCGATGCCCTGAAACGCATCGTGCGCAACTACGACAGTGACATGAATAAGTTGCGGTTGATGGACATGACATACTACGTTCTACGCAAGGATGGAGCTTACGCGGGCGTTTCTCTCTGGGAGGGCTACATGCCTAGTCCGTGGGAAGACCCGCAACCCAAACCGCATCACATCGCTGTACATGACGGTACCCGGCGGCTGGAAAAGACGATCCCGCTATTCAAGGGCTTCTCCCAGGAATTTCCGCCGTTTCCGCCAATCCCCCAGGAACGCAAACAGGAACTGGAGAATCTCAAGTAACGGCTGATGAGACGAGTTTCCTTGATCTCGATGCCAGCAGTCATCTTTCGGGAGGGCGGGACCGTCCCTTGAGGTCATACGCTCACCACTGCCAGGGATAGCCTTGTCCGCCCACCAGTGGGACGAAACGACAGCCTTCCAGGCGGGTCACGCGCTCTTTTCCCTCGCCGAGTTTCTCGACCAACTGCAATTCCTGCGAGACCGACGGACCGACCGGCACGATCATCCTTCCGCCGTCGGCGAGTTGCTCAATCAGCGCGGGCGGGGCTTGGGGCGCTGCCGCCGAAACGATGATGATGTCGAACGGAGCAAACTGAGGAGCGCCCAGGCTCCCATCTCCGACTATGACGGTCACGTTCCCGTATCCGAGGCGCGATAAGGTCTGCTCGGCTTGGCGCGCCAGAGGTTCCAGCCGTTCGACGGAAAACACCTGCCGGCTAATTTCCGCGAGCAGCGCCGTCACATAGCCGGATCCCGTGCCAATCTCGAGGATCCTATGGGAAGGGTCAAGCCGTAATATGTCCAGCATGTAGCCCACAATGTAAGGCTGCGAGATGGTCTGATTTTCGCCGATCGGGACAGGATGGTCATCGTAGGCCTGATCGCGGAAGGCCTCAGCGACAAATTCGTGCCGTGGTACTCGAGCCATGGCCGCCAGAACGCGCTCGTCCCGAATACCGCGGGCACGCAATTGGGTCTCGACCATCTGGTGCCGCGACGAAGTTAACCGGTCGGTCTGGGTTGATCCGGACATGTGGTCCGTTCAGCATACAGGACGGTGGTTCGAAGGTCAGTAGCGGCCGACTCGCGGGCGGACGCCTCCGGCCCCACCACCAGAGCGTTACTTCTTTCGTTGACGGATTCGCACATCGAAGCTGACCACCCCGTTCTGATCACGCACCCCGATGATCGAGATGTTGCGCGTGACGTTGTATTCGATCTGGATGATCTGCTGCGAGGCTTGAGAGACATTGGTGCTGTAGGTAAGCGTCAGCTTGTCGGCGACCTGTTGTTCGATGGTGACTTGGGGGCCGCGATTGGGATTGGTCTCTGTCGCCAGGCCTTGAGGGTCGATCTTGATGCGGCTGACGCCGAACAAGCGCTGCGCCCGGCTACTGAGCGTGGCGTTAAGAGCCTCGCCGAGAATCGCATTCGAAGTTTCCTGAGCAAAGCTCGACTGGCCGGACGCCTGTAATTGAGCAGATTCCTCCTGGGTGCGTCCCAGGGCAAGAAGCGCGATGATGTCAGACTCAGGCAGCGGCGGCTCGGATCGCCACTTGATGGTCGGCTTGTCCAGCTTCCCATTCAGATTGATGGTGACGTCATAGTCTCGAATCTGGGTGGTAGCCTGAAGATCGATCACCGGGGTAATGCTCACCGGATTCGAAAAGCTGACGTCGCCGCGTTCCAGCCGATACTTAGTTCCGTTGAAATAGATTTCTCCCTCAAGAATATCCGCGCGGCCCAACACCACCGGCCGAGCCACGCTGCCCCGCAGGTGCAGATCGGCATCGCCCGATAGCTTTGCCACCGCGGTTTGCATCTGCAGTTCCGGGGTGGTGGTCAGGTGGACATCGAGCCGCACTCGATTCAGGTAAGTATTGGTTTGCGGCAGGATGACGGACTGCTTGCTGCGCGCCAAGTAGAGTCCGAAGTCGAAGCCCGGCGTCATGGCCAGTTTCGTGACCGTCAGATCGCCGGAGAGCGTGGCTGCCGAAAGGTTCCCCGCCAGGCGCAAGTCGGCATTGGCCGTGGAACTGATGCCCGGCGGATAACGCAGACGGACCTCTTGCGCGGTCGCGGTAAGGTTGAAGTTTACCTGTCCGTTATAAGAGGTTACATCGCCGCCCAGGGTCACCAGACCTCCACCACTGTGCGCGGTGAGGTTTTCGACCTGCAAGCGGTTCTGGTTGAACAGCAGCGTGCCATTAATGTCGCTCAGCGAGCTGGGAAGATCGACGTAGGCAACAGCCCCGTTGGTGATTCGCAGCTGGCCCTGCGCCATCGGCTGTGAAATCGTGCCTTCCAGTGTGCCACTCACCGTGACCGTACCCGAGGTGGTAAAGTTCGAGTCCAGCGTCTGGATGAGCTGCAGGTTGACACGTCCATCGGCGCGGAGATCAAGCTGGCGGTCGCCCGTCAGATGCACTTGTCCGCTGGCCGACAGGTCCGTGCCGTCGCCCTGCAGACGCAATTGCTGGATTTCGAGGACCTGATTCGACAAGGCGAAGCGGACCGGGCCATCGTTGTGCAATTTGATATTGTCGAGATCCACGTACGCCTCGGAGAGGTCGGCGGTGACCGCGAGCTCGCGCGGGTGCCGCAGCGGACCAATCAAGCGCAGTTCTCCCGCGAAAGCTGAGTGCCCCGTGACCCGGCCGCTAAGGTAGGAGCGCAACAGGGAGTCGGCATCGAGATGATTGAAACGCAGAGTCACATTCGCCGGCCAGGCCTCGCGCAGGTGGATATCGCCATCCACGGATAACTCTGCCTCGTTGAATTGCGAACGGCCCACCAGGTGCATGTCGGCGCCTTGGGTGATGGCGTCAAAGGTGAAGTCCCCGGCGCGCTCGTGATCGAAGGCCAGATCGTGTAACTGGATCTTGGCATTCACCACCGGAGCATCCAGCGTACCTGAGCCGAACGCGCTGAAATCCATGCGGCCGTCGATGGCCACACGAGTCACCTGCAATTGCGGAATGCGCGCCAGGTCGAATCCGTGCCCGGTGATATTGAAGCGAAAGCCACGCGTACTGGGATGGTAGGCCGCCATCCCTGCAATGCGCCCGTTGTAATGGACGATATCGATGTTGTTGAGTTGCGCCTCCCCGCCGCCCAACCGCACATCCGAGGTGAAGCGCTCGATCGGTTCTCCATACAAGACTGCCTGGCGCAATTGCAAGTGGCCGTCTCCCCGGGGATCGGCACGCGTGCCGCCGGCTTGCAACACCCCATCGATCCGGCCGCTGATGGGATACGCAGTCCCGGCTAAAGCCTGCAACTCGCCCACATCCGCGTTGTGTACGTCCAGATGCAAGGTGATCGGACTCTGATCGAGAAGATGTCCGTTTTGCAGGCTGGCGCTGAGATCGAAACCCAGACGAATGTCGCCGTGATGCAGCACGCCATTGCGAGCGGCAAAATGCTCGGGAGAAAACTGCAGGTTGACGTTCAGCGAATCCCAATGCACCTGCCGGGCCGCGAAATTGGAGTTCGCAGGAACCAGCCAGTCAAAATTATCGGCCTGCAGATTGCCCGCAAGGCTGACATTGTCCAGATTACCCGTGGCTGTGCCGGTGAAGGTTGCGTGGCCCTCGAACCTGATCGGAATCGACGCGGGCCCCCCGAGCAGGCTGACTGCCGGCTGTAACTCCCCGATGTCGGTGCTGGTCGCTGAAAGCCTGAGACTGCTGGAGGAAGACAAATTGCCGGAAGCGTGAAATTGCGTGGACCGGGTGGAGAGGCTAATGTCGCCGACTTCCAGTTCCCGGGAACTGCCGTGATAGGTCGCGCGAACCCGGGCGGTGAGGGGTAGCTGACCGTGAACCGGCGCCGCCGGCGGCGCGCCATCCAGAACAATATCCACGTCCGCGTTCTCCGGTTCTCCCTGCCAGCGGGCCTCGATCGTGCCGCTAGCCGATCCAACCGGCTTCATCGCTTTTAATGGAAGGGTCGGCGAAGAAATAGCCTCCGCAACCGCTGCTACCGACAGATCTTTCATACGCAAGCGCAGCGTCCCCTTTTGCTCCGGCGGCTTTTTGCCTTTGGGAACTTTCCCGGCTGAAGCCGAGGTCCGCCAATTGCTCACGTCGGCATCGCCGGTGACCACGCCACCGAGGAGGCGTCCTTGCAATTGGGCCAGTGTAAGCCGCTGTGGCGTCACCGTGAACTGGGCACTTAAGCCAGCGTTACTTAGAGCGAGACGGTTGTCTCGCCACTCAAAATCCTTGAGCAGCAATTTACCCGCGGACGTAAACTCCGCCAGCGACCAGGTTCCCTTCCCGTCCACTTGCAGCATACCTCCTCGCAGATCCTGCCGGCGGGCGATGGCCGCCGCTTCCTGCAGATCGACAGTGCCGCTATAGCTGGCTTGTATCTTCGGATTGCGGAAATCGTCGAGCCGGCCGCTCGCATCCAGCCGCGAGCGCCCCGAGTTCCACTTCAACGATTTCACCTCAAAGTCTCTCGATGTAAGGATGAAGTGAGCTTCCAGCATCCAGGAAAAGGAACGGTAATCCTGAAGGCGAGTATCAACCTTACCCAGCAGCAGGTCGCCTTGGTATCGGCGGTGCAGCAAGGAGTAGGTCATGTTCGCAGAGACATCATTCACCGAGAAATCCAGGGGAATCTTCTGATTGTTCCACAGCAATTCACCCCTCCTCGCCTCGAGGTACCCAATGGATAAGGAGAAAAGCTGCTCGATCGCGTTTTTTTCGGAAGTGGAGGCGACCCGGGGCTCCGGCTGATTTGTGGCCCCATCCGGGTAGACCATCAGATGAATCACCGGGCGATCAAAAATAATCGAACGGAATCCGAATTCACTGCTCAGAATGGAGACGATCTCCACTTTCGCCACCACCCGGTCGACGTGTGCGTATGGAACTTCATTGGCGCCCTCGCGCCCGTGGATGGTGAGATCGCGGATATCAATCAGGAAGCGGAACGGAATGGTGTGGATGCCGCCAACTTCGACCCGGCCTCCGGTAACCCGTTCGACCTCAGCGATGAACCGCTGACGCACCCGGGCCTGGAAGGAGTCCGTAGTCGCGTACCAAGCCAATCCGCCGAGGACCACGAGCAGGAAGGCTGCGGCATACAGCAGGTATCTGGCCCACTTGCGCCATCGCGGCTTAGCGACGGCCTCGGTCAACGCTGCTGGCCTCCCGGGCCGGCCCCCCCGGAGATGGGTTGAACCGCAGGAGCATGGATTTCGCTTTCAGCACGCAGGTTCTGCAACCACGCCACCAGAAGTTGATCCATTTTCTGCTGGGTGAGGAGTTCCTTAATTTTCGGTGTCACTTCCGCCAGGGGAACCTCGTTGGCGCCGGACTGCCGCAGTTGGGGGATAAGGGTCTGCTGGTAATAGCTCTCAATGCTGCGATTATCAATCTGGATCGTCGGACGCAGCCGCGAATCCACCAGCCGCATCACGTCCAGCTCCGTGGCGATCCGTGCTTCCAGGCCCTTTTCGGTCATGCCATGGCGCTGGAGTACGGCGCCCCACTCCGCCCCATCCTGCGCGCCGGCATAGTGCTGCCGGATGTCGTGGATTCGTTTCTCCACTTCCTCTACCGCCGTTCGCGATTCCGAATTGCGCATCTGCTCGCGCAGCAGTTCCTGGTCGATCAATCGGTCCAGAGCCGCCTTGCGGTCCGCGGTTGTTACCTGATCCAGGGAACGGCCATCCACGAAAGCTTCGTAACACACCGCGGCGTCCCAATCGCTCTGCAGAATCACCCGGCCGTTCACTGTGGCGACGATGCGGTCGATGATCTCGGCGCTCGCGGACACGCCCAGCAACAGCGCCATCAACACCAACCGGGAAATATTTCTTCTTATCAAAATGTCTGTCCGATGCTGAAGAATACGTTCAGATGCCGCCCCCGTTCAGGCACGAAGTACGGTGAAGTATTCGGGCAAAACGTCGAGGTGCCTTCGGTGAAGGATCTCGGCTGTGCCTGACAACTGGGAAACGAGGTCGGGTTTAAATTGTACCCGAAATCAAAGCGAACCGGGCCAATCGGCGTCTTGTAGCGTACCCCTACGCCGATGGCGTGGGAAATATAATTGTAATTGCACTGCTTAGCCGTGCCCGGCTCCAGGCATAGTTCCGGATCGCGCTGCCGCCAGTGACCCAGGCTGTGCAGCATATCGCTGCCGCTGGTGAATACGTTCCCCATGTCGTGGAAAATGGCAAAGCTGATGTTGTCATCGACGAAGGGCAGGGAGACCGGCGGAAAGCGCAGCTCGAGGTTATTGATGAACAGGGCGCTTCCGCCCAGAGGGAACCCAGTCTGGGGATCCCGCGGGCCGGCCTGATTCAGACCAAAGCCACGGTGGGAGTTGCCGCCTCCCGAAAGAAAAAGCTCGGGCAGAGGAATGCTGCACGGCCCCGACGTGCCTGGCGGACAGGTCTGCCCCGGCCGCAGAATGCTGGTGTTGCCGAACGGGTTTTCGATGCCTATGCGAGTGGACCGGGCAAACACGAATTTCTTGCCGATGCTCCGATTCTTGCCGAAGGGCTGGTAGGTGGAATTCTGCGCCAGCAGGCGGCCGAAGTCGGCTTCCGATCCGAAGTAGCCTGAGGCCACGCCGCCGTCGATCGTGGTGTAGTTTCCCTTGGTGGTTTCAATGGGGTTGTCGCGCTTGTCGCGGATATAGGTGAACCCGGGCATCCCCACGCGCACCGGCTGCGACAGCAGCGGCACCAGATCCTGACTAATCACAACATTTGAGGCCCGCACCCGGCGGTAGGTGAAACGGTAGTCCATGGTGCTCACCGGCTCCCCATTGAACGCCCGGCTGACAACCTGCTCGGCCTGCACCGACCCTTCCAGACGTTCCGAGGTGAAAGTGGTGACGTCCAGGGTGTTGTCGTAGAAACTGGTCAACGACAGTTTCCAGTTCGGGCTGTTCAGCCAACGAGGCGCATCGTAACTGATCAAGCCACGCTGCTGCAGGCGGCCAACGTTGGCTTTGAAGGTGAGTGTATGATTTCGCCCACGGAAGTTCAGGCGGGTCACGCCGAAGGAGACTCGCGGGCTGACCCCGGTCTCGCCCTGCGGTAAATTCGTCCCAATCACCGGCTGGCCGGTCTGAAACTCGAAGCCCAAGCCATAGTTAAAGGTATACCGCTTGGCCTCCTGTAGCGTTACCAGAACGTTTTTCTCAGGCGTTTCCCCCTCCGGATTTTGCACCGCGGTATCCACCTGGCTGAATATCCCCAGGTCGTAAAGCTTGGTCTGGGTCTCAATCATGTCCGATTCGCTGACCGGCGTCCCGCTGGTTACTTTCAGTTCGCGGTTCACCACGAAGGGCTTGGTGAAATTCAAGCCTGAGACCAGAACCCGGTCCACAAAAATCTGGCGGCCTTCTTGAATCGTATAGGTAACGTCCATGCGATTCGGTTCGCTTGCCGGCTTCACCGAGGCTTCGAAGCTGGCATCTGGAAATCCGTGGTTGTAGTAGTAGCCGAGAATAATGTCGCGGTCAGCGGAGATGTTCGCTTCCGAGTAGGCCTGCCCTTCCTGAATGTTGAGGAAGGAAAAATTGGCCTCGGGAACGGTCTGGTTGCCGACGATGTGCAGTGCGCTTACCAGGGTCTGAGGGCCTTCATCGACCTTGATCTCCACCCCGAGGTCATTTTCGTGTCCCTGGTAAT
>Ga0335077_10006897_pt1 | contig 14048 bp, 12 predicted proteins | sample Lox_Sample_31_FD_207151 | JGI IMG/M metagenome (GOLD analysis project Ga0335077, IMG submission 207151) | Soil microbial communities from Loxahatchee National Wildlife Refuge, Florida, United States - Lox_Sample_3.1 | ecosystem: Environmental > Terrestrial > Soil > Wetlands | place: USA...
CCGCTTGCGAGATGGCTGCGGATTGATCAGCAGGACGCGCCCCGCCGGCCTGCCACCCGACTCCATGGTCACCGCGAGCAGCGATCGCGCTCCGAACTCTTCGCGCGTGGAGGTCGGCGGAGGCGGAACCGACCGGAAAGGCTCTCCGGTCCGGCGATCCCACCCGAATCCTTCGCCCGCGCCATTCTTGAATTCCCAGGCCATCGAGATTTCCAAGCAGTCGAACAGGAACGTGTCCGAGCGCGCCTGCGGAAGCGTCTCCGCGCCGCGCGGCTCGAGGTCGGTCGGGCGGACCTTCCAGACGAAAAGCCGTTCGACCTCTTCGTCGAGGATCGCCATGCAGGCCATCTCGCATTCAAACGCCAGCGTAATCTCGCCGAGCACCTGGCGAATCGATTCGTTCAGCCCGCGGTCGAAGCGCACGAGCCCGGTGAGCTTTTCGAGGAACTGCTGCCGCGCGAGATGTTCGCGTTCGCGCGCTCCCAGAAATCCCATCCCCAGCCCGGAGACGAGCGTTCCCAGCCCGATGGCAATCCAATGCCATACGCTCTGCCATCGAAACGGCTGCTCGACGGCGACGCGGGCGATGATTCCCACGGTCGCCACACCGACCAGCGCGAGCATGGCCCGCGTATTGCCCCGTGTGGCCAGCGCAAAGACGGCGAAAAGAAACAGAAACCAGAATGCCGAAACGGAGGGCGTCAGATAGAGGAACACCGCAAGCACCACGAAGTCGGCGGCGAGGGGAATCCGCAGCCGCTTCTCGCCAAGGAAGCGCTCGGCAAGCGCGGCGGCCAGCGCCACCACCAGATACGCGGAAAGAACGATCACGGAGACGCGCCGGACGGGCGCTCTCGAAGTCTCGAGCAGTGCCACAAGCGAAATAGCCGCAATCACGGCGCGAGCCAGCGTGACTTGGCGCTCCAGGTAAAGGCGGCCGGTATTATCGAGAGACATTGTGGCGCGCGGCTTTCCCTAAAAGTCTAGCAAGCCCGCGCGCTCGCGCAATCCGCGCGCGACGGACTGTCGTCTTATGGTAATCGCGGGGCGCCGGGCGCGATCTTTACACGGGCAGATCGCTTGCAAGATTGACAAAGGGTGCATAATCGTTGGCGAAGGCGGTCCGACAGGGGGAGTCGCCGGCTTGTCGCAGCGATATACGCGAAGAGAAGTGGGGCGCATTCTGGGAGTTGAGCCGAGCCGTCTGCGGTATTGGGAAAGGCTCCGGCTGGTGCGTCCCCGGGCACGGTGGGGAGAGCGATTCTACAGCTTCGGAGACCTCGTCGCCCTTCGCACGCTGAAGCGGCTGACGGAAAATCGAGTCCCGGCGCGGCGCGTGCGGCGCGCGGTCAAACTAATCGAACAGCAATTCGGCGAGGCGCGGCTTCCTCTCCAGGAGTTGAGGTTCTTCGAACAAGGCGGCGACGTGCTGGTAGTTCCTCCCGGCGCCGCGAGGCCTTTCAGTCCCCTGAAACAGCAGTGGGTTTTCCCCTTCGACGCCGCGGCGTTGCCCGCAAAGCTCCACGCCATGACGGGGCCGACGCCCGAGGAACTGTTTCAAACCGCGCTCGATTTCGAGGCGCACACGGAGACGCTGCCCCAGGCGGTCGAAAACTACCGCCAAGTGCTCGACCTGGCCCCCGAGTGGGTGGACGCGCACATCAATCTTGGCGTGGCGCTGTATCAGATGGGACGGGCCGACGAGGCGCGCGCCGAGTTTCTTTCCGCCGTCCAGCTCGATCCCTTGAACGGAATCTCGCGCTACAACCTCGGCTGCGTTCTCGAAGAGCAGGGCGAGCTCGACGAAGCGATCGACCATTTGCGGCGCGCGGCGCGCGCGCTGCCCGCCCACGCCGACGTCCATTTCAATCTGGCGCTCGCATACGAGAAGCGCGGCGAGCGCCGGCTGGCGCGCGAGCAATGGATACTCTATTTGCGCCATGCGCCCAACGGTCCGTGGGCCGATCAGGCGCGCGCACATTTGCGGCGAGTCTCGGCGCGACGCAAGCGCGTGGCGCCAATTCCCTTCCCTCGCAAGGCATAGCTCCACGCTCGACGGCGTGCTATCATTTTTCCCAGGCGGTGAGCGTAGCTCAGCTGGTAGAGCATCGGTCTGTGGCACCGAGGGTCGTGGGTTCAAATCCCATCGCTCACCCCAAGTTCCCCTCCTCTAGAACGTCACGCCAAGCCGCGATCGAAGTCCGCGTCCAACAACTGCGCGCAGAAGACTGAAAAAGCGGGGCAATCGTCACTGTGTAATTGAAACGAACTCTGGCAGAATTGCCGCCATGCCAGATCGGACCAGGAATCCGCTTTTCAACGACAACAAGCTCAAAATCGGAACTTTTTGTTCCAACACAATCGCGAACATGACGCTGGTGCCCGAGCAGTGGCACCCGACGTGGGCGAACTGCCTCGCGGCGGCACAGCTCGCGGACAACGCGGGATGGGAAGCCATCGTTCCGATCGCGCGATGGAAGGGATATCTCGACGGCAAGCCCGAGCATCCCTCGAACGAAGTGCTTGACGTGTTCATCTTTGCAGCGGGCATCGCGCAGGCGACGCGCTATTCGTCCGTTTTCGCCACTTCGCACGCGCCCACGGTGCACCCGATCGTCGTCGCGAAGCAGTCGGCGACGATTGACGCGATATCGAACGGGCGCTTCGCGTTAAACGTGGTGGGCGGATGGAACCGGCGCGAATTCGATATGTTCGGCATCGAGCTGATGGAACATGACCGCCGGTACGTCTATCTCGCCGAGTGGGTCGAGACGCTGCGCAAGCTGTGGACGCATCCGGGCGAATTCGATCAAGACTCCGAGTTTTTTCACATGAAGGGAGCCATCTCGCATCCCCACCCGGTTCAGGAAGGCGGAGTGCCGATCATGAACGCCGCTTCTTCGCCGGCCGGCATCCGATTTTCCGCAAAACACTCGGACATCGGCCTCATTGGTTTGCGCGGAAGCACCACCGAAGAGTGGCGGCCTCAGGTGGAGGCTTACAAGAAGATGGCCCGCGAGGAATTCGGACGCGAAATCCAGATCTGGACCAACCTATCCGTTGTGCAAAAGGAAACGCAGAAAGAAGCGGAGGATTACGTCCGCCGGTGCTCGGTGGAAATGTCGGATGTCGAGGTTCTCGACAGCCTCATGAGCACAATCAGCAAGGAGAACAACATCCCGATGGAATCGCCGCAGCTCGCTTTCATGCGGTCGCGCATGGCGATGGGCGCCGGATATCCCGTGGTGGGGACGGCGCAGAGAATGGCGGAGGAGTTCGTGGCCATCTCCGAGGCCGGGATCGACGGCGTCATCATGACCTGGATTGATTACATCGACGGGCTGAAGCGGTTCAATCGGGACGTGATGCCGCTGCTCGAGCAGGCCGGCCTTCGCAAACCCTTCACGAAGACCGCCTAATCCCCGCAGGCGTGAATCTTACCCGCCGGCCTGAGTGGTGCGGAGCAGGTGCTGCTCTTCGCCGTATGGGTCGTTCACGAGCTTGCATTCGTTGTTGAGGATCATGGTCGCGCGCTGCGTGTTGTCGAAGGGCTTCCAGTTCGGCAGGCCTTTGTGATTGGGATTGCCGGTGCGCGCGAACGCGACCCACGCGCCGCTGACCTTGTCTGCCAGCGCCTGGACTTCCGGCCCCGTGCCCGTCATCGGGGCAGCGAGGTCGATGTCGTCAAATGCGAACGGAATATCGAGTGTGTGGAACGACCGCATCTTGCCGTCGTGCACCGGCGACCGCCACGTGAAGTAATACTGATACACGGGTGCTTTCGCCTCCGCCGCTTTTCGCTCCGCTTCCAGGACGACGCCCGCACGAAACGTGGCGTCCGAGCTGATGATCAGAAACAGGTCCGTATTCGTCGCAGAGGGCCGGCCCTTGCGGTAGGCGGCAATCACCTGATCGACTTTGGCGTCGTCCGCGCGGCGAAGTGTTCGCTTAATGCGCGCGTGGAGATCCGCATCGTCGATCGGATCGAGCTGCTGGCCGGGGAAAAAGGTCACTTCGGTTTCGGTCGTGCCGATCAAGAGCGGGATGTCCGCCGAAATCGCAGGTGCCACGGGATCGAAAGGGTCCATCGGAAGCGTCGTGCCATCCACGACCGGCTCGAGAACCTGCCCCGCTCCGGGAAACGGGCCGCCAAAAATTCCCGCAAGTAACTGGTCTGTAGTGAGCGTCTGGAGCTGATCGACTTGATCGGGCCTAAGTCCGAGTTTCTCCAGATACGTTGCCGTGGACTTGCTGGCCGCATCCCTTGAGGCGCCCTTCAAAGCAGCACCACTTTGGACGATGGCACGATGGAAAAGTCCCTTGGCCGGGGGCATCGCCATTAATACGCTGACTTTTCCAGCCCCGCCGGATTGGCCGAAGATGGTCACGTTGCCGGGATCGCCGCCGAACGCTGCGATGTTGTCCCGCACCCATTCGAGAGAGGCAATCATATCGAGCATGCCGACGTTGCTCGAGTGGGCGAACTTCTCACCGCCCATCCCCGCGAGATAGAGGAAGCCGAAAACGCTGAGCCGGTGATTGACCACCACCACCACGACATCATGCTTTTTGGCGAGCTCCTGGCCGTTGTAAGGAATGAAACCGCCCGAGCCGGATGTGTATCCGCCGCCGTGCAGCCAGAGCATCACAGGCCGCTTGTGCCCGGCGCCCACACTCGGCGTCCAGACGTTCAGAATCAGGCAGTCCTCGCCCATCGGCTCGTCCAGGGCCATCACCTCCCACTCCTTGGCAACCGCTCCGTGGAAGTCGGAAGGCCGCTGCGGACAGCGGAGGCCCAACTCGTACGCCTCGCGCACGCCGGTCCAAGGCTGACGCTTGACCGGCGGCTGGAAGCGATTGGCACCGGCAGTCGAAGCGGCGTAAGGCACGCCTCGAAAAGCTTGCACGCCGCCCTCGGCCAAGCCGCGGACTTTGCCTGTGGTCGTCTCGACGGTTGCGCCGGGAACGCCTTTGGTATCCGCCGACAGCGCGTCTGCGAATTTCCCGCTCACGAGCGCACCCGCGGCCAAAGTGCCAAGACTGAGTCCGGAACTGATGAACGATCGCCGATCCATGATTCCTCCATGTCTCGATCCCTTATTGGCGTCTGGAATGCGCCGTGTTGAACGATCTAAAATCTACGCCGCGCGGCCCCACAATTTCTTCGACGCGATCCTTGCACCCTCGGCCAGAGACCGGAATTTCATCCAGGCGAAAGCCGGGAACACGGGGCCGAATCCCGCGAACGTGCCGAATCCGCAGTCCGTCCCTGCAATGATCCTCTCGCGCCCGACGACCCCCGCGTAGCGCAGAATCCGCTGCGCCACGACCTCCGGGTGTTCGACGTAATTGGTGCTCGACGCGATCACGCCGGGAATCAGAATCTTGTCGTCGGGAAGCTTGATCTTCGTCCAGGCCTCCCATTCATGCTCGTGGCGAGGGTTCGCGCCTTCGATGAGAAGCGCCATGGGCTTCACCTTGATGGCGATGGGAAAAATCTTCATGCAATCCATGTCGTTGATGTGCGTGCCTTCGTAATTTCCCCAGCAGATATGCAGCCGGACGCGGTCCGCCGGGACATTGGCGAGCGCGTGATTCAGTGCTTCCACCTGAAGTTCGGCATAGCGCAGGAATTCCGCGTCGGTGAGATTCTTGAATCGCGAGTGGCGCCCCATCGCGAGGTCCGGGCAATCGAGTTGCAGGAGAAGTCCCGACTTTACGATCATTTCGTATTCCTCGCGCATCGCATCGGCGAGCGCGGAGAGATACGTTTCGTGCGAGGGATAGTATTCGTTGGGCTGGAAAACGGCGATGGTGCCCGGCGAGACCGAATTCATGAAGCCTTCGGTCACCTTCACTTTGGACAGCGCTTCCTTCATGTGGGCGATATCCTGCTCGACCGGCTTAAGATTCTTGACCTTGATCGGACCTTTGCACACGGGCCGCTTGTACGTGGCCGAATGGCCGGCTTTCACAAGGCGATCGCGGTACTCGGGATAGTCGTCGAGGTCCTGCGGGGTAGGACGCGCGGAATCGCCCTCGAATCCGGTCAGCCGGTGGCGGATGTAGGTCGCGTAGCTGATCTTGCTCATCTCGCCGTCGCTGACGATATCGATCCCGGCTTCCGCCTGGCGATTCACGATGTCGGCCACGGCGCGCCGCATCGTTTCATTGAACAGCCCTTGATCAAAGGCTTCGCCGCGGTCCTGCGCGAAAAGAAGATCGACAACTTCCTGGGGGCGAGGCAGGCTGCCGACGTGCGTCGTGAGAATGCGGTCCGTGCTCAGCTTCATCCGATCTCCTTGCCCCGATATGTCTATCAGCGCGCGACAGAAAATACCCCGCGAGGCTGGCAGGTTGCAACCTCAAATGAGGCCCTCTTGCTCGGCGCGTGACGGCACGCGGTAGGCGAAGGAACTCACGCGTACGCCGTGATGTAAGCTCTCGCGCCCTATCCCATCGCACTGACTTTGTCTGCCTCGATCTTATACGTCACGCGGACCTCTCCCGGCTGGCGGTAGGGATACACCGTCTGCCCGGTATACTTCTGCGTCAAACTGTTGATGTGGTCGTCCGCACCGCTTTGCGTGATTTCGACCACGCGCCCGCGAATCGCCAGGTAGCGGTAGGGATTCTCCGGATCGAGGATCGAAAGCGATACGCGCGGATCGCGCCGCACGTTCCGGTCCTTTACGCGGCCGACCGATGAATTGAACCGCACGTACTTCCCGTCATAATCCACCCAGACCGGCGTGACCTGCGGGCTGCCGTCGCTCATAATCGTGCCGAGATTGGCGAACGCCTTCTTCTTGAACAAGTCGAGATACTTTTCCGGAATTGCCTGTGCCATGAGTCGCCTCCTCCAAATGTGGTGCGCCTATCATAACGCCGCGCCGCATCTAATCTCATCAACTCTGATGGAACGACGGGACGCAAGCCCCGGCATCAACCTGCCGCGCCGGCCCGCCGCGGGCAGGCTGAATACCGCGGCGCTACAAGTGGGTCGGTGGTGAGCTATACTCCCGCGCCATGGAAACCGTGAACACCGAATTCACTTTGAGCCGGCTCGAGCGAGTGATCTCGGGGCCGGGCAAAATTTCCGCGCTGGGCGAGGAGCTTGAGCGCCGCGGCCTGAAGCGCGCCATCGTGGTGACGGGAAAATCGCTAGGCGCTTCCCCTCTGCTCGATCAAGTGACCTCGGCGGCAGGCGCGCGATGCGCGGCGGTATTCAGGGGCGCGCGGCAACACGTCCCGCGGAGCGCGGTGAATCAGCTGAAAGCGGAAATCGAGCGGCTCGATGCGGATTGCCTCGTAAGCTTTGGCGGGGGAAGCCCGATCGACACCTGCAAAGTGGCGGCGCACGCTTTTCTGCCGGGCCGCGATGTAATTCAGATCGCGATTCCGACGACGCTCTCGGCGGGAGAATACACCCATGCGGGCGGCGTCACGGACGAGAGCGCGCGCGTGAAATCGGGCGTGTCCGATCCGCGCCTTCAGCCGCGCGCGGTTATCAACGATCCCGCGCTCACGCTGGCCACCCCGGACTGGCTGTGGGTGGCGACGGGGATGCGGGCGCTCGATCACGCCATCGAAACGAGCTACGCGATCCGCCATCATCCCTTGAGCGACGCGCTCGCCTCCAAGGCGATCGCGCTGCTCGTGGAACATCTGAAGCCGTCGATCCAATCGAGCGGCACGGAGAAGCTCGCGCACCGCGGATACTGCCAGTTCGCAGCGTGGTTTTCGATCTACGGCTCGATGAACACGCGCTTCGGGATTTCGCACCTGCTCGGGCATCAGATCGGGCCGAAATGGGACGTGCCGCACGGAGTGACTTCGTGCATCACGCTGCCGCACGCGATGCGCTTCATGGCCCAGATCGCGGCCGAGCGTTTCGGTCCCATCGCGGAGGGATTTCGCGTGCCTTTCGATCCGAAGAATCCGAAGCCGGGGGCGCTCGCCTGCGCGGATCGCACCGCGGAATTCATCGCGGGCTTCGATGTGCCGAATTCGCTGTCAAAGGCGGGCGTTCCGCGAGCGGAACTCGGCCAGATCGTGCCGACCGTGCAGCACGAGCTGGAAAAGACCGGCGTCGTCGACCGCGCGTTGACGCAGGCTGAGATCACGGAATTGCTGGAAGCGTCCTACTAGACACGTAGTGAGGGTGCGCCGCGAATTATGCGAAAAATGCCCCTAAATCGCGATTTCCGCGCGATTTAGGGGCCTAGGTTGCCACCACCAGTAAACGATAAGATAGCGCGAACTGAATATTGAATTTCTTCACAAGTGAAGCGAATTCGCGCGCTCCTGTCGGCCGCCTAGTTCTTCTTTTGTGGCTTGTCTCCGCCGATGAACACGGCGCTCGTTCGGCGGGATGGGCCACCGACAGGCTGCTCGGCTGCCGCGGCTTGCGCCGGCACAGCAGCGGGTTTCGGCACGGGCTTCTTAATGCCGCCCGGGAAATTGCTCTCGGGAACGTTGATGGGCTCGAGCATCGCTTCGATTTCAGCGCGGCGCGCCTCGAACCACGGCGGAAGCAGAAGGCTCTGTCCGAGTTGATCGGCGGGCTCGTCGACGGCGAAGCCCTGCGGAACCGTCGCCGCGCATTCGACGAGAATTCCGCCCGGGCAGCGGCAGTACACCGAGTGAAAATACATACGGTCCTTGATCTCGGAGGCGTCCGTGTAGCCAAGCTCTTCGTAGATGCCCTTCTGTTCCGTGAGCTTTTCGTCGCTCTCAACTTCGAGCGCCATGTGATGCGCGGTGCCGGCGCCGAAGATCCAGCTTCCGGAAGGCCGCTCCGGCTCGTGGAGAAGAGTGACCGTCTTCGCTGCGCCGCCCTCCCCTATCTCGAAGCGGTGATACGGACCTTCCTGCCCTGTCTTCTTGAAGCCCAGCGCATCGACGAAGAAACGCTCCGTCTCCGCAACTTCACGAACGCTCAGAACCGGGCCATGAAAACCGCGGGTGCCAACATCGCCGGTGACGTCACCAGTGGTCCAGGCTTTGCGCGTGTCCGCGTTGTCTTCGACAACTTCCAGCTGAATGCCGGAGGGATGATCGAAGCGGATGAACTTCTGTCCGAACCGCTCCTGGATGCCGGCATTCTTGATCTTGTGGTGATTGAGATGCTCGAGCCAGAATTTCAGCGAGCCTTTGGGAACGGAGTACGCCGTGGACTGAATTTGGCCGGAACCCTGGCGGCCTCGCACACGTCCATAAGGAAAGGTCGTATATACGGAGCCGGGCTCCGCATTGGCATTCGCATAATAGAGATGATAGTGGGCATAGCGGCCGTCGAAGAGGACCGTCTGCTTGATCATGCGCTGGCCAAAGATCTTGGTCTGGAAATCGATGTCTTCCTGGGCTCCGCCCACGCACACGGTCATGTGATGGAGACGCTTAACGAGCGACATGTTTCGTTACCTCCAAAGCCGAGCTTAACACAAGCGCGCATGCACCAGATTGTGGCAGCGGGCGCGAAGCTTGTGGATCGTTCGGCCCGGATTCTATCCGCGAACGCGGAGTTTTCGCAAGCGCGGCGTCGGGCAATTCTTTGCCGCGAATCGAGCGTCGCCTGCGGGCCGAAATTCGATGATTCCGGAAGCATCTTTGTGATAAAAACTAGTTCCAGAGAACATTTCTGTTGATCGGCGTTACCTTGGGGGGGGAGTGAGAATGGGCGGAGCCAATCGAAGCAAGATCGCGGCCTGTTCGATCTTGCTGCTTTTCCTGGCGGCTCTGCTGAATCACCCCGCGTTCGCGCAGCAGGATCCATCGGGGTTATGGACGCCTCGATTCGACGAGGATTGGGAGGAACGCATACCGGGTCCGGAGATTGGCGACTACCTCGGAATTCCGATCAACGACGCTGCGCGCCTGAGAGGCGATACCTGGGACGCGTCGCTTGTGGAGCTGCCCGAGAACCAGTGCCGGGCGCACGGATCCGATTACGGCTGGCGCGGTCCATCGAACCTGAGCATTTGGAAGGAAGTGGACAAGGCCACGCAGAAAGTGATCGCGTACCACACGCACCTTTCAGCCTACGGCGCGGAGCAGACGATCTGGATGGACGGGCGCCCGCATCCTCCCGACTACGCGCCTCACACGTGGGCGGGATTTTCCACGGGCAAGTGGGAAGGCGACATTCTCGTGGTCACCACCACGCACCTGAAGGAGAACTGGGTCCGGCGCAACGGGCTTCCGCGCAGCGATCTAGCCACGGCGACCGCGCACATCATGCGCCACGGCAGTTATCTTACGGTGGCTGCAATCACGTATGATCCCGTCTATCTGACCGAGCCTTTCATTCGCACCTCCGATTTCGACTACTCACCGCAGCAGTCGATGGCCCCCTGGCCCTGCGAGGTAGTGGACGAGGTGGACAGGCCGGCGGGCCAGGTCCCGAGCCATCTGATGGGGGCAAATCCGTTTCTGAACGAATTCCCGGCGAACTACGGCATTCCGCCGGAGGCCACGAGAGGCGGCGCGGAAACCATGTATCCCGAATACAAATTGAAGATGAAGGACATGAAAACCTTGCCGCGTCCCGCGAAGAAAGTATTGAATCGATGAGCGCTATGGCGACGAATCCGCGTCGATCATCGAGGGACTTGCGAGCAGCTATCGTGCTCACCGCCGCACTCGTTATCGGATTGGCCGCTCCACACGGGTTGACCTACGCGCAAGCGAATCAGAACGCCGCGACGCCGGCGCCCGCTCCTCCGGCACGCGATTACTCCAAGGCCGAGGTTCACATCCTGCCCGTGCAGGGGAATATCTACATGCTGGTGGGCGCGGGCGGCAACATTACGGTGCAAACGGGAGACGACGGCGTGCTTCTGGTCGACACCGGAGTCGCGCAGATGAGCGACAAGGTGCTGGCGGCGATTCGGAGTCTTTCCGACAAGCCGATTCGCTTCATCATCAATACCCACATGCATGCGGATCACACTGGCGGGAACGAGGCCATCGCCAAAGCCGGAAGCACGATCGCCGGCGGCAATGTGGTGGGCGACATCGGCGCAAGCGCGGGAAACCAGGCGACGGTGATCGCTTTTCAGAGCGTTTTGGACCGGATGAGCGCGCCGACGGGGCAACAGGCTCCCACGCCTCAGGGGGCATGGCCGACGGAAACGTACACGACGCCGGAAAGAAAAATCTTCTTTAACGGCGAAGGAATCCAAATCATCCACGAGCCGGCGGCGCACACCGACGGCGACAGCATCGTCTTTTTCCGGCGATCCGACGTGATCAGCACGGGCGACATTTTCGTGACCACCGGATTTCCGCTGATCGACTTGCAGCGAGGCGGCAACATCCAGGGGGTGATCGCCGGATTGAACAAGATCATCGAGCTGGCCATTCCCGCCGACGAGCAGGAGGGCGGCACGCTGGTGATTCCGGGCCACGGGCGGCTGTGCGACGTGGCCGACGTGGTCTTTTACCAGGAGATGGTGACGATCATCCGCGATCGAATTCAGGACATGGTCAACAAGGGCATGACGCTCGAACAAGTAAAGGCGGCGAAGCCGACGCGGGACTACGATCCACGATACGGCAATTCGACGGGTTTCTGGACGACCGATATGTTCGTCGAGGCGGTGTACAAGAGCCTCAGTCCGAAAAAGTAGAAGTTGCAGCACGCTCGGCGGCCGAGGCCGCCCGATCGACAGACTTTGCTGGGAGGGATACCTGTGAGACGCACAATTCTTGCACTGTTCGTTGCGGCCGCCGTGATGTGCGGCGGGAGAGCCGACGCGCACCACTCGTTCGCCGCAACGTACTTCGTGGATCAGGAAATCACGGTGGAAGGAACGCTGACGCAGTTCCTCTACCGGAATCCGCACTCGTTCGTGAAGGTGGAAGCCAAGGACGAGAAGGGCGAGTTGCAGACGTGGTCCGTGGAGTGGGGCGGCGGCGCCCAGCTAACCCAGGAGCACGTGACGCGGGACACGCTGAAGCCGGGCGACCACGTGATCGTCACCGGGAATCCCGGGCGCGATCCGAGCGAACATCGAATCCGGCTGCACAAGATCGTCCGGCCTGCGGATGGATGGAAGTGGGAGGGCGTGATCATGTGAGCGTTCGCTCCCGCCGGGTGGAATCGGGCGGGGGAGAACGGCAGGCTGAGCAGGCCAAGACTTTTGGGGGACGACGAATGATTTCCAGAATTCCGCCGCGGAGCGCTGCGCTGCCGGCTTTTGTCCTGGCGATGCTTGCGCTCGCGATTCCCGCTACCGCACGCGCCCAGACGCGGCCTCAGATCGGCCTCAATCCCAATCCGACCGTTGCAGTCGCACGATCCGGCGCTCCATTCGACCCGAGCGGCTATTGGGTGTCGATCGTGACCGAGGATTGGCGCTACCGGATGCTCACACCGGACAAAGGCGACTATCCGGGCATATTCCTGACGTCGGCGGGACGAAGCATCGCCAACGCCTGGGATCCAGCCAAAGACGAAGCGAGCGGCGAGCAGTGCAAATCCTACGGCGCGGGCGCCATCATGAGGGTGCCGACGCGCCTGCACATCACGTGGGACGACGACAACACGCTGCGCGTGGAAACCGACGCTGGCAAGCAAACTCGCCTTTTTCACTTTGGAAATGCCGCGCCGCCGAAGAGCGAGCCTCCCTCCTGGCAGGGATATTCCGTCGCGACGTGGGAGGGTCTCAGGCCCCGAGGATTCTTTATGGGACCCGTCGTCGCGGGTGCTCCCGGTGCAAGGCCGGCGGAAGAAGGCTACATGAAGATCGTCACGAAGAACCTGCGGCCGGGATACATGCGGAAGAACGGGGTGCCTTACGGCGAGAACGCGGTGGTGGAGGAATATTTCGACAGCTTCAAGGAGCCGAACGGCGACACGTGGCTGATCGTGACGGCCATCGTGACCGATCCCGATTACCTCGCCCAGCCTTACCTGACAAGCTCGCAGTTCAAGAAGCTTCCCGACGCTTCCGGGTGGAACCCCACACCGTGCGAGGCAAAATAGCGCGAACAGGCCGCCCTGTCAGGTGGAAGACTCGCAGGGGCAGTTCAACACAGCGGCTTTCCCGAGGATGACGGATGTGGCTTGCTAACTTCTTGCAGTGGCTCGCGAACACCCCTTTCAGCATCATGATGCGCGAGTCCACATGGGCCGAGCCGATCGTCGAGACGATTCACGTTCTGACCCTTACGCTATTCCTCGGATTCGCGATACTACTGGACATGCGTCTTCTGGGTGTCGTGATGCGGCGCCAACCCGTCTCGCAGGTGCTTGCGCGGCTGAACCCGTGGCTGTTCGGCGGCTTCGCGGTGATGATCACGAGCGGCGTGCTGCTCTTCGTGGGAGACCCGGTCTCCTTCTACGCGACGACATTTTTCAAGGTCAAAATGATCATGCTGGTATTGGCCGGGCTGAACGTGATGATTTTCAACGGGACGATCGGCCGGAAGACTTCGGAATGGGATCTCGATCCGCAAACGCCGGTCGGAGCGAAAGTGGCGGGGATCGTGTCGATCGCGCTATGGGTATTGATCGTCGCCGCGGGACGAGCGATCGCATACGCGCTGCCGCCGCCATGAGGAGATCGGCCGCCGATGTGGATTAAACACGCGCTGCTGACCTTTTGCCAGTGGTGCAACAACTCGTTCTTCGGACACGGGATTCGGAATTCCACGTGGCTTTTCCCGTTCGTCGAGATTTTCCATCTGCTCGCTCTGAGCGTTCTGGGCGGGACGATTCTGATCGTCAACATGCGCCTCCTTGGCATTAAGTTCTGGGGAGAGTCGTCCTCCGAACTTGCGCGGGAGGTTCGCCCGTGGACGCTGGGAAGCCTTGCGGTGATGCTGCTTTCGGGGTTCCTGCTGTTTTCGACTGAGGCCGTGAAGATGTACGGTAACTGGGCTTTTCAATTCAAGATGTCGTCGCTCGCTTTGGCGATTCTCTTCACGTTCACGATTCATATAAAAGTGGCGATGTCGGACGAAAGCCGCGTATCGCCTGTATGGCGCAGGCTGGTGGCGATCGTTTCGATCCTGCTGTGGACGGGAGTGGGACTCGGCGG
>Ga0335077_10006901_pt1 | contig 14045 bp, 12 predicted proteins | sample Lox_Sample_31_FD_207151 | JGI IMG/M metagenome (GOLD analysis project Ga0335077, IMG submission 207151) | Soil microbial communities from Loxahatchee National Wildlife Refuge, Florida, United States - Lox_Sample_3.1 | ecosystem: Environmental > Terrestrial > Soil > Wetlands | place: USA...
CAATTAAATTCCGAGCCGTACACGGTGGTGGGCGTGATGCCCGCCTGGTACACGCTGCCGGCGACCGCGGATGTCTGGATCCCTCTGGACATGAGCAAAGACAAGCTTGGCCCGCGGGGAGAGCACCAGTGGAGAGCCATTGGCCGCGTGAGAGCCGGCGTAAGCATTGCGCAGGCCCGCGCGGATTTGCGGACAATTGCAGAGAGGATCGAGAAGCAGTTCCCGGATTCGAACCGCAATGTGGACGCGATTGTGACGCCCATGCGCGACGACCTGGTCGGAAACGTTCAGTCACAATTGCTGCTTCTGTTTGGGTCGGTCGGTTTGGTGTTGGTGATAGCCTGCGCCAATGTGGCGAATCTGTTGTTGGCGCGCGCCACGAACCGCCGCCGAGAAGTGGCGATACGCAGCGCGTTGGGCGCGGCGCGCGGCCGGTTGGTGCGGCAACTCCTCACAGAGAGCGTGCTGCTGTCGTTGTTTGGCGGAGCGCTTGGCGTGGCCATCGCTTACCTAGGAGTAGACGTGCTACTTACGGAGCTGCCGCCAAACGTGCCGCAGCCGAATCCCATCACCGTGGGAATCGTGCCACTGCTCTGCACGTTTGGAACGTGCCTGCTGGTTGGAGTTTTGTTTGGTCTCGCACCGGCCCTGCAGGCGGCGGAAGTGGGCTCGGCGGAGGCGCTGAAGTCACGGGGCAGCCTGATGGCGGGCGGCACGCGGCGCGGCCATTGGCTGAGAGATACGCTGGTGGCGAGCGAAATCGCGTTGTCGCTGGCCCTGCTCATTGGCGCGGGACTTCTGCTGAGGACCTTCGCGAATTTACGCGCCACGGACGTCGGTGTGCGTGGCGACCATGTGTTGACGGCATCGGTGCGCTTGCCGGCTAACAAGTACGCGTCGTTTGACGAGGCACGCGAATTCTACGTTCAACTGCTTGGCAGATTGCAAGCAGCGCCAGGCGTGCAGGTTGCGGCGGTGACCACGAAACTGCCGCTTCTCGGAGGCAGCAACGGATACATCATCATTCCGGGACAACAAACGGAGTCCATGACCGGCCCGCTAGTCGAGAACTCCTCGGTGAGCGACGACTATTTTCGCGCCATGGGGATTCCACTTCTCGCGGGACGCGAATTTCAGCCGCAGGATTCCGAACTGACGACCAAGCTCCTGCACGAGGCGCTTCCCGCAAAGACGCAAGCGGAAGGGCAAGCCATCGCCGCCAAGTACGTTTTGCCTGCGGTCATTAACCAGACGATGGCCAAGACGTTTTGGCCGAAGGAGAGCGCGATTGGCAAAGTATTTGAGAATTTTACGAAATTCCAGGTGGTCGGAGTGGTTGGCGACGTAAAGCAGCAGCAGTTGCGCGGACCGGCCATGCCCGAAATTTATTATCCGCTGGACTGGGAGCTGAGCGATGCGAACCGGCCGTACTCCATCGTGGTGCGCAGCACCGGACCACCCGAGGCTCTGACCGGCACGGTGCGCAGCGCAGTGCAGGGACTGGACGCGGGCCTGGCGCTCATGCGCGTGCGCACGATGCCGCAAATCATGGCGGAATCCATGACCGACACGAAATACGAGGCAGCCTTGCTTGGCGGAATGGCGGCGCTGGCGCTGATTCTGGCGGCGGTGGGAACCTATGGAGTGATGTCGTACGTCGTGGGCCAGCGAACGAACGAAATTGGAATTCGCATGGCGTTGGGCGCCGGGCGTTCCAGGATTTTGCTGATGGTGGCGCGGCAGGCGGGGACGCTGGTGGGCATTGGAATTGTGCTGGGCTGGGCGGGAGCGGCCGGTGGGACGCAACTCATAAAAAATCTGTTGGTTGGCGTGCCGCCAGTGGATGTGCCGACGTACGCCGCGGTGGCGGCGCTGCTGGCTGTCGTGGCGCTGGCCGCGTGCTATTTGCCGGTTCGCCGCGCCATGCAAGTGGACCCGATGGTGGCGCTGCGCGACGAATAAGATCGGATTGTGCACCGAGCACGGCCAAGGGAAAAGCTCCGCACCGCAGCGGCTACTACGCGGCCGGCGGCGCCGGCAACTCGCGCCGCTTGCTCCAGAAATAGATGGCGAACACGATGGCGATGATGGGCACGACACAGCCGAACTCGTCGATGTACCAAGCCGTTTTTCCGGTGTCCTTGGTGATCGGCGTGAAGATTCCCTGAATGTATAGATTGTGGCTGGCATGCAGCATGGCCCCGGTCCAAAGACTGCCCGACTTGAGCCGCATCCACGCGAAGACGAAGCTGATCGAGACCACCATCACCGTAAAACAGCTCAGCCCGTACCACGTCGCCGTTCCATTGTTATAGCCGCCGTAAATCAAAATCGGGTAATGCCAAGCCGACCACACCACGCCGCTGATGAGAGCGGTCACCGTGAACGAGGTGGTCTTGGAAAGTTCCGGCACCAGAAAACCGCGCCAGCCTATCTCTTCTCCCAGTGCACTGGAAAGGCTGCCAATTAGCCCGTAGATCGCGATGAGCGCAAATCCAATTAGCAGAGAAACCCAATGCGGGCCATTGAGATGCGCGCGTTTGGCGACCGCGTCGAGGTACTGCTCGTTTCCGAAGGCTCCCAAATGAAACGTCCAAACGATGACGTAGGCGATGGTTGCGTACAGGATCGGTATCAGCCAGCTCCAGAATTGATACTTCGGCTCGCCCCACTTCCAGCCCAGGTCCGTAAGGCTCCTGCCATTCAGCCGCAGCGTAAGCATGCCGGCCAGCGCGGGACACCACATCAGACCGAGCACGTATACTCCGCCGCCGGTGCGCAAACCGCCGGCGCGAAGAATCAGAAAGTAAAAACAGGAACTAAATGCGAACAACAGCACCAGATAGGTGAGCACCTGGACGCGCGAACGCGCGGGCTGAGGCATGCGGCCCTCCTTTTGTGGCTTTACCGGCGTGGACCATATAACGGGAGCCGCGGGCAGGCAAGGCCGTGCGCGCTTAGGCGCGTGCTTTCTCAATCATGTCTTCCCAGATGCCCTTCGACTTGAGGATGAGCTCGACGGCCTCGCGAATCGCGCCTCTTCCGGCGTTGGCGCGCGTGACGTAGTGCGCCGCGAGCTTCACTTCGAGAACCGCATCGCCCACGGCTACGGCCAGGCCGACGCGGCGCATCACAGGCAAGTCCGGAAGATCGTCCCCGACATAGGCCACCGCGGATTCGGGGACACCGGTCTTTTGCAGGATGTCTTCGAGCGCAGGGATTTTCGTTGGCTGCTTCTGATAAATGAATTCCATGTGCATTTCATGAGCGCGGCGCAGGAGCGCGGCACTCTCGCGTCCCGTGATGCAGCCAGTGCGCAGGCCCGCGGTATGTGCAAGCGTCAAGCCCTGGCCGTCATGGGCGTCGAATGTTTTGATTTCGAGCGCCGAGCCGTCAGGCTGCGAGAGCAACGTCACCGAGCCGTCGGTGAGCGTGCCGTCCACGTCCATCAAGAGAAGCTGAATCTGAGCAGCTCGTTTTTTCAGCGAAGCGGGGACCTTCGAGGAGCGCGGCAAAAAATCCTCCTGACGTTGGAATTGTGACCGAGCAGTGTAGCAGAAGAAAAAGGGCGCAGGCCGCTGCCACTGCACGATTGTAGGGGAGGGGCTTGCCGCTCCGTTTGCGATTTCGTCAACCGCCTTATGCTGCGAGGCGGCTCGGCGCCAGGCCCCGGTTAGCGCCGATATTCCGCCAGGCGCTAAAAAAAGCAAAAAATAAGCTTGACCCTGACGTAACGTCAGAGTGGAGGCTTTCTCCTGGAGGCGGGCTGTGAAGCAAGACACGAAGCTGTACCACACGCAGGAGTTCGCTAGGCTGGTCGGCGTAACCGTGCGCGCGCTGCATCATTACGACCGGCTGGGCTTGTTGCGGCCGAAGCAGCGGTCGCAAGTGGGCTACCGGCTCTACGCGGAGCGCGACTTCGCGCGGCTGGAACAGATTGTGGTGCTGAAGTTTCTCGGCATGCCTTTGAAGCAAATCAAAAGCCTGCTGGCCGCGCGCTGGAGCAAGCTGCTGGAAGGCTTCACCGGCGGCGATCCGGAAATTCAGAAAGGGTTGAACAAAATGTGGGCGGACCAGGCCAACTGGCCGGAAGCATCGCTGCGGGCTTACAAGGTCAAGCCGGAAGTGCAGGAGTTCATCATGAAGGCGATGCGCGCGGGAAAGTAGGGAGGCAGAACAACCGCGCGTCGCAGCAAACGGTACTGCCGTTCTGGAAACTCTGGCACAAATCCGTATTTTGCGGCGGGACGCTGGCTGACGGCCGCATGGCTACTAGTGGGCAAAATCGTACGCCGAATCTAACGTTGTCGAAGGTCGCTGCTGGAATTCAGGCGTAGCGCCGCCTTCCTAGTGGCTTTGGCCGGCTGGAAGCCGGCGCTGCGGTCGCTAGACGAGTTGCAGGCCCCACAAATCGTGCAAGTGGACGACGCCCAGAACCTTGCGTGCGTCGTCCACCACGACCACCGACGTAATCTTGCGCTTCTCCATCAAGTTCAGCGCTTCGCTCGCCAGGACGCGCGGACCAATGGTTTGTGGATTGCGCGTCATCGCCGCGCCCGCCGTCATTTCGAGCGTCGCGCCGCGATGCTTCTCCATTAGGCGGCGCAAATCCCCGTCCGTTAGGATACCCGCGAGGCGTCCGTCCGGCTCGAGCACCGTGGTCATGCCCAGCTTTTTCGCGGACATTTCATGGATGACATCGGGCATGGGCGTGCCCGCCGCCACGCGGGGCAGAGCTTCGCCCGAATGCATGGTGTGCTCGACCCGCAAGAGCTTTTGCCCAAGCCGTCCTGCGGGATGCAGCGCCGCAAAATCGTCGTGCTGGAAGCCGCGCCGCTCGAGCAAAGCGATGGCCAGCGCGTCGCCCACAGCCATTGCCACGGTCGTGCTGGCGGTCGGCGCGAGATTGAGCGAACAGGCTTCTTCGCGCACGCCGACATCAAGCGCTACGTCGCTGGCTTCGCCCAGCGTCGAATGAATATTTCCGGTGAGAGTGAGCAAGGGTGCTTCGAGCCGTTTCAGCGCCTCAAGCAGCGTGATGATTTCCTGTGTCTCGCCGCCGTAGGAAACGGCCAGCACCGCATCGCCGCGCGCAAGCATACCCAGATCGCCGTGCAGGGCCTCCGCGGGATGCAGAAAGAAGGACGGCGTGCCAGTGCTCGAAAGCGTCGCGGAGATTTTGCGTCCCACCAGGCCGGATTTGCCCATGCCGGTGACGACCACGCGGCCTTTACAGGCAAAGAGCAAGTCCACAGCTTTCTCGAACGTGGCATCGAGGCGCGCCAGGACTTCGTTGAGTGCTTGCGCTTCAATGCGCAGGACGCGGCGGGCCGTTTCGAGGCTCATTGCACGCTCCAGCGGCGCACCACGGTGGAAAGTTCCTTCAAGCGCTTGAGAAGGGCAGGGAGCTGTGCCAGCGGCAACGCGTTTGCACCATCGGAGAGCGCGGCGGCGGGATTGTCGTGCGTTTCGAGAAAAATGCCGTCAACTCCAGCTGCCACGGCGGCACGCGCCAATGGCTCGATGAATTCCGGCTGGCCTCCGCTGGCGTGACCTTGGCCTCCGGGAAGCTGCACGGAGTGCGTTACGTCGAAGACCACGGGATAACCGAGTTTTTGCAGAACCGGAAACGAGCGCATATCCACGACGAGGTTTTGGTAGCCGAAGGAAGCGCCGCGTTCGGTGAGAATGATTTTTGTGTTGCCGGTGCTGGCGATTTTCTCGACCACGTTGCCCATGTCCCAGGGCGAAAGAAACTGCGCCTTTTTGACATTGATGATGCGCCCGGTTTTGGCGGCGGCGAGAAGCAAATCGGTCTGGCGCGCGAGGAACGCCGGAATTTGCAGCACGTCGCACACTTCGGCGGCGGGCTGGGCTTGCGAGGCGTCATGAATGTCGCTCAGGATGGGCAACTTCATATCCGCTTTGATTTTGCCGAGGATGCGGAGGCCTTCCGTCAGACCGGGACCGCGAAAAGCCTTCACGGACGAGCGGTTCGCTTTGTCATAAGACGCTTTGAAAATGTACGGGACGCTGCAGTCCGCGGCGATTTTGGCGACCTTTTCCGCCATCATGCGGGCGTGCGCTTCGCTTTCAATGACGCACGGACCGGCAATCAGAAAAAGCGGATTGGCGTCGCCGAGGTGCAGCGAAGCGAGCGAAATTTCACGGGTAACGGGCATGGAAGGCATTGAAGATAGCACAGGGTGCGCGGAAACTGTGTTCCCGCGCGGACCTGGAGGCTAGGCGGTGGCGTGCGGCGCGGCACGCATGGTGGAGGCATGGGGCTCTTGCGCGGACGCGTGCTGCGGCTCCGGTATTTCCTCGGTCGCGGACACAGAGGAAGCCGGCGGGCGCAAACGGGCCTTGCGGTGCTCGAGCGCGGCGCCAATGAACGCCGCAAACAGCGGATGCGGCTCGAGCGGCTTGGACTTGAATTCGGGATGGAACTGGCAGCCCAAAAACCACGGATGTTCAGGCGCCTCGATAATCTCCACGTAATTTTCGTCGGGGGTGCGGCCGGTGATACGGAGCCCTGCGCCCAGCAATGTTTTTTCGTAGTCGCGATTGAATTCGTAGCGATGGCGGTGGCGCTCGCTAATTTCCAGCTTGCCGTAAGCGCGCGCCGCGAAGGAGCCCGGCTCGAGTTTGCAAGGCCAGGCGCCTAGCCGCATGGTGCCGCCCATTTCGTCCACGCCCAAAAGCTCACGCAGCTTGTAGATGACGCGGTGCGGCGTCTGCGGATCGAACTCCGTGCTGTCCGCCTGCTTCAGGCCGGCGGCATCGCGCGCGTACTCGATGGTGGCGCACTGCATCCCCAGACAAATGCCGAAGAAGGGCACTTTGCGTTCGCGCGCGTATTGAATCGTGTGCACCATGCCCTGAATGCCGCGCTTCCCGAATCCGCCGGGCACCAAAATGCCGTCAAAGCCGCGCAGGCGTGCCGCCGCGGTTTCTGCCGAATCGATTTCTTCCGCTTCAATCCATTCCAGAACGGTCTTGTAATTGTGCGCCAGCCCGCCATGCATCAGCGCTTCGCGCAAGCTCTTGTAGGCATCTTCGAGTTGCACGTACTTGCCCACCACGGCGATGCGCACTTCGCCAGCCGGATGGTGCATGCGATACACGAGATCGAGCCACGGCGCCATATCGGAGGGCCGGTTTTCCAGGTGCAGCAGGCGCAGGATTTGGGCGTCGAGGCCTTCTTTGCTCAATTCCACGGGCACCGCGTAAATGGTGTCCACATCTTCCATGGAAATGACGCAGGACTCCGCAACGTTGCAGAACAACGCGATTTTCTTTTTCAGCTCGCCGGGAATGTGGCGGTCGCTGCGGCAAAGCAAAATGTCGGGCTGAATACCGATGCCTAGCATCTCCTTCACGCTATGTTGCGTTGGCTTGGTTTTCAATTCGCCTGCCGCGGCGATGAAGGGCACCAGCGTGACGTGCACGAAGAGGGTATTCTGAGCGCCCAGTTCCAGGCGCAACTGGCGAATGGCTTCCAGGAAAGGCAGCGATTCAATGTCGCCGACGGTCCCGCCAATCTCTACGATGACGACATCCACGCCTTCCGAAACTTTTTTGATGGTCGCTTTGATTTCGTCAGTGACGTGCGGAATGACCTGTACGGTTTTGCCGAGGTAATCGCCGCGCCGCTCTTTGGTCAGAATGGTTTCGTAGATACGTCCCGTGGTCCAATTATTGTCGCGGGAAAGCTTGGCGTGCGTGAAGCGCTCGTAGTGCCCGAGATCCAGGTCGGTCTCTGCGCCGTCTTCAGTGACAAACACTTCGCCGTGCTGAAACGGGCTCATCGTGCCCGGATCAACGTTCAGGTACGGATCGCATTTTTGCAGGGTGACTTTGAAACCGCGGCTTTCGAGGAGACAACCGATGGAGGAGGCTGCTACGCCCTTTCCCAGTGAGGATACAACTCCGCCCGTTACAAAAATATATTTTGGCGCCATCCTTGCGGCCCGCGTCCAGGATTTCCCGTCCGCCGGACCTGTCTGCCCTCCTCAGGATTGACGTACGCACAATTATGTTCGCAACGGTCGCGGCTGTCAAATCGAAGAATTTTCTGCTGGGAACTCCAAAATGACAGGGACGGAAATTCCTGGATGAAGCGCGCCAAGCGAGCGGCACGCGCAGGATTTTTCAGGAGGCGAAACTTTTTGTCCTCCTGGGTGTTCCAAGAGGGTGGAGGAGTTTTGCATTTCGTCGGTCGCAGCGATGTTAACCGTTTGTCAAGAATCGCGCTTCGCGGCCCACGATTGCAGACTTCGCTACATCCAACAGCAATGCAGATAGTACCGCCGCGCGCATCTGGCTTAGGCTTGACGAAGAGATTCCGCGAGAATCTCTGAACGTGGGGAAGGGGTCATGAGGTTAAACAAGAAGCTACTCTTAAGCACCGCTCTGTCCACCGCTCTAATTTCCGTACCTTTTTCCGGCGCCCAGCAAAAAATAACGCCGGCCACCCGCACCGCCGGGCCCTACGATCTCAGTCGCGAGGTCACGCTAGTCGGCACGGTCGTTTCCTACACGGCAAATTCATCCGGGGCGCCCGCCGGCCCGCACGTCATGGTTCAAACTTCTTCCGGCAACGTGGATGTCCATCTCGGCAGCGCCGAATTACTTGAATTCCATCGCCTCACGCTCAACGCCGGCGACTCCGTTCGCATCATTGGCGAGAGCCTGCCCTACGGCGGAAGCACGATGTTCGCCGCCCGCATCATCCAGAAAGGACTTCAAGCTGTCGCGGTGAGAAACACCAAGGGCTTCGTCGTGAATATGCCCGCAGTTCACGTCGCCGGGGGTGTGCGATGAAGCGCCTATTCTTGCTCCTTGCTGCCGCCGCAGCGCTGGGAGCCGCGGCCTGCAGCGGTGGCGGTAGCGGTATCACGCCTCCGCCGCCGACCGGGGGCTTTACCAACGCCAGCCTGAAAGGCACTTACGTCTTCTCGATGAGCGGAAGGACCATTGACCAGAACTTTGGCGTCAGCAACTTCGCGCGCATCGGAACGTTCATTGCCGACGGTCTCGGTAACATTTCAAATCCCGGCGGCATCGAGGATGTCCACATCTTCGGCTCGGACAACATTTTCGCGTTCACGGGCGGAAGCTACACCGTCAACGCCGATGGCCGCGGCACGCTGAGCCTCATCAATTCCAGCGGGACTTCGCAGTACAGCATCACGCTTGCCTCGTCATCCAGCGGCTATATTGTCGCCATGCCCACTGATGGCTCCTCCACCGCCAGCGGCAATTTCCAATTGCAGAGTGCTACCACCTTGGCCAGCAACACCTACACGTTCGACTTTTCCGGCATCGTTCCCGACGATACGGGCAACCCGGTCTCCATCATCGGCGAATTCACGCCCAATGGCGCCTGTGCCGTCAGCTGTGGTGTAACGAACACCAGTTTCGAGGACGTCAACGACAACGGGAACTTTATTACCAAGGCTTCGCTCTCCGGTGGAACCCTGACCACCGACAACGCGAACCCCGGCAGCGGACGAGGCACCGCGACGCTTGGCGGATTAGACTACGTCTTTTACGTCATCGACGACCAGCATGTGCAATTCATGGCTATCGACCAGGACCCCAACGCTCCAGGAACCGCGCTCGGGGAGGCCGCCGCCCAGCAGGCCGGCGTTCCCAACAACGTCAGCGCCTTCAATAACAGCAACTTTGTCTTCGTCATGGGCGGTTCCAGTGGCGCCGGTCCGGTGACGCGTGCCGGCCGTCTTACCGCCAGTGGTGGTAACCTCTCCGCCATCCTGCTCGATAACAACAATGCCGGACAGTCGGTGCAAGTGCCGCTCCTCAATACCGGCACCATCACCCTGGACGGCGACAACTCCGGCCGCGGCACCATGACCTTCACAGACACCGCGACACACACCGGCACCTACACCTTCGTTTTCTATCTCAATTCCGCGTCGCAAGGCGTTATTCAGGACGTCAGCGCGGTGCTCATCAACAACGTGCCCAGCGCCGTGGACGTCGCAGACGGCAACCTCGCCGGGCAAAGCGGCGCGCCCTTCACGTCCAGCAGTTTTGCCACGAACTACGCCATAACCTGGAGCGGCGTGACCAGCGATGAAGAGGACCTCGTCGGGCATTTTGCGCCCGCCACGACGGGCTCCAACGGCCTGGCGGACTGGAATGAATTTGGGAACGGGAAGCAGTTCACGAGCGTGCCGTTAAACGGCGTAATCACGCTGGGCGGCGACGGCACCGGCAGCACTGGCAAGCACACCACCTTTGTGGCCACGCTGCAGCAACCTACGGTGAACCCCGTCAACTTCTTCGCGTACATCGCCGATGCTAACACCATCTACATCATGGCCACCGGAACACAGCGCGTGGCCCTCGGCGTCTTGACAGCACAGAATCCATAGCGCTCGACGCAAACACAACGACAACCGCCGCCCGGCCGCAGCACACCGGGTGGTTTCATTTTTGCATGGCCAGCAACTTCTCCACCCGCGCCACATCTTCCGGAACGTCCACGCTCACCGCGTCGTGCTCGACTTCCGCGACGCGAATCTTCCAGCCATTTTCGAGCCAGCGCAATTGTTCGAGCTGCTCGATGCGTTCCAGCTCCCCTTGCGGCAACGTGGGATATTCCAGCAGCGCGTCGCGCTGAAACACATACAAACCCAAGTGCTTCAAATGTCGCACCTGAATTTTCGTCGCGGTATCGCGCACCCATGGAATTGGTGCGCGCGAAAAGTAGATCCCGTTATTCTCAAAATCCAAAACCGTTTTCACCACGTTGGGATCCATGATGTCTGCGGGCGTTTTGATGGGCGTCGCTACCGTGGCGATCTGTGCCGCCGGCTCCTCGAGCAGTGCCCCGACCGCCGTGTCCACCGCGGCGGGATCGAGCAACGGCTCGTCGCCTTGCACGTTCACAAACACGTCGCCCGCCTCGTGCGCCGCGACCTCCGCCACGCGTTCGGTACCGGTGCGGTGGTCCGCACGGGTCATGCGCGCCGTGCCGCCAAATTCTCCAACCGCTTTCACGATGCGTTCATCGTCGGTGGCGACAATGACCTCGTCAACCCGCGCGGCCAACTTGGCCCGCTCGTACACGCGCTGAATCATGGGCTGGCCCGCCAGCAGCACCAGTGGCTTACCTAGCAAGCGGGTTGACCCGTAGCGCGCAGGAATGACCACCACCACTTTGGGATTTGCCATAAGCGTGCCCCGAGTTTCGCACAGAACGGAATATTCCGGCACTGCCTGCGGTCTCTTTTCCGTGTACTGTGCTTTTACTACGCAAACCGACTTACTCTGCCGCTGGCTGCTCCATAACTTTACAACGTGTCTTCGGAGCGGGACTCCGGTGATCAAGCCGATGCCAGCCCTGGATTTGCCTTGTCTTGGCTGGTGCCAGTGGTAGAATCAACCGTATTACCGAACCGCGCGGCCGTTCCGAAGTTTGGGACGTTGGGGGTGCCGTGAAACGCGATAGACGACGGACTCGCGTTGTAAGCTTTCCTACCATTTGTGCGTTCCTTGCCTGCCTGCTGGTCTTCCACCCGCCCGCTTTGGCTGGTCCGCAACCGCAGTCGGCGACCGACGATGCGAAACCAAACGACAACAAGCCTAAAGACGAGGTCAAAACGGTCGAGATCAAGAAGGATGATGTAAAGCGCGACACGCCCGGTCAGCGCATCAAAGCCGGGCAGGCCCTCAAGCTGGACGTGGACATGGCGCTGGTCAACGTCACCGTGACTGACCCGTACAATCGCCTGGTCACGGGCCTGGAAGAGGAAAATTTCCGCGTCTTTGAGGACAACACCGAACAGGAAGTGGTGACCTTCTCCGCCGAGGATGTGCCCATTTCCATCGGCGTGATTTTTGATTTCAGCGGCAGCATGGCCAACAAAGTAGGAAAGGCGCGCGAAGCCGCGGTGCAGTTCTTCAAGACCGCCAATCCTTCCGACGAGTTTTTCCTGGTCAGTTTCAACGAACGCGCCGAGCTCACCAGCGCCTTCACGAACAGCGTGGAAGATTTGCAGAGCAGCTTGATGCTCACTTCCGCCAAGGGCCGCACCGCGTTGCTCGATGCCATCTATCTCGGGCTGAGCCAGATGAGGGGTGCACGCAACGCCAAACGTGCCTTGCTCATCCTATCCGACGGAGGAGATAATCATAGTCGGTACAACGAAAACGATATCAAGCGGCTCGTCCGCGAAGCGGACACCCAGCTCTATGCCATCGGCATTTTCGACCCGCTTGGTTATCGCAATCGGACCCCGGAAGAACTGAATGGTCCGTCGTTGCTTTCCGAAATCACGGAGATGACCGGCGGGCGTGTATTTTCCGTCGAAAAACTCGAGGATCTGCCGGACATCGCCTCAAAAATCGGCATGGAGCTGCGCAATCAATATGTTCTGGGATACCACCCGAGCAACAAAGCCCACGATGCACGTTGGCGGAAAATCAAGATTAAGCTGCGCGCTCCGAAAGGATTGCCGCCGCTTAATGTGTACGCAAAGACGGGTTACTACGCGCCCAGCCACTAGTTCCGATTTCTTCAGGGTTCCCCTTGTTCCCGCTGCCGTGGTGTTACTGTGCGTTTTTTTGCTTGCGGCCCCCGGCTTCGCGCAGATTCCTGTACCGCAGACGCAGCCCCCTCCTCCCGATCAAAATGCGGGCAAGCAGGGTTCGACCATCAAGATTGACGTCGGGCTGGTAGTGTTGCACACCACGGTGCTCGACGACCGCGGCAAATTCGTGGACGGCCTCAAAAGCGACAATTTCCGCGTCTTCGAAGATAAAGTCGAGCAGAAGCTCTCCATCTTCAAGCGCGAAGACGTGCCCGTCAGCATGGGCCTGGTGATTGACAATAGCGGCAGCATGCGCGACAAGCGCCCACGCGTCAACGAAGCCGCCATCACCCTGGTGGAGGCCAGCAATCCCCGGGATGAAGCTTTTGTCGTCAACTTCAACGACGACTTCTACCTCGACCTCGATAAGGACTTCACCAACAGCATTCCCGAATTGAAGGAAGCTCTCGAACGCATCGATTCCCGCGGCAGCACTGCGCTCTTTGACGCCGTCATCGGCTCTTTGGATCATTTGAAGAAAGCCAGCAAGGACAAGCGCGTCCTGCTGGTGGTCACCGACGGCGAGGACAATTCCAGCCACAATTCTCTTGAGAAAACGCTGCGCGAAATTCAGAAGACCGATACCGTCATCTATACCATCGGCCTGCTGGGCGACGAAAAGCGCAAGGAACGCAATCACGCCATGAAGGCCCTGCGGGAAATCGCTGAAGCCTCGGGCGGCCTGGCGTTTTTCCCGGAGAGCGTGGACGACGTGCACAATATCTGCGAACAGGTTGCGCACGATATCCGCAACCAGTACACGCTGGCCTACTATCCGTCCAACACGAAAAAAGACGGGACGTTCCGCGCCGTCAGCGTGCAGGTGATTCCTCCGCGCGGCCGCGGCAGGCTGGTGGCGCGCACGCGCAACGGCTACTACGCGCCTAACGCCGCGGCTTCCGTCTCGGCAGCGGGAAATTAGCCCTTCTCCGAAATTCCTGTTTTTCTGTGCAAAGGCGCAACATGTTTGCGCCCCATCTCGGCAGGATCTCTGCCGCGTTGCCGCCTCGCTGGCAGTGTGATTAAGCTACAAGCAGCGCGCGAAACCGCCCTTCGTCTACTTCTTCGCCGGAACTCTTGTCGCGAATTTGTCGCCGCGCACCACTTCCACATCGTCGAGAAAGGCAATCATGGCGTAGTCGTCGAAATAGTTTTTTGAAACAGGCTCGAGGATACGGTGCGCCAGCTCCGGAGTCGCGATGACTTCGATCTTGGCGTTGGCAGGTTCCGCGTGCCTCGGCCGGATGCCGCGATCTCCTTGCCCGCTCGCTGGGTAGCACGTGTACCCCGTAGCGCCCATGTCACGAACCTCCTGCAGAATGCGGTATTGCACTGTGTTGTCGCCGATCATGGTGATGCGTTTCATGCGCACCGTGTTCATCGTCAGGCCTCCAAGCCTTCCTCAAGTTTCTGCTGCGTTTC
>Ga0335077_10006903_pt1 | contig 14041 bp, 9 predicted proteins | sample Lox_Sample_31_FD_207151 | JGI IMG/M metagenome (GOLD analysis project Ga0335077, IMG submission 207151) | Soil microbial communities from Loxahatchee National Wildlife Refuge, Florida, United States - Lox_Sample_3.1 | ecosystem: Environmental > Terrestrial > Soil > Wetlands | place: USA: Florida...
ACAATTGCCTGGAACCTCCTACACCTGGCACGAACTGGCGCTGACTCTCTCTCCCGACACCGACCCGGCCGTCGCGCAGCTTGTGCTGACGAACGCAGCGAATTCCATCTACGACCACTACCGCAAGGAAATCGAGCATCAGCACGCGGTGCTGGAGCGTGTACTGGATACGGCATTCCCGACGCCCCAGCCGAGCGCCAAATGGCAATTCACCGAAGCCGGACTCGAGTTGGTGCTGCGATACCCGGTCGTGCTCGCGCGCGCGGAAGAGATCGACGACCAGATGACGCGCGAACTGATGCGCGTCATAACCTCGAACCCTCAACTGAAGGCGGCCTTGTCGGGGACGCCGAAATTGCGCGCGCCCATTCGCGCCTGAGCGCAGATACCGCGGCTGTTGGTATTCCAGTGGCCGGGTAGAGCGGCGCTTCAGCGCCGCGTCAGCCGCTGGGACTCTTGATTGGCGAGGCGGGAACGCTGTGCGCCAGCGTTCCCGCCTCGCCTCTGGTTCGTAACAAAGACGCGATACGCTGGCCTGAAGGCCAGCTCTACCACCTCGGACCCAACGTCCGTGCTTGGACGGTCACAACCACGGCGGACGATCCGCAGCCGTGAAAACCTGCTGCCACGGTGCGAATCTCTAATCTGAGCAATAACTTCGAGTTGACCCTGGCTGGCAGTTGAGTTGCACAATGAAGCTGGGGAGAGCTCCCATGCGTACCCTGCTGCAAGATCTGTCGTATGGCACGCGCCAGTTGCGCAAGTCGCCTGGATTCACCGCGGTTGCGATCATTACTCTCGCCCTCGGCATCGGCGCCAACACGGCGATCTTCACCCTGGTCCACGCCATCATGCTCCAGCCGCTGCCGGTGAAAAACCCTGGGGCGCTCTATCGCCTGGGCTCGCATGACGTGAACTGCTGTATTCAAGGAGGCTTCCAGGAGACTTGGGACGATTTCTCCTTCCCGCTATACCAGCAGATAAAGACTCAGACACCAGAGTTTGAGGCATTGGCCGCCTTCCAGGCCGGCAGTACTCGACTCAGCGTGCGGCGCTCCGGCGATACAAGTCCCGCGCGTCCGATGCTGTCGGAGTACGTTACCGGCAACTATTTTCCAATGTTCGGACTGCAGGCCGCTGCGGGACGCCTGCTGTCTCCCTCCGACGACCAGCCCAACGCAGCGCCCGCCGCCGTGATGAGCCACCGCACATGGGAAAACTATTTCGCCAGCGACCCATCCGTGATCGGCTCGACCTTCAACATGAATGGAACGTCGTTCACGGTGGTTGGCATCACCCCGGCAGGATTTTATGGCGACCGGCTCAGCGACAGCCCGTCCGACTTCTGGCTTCCGCTGGCGACGGAGCCGCTGGTCACGGGTCCGGCGTCGCTGCTTAGGCATCCTGATCTGCACTGGCTGTTTGTAATCGGCCGGCTAAAACCGACAGCTTCTCCGCAGCAGGTGCAGGCAAAGGTCAGCGGCGAGCTACAACAATGGCTCAGCAGTGGTGCGGGCGTCAGCACTGTCGCTGACAATAAGCGCAGCGAGATTGCCAAACAGAGAACGCTGTTGCTTCTTGCGGCGGGCGGGGTGAACGATCTGGCTTCGTCGACAGAGAAGTTGCTGCGTTTGCTCATGGCCGCGTCGGGGCTGGTGTTGCTCATCGCCTGCGCGAATATTGCGAACTTGCTGTTGGCCCGTGCGGCGGCTCGCAAAGCCCAGACTTCTGTGCGTCTGGCACTGGGCGCGGGACGCTGGCGGCTGGTTCGTCAGCTTCTGACCGAAAGCGTACTGCTCTCCGTCTTAGGAGGAGTGGCCGGACTGGTGCTCGCATTTCTTGCGACGCGCAGCATCCTCGCGGTGGCGTTCCGCGGCGCTGAGTTCATACCGATTGACCCGCATCCGTCGCTTCCGGTACTGCTGTTCTCGTTTGGGCTTTCGCTGTTAACGGGAATTGTCTTTGGTGTCGCGCCCGCGTGGATAAGCTCCCACGCCGATCCCGCTGAAGCCCTGCGTGGTGCTACGCGAACCACCTCGCATGGGGCCACCTTCTCGCAGAAAGTGTTGGTTGTGGCGCAGGCTGCGCTATCGCTGGTTCTGGTTGCAGGCGCAATACTGCTGGTGCAAAGCTTGCAAAAGCTGGAGCATCAGAAGTTCGGATTTGCGACGGATCACCGCTACATCGTGCGCGTTGGTCATGCATTCGATGGTTCTTCCATCGAGAAGCTCGACGCCTCCTATCGGGAGCTCCAGCAACGGCTGGAATCCATACCCGGAGTTGTTACTGCCGGTTATTCGATGTACAGCCCGATGGAGGGAAACAACTGGTCTGGACCGGTCTATTTTCCGGGGCGCACAGCTAACCTGGGCGAACATGGCGATTTCGCCTCCTGGGTACGTATCAGTCCGCATTACTTTCAGACCATCGGCAGCAGACTGATTCGAGGTCGCGCCATCGGCGAGCAGGACACGCCAACTTCCGCTCGCGTCGCGGTCGTCAACGAGCGCTTTGCGAAGAAGTTTTTTCCCAATGAAGATCCGATCGGCAAGCGGTTCGGCGGGCGGCCTGAGCATGTAGGCGTGTATGAGATCGTCGGCGTCGTGGAAAATGCTAAGTACATGGACGCGCAGGGTCCGGCCTATGCAATGTACTTCCTGCCATTTCTTCAGACTCTTCATTACAACAATCCCTCCGATGACGCCGGCCAGATGCGCTCCCAGGTGGTGCGGACCATTGAGCTGCACGTCAACGGTAACCCCGAAAATCTGGAGAGCACGGTCCGGCGCACGCTGGCGGATCTGGATCCGGATATGACGGTCATCCGCATGAGCACGTTTGACGAGCAGGTAGCGGAGAACTTCAACCAGGAACGCTTGCTGGCTCGACTGACCAGCCTGTTCGGCATTCTGGCGCTGAGCCTGGCAGCGATTGGGCTGTATGGCGTCACGGCGTACACCGTCGAGCGGCGCACGCGCGAGATCGGAGTGCGCGTTGCCATAGGAGCAAATCGTGGCAACGTTATCGCTATGGTGTTGCGCGGAGCTTTTCGGCAAGTGGCCGTCGGGCTTGTCTTCGGCCTGGTACTGGCGTTCGCTGCGGGGCGCCTGATGCAGAGTGAACTTTTCGAGGTGAAAGCACACGATCCGCTGGCGCTGGCCGGAGCAGCATTATTGCTGGCGCTCTTTGCACTTGTTGCGGGACTGATTCCTGCACGCCAAGCGGCCAGCATCGATCCTGTTTCGGCGCTGCGCGTCGAATAACAGCAGAACCGTTCAGCCACGGATTACACGGATAAACACAGATCAGATCAGGGTCACAAAACCACATTCTCTTTTTCTTTCAAAGCGGCTGAGGAATTCGTGTGATCCGTGGCTGCCGTCTTTCTTCCACCTTGCCATTGTGTCTCGCCCGCCGGTGTAAAATCAGAAGTTTCCTACTCCAGCCTGAGGACCGCCCTTTATGTCATCCGTTGCAACCGCACAGTCTGCTCCTCCGCCGCTCGTGGCGCTCACTGAAGACGAAGTTTTGTTCCGGGATACAGTTCGCCAGTTCGCGCAAGAAACCGTGCAGCCGCACGTGCGCGAGATGGACGAAAAAGGCGTGTTCGAGCCGTCGCTGATCCGGCAGTTCTTCGAACTTGGGTTGATGGGCATTGAGGTTCCTGAGCAATATGGAGGCGGCTCGGGCTCGTTCTTCGAAGCCATTTTGGCGGTCGAGGAGCTTTCTGCGGTCGACGCGTCTGCCGGAGTCATCGTCGACGTGCAGAACACGCTGGTCAACAATGCGCTTATGCGCTGGACGACGGAAGACCAGAAGAAGCGTTATCTGCCGCGCATGTGCTCTGACACCGTAGGAGCCTATGCCTTGAGCGAGGCGGGCTCGGGTTCTGATGCCTTCGCGCTGCAATGTCGCGCCGAACTCAAAGGCGAGGAATATGTCCTCAACGGCCAGAAGCTCTGGATTACCAACGGAAAAGAAGCCGGCGTGTTCATCTTGATGGCCACGGTCGATCCTTCGGCCGGATACAAGGGAATCACCGCGTTCATCGTCGAGAAAGCATTCCCGGGCTTCACGGTTGGCAAGAAAGAAGACAAGCTGGGTATTCGCGCGTCGAGCACCTGCGAGCTGATCTTGGAGGACTGCCGCGTTCCCAAGGCGAACGTTCTGGGCGAGATCGGTAAAGGATACAAGATCGCGATTGAGACCTTGAATGAGGGCCGCATCGGTATCGGCGCGCAGATGATCGGACTGGCTCGCGGCGCCTGGGGGCACGCGGTCAAGTATGCGCAGGAGCGCAAGCAATTTGGCAAGACCATCGCCGAGTTCCAGGGCATTCAATTCCAGATCGCGCAGATGGCGACCGAAATCGAAGCCGCGCGCATGCTGCTGTACAACTGCGCGCGCATGAAAGATGCCGGCATGAACTTCGTGAAAGAAGCTGCCATGACGAAGTTGTATTGTTCGCAAGTGGCGGAGCGTGTGGCCTCGCTGTGCGTTGAGATTTATGGCGGCTACGGCTTCACCAAGGACTATCCGGTCGAGAAATACTTCCGCGATTCGAAGATCGGCAAGATTTACGAAGGCACCTCGAACATGCAACTGGCGACGATTGCCAAGCTGGTAATGGGAAAATAATCATGCCCGTAGAACAAGCTACTCATATCGTTCCTGCCGCTCGCATGGCGAATGTTCGCTATGCCATCCGCGATTTGGCTGTCGTCGCCGACGAGGTCGCCCGCGAAGGGCACCAGATTCTTTTCCTCAACATCGGCGATCCCTGCAAGTTTGACTTCCGAACGCCGCCGCACATGATTGAGGCAGTTCACAAGGCGATGCTGGATGGCCATAACAGCTACGGTGAGTCGCTGGGAATCAAGCCGGCCGTGCTGGCCATCGGGCAGGATGCTGAGCGGCGCGGGTTCAAGCAGATTCAGAGCATCTTCGTCGGCTATGGCAGTGGAGAGGTCATCGACAGCTGTCTTACCGCGCTGTTGAATCCTGGCGAGAACGTGCTCACGCCCAGCCCGGAGTATCCGCTCTACGGCGCGGTGTTGGCGAAGCTGGGAGCCGAGACGAATGCTTATGATCTGGATGAGTCGAACGGGTGGGAACCGGATCTCGACGATCTGAAGCGGCGCATCAACTCACGCACCAAAGCGATTCTGCTGATCAATCCCAGCAATCCCACAGGCTCAGTGATGTCGCGCAGTACGCTGGAGCGGATTCTCGAGCTGACTCGCCAGCACAACCTTCTCATCTTTGCCGATGAAATCTACGACAAGCTCATCTACGCGCCGGGTGTCCAGCACATCTCGATTGCCACGCTCGCGCAAGATGTTCCGGTAATCACCTTCAACGGTCTCTCGAAGGCGTATCTCGTTCCCGGATGGCGTATTGGATGGGCGGTTGCGACTGGTCCGCACGAGGTGCTGCATGGATATCTCGAGGCAGTGCATCGGCTGCTGCGCGCTCGTCTTTCCGCGCCGCATCCCTTCCAGCATGCCATCAAGCCAGCGCTCGAAGGTCCGCAGGACCATATCGCTGTAATGAACGACAAACTGCGCCGCCGTGCGCAGTTGACAGTTGACTGGGCGAAGCGCACGCCTCACGTGACTCTCGTAGCTCCCAAGGGCGCATTCTATGCGCATCCGTCACTGGATATCCCGGAAGACGATCTGATGTTCGTAACCGGCCTGCTGAAACAAAAGCACGTGCTGGTAGTACACGGCTCGGGCTTTGGGCAGAAGCCCGGAACCAGGCACATGAGGATTGTGTTTCTTCCGCCCGAAGAGGTGCTGGAAGCCGCGTATCAGAAGATCAGCGACTTCATGGCAGAGCGGTATTCTTAGCGTTACTGCTGAGAGGTATCGGTAGCGCTACGGAAGATTAGCGAGAACGCTTGGGAACGCAACAGCGCATGGTTCCCACATCCTGCCCATTGATGGAGACGATCCCTTGTCGTTCCTTCGGGGCCGGTGGTTCTTCGGCTTCTTCGTGATGGAAAGTGGCCCGGATGCGTTTGGCGACTCCAGTCACCTTACGCCGTACTTTGTCTTCCAGTTCGTGCATTTCGGCCCTGGCTCGTCCCAATCCGCCGGCAGGATCAGTATGATTGCTGCTGCCCAATCGATCAAGCCGCATTCTGATCCCTCCTTATATGAAGTGATTATGAAGATGCTAGTTTAATGGTAATGGATACTGCTGGCGAGCGGAATTCGATCACTGCCGGATGCGCGGATTGAAAACAGAATAAGTTAGGTCGGTCAGAAAATTTACCAGCACATACGTCAGCCCAATCACCAGGATGCAGCCCTGCACCAGGTAGTAATCCCGATTTGAAATTGCCTGAATGGTCAGTCGTCCGATTCCCGGCCAGGAAAACACCGTTTCCGTCACGATCGCTCCCGCCAGCATGGCTCCGAATTGCAGGCCTACGACCGTGAGTACCGGGATCATCGCATTCCTGAGTGCATGCCCATAGACCACGGTCCGCTCGGGAAGTCCTTTGGCGCGTGCGGTGCGAATGTAGTCCTGCGAAAGTTCTTCCAGCATGGACGTGCGCACCATGCGAGTGAGGATGGCTGCCAGCGCGCCTCCCATTGTGATCGCCGGAAGAATCAGATGGTCGGGAGAACCCGCTCCGGAGACTGGCAACCACCCCAGGCTGATGGCGAAAAAGAGAATCAAGATGGGGCCGAGCGCAAAATTCGGGAACGAAAGCCCGAGCAGCGAGACGAAGCTCAGCGTGCGATCGTCCCAGCGGTTACGGCGAACCGCAGAACGAACGCCGGCGGGAATCGCGAGACAGAGCGCCACCACCAGAGCAGCCAACGTGAGCTGTAACGTGTAGGGATACGCCTGCACGATGATATGCCCGACGTTCTGATTAAAACGCAGCGACTTTCCCATGTCGCCGTGCAGCAGGCCACTGCAATAGTTCACATACTGCTGGCCGAGAGGCACATCGAGCCCGTACGCATGGCGGGCAGCCGCGATATCGGTGGCAGCCGCGCCTTCACCCAGCATCTGCTGGATGGGATCGCCGGGCACGAGGTGGATCAGCAGAAACACCACCGAGACCACCAGCCATACGACCGGCAACATGAACAGCAGGCGGGAAGAGATATAGCGCAGCATCAGGATGCGGTCGGCGTCACGGTTTGCGGTACCGGTTGCGTCTGTGGCTGCTCGGACTCGATTCGCACACGGTCCACCCGCAGGCCGTCCATGGCGGCCACAGTGTAGCGCCGTCCTTCAAATTCAAAGCTGTCGCCGGCCTTCGGGATACGTTGCAAACGGGTCAGCACAAATCCGGCCAGGGTCTCGAAACCTTCGTCGCGGGGCAGCGTAATCTGATACTCCACTTCCAGGTCGCGGGTGTTCAGGGACGCGTCGAGTTCCATCACCTTGGCGCCCGCTGGAGCAACCGGCTCCTGAATGTCGAACTCGTCTTCGATGGGCCCGACCAGTTGCTCAAGAACGTCTTCCACGGTAATCACTCCAGCTGTCGAGCCAAATTCATCGACCACCACGGCCATGTGCCGCTTGCGTTCCTGGAAATCGAGAAGCAGGTCGGGCAGCGTCATGGTCTCCGGCGCCACCAGCACTTCGCGCATAATGTGGCGCACGCGCAAATTGGACTCTCGCGTGATGATACGGCCCGAAGTACTGCGCGACAGACGATAACGCATCCAGCGCATCAGGTCGCGGGCATACAGCACGCCGATGATGTGTTCTGGCCCGCGCTGCGGGTCGTAGACGGGAACCCGTGAGTGCTGGCCATCGCCGCCGCGCTCCAAGGCTTCGTAGAGCGTCATGTCGCCAGGCATGGAGAAGATATCGCGCCTGGGAACCATCACCTCGCGCACCAGAACATTTTCCAGGTCGAGGGCGCGATGGATCAGCTCTTCCTGCGGCGCTTCCAACAGCCCGAGATTACGGCTGGCGCTGACGATGAGCTTGAGTTCCTCCGGCGAGTGGACCCCGCCTTCGCGCACAGGCCTCATGCCGAAGGCCTTCAGCACGGCGCGTGAGGACGAGGTCATCAACGCCAGCAGAGGCGCGGTCACTCGCATGAAGACGTCCATCGGTCCAGCGACTGCGAGCGCGACACGTTCCGTGCGTTGTAGGGCGATGGACTTTGGGACCACCTCGCCGAGGATCACGTGCATGTAGGTGATCAGCGTGAAACCAAACACGATGGCGACTGCGTGCGCATAGAACCGCGAGTGCGGCAGGCCCACGAAGAGCGGCTCCAGCACGCGAGCCATGGCAGCTTCGCCGATCCAGCCCAGTCCCAGGCTGGAGAGCGTCACTCCGAACTGTACGGCGTTGATGAATTGATCGAGCTGCTGATGAAGTTTCTGGACGATGCGTGCGCCAACCCGATGAGCAGCTACCAGCTGCTGAATCTGGGTTTCGCGCAGGCTGACCATGGCGAATTCGGCGGAAACGAAGAACGCATTCGCCGCGACGATCAGGACGACCGCTACCAGCCGCAGCACGACGAAGGTAACCATGAAGGCAGAATCTTACCATCGCCGACAGTCGCGTGAGCGGGATCGGTGCCAAATTACCGGCTCCGCTTCTACAGCACCTTCTTCCATTCCAGCTCGATCTTCGGCTTGTCCTTGGAGCCTTCCACCTTCACCGGCAGGTAGGTTCCGGCGCCTTTCTTTTTGAACAAAGGATCAAGCGGCACGGCTATCCAGCGCTTAACCCCTGTCATGGTGTGTGAAACCGTTGCTTGCAGGCGCACGTCGCCGGTGAAATCGAGATCTTCCTGGCGAATCGAATAAGCGCCTTTCAACTGCACCTCAACCCCCGGCACATGAAAGTCGAGTTGGCTGAAACTCATTTGGCCACTTCTTAGGAGAAACACGCCCTCGAACTGCGCAGGCACATTGTGGAGTTCCACATCCTCGGGCTTTCCTTGGCCGCGCCGACTCAGGCCGTCGAGCTTCGATTGGATATCCGGGTTCGTAAACTGGCCGTCCTTCACCTGAAAACGGCCTGCCAGCGAAATTTTGTCCAGCACCCGCTGATCCCCAGGAGGGATGACGAGTTTGGCTTGCGTCATCATCGATCCAGTCAGTAGTGAGCTTCCCTTCTTCGTCGCCAGCTCGAGCATGTCTTCCACGCGCGAATCGTGCACATCAATATCCAGACGAATCGCCTTGCCCTTCCGCCCCTTCTGGCCGGCGACCTCGCCTTTCGCGATGACGTGCGAATGCAGGAAGCTTGCTTCCACTGGCTGCAGATAAGTATTACCGCTGGTTCCGTCGACGATGGCATGGAACCGTGTCGTGAGGTGAACCGGACGGGCGCCGCGATCCAGGGCGAAATCCGGAGTGTCGGTGGTCCCGTCCACGGCGATGTTATTCAGTAGGCCGCTGTAGTCGCCGGTGGAAGAGAGAATCCCGGAGATGCCGTTGAAAACGGAAAGGTCGGCGTGCTCGAAAACATAATGGCCGCCGACAGGGGTATCCGAGGGCTCGCCCATGTTCCAGGGGCCGAAGTTACCGGTGCTATGAATGTCGCCCGGAGGTTTGGGATTGGTGAGTTCCGCATGGAACTTCATCGGCTCTCCGATGCCCGCGCTGGCGAGATCGAGCTTGCGAATGTCGAATTCCAGGGGATCGCCATCGGAGTCCTTCGGCAGAACGTACAGAAGTGTGCCGTCCGCGTTCACGCGGTCGATGACGAAGTTAGCCAGGTGGTGGAGCTTTTTCGGTTTGGCGCCTTCACCACTAGTTGATCCATCCTTGGGAGGGATTTTGATGACCAGCCCCTCCAGCCTCAGCTTGGTGACGTGAATAGGGCTGCGCAGCAACCCCAGCGGATTGGCTTCCGCATTGAAGTGCTTGATGGTGATAAACGCAGGCTGAGTCGCCGGATCGCGATTGGGCAGCACGAAATCGTCAGCGCTCACGATGAAGGCCGGTACCAGCGTTACACGCAGATTGTGCAGTTGCACGTCGCGATGGAAGTGTTCGCTTAGCGCTTGCTCGACCCGAGCTTGCAGCATGCGCTCCAAAGGCGGCGGCACAGTGAGGATCCAGAAGACACCAATCGCAACCACAGCGATCAGCGCCAACACAATCCCAATAATCAAGTGCGAGCGGCGAACCGGCATGAGGAACTCAGTTGAGATGCAAGTCCGGCGTCCAGAGTCGGCCTGGAGGGTGAGCTGTTCGGGCTGATGATCAGGTCAGTGCCAGGACAGGCTGTCGTACTCACCAACCTGGCCTTTGCAGTCTGGATGGAGAAACAGGCGACGGGCTATGCCGCTTTGCTCAGCTCGTCGCGCCGCTTCTGAATGACATCGATCAATTGATTAAAAGACTCGGCAAAGGAGGCGACGCCGTCTTCGGTCAGCTTCTGGGTCACAGCTTTCATGTCGATGCCGACTTCTTTTAGGCCGGCGAAAATTTTATGCGCCTCTTGCAGCCCGGCCTCAAGCGTCGGCTTCACGACGCCGTGATCCCGGAAGGCTTCCAGCGTGTTCAGGGGCACGGTATTCACCGTGTCGCGGCCCAGGAGTTCTTCGACGTAAAGCGTGTCGCGATACTTGGGATTCTTTGTGCTGGTCGACGCCCAGAGTGGGCGCTGCACCTTTGCGCCTTTCGCCTTCAGCCTGTTCCAACGCTCGCCGGAGAAGATTCTCCGGAACGACTCGTACGCGAGCTTGGCATTGGCAATCGCAGCCTTGCCCATCAGCGATTCAATGCGCTGCTTCTGCCCGGGATCGCTGGCCTGTTGCAGCTTCTGCTCCAGCTGCTTGTCCACAGCGGTATCGATGCGGCTCACGAAGAAGCTGGCGACCGAAGCGATGCGGTCGATCGGCTGGCCGGCCTGCGCGCGGCGCTCCAGGCCGCGGAGATAAGCCTCGGCAACCCGTTCGTACACTTCGACCGCGAAGATGAGTGTGACGTTGATGTTCAGCCCGGAGGCGATAAGCTCTTCAAACGCCGGTATCCCCGCCGTCGTGCCGGGCACTTTGATCATCACGTTAGGACGGTTGAGCCGCTGCCACAGGTCCTTCGCCTCTTTGATCGTCGCCTCGGCATCGTTGGCGAGTAGCGGCGACACCTCAAGGCTCACGAATCCATCGCTGCCGTTTTCCGCGTCATACAATGGGCGGAAAACATCAGCCGCTGCCCCGATGTCTTGCACGACCAGAGCTTCGTAGAGCTGGCAGACTGAAGTGCCTTTGCGCACCATCTCCTTAACATGGTCGGCATAGTCCTGCCCATTGCCGATTGCCTTCTGGAAGATGGTCGGATTCGAGGTCATACCGCGCAAGCCGTCCTGGTCGATCAGGCGCTTCAACTCGCCGGAGGTGATCAAGGAACGGCTGATCTGATCGAGCCACACACTCTGACCCTGCTCATGGAGTTGCAATAGGGGATTACTGCTCACTACGTACACTCCTGTGCTGTTGTTTCAGGGTCGCAGCCTTCGCCATGGCCAATCTGCCGTCCCTAAAGGGAAGCTTCGAAATTCTGCTATTTCCTTAGCTTGTCCAGAACTTCGTGAGCCTTGGCTAGTACGTTGTCGACGGTGAAGCCGAACTCCTTCAACAGCTCCTTAATAGGAGCAGATGCGCCGAAGTCGGTGCGCGCGACAACAATTCCGTCGCTCCCCACATATTCCTTCCACCCGAGACTCGTGCCGGCTTCGACGGCTACTCGCGCGCGAACGCTTGGCGGCAGCACCTGCAGCTTGTATTCCGCAGGTTGCTTTTCGAACAGCTCCCAACAGGGAATGGAAACCACTCGCGCTTTCACGCCTTCAGCCGTGAGCTTCTCGTAGGCTCCTACGCAGAGCTGCACCTCGGAACCCGTGCCCATGAGGATGATCTCGGGCTTACCGCCTGCAGCGTCGGCCATGATGTAAGCGCCTTTGGCGACACCCGCGGCCGATGCATACTTCGTGCGATCAAACGTGGGTACGGCCTGGCGCGTGTAGGCCATCAGCACCGGCTGATGCTGGATGGCCATCGTGACCCGCCAGGTCTCAGCCACCTCGTTAGCATCCGCCGGACGGAATACCAGCAGCCTCGGTATGGCCCGCAGCGACATGAGCTGCTCGATCGGCTGATGCGTCGGGCCATCCTCACCCAAACCAATGGAGTCGTGGGTGTAGAGAAAGATCACCGGAATGTCCATCAGCGCTGCGAGTCGTATTGGCGGACGCATGTAATCGGTGAAGATGAGAAACGTCGCGCCATAGGGACGCAGCCCGGACAGCGCCATCCCGTTCAGGATCGATCCCATCGCATGCTCGCGGATGCCGAAGTGAAAATTCCGGCCGGCATAGCTGCCGCGCTCGAAATCGGCTTCGCCGCTGATCAACGTTTTGGTCGAGGGATAAAGATCGGCAGCGCCGCCCAACAACCACGGCACGTTCTTTGCGACAGCATTGAGCACCTTGGAATCCGATTCGCGAGTTGCTAAGCCTTTGGCATCGGCAGGGAAGGTTGGGATGTCTTTGTCCCATCCCTCCGGGAGGGTGCCGTTCTGGATGTGCTGCCACATCTGGTCGAGATCCGGATGCTGCTTGGCCCACGCGGCGTAGCGAGCATTCCAGTCTTTCTCCCATTCGGCGCCGCGCTCCACCGATTTGCTCATGTATTTCTGTACTTCGTCGGGAACCAGGAACTGTGCGTCGGGTGGCCAGCCGTAGACGACCTTGGTCAGCCGCACTTCCTCCACGCCCAGTGCTTCACCGTGAGCTTCCTTGGTGTCTTGCCGGTTCGGCGCACCCCAGCCGATATGCGTGTCGGTGATGACCAACGTGGGACGAGCAGGCTCCCGCTGCGACGCCCGGATGACCGTGTCGATCAGGTTCAGGTTATTAACATCGCTGATGTGCTCTACGTTCCAGTTCCAGCCGCGGAAGCGGGTGGCCACGTCGTCGGTGAATGCCAGCGAAGTGCTGCCCTCGATGGTGATGTGGTTGTTGTCGTAGAACCAGATCAGGTTGTTGAGCCCCAGGTGGCCGGCAACGGATGCAGCTTCGTTGCTGACGCCTTCCATCAGGTCACCGTCACCGCAGAAGGTGTAAATGCGGTAATCGAACAGATCTTTGCCGAAGCGCGCCGCAAGCCATTTCTGCGCGATCGCCATCCCGACGGAGTTGCCGCAGCCTTGGCCGAGCGGGCCGGTGGTCGTCTCCACGCCGGGTGTGAGTCCGTACTCAGGATGTCCCGGAGTCTTCGATCCCCATTGGCGGAACTGCTTGATCTCATCGAGGGAAAGATCGTAGCCGGTGAGATGCAACATGGAATAAAGCAGCATCGAAGCATGGCCGTTCGAGAGAATGAAGCGGTCACGTCCCGCCCAGTGCGGATTGCGCGGATTAAACCGCAGGAACCGGTCAAACAGCACGAAGGCGAGCGGCGCCAGCGCCATAGGCGTTCCGGGATGGCCGCTGTTGGCCTTCTGCACCGCATCCATGGACAGCGTGCGGATGGTGTTGATGCAGAGCTGTTCCAATTGCTCCTGGTCCGATGTGCGCTTGGATCCCGCCCCGATGTCGACGCCGAGATCCTTCGCCACTGCGGTTGCTGCCTGCTGCTTGCCTTGCGCTTGCACATCCACTTGGCTGCTCACGTTTGCCACCTTTCATTTGCTGCTTGTCGCCGCTGAGGTTGCGGCCGGCCTGACGGTTACTTCGAAGTTCGTGCCTTCCCACTGATTATCCTGCGGCCAGAAGAAGGTAAACCGCAGAGGTGAATTCTGAGCTAAAGGTATGGTTACGTCCACGTATTCTATGCCGACGGAAGTTGGTATCGAAGGCGAATCGTTGCTGGTCGTCCATTCGTCCAGACTCGAGTGCAGGCGGAAGGCCGACGATGCCTGCACGCGCAGCAAGCCGCCGCCTTCTACGCTGCGCACCTGGCGGTTCATCTTCCAGACCTCAATGTTGAAACCCGGAGCATCGGCCGGCCGGTCCCGATAACGCCCCGCCACTGGGTCAATCAGATCGAAGCTCTTGTTATCCACGATGGAACGGACCAGTCTCACGAAATCGG
>Ga0335077_10006905_pt1 | contig 14038 bp, 17 predicted proteins | sample Lox_Sample_31_FD_207151 | JGI IMG/M metagenome (GOLD analysis project Ga0335077, IMG submission 207151) | Soil microbial communities from Loxahatchee National Wildlife Refuge, Florida, United States - Lox_Sample_3.1 | ecosystem: Environmental > Terrestrial > Soil > Wetlands | place: USA...
TCTAACCAGATGAAAAAGGGGTCTCGCCCCTTTGGCTTGCTATCTGCAATACCCCCTGCGTGACCGTCTCGGCGCCTCCACCCTCTTCCAACACCGTTCCTCCGGCGCCTGGCAAACCGGCGGGCGCCACGCCGCAGTCCGGATGGCGCCCACCGGGTTTGGACCCGGGCGGGGAAGGACCCTCGTCTGCCATTCCCCTGCAGCCACACTCCAAACCGAAAAGCGACAACCATGAAGGCCACAAAAGCGACAAGGCTGCGGCAACTGGAGCGATAGCCGTTTCCACGCCGGTACCGCAGTTGGAGAGCGATTTCCCGGTCCCAACATTCGCTAGTGTCCTGAAGGGTTTCTCGCAACCGGAGCTCTCCGTTGAAGGCGCAACGAATAACGCCGGCCAGAGACGCGCGGGGGCATCTGTCGCAGATGTCCCCCAGTGGTCGTCCATGGCTTCTGTCGTCGGGCCCGCTTCGGTCATTGTGCCGGGTCCGGTGGTTGTGCCGGCTTCGGCGGTCGCGCCGGCTCCGGTCGTTGTGCCGGCTTCGGTTGTTGTGCCGGCTTTGGTCGTCGCGCCAGCTCCGGTGGTCACGTCAGCTCCGGTGGTCGCGCCAGCCTCGGTGGCTGCGCCTAGTGCGGCTGTGCGGACCGCCGACATTAGCCACACGACCGCAAGTGCCACGACCACAACCATGGTTCCGATGCCCGGATTCGAGGGGATAAAGCTATCTACGCCCGCTGCCGCGGCGCCGGTTCGAGAGCCGCGTCAGCGCGAGACGCCTTTCCTGCGCCCGGCAGCATTCGCGCAACCAGCGGCGCCCTCTCCCGCCGCCGGCATCCATTCCGGTACGGATCGTGGTGATGGGCCAGCGCCTGAAAGCGAATCCGGCGGGTTACCCGGCGGTTCTCAGAAGGCCGCGCCTCCGGCGCCGGAGACGGGCGGGGCGATAACGATTCCGGCGGCTTCCACGCCCCACCCGTTGGCCTTCGCAGCCAGGCTGGTCGAACGGCCGGCGACCCAGATGGTGGTTAATGACTCGCCCGCTCCAGACCGCAAGACGCCAACCCAAGCGAGCGAGGAAGAGTCCGCACCGCCCAAAACGGCGCTCCCGGTTCCACCTGAAGCTACGACTCAAGGCGCTCCGCGCGCCGCTTCGCCGCTTGTGCCACGGGATCAAACCGAGGCCGAGCCGCCGGTTCTGACGCAACCGGCGAAACCGGAAAGTCTACACCCTTCGAGAACTTCCGCCGAGCTGCCGGCGTCAGTACCCCGGCACGAGGATACGGACAATCCGCCGTTGCAATCGAAGGTGGTGCGGCAAGACGGTGTGGAAAATCTCCCGATCGCCAGTCCGCATGGGCCAGCCCCAGCAGTCGGCGCGCCCGTGGCCGGATTCGAACGACTGGCTACAGCAGAGCGTGCCGTTCCGTCTGCTCCCGCCGAACCCGAACAGGCGGCCGAGAGCGCGAACGCCGCCGCGCGAGCTCTGGGCATCAGCGCCGCCCGAGAGGCCACGGCGGCTGCGCCCGCGCAGAACATTTCCGTGCGGCTTTCAAGCGACGGGCATCCCGCGCTGGAGGTGCGCGTCATGGATCGGGGAGGCGAGGTGCGCGTGGCCGTGCACTCGCCGGATCCCGCCACCTCCGAGTCTGTGCGCGCAGGTCTGCCGGAACTGGTGGACCGGCTCGGCCAGCGGGGTTATGAAACCGAGATCTGGCGTCCTCCCGCCGCGCAACGCTCTGCGAGCGCCCAGACTGAGTCCGACGGCTCTTTCGGCCGCGGCGGCCACCAGGACCGGGCTGGCCAGCAGCAACAGCATCCTCATCGCCAGCCGCAGCCGGCGTGGCTGGAGGAACTAGACAGCAATCTGAACCCAAAGACAACCAGGAGCGCACCTGAATGGCGACTGTAACGAACCCCCTAACGTCTTCCCCTTTCTCTCCCCTAGCCAGTCAATCCGGAACCCAGGCCAGCTCTTCGGCGGCCACGCCGCAACCGGGCCAAACCGCCGATCCCCTAGCCAACGAGCAGACTTTCCTGAAACTGCTGGTGTCTCAACTGGAAAACCAGGATCCGGAAAGTCCTCAGGACCCGATGCAGTTCGTGACGCAGCTCGCACAGTTCACTCAGCTGGAACAGTCCATCGGGATGAAACAGGACCTGGACGCGATCCAGCAGGAACTAGCAAACAACAACGCGCCGGCGGCCACTCCGGCACCGTAACACACGTAGACAGGAACGTATAGGAGACCTAATCCATGCCATTTACCTCGTTTTCATCCGCGCTATCTGCGCTCAACGCCAACACCACAGCCATTGACGTAGTGGGCAACAACCTGGCCAATCTGAGCACCACGGGATTTAAAGCCAGCACCTGTTCGTTTCAAGATCTGGTGACGCAATCGCTGGGGGCCGGTCTGGGCGAGACTCAGGTAGGCTTTGGCACCGGCGTACCCTTGACCACGCGACAGTTCACCCAGGGCGCTCTGCAGGCCACCTCGGGTGTCCTGGACGCCGCCATCCAGGGCGACGGGTTTTTCGTCCTGCAGGACTCCACCGGTGCGCAATTGTTCTCACGCGCGGGCAACTTCCAGGTGGACGCGGAAGGTCATTTACTGAGCGCGACGGGAGACGCGGTGCAGGGCTGGACCCAGATCAACGGCCAGGTGGACACCAACGGTCCTGTGGGCGCCATTACCGTACCGGTAGGCACCTTGCAGCCGCCCCGGGCCACTTCGACCTTTTCGGTCGACATGAACCTGAACGCCGCGGCTGCCGTGGGTTCGACCGATGGGACGTTCTCTTATCCGGTGGAGGTCGATGATTCCTTGGGCACCTCGCACGTCCTGACCCTCACGTTCACCGACGCCGGCGGCGGCGCCTGGAATTATTCCGTAAGCATCCCAGGTGAAGACCTGACGGGCGGTACGGCGGGAACTCCCACCGTTCTGACCACCGGTACGCTGACCTTCGATTCTTCGGGCAATCTGACCGCCCCTGATGCGACCGGCCGGCTCATCAATATCCCGGCCACTGGCCTGGTCGACGGCGCCGCGGACCTGAACGTGAACTGGGACCTTTACAACGGCAGTGCCAATCCGGCACCCCGGCTGACGCAGTTTGCGCAGATCTCTGCGGTTTCCGCCAGCACGCAAGACGGCCAGCCGGCGGCGCAGCTGGTGCGTGTAGGGCTGGCCAATGGCGGCCAGATTCTGGCGCAGTATTCCAACGGCCAGCAAACCGTGGTGGCGCAGGTGGCCATGGCCGGCATCCGCAACCCCGAGTCCCTGATCGCGGTGGGCAACAACAACTACGAAGCGAGCTCCCTCACGGCCTCGCCGGCCATCGGCGTGCCCGACACCGGAGGCCGCGGCAAAATCATGGGAGGTCAGCTCGAAGCTTCCACCGTAGATATCGCCACGGAGTTTACCAGCATGATCGTCTACCAACGCGGCTACGAGGCCAATGCCAAAGTGGTGAATACCGCCGATCAACTGAGCCAGGACACCATCAACCTGATCCGCTAGCTCAGAGCGTAGTCCGGAAATCAGGCGATGGCCCTAAACGATATTACGCGTTTTGCCGATGTACCCATCGAGGTCGAAGTGGAGCTTGACCGCCGGGTGCTCTCGGTACGAGAAATTCTCGAACTCGAAGAAGGCAGCGTGATCGGCATGACCCGGTCGGCGGGGGAGAACATCGATCTCTACGTGGGCGGCAGGCTGATGGGCTACGGCGAGATCGTGCTCATCGAAAACAGCATCGGTGTCCGCATCACGGATTTCAACATAGAGGATTGACCTGTGGAAATGACGGATCCCATGCCGGCGGTGGCCGGCGTTCTGGCAGTTCTGGCGGTGGCGTTGTGGTGGCTGCGCAAAAAGGGAAAGGTGTGCTGGAGGCGCCATGCGCGCTGCGCGCCGCGGCGTCTCGAGTCGATCGAACGGCTGGCTCTTTCGCCGCATCACGCCCTGCACCTGGTGCGCCTGGATGACCGCGCCATTCTGGTGGCGCAGTCGCCTGCCGGACTGGCTTTGCTCGAGACACCCAAGAACGAGGCCCCGCGGGCCATGGCGGAACATGCATGAAGCGGCTCTGGCTGAATGCGCTGGCAACCGCCGCCTGCCTGCCGGCGGGGGCGCGGGCGGCCGCGCCGGCGGGGTCTTCGGTCCTGGGTCTCAATTTCAGCCCCGCGGGCGGGCCCGGTGTGTCCCTGCAAATCATTCTGTTCCTCTCCGCGCTGACGCTGCTGCCCGCGGTGATCATGTCGGTGACCCCGTTTCTGCGTCTCACCGTGGTGCTTCACTTCCTGCGCCAGGCGCTGGGCACGCAAGCCACTCCGTCCAACCAGGTGCTGATCGGGCTATCACTGTTTCTGACCCTGCTGATCATGCAGCCGGTGGGGGCCGACATTTATCACAAAGCGTGGGAGCCGCTCGATAAGGGACAAATCACCTACCAGCAGGCGCTGGACACGGGCGCCCAGCCGCTGCGCGCGTTTCTGCTGCGCTTCGCGCGTGAGAAGGACATCCGGCTGTTTCTCGAGGCTTCGCACCGGCCTGCGCCGCGAACCGCGGCCGACGTGGAACTCACCGTCCTGGTCCCCGCCTACATCCTCTCCGAACTGAGGACCGGCTTTCAGATTGGGGCCGTGCTGTTTCTGCCATTTCTGATCATCGATCTGGTCGTGGCGTCGGTGACGCTCTCCATCGGCATGATGCAGCTGCCGCCGGTCATGGTCTCGGCGCCGCTTAAGATTCTCCTGTTCGTTCTGGTGGACGGCTGGAACCTGGTGGTGGGGTCTCTGCTCAAGAGTTTCTACACGCCGGCATGAGTATGAGGAAGAACCCATGACTCCCGACTCCGTGGTCCAGATTCTCCGGCAAGCGCTCCTGACCGCGCTTTGGATGAGCGCTCCCATATTGGTCATTGCCTTCGCGGCAGGAATCGTTATCAGCCTGGTGCAAATCGTTACCTCGATTCAGGACGCGGCCTTCAGCACCATCCCCCGGCTGGCCGTGTTTCTGGTCAGCACGCTGCTGCTCATGCCCTGGATGCTCAAGAAGCTCACCACCTACACCATCGCCCTGCTGGGCGATCTGGGCCGGTACGCGCACTGATGGAGGCTTCGATCCTACTCCCGTTCCTGCTGGTACTCGGCCGCGTGGCCGGCTTTTTCGCCTTCATTCCCTTGCCCGGCGGTAAGGACGGTCCGAATGCCCCGCGCGTGGTCCTCTCGCTGGGATTCACCCTGGCGCTCTATCCCCAATGGCCCGCCCTTGGGGGCGAACCATCCTTGGGCTGGCTGGCTGCGAGCCTGCTGTCGGAGCTGGGCCTGGGGATCACGGTGGGCCTGGTGGTAGCTTGCCTGGCAGAGGCGCTGCTCATGACCATGCAGATCGCCGGCCTGCAGGCGGGATACGGTTACGCCTCCACCATCGATCCCACCACGCAGGCGGATGCCTCGATTCTGCTGGTCGTGGCGCAACTGATGGCCGGCCTTTTGTTTTTCGCGTTCGGCCTGGATCGTGAAATCCTGCGCGCGTTCGCCCGCAGCTTCGAGAGCCATCCGGCGGGAACCTTCGCGGTCACCGGGCCCCTGGCGGCCATCATGGCCCGCCTGACGGGGGAGATTTTTTCCTCCGGCATTCGCCTGGCTCTGCCCGTGGTCGCGCTGCTTACTCTGGTAGACCTGGCGCTGGCCCTGGTGGGGAGATTGAATGCGCAGCTGCAGCTTGTCCTGCTCGCCTTCCCGGTCAAGATGCTCGCGGCGCTGGCGGCGCTGGCCGCTCTCGGCGTGCTGGTACCGCGCTTGTATGGCGCTGCGGCCCGCAATGCGTTGAGTGTGATTGCACACCTGACGGGGAGCTGACACTCCATGGCGGACAAGGGACAAAGGACCGAAAAACCCACCCCCAGGCGCCTGGAGAAGGCGCGCCGCGAGGGCAATTTTCCGGTGGCGCGCGAGATGGTGAGTGCGCTGCAGTTTCTGACGTTCGCCTCCATGCTGGCGGGGTGGAGCGCGGGATGGCTCGCGCAGATGCGCCAGACCATGCGCTGGGTGCTGACGGAGGCATTCCAAACGGCGCTGAGCGACGTCGAGGTTGCGCGGTTGAGCGCCGATATCTCCCGGCGCGTGTTTGTTCCGCTGGGAGTTGCAGGCGGGTTGCTCATGGGCGTGACGCTGGCGGTCCAACTGGCGTCCACCGGCATGGGCCTCAGCCTGCAGAAACTCGCTCCCGATTTCAAGCGCCTCAACCCCATGCGCAAGTTGCGTGAGCTGCCGCGGCAGAACCTGCCCTCGTTCCTTCAGGCATCGATGCTGATTCCCCTGTTCGGTTATGCAGTGTACGTGATCGTGCGCGACAGTTATGAGACGTTTTTCCGGCTGCCGCTCACGGGAATCGAAGCCAGCGCGCGCCAGTGGGGCGCCGCTGTTCTGCAGCTGCTGTGGAAGGCGGGCGCGGTGTTTCTGGTGTTTGGCGTGGTAGATCTGCTGCGCCAGCGCCGGCGCTACCAGCAGGACCTGCGCATGAGCCGGCAGGAAGTGCGCGACGAAGCCAAGGAATCCGAGGGTGACCCGCTGATCCGGCAGCGCATCCGCCGTTTGCAGCGCGATATGGTCCGGCGGCACATGATGAAGGAAATCCCCACCGCTACCGCCGTGATCATGAATCCCACGCACTATGCGGTGGCGTTGCGCTATCGCTCGGACTCCATGGCCGCTCCGGTCGTGGTGGCCAAGGGCAAGAACTATCTGGCGCTACGCATACGCGCCAAAGCCGTGTATCACCAGGTGCCGGTCATCGAGAACGCGCTGCTGGCTCAGGCGCTCTACCGCTCCACCTCGGTGGGGCAAGAGATTCCGGCTCACCTGTATCGCGCGGTGGCCGAGATCCTGGCCTATCTGCACCGCCTGATGCACGGGCGGTTGCCGGGGATGGCGTAAATGACGGAAGCCAAAGCCATCGCGGTGCCGAACATGCCTCGGTTCAGTTGGAGCGAGATGGCTGTGCCCATCGCGGTGCTGGCCATCATCCTGGCGCTCATCACTCCCATCCCCGCGTTTCTGCTGGACGTGCTGCTGGTGGCCGACATCATGATGTCGGTGGTCGTCCTAATGGTCTCCATGTACATCCTGCGCCCGGCCGAGTTTAGCGTGTTTCCCACCACGCTGCTGTTGATGACGCTGTTCCGCCTGGCCCTCAACATCTCGTCCTCCCGTCTGATCCTGCTCAACGGCAACACCGGTACCAGCGCTGCCGGCGAGGTCATCCAGGCCTTTGGCAATTTCGTCGTGGGCGGCAATTACATCGTGGGCGCAGTGATCTTTCTGGTGCTCATCGCGATTCAGTACGTGGTCATCAACCATGGCGCGGTACGTATCTCGGAGGTTACGGCGCGCTTTACTCTGGATGCCCTCCCGGGAAAGCAGATGTCCATCGATTCGGACCTGAACGGAGGGCTCATCGATGAGGCCGAGGCGCGCCGCCGGCGCAAGCAACTGGCCAACGAGGCCGAATTCTACGGCGCCATGGATGGCGCGTCGCGCTTTACGCAGCGCGATGCGGTGGCCAGCATCCTGATCACGGGCATCAACATCATTGCCGGCTTGCTGATCGGCGTCCTCCAGAACGGCATGGATTTCAGGCGCGCGATCCAGACCTACACTGTGCTGACGATCGGCGACGGCCTGGTCACCGTGGTGCCCGCGCTCATGATCTCGATTTCCGGCGCTTTGATCGTTACGCGCGCCGGAGCGGATGCCCGTCTGGGTGTAGAATTCCGGCGGCAAGTCTTCGGCGCGGCGCAGCCGCTGCTGCTGGCCAGCGGGGTTCTGGTGGCGCTGGCCGCGTTCCCTGGCCTGCCCCGGTTTCCGTTCCTGCTGCTGGGAGCGGGTCTGGCGACCGGAGCCTGGCGCGTGCGCCAGAAGGGAGCGGTCGCGGCGACCGCCGCAGCGGCCGCCGGGCGTGAGCCCGCGCGCGAGAACCTTGAATCGCTCCTGAAAGTCGAGCCTCTGGCCGTCGAAGTGGGCCTGGGCCTGGTCGCACTGGCTGAAGGCGGAGCGAATTCGCCGCTGCTCCGCCGCATCGCCGGCATCCGGCGCCAGCTGGCCACCGATCTCGGCTATCTGTTGCCGCCGGTGCGCGTCACCGATAATCTGGCGCTGCGCGCGCGCGAGTACGTCATCTCCCTCAAAGGCAGCGAGATCGCCCGTTATGAGCTCCCACAGGGCGCGGAGCTGGCCATCGCCGCCGGGCGCACGGAGAAGGCCCTCGAGGGCCAGCCCACGCGCGAGCCCGCCTTTGGCATGCCGGCCGTCTGGATTCCGGTGGACGCGGCCGAAGCGGCGCGTAGCGCCGGCTATACGGTGGTGGATGTGGTCAGCGTGCTGGGCACCCACCTTTCAGAGATTTCGCGGCGCTACGCCCATGAGTTGTTCTCGCGCCAGGACGCCAAGAAGCTGACCGATCGGGTGGCCATCGAGAACCCGCGACTGGTCGAGGATCTGGTCCCCAAGCTTCTGTCCCTCGCTACCGTGCAGCGCGTCCTGCAGAATCTGCTGCGCGAGCGGGTGTCGGTGCGCGACGCCGCCACCATTCTCGAGGCCCTGGGAGAGGCCGCGGGGGCGAGCCGCAATCCCGTGCTGCTGACCGAGTATGTGCGGCAGGCCATCCGGCGCGCGGTGGTGAAGCCGTATCTCAACGGCTCGGGCGAGTTGCCCGCCTACTTCGTCGACGCTGCGATCGAGCAGATGGTGGAGAAGGCCGTGGAGCACGGCGAACAGTCCAGCGCGCTGGGACTGGACCCGCAGGCCCTGCGCGACATCCTGCAGCGCCTTTCGCAGAAAACCGGCAACCCCGACTCGCCCGTGGTGGTGATCACGAGCGCCGGTGCACGTTATTTTCTGCGCCAGGTGATCGAGGCGGCGCTGCCCAATGTCTTCGTGCTCTCCCATAACGAAGTGCCGCCCGGTGTGCGGGTGGTGTCACTGGGAGTGGCCGGGTGACGAACAGGAAGGATGCCGGGTGCGCTGCCGCCCGCAGGGTGAGGAGGATCGACGAATGCATGTGAAGTCGTTTTTCGCCGCTACGGTGGAAGCCGCCATGGCTGAAGGCAGCCGGGAGCTGGGACCTGAGGCTCTGATTGTGCAATCCCGGAAGTCGCCGCCTGAGGCGCAGCACTTGGGGCGATACGAAGTGGTGTTGGGGGTGGCGGAATCGCGGGGAAGGTCCGCTCCTGCAGGACTTGTGACTGCCGGCGAGCCGGCGCCAAATAGCGATCCGCTGGCGCGCGAGATAGCGCACATGCGGCGTCAGCTGGACAGCATGCGGCGCTCTTTATCGCGCGCGTCTTCGCCACTTGCGCGGGCCCCGTCCTTCGTCTTCCCCGAGATCTTCGACGCGCTGGTCGACAGCGAGACCGATATGGGTCTGGCACAGCAGATTGCCGAAGCGGCGGCCGCACAAATGGGGCCGGCGGCTGACCAGGCGCAGACTCGTCGCGCAGTCGCCGCTGAAATCGGCAGCAGGATCCATGTAGACGCCACGCTGGGCCGCCCCGGCGCCCCCAACCGGATTGCAGCCCTGGTCGGTCCTCCCGGATCGGGCAAAACCACCACGCTGGTGAAGCTGGCGGTCCTCTATGGCCTGGCCGCGCGGCGGCCGGCGCTTCTGATCTCAGCCGACACCTATCGCATCGCTGCAGCCGACCAATTGCGATCGTTTGCCGCCATTCTGGGTATCGGGTTTGAGCTGGTAGAGACGCCGCGGGCGCTCGAACAGGCACTCGAACTCCACCGCGCCAAGGAGTTGATCCTCATCGATACCCCCGGCCTCGCGGCCGCCGACATGGAAGTCGGGGCCGGCCTGGCCGAATACCTTGCCAGGCATGCGGAAATCGATACGCATCTGGTCCTATCGGCCTCCATGAAATCCGCCGATATTACTCGTGCGGTGGATCGATTCGAGGTTTTTCGGCCAGCCAAACTGCTGTTCACCCGACTGGACGAGACCTGCCTGTTGGGGCCCGTTGTGAGCGAAGCGGCGCGCACCGGAAAACCGCTGTCCTTCTTCGCGACGGGTCAGCAGATACCCGAAGACCTGGAGCCGGCTACGAAAAACAGGATGTCGGACCTCCTGCTCTCGCCCGGGGACCAGAATGCGAGGGCGGTCGCATGAGGGCTCACGAACGCGCATGACCAGCTACTCGATCACCGGAGAAATCAGCGCCGAGGAGCGCGAGCGGTTGATTCTCGAGCATTTGCCGCAGGTGCGGCTGATCGCCCGGCGGATCCACGACCGGGTGCCCGACAACGTGACGCTGGACGACATGATCTCGGCCGGCGTGGTGGGCTTGATTTCGGCGATCGATCATTTCGATCCAAAGCACAACGTCAAGCTCAAAACGTATGCCGAGTACAAGATCCGCGGGGCCATTCTGGACAGTCTGCGCGGTCTGGACTGGGCCCCGCGCCAGAAGCGCCGCATGGCCCGGCAGGTGGAAATCGCCATACAAACAGCCAGCCAGCGGCTGCATCGCGACCCCACAGAAGAAGAGATCTCGAGCGAGCTGGAAATCGACCTGGAGGAGTATCACCGCTGGCTGGCCGATTTGCAGGGGTTGGGCATGGCTACGCTGGAGTGCGCGGACGAGGAGGGACGCGACCTGCTGGCCTACACCGCCGACGATGAAGAAAAGCAGCCCTTGCGTCTGCTGGAGCGCAGCGAACTCGAAAAACTACTGGCGGAGGCGATCGAGCAAATGCCGTCGATGGATCGCACCGTGATCAGCCTTTACTATCTGGAGGAACTCACGCTGCGCGAAATCGCCGAGGTGGTTCACCTTCATCAGTCCCGCATCTCCCAGCTCAAATCGCAGGCGATTCTGCGATTGCGTGCTTACCTCGCCAAGCGCTGGCCCACCGAGCGGGGGATCTGATTCGGGAGATCTGATATGTCCCAAACACCGGAACAACCGACGAGCGCCGCCTGGCTGATGGAGCAATGGTGTCTGGCCATGGCTGCGGTCCTCGACTCCATGACCGACGAGCGCCCCGAGGCAGCGTTCACGCCCCTTCAGGCTCCCGAACCCAGCCCGGCGAGCGGGGAAACTCTGTGCTGGGAACAAGGCTTCAAAGGCCTCGCCCAGCCGGGCATGTGGGTGACCGCGCTGGAAAGCACGTGGCTGGAGCTGGGCCGCCGCACCTTACGCGCAGCCGGCATCGAGGCGGCGGAGCCCGCGGATGCCCGCAACACCTACCTCGAGATTCTGAGCCAGTCGCTGGCCACCCTGGCACAGAACATCACCGCGCGGCTGGGCAAAGAAGTGGTCTGCGAGCGCGGCAGCGACCGGAAGCCGGCGCATCCGGTGGCCAGCCGATTCTCCGTGACGCTGCGGTTCAAAGACGCGGAACTGGCGCTCGAGGCGGAACTCGGGGCTGAGTTGGTGGACTGGATCGAACCGGCCCAACAATCTCCCAGCGGTGACGCCGACGGCCCTCAAGAGGTGGCAGAGGCCGGCAAACCGTCTGGCGCGGCGCTCTCGAAGACCCTGGACCTGCTGATGGACGTGGACCTGCCGGTCAGCGTCTCGTTCGGGCGCACGCGCATACCCATCAAAGATGTCCTCAAACTCACCACCGGCTCCATTGTGGAATTGAATCGCTCGGTGAGCGAGCCGGTCGAAGTGATCGTCAACAATTGCATCGTGGCGCTAGGCGAGGTGGTGGTGATCGAAGGAAACTACGGCGTGCGAATCCATCAGATCATCAGCCGTCAGGACCGGCTGCGGAGTCTCCGATGAGGGGCAGCAGGCGTGAAACGCGCCGCCGGCGGGTGTTCCGGTGACTTACGTTTCCCATCCGCTCGCGCTCGGCGCCCTGGTGGTGGTCTTGGGACTGGCGCTCTATTTGGTCGCCACCGTGAAAATCCGGGTGCGTGCGGCCGTGCCGGGGCGTGCGGGCCAACTCCATGCCGAGATCGGCGAACTCAAGAAGCGCATGGACGAGTTGGCCGCCCGCCAACCCGTTCCGGCCACCGACGGGGAGCGTGAAGGCGCGCCGGCTGCTTTCGCAAGCGCCCCTCCTTCCGTGCCGTTGCGCTCGGGAATCAACCTGAGCCGCCGCAGCCAAGCGTTGCGCCTGCACCGCCGCGGGGAAACGCCGGAACAGATCGCCTCCTCGCTGATGGTGCCCACCGGCGAAGTTCGTTTGCTGCTCAAGGTGCATCGTCTGGTGATGGAACAGACCATGGCCGGCCCGCCCCGTCCGGGTCTAAAGTCTGGCCCCGGATCCGCCGATACCTTCAGTAGCGCCGAATCGGCGCCATAGCGATCACCGGAGCCATATGAGAGTTGAAGATCCGAATCTGGCGGCAAGCTCAATCGCCACCACACCGCCCGCTGCGCCCTCTTCCACGACGGCGCGCGGGAATGCGGCCCAGCGCGCGGGCGACACGGACCGTGTGGAACTGTCGGGATTTGCCGGGAGGCTGGGAGGCGCGTTGCGAGCCGAGTCCCAGACACGGGCCGAGCGGGTCGCGGCGCTGGAACGTGAGTTCCAATCTGGAGGGTTCACCCGGGACGCGGGCCAGACCAGCCGGGCGCTGGTCCAGGAAATGCTGAGCGCGAGCTCCGGCGAAAAGAGCGGGAAAACCTAATGGAGACTACGGCCGCGGCTCTGATGGACCAGGCTCGTGCGGCGGTTGAACCGGTCAGCCAGCTGGCCGTGCGGGCCCAAGGCGAAGACCTGGAAGCCTGCCGCCCTCATCTCGAGTGCGCCGTGCGGCTGCTCGAAGCCGCGTTGGCGGCGGTCGGCCATGGCGGCCAAGACTGCGCCGGGCTCCGGGCCCTGGGGCAATTCCGCCGGGAACTCAAGAAAGCCGAGGTACTCCATGAACACGCGGGCGCATTCTATGGCGGGTTGATGCGCGTTCTTACGAACGGCTTGGAAGCCGGATATTCGCCGCGGGGCGCAGGAGACTGGCGGTTCCCAGCCGGACGCCGGGTGTCGATCCAGGCCTAGCGGGGAGCGCAAACTATGTCGCTATTGGCCTCTCTGAGCAATACATCGAACACGCTGAACGCATTCGAGCGTGCGATTACCGTGGCTCAAAACAATGTATCCAACGCCTCCACCCCGGGCTACGCCTCCCAGCGGCTCGACCTGAATGCCATGCCCTTTGATCCGGCCGCCGGGCTGACCGGCGGGGTCGTCGCCGGCGATGTGCAGAGTTCGCGCAACGAATTTGCCGAGGCAGCCGTGGAGCGTGCCCAGACCTCGCTGGGAACAGCCAGCCAGCAAACCGCCAGCCTGACCGCGGTACAGAGCGCACTGAACCTTTCGGGGGCCGACGGGATTCCGGCCACCCTCGGCAACCTGTTCCAAAGCTTTTCCGCGTGGAGCCAGGATCCCATGAGCGAGGCCAGCCGCCAGGCGGTCATGAGCAGCGCACAACAAGTTGTGGACAGCTTCCAAACTACGGTCACCGCCTTGCAACAGGTAAACCAGGATACGGAGCGTCAGATCGGCCAGTCGGTGGATCAAATCAACGCCTACGCCCAGCAGCTGGCCAGCTATAACAGCGAACTGCGCAGTGGAGACCGCAGCGACGCCGCCCTCGACGCCAAGATTCACAACACCCTGGAAAATCTGAGTCAAATCGTAAACTTCACCGCATCGGTCGAGGCGGACGGCACCGTCACAGTCATGATCGGTGGGCAGGCGCCTCTGGTAGTCGGAGACCGGCAGTACAAGATCACGGGGCAGATCGCAGATCCGGCCAGTCTGCCGCCGGGAAATCCGGGTGTGCCGCCCACGGCCAATATTCTCGACGCTTCAGGCCAGGACATCACTTCCAAGATCTCGGGAGGCTCGCTCGACGCGCTGCTCGATACGCACAATCAAGTCCTGGCGTCGCTCCTGGGAGATGCGCAGCAGCCCGGCGACCTGAACCGGCTGGCACAGGCGTTCGCGGACAACGTAAACCAGCTCTTGATGGCGGGGAATGTCTCCGACGGGCCGCCCCCGGTGACCGGCAGTCC
>Ga0335077_10006906_pt1 | contig 14036 bp, 10 predicted proteins | sample Lox_Sample_31_FD_207151 | JGI IMG/M metagenome (GOLD analysis project Ga0335077, IMG submission 207151) | Soil microbial communities from Loxahatchee National Wildlife Refuge, Florida, United States - Lox_Sample_3.1 | ecosystem: Environmental > Terrestrial > Soil > Wetlands | place: USA...
GGCAAGCCCGACGCCGGCGACCGCCTCGAGTTCGCCGGCGCGGTCTTCACGGCCGGCGAGAAGGCCCGGATCGCGACCGAAGCGGATCCGACAGATCTCGCCGCGATCGCCTCGCACGTCCGGCAGGCGAAGGCCGCCACCGACCGCGTCGTCGTCTCGATCCACTGCCACGAGAGCGGCGGCGCCTCGCGGGAGACGCCTCCAGCCTTCCTGGCCGCCTTCGCGCGCGCGATGATCGACGCGGGCGCCGACGCGGTCGTCGGACACGGGCCGCACGTGCTGCGCGGCATCGAGATCTACCGGGGCAAGCCGATCCTCTACAGCCTCGGGAACTTCCTCTTCGAGTACGAGACGGTTTCGGAGCTGCCGTCCGACGACTACGAGGCCGTGGATCTGCCGCCCACGGCGCGGCCCGACGATTTCTTCGACCGCTACGACCAGGGCGGCGCGCGCGGCTACCCGTCCGAGCCGGAAGTCTGGGAGTCCGCGGTGGCGGTCGTCCGTTTCCGGGGCGCCTCGCTCGAGGGTGTAGATCTCCACCCGATCTCGCTCGGCTTCGGGCAGCCGCGCGGCGAGCGCGGCCGGCCGAAGCTCGCGGAGGCGGAGCTCGCGCGCAAGATCGTCGAACGCCTCGTCCGGCTCTCCGAGCCGTTTGGAACGAAGATCGACTTCGCGGACGGGATCGGCCGGATCCGGATCCCGCCTTAGCCCGTTGCGGGGCCGCTCAGCGTCTCTGGACGTCCAACGCTTCGGCGCGGAACGCCACGGTGGCGTCGCACGCGCGGCACATCACGTCGGCCCCGTCGGAGAGCAGCTCCACGTCCACGCACAGCGCGGCCTCGCAGCGAGGGCATTCCACTTCGACCATTCCCGACGCCTCGAACGGCAGCTTGTCGTCGGCGCCCCGGCGCGCCGAGCGGCCGCGGGCAAACGCATCGAAGGACACCACGTTGTCTCGGTTCACTGCTCCTCCTGTCGGTAGGGCCGGCCTTCGGAATCCTCCGGGGAATCGGGGGGCGCGGCGAGTGAAAGGGAGACCCTGCGTCGCCGCGTCCCGCGCACCGCGAGCACGGCTCCGCCGAGAAACAGCACTCCTCCGGCGGCGAGCAGGCTCGCCACCGCGGCCCGCAGCGGCTTCGGCGCCGCCGAGAGGCCGCCGCCCGAGCCGACGAGCGAGCCGCCGAGAAAGATGAGCACGAGAGAGACGAGCAGCGGGTGACGCCGGCGGTCCAGAGAGGAGGACGTCTGGGACCAGACGAGTCTCATCGGGGACGTCCGAAAGAAAGCGGGCGGAGGCGCCCGAAGGACCCGACCGGCACAGCGTTCGGAGCGAACTCGTTCACGCAGCCGCCCTCCGAAACGTTCGGAGCCCACCTCGGGCTCCCTCTGTCAACGTCTTGATTTTATTCGAGAAAGACGGCGCAGGCAATTGATATCGTGCGCCGATGCATTTTCGAAAGAAAGTCTTCGCCGCCGTTCTTCTTCCGGCGACCGTTCTCCTCGCGCTCGACAATCCGGAGACCGCTTTCCGGAAGATCCCCGACGCCGTGCGCATCCGAGAGAACAACCGCACGCTCTCGGCGCAGCCGCATCACCTCGGCTCCCCATACGACGCGAAAAACGCGCAGTGGATCCTCGAGCAATTCCGCTCGTACGGTCTCGACGCCTCGATCGAGACGTTTCACGTTCTCTTCCCGACGCCGAAGGAGCGCGTGCTCGAGCTCCTCGAGCCGACGCGCTTCCGCGCGGCGCTCGCCGAGCCGCCGGTCGCAGGCGATCCGACGTCGGGGCAAACGCGAGAGCAGCTCCCGACGTACAACGCGTACTCGATCGACGGCGACGTCACCGCGCCGCTCGTCTACGTGAACTACGGCGTGCCCGCCGACTACGAGAGGCTGGAGCGTCTCGGCGTCGACGTCAAGGGAAAGATCGTCATCGCGCGATACGGCGCGTCCTGGCGCGGCATCAAGCCCAAGGTGGCCGCCGAGCACGGCGCGCTTGCCTGCCTCATCTACTCCGACCCGCGCGATGACGGCTACTTCGCCGGCGACGTCTATCCCAAGGGCGCGCTGCGGCCGGAGCAGGGCGTCCAGCGCGGGAGCGTCGCCGATATGCCGCTCTACTCCGGCGATCCCCTGACGCCGGGAGTCGGCGCGACGAAGAACGTCTCCACGTTCGACCTGAAGGACGCGAAGACCCTGACGAAGATTCCGGTGCTCCCGATCTCGTACGGCGACGCACGGCCGCTGCTCTCCGCGCTCGCGGGGCCGGTCGCGCCCGCGGAGTGGCGCGGGGCGCTGCCGCTTACCTACCACGTCGGCCCGGGCCCGGCGAAGGTTCACCTCAAGCTCGCGTTCGACTGGAAGATCGTGCCGGCCAACGACGTCATTGCGCGGATCCCGGGCACGACGTACCCGGACGAATGGATCCTCCATGGCAACCACCACGACGCCTGGGTCAACGGATCGAGCGATCCGACGAGCGGCATGTCGGCGCTGCTCGAAGAGGCGCGCGCGTTCGGCGAGCTCGAGCGCCAGGGCTGGAAGCCGAAGCGCACGATCCTGCTGTGCGCGTGGGACGGCGAGGAAGAGGGCCTTTTCGGCTCGACGGAATGGGTCGAGACGCACGCCGACGAGCTCGCGAAGAAGGCGGTCGTCTACATCAACAGCGACTCGAACGGCCGCGGCTTCCTCGAGGCGGGCGGCTCGCACACGCTCGAGCCCTTCCTGAACGCCGTCGCCGAGGCGGTCATGGACCCGGAGAAGAACATCTCGGTCGGCGAGCGCCGGCGCGCGCGGGAGATCCAGAACGCCCGGACGGCAGACGAGCGCAAGCATCTCCGCGAGAAGCGGATCTTCCCGCTCGAGGCGCTCGGGTCCGGCTCCGATTTCACGCCCTTCCTCCAGCACCTCGGCGTCGCGTCCCTCAACCTCGGGTTCGGCGGCGAGGGTGACGGCGGCGTGTACCACTCGATCTACGACGACTTCGCCTGGTACACGCGCTTCTCCGACACCGACTTCTCCTACGGCCGCGCGCTCGCCCAGACGATCGGCACCGCGGTGCTGCGGCTGGCCGACGCGGACCTCCTCCCGTTCGAGCCGGCGGCGCTCTCCGCCGCCGTGGCGCGGTACACGAAGGAGGTCCAGGATCTGGCCCGCGAGCGGCGCGAGGCCGCCGAAGAGCTCGGGCGGCAGATCGACGAGGGCGTCCCCTCGGCCGCGGCCGATCCGAAGGAGCCCTTCGTCGCGCCGAAGAAGGAAATGGCGGTCCCCTACTTCGATTTCTCGCCGCTCGAGAACGCGTCGGCGGCGCTCGACGCCGCGGCCAAGCGCTACGACGAGGCCCGGACCGCCGCGACGGCGGGGACGGCCCTCGACGCCGGCCGCGTCGCGCGCGCCAACGCGGCGCTGCGCGACCTCGAGGGCGCGCTGACCCGGCCGCAGGGTCTGCCGGGGCGGCCGTGGTACCGGCACTACGTCTACGCGCCGGGCTTCTACACGGGCTACTCGGTGAAGACGCTTCCCGCGGTGCGCGAGGCGATCGAGCAGAAGCAGTACGGCGACGTCAATGCGCGCATCTCCGAGACGGCGCAGGCGCTCGCGGCCGCGGCCGCGAAGGTCACCGAGGCGGGGGAAGCGCTGAAAGCGAAGTGAACCGGAAGCAGGCACGTTGTGGAATCGCGCGGCAACATGACCGGGTCGGCTCACCTTGGCTCCGCCCGTCGAAGAGACCAACCGTTGCGAGGCTCGGTCCGAGGGCTCGAGCGCGATCCGAGCGAGAAACTCTCGGCCGCCGTTCGCGAAGCGAACGCCTGCGGCCGACAGTCAGGGCGCGACCTCGCCGGACCGCATTTTTTCCCAGATCCCGGGGGCGTCCGCCTTCCCGAGCGCGACGGCGCAGGTTCCGTCGCAGCGCGCGGTCACCTCGCCCGAGCCGTCGGTGATCTCCGCGGCGGCGAACACGAGGTTCATGCCCGCGCGGACGAGCCGCGCTTCGGCCGCGACGCGGTTGCCCCGCGTCGGCCGGAAGAACGTCATCGCGAGGTTGACCGTGGCCGAGCGCGTCTCGGGCCGCGTCAGCCACCCGACCGTTCCGATCGCGAGATCGAAGAGCCCGGCGAGAACCACGCCGTTGACCGCGTCCGTCCCCATCCCGCCGCGATGGAACGGGAGCACGGGATCGATGACGGCCCGCACGCGATCCACGCGCGTAAACTCGAGGCGCGCCCCGAAATGCTTCATGGGCGGCCCCTCGTTCCACGCCCGGGCGAGGTTCCCGAGCGCCTCGAGGGTCGCATATGTCGGCGAGAAGGGCGGGCCGCTCATGGCGCCGCATTGTCTCCCCGGCCGCCTCTTGGACGCGAGCCCTCTGTTACGATGCGCCGCTCGAACGTCGAATAAGGAGTTCCATCTTGAAGAGACGCAAATCCCCGGCCCTTCCCCGGATCTCGGCGGAACAGGCGCGCCAGGCGCTCAACGTCCTCGTCGCCGAGGGGCGTATCGCCGCCGCCGAAGTCTCCCGCGCCCTGGTGCGTCGTGAGCGGCTCGTGCGCGAGCTGCGCGCGCGGCTGACCTCCCTCGGAGAAGAAGTCGCCCGGGCCGCGAGGCTGGCCGCGCCCTCGCAGAAGACCCGCTCGGCCGTCCGCCGTGGCGCGAAGAAGGCCATCACGCAGGCGCAGCGCGCAGCGCGCCAGGCGCAGGGCCAGTACCTCGGCGCCATCCGCCGGCTCTCGAAGGCTTCGCGCGCGAAGGTCCGCGAGATCCGCAAGAGCGACGGCGTGCGCGCGGCGATCGCGGCCGCGAAGAAGCTCGCGGGTTAGCCGCGCCGTGCGGGCGCGACTCGCCGGCCTCGCCCTGTTGCTCGCGGCATCCCTCGGGGCGGCCGAGGCGCCGCTGCCCGAACGGACGGCGGTGCGCGCGGGCCGGCTGATCGATCCCAGGTCCGGCGCTGTCACACCGAACGCCGTCGTCCTGATCGAGAAGGGCCGCGTGACGGCGGTCGGGCCGGCGCTCGCCATCCCCGAGGGAGCGCGGGTGATCGATCTCTCGGCGCTGACGGTCCTGCCCGGCCTCATCGACTGCCACACGCATCTCGTCGGCGACTATTCGGAGACGATCGATCCCCTGTCGGATCTCAAGACGACCGCCGCGCAGCGCGCCTTCGAGTCCATCCCGAACGCGAAGAAGACGCTCGAGGCCGGTTTCACGACGGTGCGCGACGTCGGCACGTACCGCGCGTTCGTGGACGTGGCGCTGCGGGGCGCCATCGCGAGGGGCTGGGTCGAGGGCCCGCGCATGTTCGTGGCGGGGGCCTACCTCACGATCACGGGCGGGGGCGGCGCGATGACGGGGATGGCTCCGGACATCACGCTCCCGTGGGACTTGAAGTTCGGAGTCGCCGACGGACCGGACCAGGTGCGCCAGCGCGTCCGCGACATCGCGCAGTACGGCGTGGATCTCATCAAGGTCATCGCGACCGGCGCGTTCCTGACGCACGGGAGCAACCCGGGCGCCCCGGAATACACGTCCGAAGAGCTGCGCGCTGCCGTCGAGGAGGCGGGCAAGAAGGGCCTCAAGGTTGCCGCGCACGCGCATAGCACCGAGGGCATCAAGCTCGCCGTTCGCGCCGGAGTCGCTTCGATCGAGCACGGCACGTTCATCGACGACGAGGGCGTCCGGCTCATGAAGGAGCGCGGGACCTTCCTCGTCGCCGACATCTACGACGCCGAATGGCTGCGCAACGCCTCGAAGGAGCTCGTACCGGAGGACTTCGCCGAGAAGCAGCCCGAGGCCGACGAGATCCAGCGCCGCAACTTCGAGAAGGCCGTCAAGGCCGGCGTCCGCATCGCCTTCGGGACGGACTCGAGCGTCTATCCGCACGGCTTGAACGCGCGGCAGTTCGCGTGGCAGGTCCGCTACGGACAGACGCCGATCGAGGCCATCCGCTCGGCCACGGTGTCGGCCGCCGAGCTCATCGGCCGCGAGAAGGAGATCGGTTCGCTCGAGCCGGGGAAGTGGGCGGATCTGATCGCCGTCAAGGGCGATCCGCTCCAGGACGTGCAGGCTCTCGAGAACGTCTCCTTCGTGATGAAGGAAGGCCGGATCTACAAGGACGTCCGTTAGCCGGTCACTTCGCGCTCCGAGTCCCGGCCAGTGCGGTCATCGACCGGATGAGGTCCCCGGGCAACGTTCCCGAGATCGTCACACCTTCGCCGTCGCGGACGACCTTGAACTTGCGGATCGCGGACACGAGGTCCGGGTTTTTCTCCTGCGCCGCCATCCGCCACGCGGCAGTCAGCCCGCGCAGCGAATCCTCGAGCAGCTCGCGCGTCTCCTCGTCGTCGGAGAGGCCGATCGCCTTGACGGTCAGCGCGTCGCTCTCGACCGTCGCCTGCATCGCCGCGACCGAGACGGACTTGAGGGCCGTCAACACGCCGGAGGCCGCGCCGCCCTCGCGGTAGGCGTGACTCTTCTGAACGTCCACGAGGACCCAGGCCGTCGACGACGGATCGACGCGATGGAACTCGCGCCCGAGCCCGGCCCCGGCGCCGAAGGCCGCGGCGCCCGAGCCGCGGCGGGCGAGCGCGGCCGCGACGGCGCTCTCGTTGCCCGCCGCGACGAGGCCCGGTCCCACGATTGCGACGGCCCCCGGCTCGCGGCTCTCGCTGCCGTCTTTCAGCCGGAAGTAATCGCCGCCGGCCGCCGACACCTTCACCGCCCCGCGGTTGGCGAGCGCCGACGCGAGCTTGCCCGGATCGAAGCGTCCCTCGAAGAGCACGAGCGTGCGTCCGCGCGCCTCGGAGGAGGCCGCCGTGCACGCGACGAGCGTGTCCACGTCGTTTCGGAGGTCGAGGCCGGCCTCGGAGAGGAAGTGGGCCGCATCGCCATGCGCCGTGGCCTTATCCATCTCCTCGAAGACTCGCAGCTGGAAGGGATTCGAGCGCAGGTCCGCGACGCGCACGAAGCCGACGGCGGTCGCGTCCTCGGGAACGAGCGCGAGGGCGCCGGGCGAGGCGGCAACGGCGGGCGCCGCGAGGAGAACGAGGACGGCGAAGGCGAGGCCGATTCGCTTGAGCATGTCAGAAATCCTTTCTCCGAAAGAGAACACTCGAGGCCATGAGGCAGGCGAGCCCGAAGGCTCCGGTGGTGGCGTAGGTCGTCCAGGACAGGCCCTGAGTCAGGCGCTCGGGCCCGTGCCCCGCGGCGACGAACGCGACCACGGCCTGTCCGAGCTCGGCGGTCTTCGGGAAGATCCAGTAGAGCGCTTGAACGAGCGAGGCCTGCCATTGTTTCGAAAACGCCGCGGCGATCCGGTCGTGCTGCGCGAGGAGCGCCGCGAAGAAGAAGAGACCGTACGTGGACATGATCGAGACGCCGGTCGAGGACGTCACGACGCCGATCAGAAACGCGAAGGCGAGGAGCGCCGCGATCGCGAAGAGAATGACGCCGCCGCCGACCAGGAAGCGCGGGTGCACGACCTTCGTCTTCCAGATCACGATCGCCCAGATCGATCCGATCAGGTACAGCAGGTTCGCGGCGGCGAGCAGCAAGCCCGCGGCGTACCGCGAGAGAAGCAGCGGCACGCGGCCGACGGGCCGCGAGAGGTAGAGGTCGATCGTGCCCTTCTCCTGCATCCGTGGCACCAGGTGTGCCGTTGCGAAGACGGCGAGGAACGTCCCGACGAGATACAGGAACGCCGAGAAGCCGGACTCGAAGCCCAGCACGAGCTTGTCGAGATCGACGCGGGAACCCGGCAGATCCACGGTGCGGCCGAAGAGTTTGGCGCCAGCAAGCGCCCCGTCCACGATGTCGAGATTCACGGCCGACGCGAAAATCAGGATGAAGAGCGTCGAGAGCGCGAAGTAGGCGGCGAGCGTCCAGCGCGCGGCGGCCTCCCGGAATACGTCCTCGATCGAAGCGGCGAAGGCCTTCACGTCAATTCACCTTTTCTTCGGCAGGGGGCGCGGCCCGAACGAGATCCACGAACACGTCCTCGAGCGTCGAGCGGTCCGGCGAGAGCTCCTCGAGCGACGCACCCTGAGCGCGAAGCCGGTCCACGAGGTCGTTCACGTGCGCCAGGTCCCGCACGGAAAGGATGAGATGCCCGTTCACGCGCTCGACGGCGGCGCCGGTCGCGCGGAAGGCCTCGAGCAGGCGCTCGTCCACCGGCCGCGCCACCATGCGGTAGCGCGCCTCCTGCCGGGTCAGGTCTTCGATGCGGCCTTCGCGAACCACGCGTCCTTTGCGCAGGATCGCGACGCGGCTGCACGTCTGCTCGATCTCGGAGAGCAGGTGCGAGTTCAGGAGAATCGCCCGCCCGCGGCGCGCCTCCTCCTGCAGGAGGTCGCGGATCTCGCGCCGCCCGACCGGATCGACGCCATCGGTCGGCTCGTCGAGAAGCAGCACGTCCGGGTCGGCGACCAGGGCCGCCGCGAGCCCGAGGCGCTGGACCATGCCCTTCGAAAATTTCTTGACGCGGACCTCGGCCCACTCCGAGAGGCGGACGCGCTCGAGGAGCGCCGGGATGCGCTCGCGGCGCGCGGCGGCCGACATGCCCGACATCCGCCCGAAGACCGAGAGCGTCGCGCGAGCCGTCAGGTAGCCGGGAAAGTGATGGCCTTCCGGAAGGTATCCCACACGCTGCCGGCTCTCCGGGCGGCCCACCGGGATTCCGAGAAGCGAGGCCTCGCCCGAGGTCGCGTGCGTCAGACCGAGCAGGATCTTGACCGCAGTGGTCTTACCGGCGCCGTTCGGGCCGAGCAGCCCGAAGATCTCCCCTGGCGCGACGGAGAGCGATACCCCGTCGAGCGCGGTCACGACGGACCGCCCGAAGCGGGAGGAGTACCGCTTGGTCACCTCCGACACCGAGATCGCCGGTTGGGTCATCACAGGATCAATACGGAGAACGGCCTCGTGATGTTCCGATCTCACAAATCCTTCATCCGTCGGCATCTCTTGACATCGGCCCGCAGCGGGAGGAAGCTCGACTCAAGTCCCTCAAGACACCGATGAGGTTCGCGCGGATCCCCGTGGCGGCGCTGGGAGCGTGCTTGCTGGCCCGACTGGCCTTGGGCCAAATCCCGTCGCCGACCGGAAGCCTCTACGGCACGGCGCTCGACGAGCAGGGAAAGATCCTCCCCGGAGTCGTCGTGACCCTCGTCGGCCCCGGCGCCGCCCGGACGACCTCGACGGACGCCCGGGGCGACTTCCACTTCCTCCAGATCTCACCCGGCTCCTACGCGCTCACGCTCGAACTCGACGGCTTCCAGACGGCGGCGCGCGAGGCGATCGTGGAGCTCGGGAAGAACACTGTCCTCTCGATCGAGATGGCCGTGGCCGGCGCGAAAGAGTTCCTGATCGTCGGGGCGGAAGCGCCACTCCTCGACAACCGCAAGATCGAGACCGGCGCCACGTACGATCGCAAGGAGCTCGACACGATCCCCACGACGCGCGATCCGTGGGCCATCGTCCGGCAGGTCCCGGGAGTCCTCGTCGCGACGATGAACGTCGGAGGCGGGGAGAGCGCGACGCAGGCCACGTTCATCGGCAAGGGCGCTCATCAGGATCAGAACACGTACAACCTGGACGGCGCCGCGGTCACCGACATGACCAACAACGGATACACGCCGATCTACTTCGACTTCGACTCGTTCAACAGCATCGAGATCGCGACGGGCGGCACCGATCCGTCCCTCTCGTCTCCGGGCGTCACGATCAATCTCGTGACCAAGCGCGGCACCAACGAGCCCCACGGGTCGGGGCGCGCGCTGTACGCGAGCACCTCCGGGTGGGACTACGGCGTCGAGGCGGGAGGCCCGCTCTGGAAGGACCATCTGTGGCTCTGGGGCGCCGCGGCCCGAAACGCGTATGCCGAGCAGACCTTCGTCACTGACAGCGGCCAGCCCGTGCAGGGGCAGGCGACGATCGAGCCGTACAACGCCAAGCTCGATGCGCAGCTCGGCGGGAGCAACTCGCTCACGCTCTTCTACATGAACTTCAACAAGATCTACGACGGCCGCGGCGCCGGCCCCAGCCGCTCCCAGCCTGCGACCTGGAATCAGACTCTGCCGACCAGCGTCTACCGCGCCGAGGACTCGCAGGTCGTTTCCACGCAGCTCTTCGCATCGGTCAACTTCTCCTATCTGTCCAACCGATTCACGCTCACGCCGCAGGGCGGCCTCGATCAGCAGGCAGATTGGGACGAGAACGAGGTCTGGCAGAACAGCTACGCCTACTCGACCAGCCGGCATCCCCAGCACCAGATGGGCGCCACCGTCTCGGGTTTCCTCGACACGGGCGCATTGCGTCATGAGCTCAAGTTCGGATTCGGATACAAGCACTACCGCGCCGACTCGGCGTCCGCGTGGCCGGGCGGCGGCATCGCGGCGCTCACTCCCTTCGGCCTCGCCGGCGTGACGCGGGCATCGGACGCGAGCTACGAGATGAACTACTACGACACCTTCCTCGGGGACACGGTTCAGGCCGGGAACCTGACCCTGAACGTCGGATTGCGATTCGACTATCAGCAGGGAAAAAATCTTCCGTCCGCCGTGCCTGCGAATCCCCTCTTCCCCGCGCAGCTGCCGGCCGTGCAGTATGGCGGCGACGCGGGATACCCCATCACCTGGCGTCAGTTCGAGCCGCGGGTGGGCGCGACGTACGCCCTCGGATCGGACAAGAGCACGCTACTGCGGGCGTCGTATTCGCGATTCGTGAACCAACTCGGCCCCGACGTCGTCCAGGTCAACGCCTTCCCCGGGATCGCCTACGTCTATTACGGCTGGAACGACGCGAACGGAAACGGCAGGGTGGAGCCCGACGAGGTCGACACGTCGGACCTCGAGGGATTCGCGAACGTCGATCCGAACAATCCGGCCTCGTCGGCACCCGTCAATCGGATCGCGAGGGACTTGAAGCCTCCGACGACCGACGAGTTCATCGTCGGGATCGACCGGTCCGTTTCGACGGATCTCGCGATCTCCGCGGCGTACACGCATCGGTCGGTGCGCAACCTCGAGTTCGCGCCGTTGATCGGAACGACGACGGCGGACTTCGAATATCTCGGCAACGTCGCCGGCACGGCCCTCTTGTCGGACGGGTCCACGCTCGATTTCAGCGAGCCGTACTACGGGCTGACGACCGACCCGCCTCCCGTCGGAACGGAGCTCCGCAACCGCCCCGACACCCGGGAAACCTACGACGGCGTCGAGCTCCAGGTCGTGAAGCGACTCTCACACGGGTGGATGCTGCGCGCGAGCTTCGCTTACAACGACTGGAGGCAGCACATCGGCCCCGGGGCGATCGTCGACCCGAACGGCGTCGTCCCGAACCCCAACGTCAGCGGGCCCGTCGTCGAGCAGACCGGCGATCGATTCGGACCGATCTTCGTGAACTCGACGTGGCAGTTCAACGTCAGCGGCATGGTCGAGCTCCCGCTCGGCATCGAGACGAGTGCGAATTTCTTCGGCCGCCAGGGGTTCCCGCTCGTCTCTTTCGTCCGCACCTTCGCCAACGACACGAGGGACACGATTCTCGGCGTCCAGATCGGACCGACGGTGTCTCAGCGCCTCTCCGACGTCTTCGAGCTCGACCTGCACGCCGAGAGGGCTTTTCGGATCGGCTCGACGCTCACCGTGACGCCGGCGATCGATTGCTTCAACGCCGCGGACAGCCGCACCGTGCTGTCGCGCAGCGGCAACGCCGGAACGTACAACGCCGCCCGAGGGACACCGTTCCGGCCTTCGACCGACGAGAACGGGGACCCCACATTCCACCAGCCCTCGGAGCTCCTCAACAGCCGCGTCTTCCGGGGCGGAGTCCGGATTTCGTTCTAGGCCACTCGAGCCCCTACTTCAGACCCGTCACTAGGTAGAGGGTCGAGAGCCTCGGCTGGACCGTGTAGGCGTAGGTCTTGCCGTCGGGCGTCAGGACGAGGTTGAAAATTCCGCCGATGCCGGTCCGGTCGGAAGGGTTGATCTCGCCGATACGCTCGCGGCGCCCGGTGGCGATCTCCACTCGAAAGATCTCGAGAGGGAGGTCGCCCCGGGCGACGAGAACCGCGCGTCCGGTCGCGTCGAAGCGAATCACGTCCTCTTCCGGTCCGAGACCCGAGATCGCCCGGGGCTCGCCGCCCTCGATCGGGTAGAGAACGAGCTTCCCGTCGGAGCCGGCGGCTACGACGAACTTTCCGTCGGGAGACACGGGTCCCATCCCGAAACCCTCCGGAGTCACCGGGCGAGGCGCGCCTCCGGCGACGTCCTGCACGTAGATCCTCGAAGGCCGGCCGGTGGCTTGACCCTGGAATGCGAGGCGCTCCGTGCCCGGAATCCAGGCCGCGGTTCGATAGGTCATGCCCGGCGCTTGAAGGACCTTCGGTTCCCCCGCGCCGGTCGGGAGCAGAAGGAGCCGGTCGAAGCTCGCCCCCGGCGTCGTGATCGCCCACTTTCCGTCCGGCGAGAGGCCGAACGGGATCCCTTCACCGAGGCGCGTCGCCGGGGACCCGTCGGTTTTTCGAAGATACACCGATCCGCGCGCTCCGCCGCCGCGCCCCGACTCGTCGAGAAGCAGGGTCTTTCCATCGTCTGAGATGTCGATCGCCCCGGAGAAGTCGAGCCACGAGACGTTCGTCTCGATGGGCGAACCGAAGGTTCCGAGCATCACCGACTGGTGCCAGTCCGCCACGTCGAGCAGGACGCGGCCGTCCCGAGCGATGTCGTGGAGGACGACGATGCCCGGGAGGCGCGCGACGATTCGGCTCTTGCCCGTGGAGGGCGAGACGGCGCACAGCATGAGGAAGCTGCCGGCCGAAAGGTCTCTCGGAGAAAACCAGATCTCTCCCGTTAAGGGATGCCACGCGAGGCCGGAGGCGTGACCCCAACCCGAGCTGATCGTGCGCCGCTTGCCGTCGAGCCCGAAGAGGACGACCGAAGACGCCCCCTCCGTCGACTTCTGGATCTCGAGCGCGGCGATCGATTTGCCATCCGGCGAAAAGCGGAGATGTTCCAGGTGATAGCCCTCGGACACTCCGCCGAGCGCTTTGCCGATCGGAAACTCGATCCGATTTTCCCGAACGACGGCGAGGCCCCGGCCGTCCGGCGACCAGTCGGCCCGAAAGACGCGCTCGAGTAGCTCGCGCGGAGAGCCGCCCGCCAGGGAGACTTCCGCGAGCGTGGGCGGCCCGGAGCCGTGCGACAGCACCACGGCGAGCATTCCCGTGGACGAGATCGAGGCGAGGCCCGTCTCCGGCGGCAGCGGCAGGGCCGCCGACTCGTTGCTGTCGACGCGCGTCGAGAAGAGCTGCGAGGGCTTGCCCTCGAGCGCTGCGGTGTAGACGATCGTCTGGCCGTCGGGAGCGAACCGCGCCGCGGAGATCGTCCCCCGCCGAAAGCTCACGGCGTGGTAGTCGGGGACGGGCGTCGGTCCCCGGCGCATCGCGAGAGCTCCGATCGCGGCACCGGCCGCGAGCGCGAGCGCAGGCCAGAGAAATCGCCGGACACCCTCCGGCCGCGGCTCGGCGGCCGCGATCATTCCCGAAACGCTTCCCTCCGTGAGGCCCTGCTGCAATCTCGAGAGGTCGCGGGAGAGGTCGCGCGTCGCGGCGTAGCGGTCCTCGGGGTCCTTGGCGAGACACCGCTCGACGATCCAGCGCAGCGGGACCGGCGAGGACGGCATCGCCGTCGCGAGCGGCTCCGGATCCTCGCGGATGATCGCCGTCATCGTCTCGGGACCCGTTGCACGCGCGAATGCCTTCTTGCCCGTGACCATCTCGTACAGCATCGAGCCGAACGAGAACTGGTCCGACCGGAAGTCGAGCGGCTTGCCGAGCGTCTGCTCGGGCGACATGTACGCCACCGTCCCGACGACCATGCCGGGCTCCGTCCCGCCGGAGACGGTCGCGACCTGCGTGCCGCCGCTCGAATCCTCGGGCTGGGTCAGCTTGGCCAGGCCGAAGTCGAGGATCTTCGCGAAGCCGTCCTTCGTCACCATGATGTTTTCGGGCTTCAGATCCCGGTGCACGATCCCGGCCGCGTGCGCCTT
>Ga0335077_10006909_pt1 | contig 14032 bp, 15 predicted proteins | sample Lox_Sample_31_FD_207151 | JGI IMG/M metagenome (GOLD analysis project Ga0335077, IMG submission 207151) | Soil microbial communities from Loxahatchee National Wildlife Refuge, Florida, United States - Lox_Sample_3.1 | ecosystem: Environmental > Terrestrial > Soil > Wetlands | place: USA...
TGGGTTGTGAGGTTTTGGGCAAGGCTGGAAAGTTCGGTGTCAATGTCGTTCGTTTGGGCAAAGGCGGCACTGCACAAAATGACGGATAAGATGAGGGTGGAGAAAAGTTTCATAATCGCAGTCAGTTCAAGGTCATATTCGTATCGTTTAAGATTTGTTTGACGATCCGATCCTCGGCCATTTTGTGCGCTTCGGGGCGGGTGAAGCCGGAACCTGCGGCGGTCAACGTCCATGTCCGGTTCTGCACACCGTTCGAGCCGATGGGCAACGTTGCAATATCGAGTTCGATATTAGCGCTGATGAGGTTATCCAACGAGGGCGTGGTCGAGTATTGAACTTGTTCGCGCGCAAGCAATACGCCGTCGAGGGATTTTGACAATTCCAGCCGGTCGAATAGGTCGCTTGAATCGGCGAAGACATCGTTGATCAAACCGTCGGAAACAAAGGCTGGCTTGAAAAATGACGAAATGAGATGAATCGGTTCGCCTTTGAAATGATTGACAAGGGCGGCACTGACGCTGCCGTTCCAAGTGCCGTCATCCGATGCGGCTACCCTAAACGGTTCGATTCCCGCCGCCTCCACCTTGAAAAAAGGTTCGAGCGGAGGTATAAAGAGACACCAGTCTTCGCTCGCAGCGTAGCGGAGAACAAAGAGTGCCGCGCCATAGCGCAGCGAAGGCGGGCTGGACCCCCCGCAGACAGAGACGTTGCGAGCTGCGACTCGGCAAGCCAATCTTTTCCCTGTGGCACGCCATCAAACACATCGGGGCCTGGCTCCTCAGGACGAGCGGCTCTTTGCCGCCCGGCAACTCCCCGCGTTGCGCGCCGCTGCCGCCGACTTGTGCTGGCTGCTCGACCGCGGTTATGCGGCACGTTCGGCCCTTGAACTTGTCGGCAACCGGCACAATCTCACCAGCCGCCAGCGCATGGCCGTTTCCCGCTACGCCTGCTCCAATGGAGACGTTCGGTGCCGCGAAAAGCTCCGCGTCGAACCCGCCCGGCTCCGGGGACAGGAACTGTGGCTTGACGGCTACAATGTCCTGACCGTCCTCGAAAGCGCGCTGGCTGACGGTCTGGTGTTACTTGGCCGCGATGGTTGTTGCCGGGACATTGCCGGTATTCACCGGCGCTATCGCAAGGTGAATGAAACCATTCCCGCCTTGCGTTTAGTGGGTGAAGCCGCTTCAGCTTTGGGCGTGAGTGTTTGCCGCTGGTGGCTCGACAAGCCGGTTTCCAACAGTGGGCGTCTCAAGACGCTTATCCTCGAAACCGCCGGTAACGCGGGCTGGAACATGGAAGTGGAATTGACGTTCAGTCCGGACCATGTTCTGTCACATACCGACCAGATCATCGCCACGTCCGATGGCATCGTGCTCGACCGCTGCCAGCGCTGGGTGAATCTCGCCCGGCTCATCATCGCAGAACGCATCCCGCAGGCGCGGCTGCTGGATTTGTCGCCCGCTGGCAATTGAAACGCCGAACAAGACGCGCGGATCAGTTTTCCAAGAAGACAAAGGCGCCGTAGCCCACCACGCGGTCGCGTCGGCCCGAGGTGTCGCCGGAATTCCGCAAATCCACGGTGTAACATGGCAGGCCGTGTTCCTTTGCCGCCCGCAGCAGTCCGCAAATCGGCTGGCAGCCGCACGCCCGGTAGCTGTTGAGTTCCTGCCAGTTCAACAGCTCGATGGCGCGCGCCGTATCCCGGTCAATTTCCAGCGCGGTCCGATACTCGTGGTAGTGGCTCAAGTCCGAGCTGACGACGATGCAGGTTTCCTTTCCACCCCAAAGCAGGTTCAGCACTTCCTCGACTTCACTAGCCGTGGTATCTCCCACCAACAGCGGAACCAGTTTGAATTCGCCCAGCGCGATTTGCAGAAACGGCAGCTGCACTTCGAGGCTATGTTCATTCTGGTGTGCCACATCCAGGTTCACCACCTGCGGCAACACACGAACCCGGGCGAGTGCGGCTTCGTCCACGGGAACAGACCCCAGCGGCGATTGAAACCGTTCCGCGCTGCACGCCGCCAATCCGGAAAACGTTACAAAGTGCGAAGGCCCCAACAGCAGTACGCGTTTGATCGAGCCGCGGCCATGCGCCAGACACGCGTAGGCTGAACCGGCGATTGGCCCGGAATAAATATAGCCGGCGTGCGGCGCGATAACGGCTTTCGGAATTTTGCCGGTGGCCGTTTTCGCGGCGGCAAGAAAGTCCTCTACCATCGTCCGCAATTCCACCGGGTCGTCCGGATAAAACTGTCCCGCCACTGCCGGCGGGCGTACCGCCGGTATTGGGGGTGAAGTTTTGCGGTTTGCGTGCATGGTTTAGTTCAAGTTCACCTGGCGCGGCAGACGTTGGAAATACGCAGCCGTGCCGTTGCCGGTGCGGACAGCTCCTGCACCGTTCGCCGACCACAAACCAGGAATCCTGACGCCGCAATGCGGACATGTGCCGGCGGCGGTGATTTTATATTCCTCAATCAAATAACCATGACGGGCAACCAAGGTCGCGTGACAACCCGGGCAACGCGTATTTTCCCATTCACCGACATGACCCGGCAGATTGCCGGCATAGATGAAGTGCAATCCTTCTTCGATCCCGATTTCCGCAGCGCGCATCAAGTCGGCCGCCTGGGTGGGCCGCGGGTCGGTCATTTTGTAATCCGGGTGAAACGCCGTAATGTGCCACGGAATGTCGCGGCTCACGGAGGCGAGAAATCGCGCGATGGCGCGAAGTTCTTCCGAACTGTCGTTGAAACCCGGCACGACCAATGTCACGACTTCCAGCCAGATGCCGCGTTGGTGGACCATCTTGATGGTTTCCGTCACGTGGTCGAGCGTACCGCCCAGTGTCCGATAACGGCGATCATCAAAGCCTTTCAGGTCCACCTTGTAAGCCGCGAGCCACGGTTGGAGGAAGTCGAGCGCTTCCGGCGTGGCATTGCCGTTGGAAACGAAGGCGCAGAGCAGCCCTTGCGCCCGGGCTGGCTGGAAAACCGACACCGCCCATTCGGCGGTGATGAGCGGTTCGTTGTAACTCGACACGACCAGCCGTGCGCCATATCGCCGTGCCGCTGCCGTCAATGCTTCCGGAGTCACCGTTTGAAACGGAGCCAACGCCGCTTCATCGCGCAAGGCCTGGCTGGTCACCCAGTTCTGGCAATAGGAACAATGGAAGTCGCAGCCCAACATGCCGAAAGTCAGCGCGTCGCTGCCGGGATGCACGTGGAAGAACGGTTTTTTCTCCACCGGATCGCATGCCACGCCGGCGGTGTAACCAAACGGCACGCGCAACTGCCCGTCCTCGTTGAACCGCACCTTGCAGATGCCGCGTTTGCCCGGTGCGATGAGGCAACGATGCCCGCAGGCGACACAACGAACCCGGCCATCCTCCGGTTTCCAAAGCGTTCCCACGCGCGTGTGACGGGCCAGTTGGTCGGCCAGCGTCCCGCTTTTCTTTCGCAGCCGGTCTGCCGACGCGGTGTTTGCGACCGGTTTTGCTTTGGCTGCTTTCACAATCAGCGTCTGGTTTATTTTCGCTTCCGGAAAGCCAGTTCAGAACCAACACACTTTTCTGTGACCGGAACAATCTAACCCTGCAACCGACCCTCCGTCCAGTCCGGCGAACAGATTCAAGTCCTGTTATCCGCGCCAGCCTTTTCCTTCAAAGCCAGAATTTCCATGCGCAACCGCCGGGCAAGTTCCTTGCGGTCGCTGATGCATCCGGGAAATTGTCCGAAGCAGACAGTCGCTCGCACCCGGCGCTTGCTCAAGAGATTCAACATGTGCGGGAAGAAGGTATGATCACCCCAATAGCAGACCTCGTTGCTCGCGTCGCCGTCGTCAATTTCGTAATGAATCCAGCCAACCGCCAGCGGCCACGCTGGATTGGTCGCCGGTTCCAGTAAGGATGATTTGAACGGCAGTATGGTCTGCCCATTTGAACTGGTTCCTTCCGGAAACAAGACCACCAGCGCGCCTTGATTCAACGCGGTTGTGATTTCATCGTTTACATGGCCGACTTGAAATCGCCGGTCGCGGTTAACGAACACCGTTCCGCCCAGGACGGCGAATTGGCCAAATACCGGCCAGAATTTGACGTCGTGTTTGGAAACAAACACCGTCGGCGTGAGGGACGAAATGACCAGAATGTCAACATAGCTCAGGTGATTGCTGATAAGCAATCCGCGTGAGGGAATCGGGCCCGCCGCTTGCGTTTCAAAATGAAAAAGGCGCAATGTGCGCCGCGTCGCGCGGTGCAGCCACAACGCACGGGCGGTCAACTTGGCATCCGACCGGCGGAAGGCGCAGCGAAACAAGTAATCCAGCAGCGAAACGAAAATCGCCCCGGCCAGCCGCACCAACCGCGCAATGACGCGGAGCGGATGGCGGTGCAATCCATTCACACGCGGATTTCAAACGCAATAATTGCGGCGGTCAATCCAGAAAGTGTCTGCGGGCCACGACTTTCGCGTGTCGGCTGGGTTACTTTTTAGCGCGCGCCGAGAGAAATTTCTCGGCATATTTGCCGAGCAAATCCGCTTCCAGATTCACCGCGTCGCCAACTTTCCCTTCACGCAAAGCCGTCACCTTGAACGTGTGCGGAATAATCCAGACGCGGAAACTTTTTTTCTGTACCCCGGCCACTGTTAGACTGATGCCATCAACAGCAATGGAACCTTTTTTGATGACGTAACGCATCACTTCCGGCGGCGCGGCGATGTCCAGCACGTGGTCCTGCCCCGCGCGTTCCCAGCGGATGATTTTGCCGACGCCATCAATGTGGCCGGTCACAAAATGCCCGCCGAACTCCCCGTCGGCGCGCAGAGGCCGCTCCAGGTTCACCAGTGAACCCGGTTTGGCGAATTTAAGATTGGTGAGCCGCCACGTTTCCCGGAGCAAATCGAATTGAACCAGTTTGGACTTGCCGCGTGTGGTAACTTTCACCACCGTCAGGCAACAGCCGTTAACCGCCAGACTGCCGCCGACTTTCAAGCCGCGCCCGGTCACCCCGGCACGTACGGTCAGTTCAATGGATTTGGTCGCCGGTTTGATGCGCTCGACGATTCCCGCTTCTTCGACAATGCCTGTGAACATGTGGTAGCACCCGCGTCCCGCGGGTTGGTTCCGGCGTCGCGCCGGAACCGGTCGCTCGGCAGCTTATCTTTTTGCGGAGTTCGCTACAAGCGCGGTCATCAGCAAGTCATCACCGATTTTTTCCCATTCAACCTCGCAAAGTTGCAGCGCCTCCGTCAGATTCCGGGCGCCTTCCCCTGCCACGGCTTTGCGCGAATCGTGTCCACCCAGAATCTTCGGCGCATAGAAAAAAACGACGCGCTGCGCCAAACCGCTGAGTAAAAACGATGCGTTCACCTCGCCGCCGCCTTCGACCAGCAGGCTGGTGACGTTTTCCGAACCAAGTTTTTTCAGCAACCAACGCAATTCAATTTGCGATTGCGGATTGCGGATTGCGGATTTTTTCGATGGCGCGGCAACAACGTTTACATATTTCGCCAACGCCGCCACGCGTTTTTTCGGCGCTTGTTTGCTGACGACGATGGTTGTCAGTGCGGCGAATTTGTCGCTGACCACTTTGGCGGTCAATGGCGTCCGCGCCAGAGAATCCAAGATGATACGGCGCAGTTGCTTTGGACTTTGGACCTTGGACTTTGGACCTTGGACATACCGAAAAGTAAGGCTCGGATCATCCGCCAGAATCGTGTTGATGCCCACCAGAATTGCATCCGTTCCCTGCCGCAATTTCATCCCGTAAGCGCGCGCTTTTTCGCCCGTGATCCATTTGGATTCGCCGCTGACCGTCGCGATTTTGCCATCCAATGTCATCGCCGCCTTTACGGTGACGAACGGCATCCGCCGAACAATCCAATGATTGAAGGCTTCATTGAGCTGTGCGCATTTATCCGACAACGCTTGGAGTTCCGCCTTCAGGCGGCTTGATTGGGTCACGTTGGCCTTGCCGCGTAAACGCGGAACTCCAAACGACACCACTTTAATCCCGGCCCGCCGCAGAATTTTGAAAGCGCGTCCAGAATGTTTCGGGTTCGGATCCGTCGCGCCAACAACCACTTGTTTGATGCCGGCGGCGATGATGGCGTCCGTGCACGGCGGCGTGCGGCCATGCGTGCTGCACGGTTCGAGCGTTACGTAAAGCGTCGCGCCCTTGGGATTATGTCCATGCTTTTGCGCGTCATCGAGCGCTTCAATTTCCGCGTGCGGCAAACCCGCGCGCCGATGCCAGCCGCGCCCGATGATTTTGCCACCCTTCACCAGTACCGCGCCGACTATCGGATTAGGCGAAGTCACGCCGTAACCACGCTTCGCCAAACGAATCGCCTCACGCAGAGACGCAAAGGTAGCAAAGTATTTCATCCCTTTGCGTCTTCGCGTCTTTGCGTGGGATTTCATTCTTCAAACAATGCCTGCGCGAACTGTTTGTGGTCGAAGGGTTGCAAATCGTCCGCCTGCTCGCCGAGGCCGACAAATTTGATGGGCAGGCCGAGTTCCTTCTGAATGGCCACCACCATGCCGCCCTTGCTGGTGCCGTCGAGCTTGGTTACCACCAATCCGGTGAGCTGGACGGCTTTGTTGAACTCGCGCGCCTGGTTCAGGGCGTTCATGCCAGTGGTCGCGTCGAGCACCAGCAGCACTTCGTGCGGTGCTCCGGGCAATTGCTTGCCAATGACACGATGCAGCTTTTGCAATTCCTGCATCAGGTTGTGTTTGGTGTGCAGCCGGCCAGCGGTGTCAATGAAGAGATACTCCGCCTTGCGCGATTGCGCGGCAGTGACGGCGTCATGCGCCACAGAAGCGGCGTCCGCACCGTAAGCGCCGGCGATGACTTCGACCTTGAGCTTTTGTCCCCACAATTTGATTTGTTCGATGGCAGCGGCGCGAAACGTGTCACACGCGGCCAGCAGCGCGGTTTTCTTTTGCGCCTGGATGAGATGCGCGAGCTTGGCGGCAGTCGTGGTTTTGCCAGTGCCATTGACGCCGACGATTGAAACCACGGTCGGGCCGTGTGGCGCTTTGCGCAATTCGGCCCTGTTTGCGCCAAGACTTTTTTCCACTTCCTGCCGCGCGATGGCAAACACATCCAACCCCGCGCCGCCCTGCGATTCGTAGGCTTTCTTCACCGCGTCCACGATTTGAGCGGTCATGGCCAGGCCGAGGTCGGCGGCGATGAGCGCGGCTTCGAGTTCCTCGAGCGTGGCCGCGTCGAGTTTGGGCGAGCGGGTGACGATGCGTTTAATTTCGTGCGCCAGCTTGCTGTGCGTTTTTTGCAGGCCGGCTTTGAACTTGTCGAAGAGACCCATGAATCAGTGACGAGTGACGAGTGATGAGTGACGGGTGGCCGCGGCCTGTTTCAGCTTTTCCACGTATTCGTAGGGTAGTTTGACGGTGCCGATGAGCGGTTTGCCCTTGCTGAAGCCGTGACAATCCGAGCCGCCGGTGATGAGCAGGTGATATTTGTCGGCCGTCACCAGATAGCGCTCGGAGGTAACGGTCGAGTGCTTCGTGTGAAAACATTCAATGCCGTCCAGGCCCGCTTCGACCAAAACTGGAATCACGTCGTCGGTGCGGTTCAATCCCGGATGCGCCATGACGGCAAGGCCACCGGCCTGATGAATGAGTTCGACGGCCTCGAGCGCGGACATTTTTGCTTTGGGCACCCACGCCGGGCGGTTCTTTTTGAGAAAACGTTCAAAGGCTTCATCCAGACTCCCGACCAGCCCGGCCTTCACCAGGGCACGCGCGACGTGCGGACGTCCGGGCGATTTGCAGTTGGCCAGCGTAAAAACAGTCTCAGCTTCCAGCGGCACGTGCAGGCCGTTTAGCCGCGCGACCATTTCGCGGATGCGGTCCTGACGGACCGATTGAAACTTGGCGATTTCCGACAGAAACTTTTCATTCTGCGTATCCACGAGATAACCGAGCAGATGAATTTCCGTGTCGTTGTGCTCGGCGGTGAGTTCGGTGCCGGGGATGAAATCAATGCCCGCCGCCACGCACGCCGCGGCCATGCGCGCGCAACCCTCGACCGAATCGTGATCCGTCAAGGCGAGCGCGGCAAATCCGAGCCGGTGGCCGTGGCCGACCAGCTCCTCCGGCGAAAACGTGCCGTCGGAAAAATACGTGTGCAGATGTAAGTCCGCGAATTTCATTTCACGATTCTGGCAGGCCGCATCACTTCGCCTTTGATTTTATCCAAAATGCCATTCACAAATTTGCCACTGTCCTGAGTGGAAAATTTCTTGGCGATGTCCACCGCCTCATTGATGCTGACCACAGGTGGAATATCCTCCCGATAAAGCATCTCGTAAATAGCCAGCCGCATGATGTTGCGGTCCACGGTTGCGATGCGGTGGAATTCCCAATTCTTCGCATGGGCCTTGATGCGTTCATCAATTGCATCGCGGTGCTCGAGGACGCCGCGAATCAGCGGATCGGCGAAGAGGCGTGTTTCGGCCTCTTCAGTGGTGGGTGGCGGCAATTCGTGGGGCTGGCCCCAGGTCGCCGGGCCTTTTTCCTCGGCGATGGCCGCGGCGCGCTGCGTCTGCCAGAATTCCTCCAGCGCCCGGTCCAAATCCTCCGGCGGATTCAGATCGTGCTGAAACAGGAACTGGACGGCGCGTTCACGCGCTTCACGGCGTTTGCCCATAATCCTAGTTTAAAGTCCAAAACCCAAAGTCCAAAGTCTAAAGTTAAACAATACGCTCGACATTGGACATTAGACTTTAGGCTGGTAAATTTCGCGCATGAGCAAAGTCACAAAACTTCTGCATACGCGCTACCGCGTGAACGATTTGGAACGCACGGTGAAATTTTATCGCGAGGTCCTCGGCCTCCAGGAAATCGCGCGGCACAAATCGCCGCGCGGCTCGGAACTGGTTTTTCTCAAGGCGCCGGACAGTGACGAGGAGATTGAAATCTGCCATTTTCCCGGGAGTGATTCGGTTCAGGTGCAGCCGGATTTAACGCATCTGGCGTTCGAGGTGGACAATCTTGAGGAATTCAGCAAACACATAGCGAAACACGGCCTGAAATACTCCGACGGCCCGGCCACGAGTTCGAGTGGTTTAACCTTCGCGTTCGTTGACGCGCCGGAAGGCTACGAAATCGAGTTGATTCAAAAGGGCACGTGCGGCTACTAAAAAATGTAGCGGTGGTCTATGACCGCCGCATATTGGAAAAAACCAATCAGATTCCGGCGTTCACAGAGCGCCGCTACAATTCACAAACAACATGAGCGTCTTGATCGTCGGTTCCACCGCGCTGGATTCCATCAAAACTCCGAAAGCCGAAAACCCGCGCCTGCTGGGCGGTTCGGCCAGCCACGCCGCCGTCGCCGCGAGCTTTTTCAGCCCGGTGAAACTGGTCGGCGTGGTCGGCGAGGACTTTCCCAAAAAATACCTTCAGCTTTATCGCCGGCACAAAATCGATCTGGAAGGTTTGCAGGTTTTGCCCGGCAAAACGTTTCATTGGTCGGGCGAATACGAGGCGAACATGAACGACCGCCGCACGTTGCTGACCGAACTGGGCGTGTTTGAAACCTTCACGCCCACATTGCCGGAATCGCACCGGACTTCCCCGTTCGTCCTGCTGGCGAACATCGCACCCGCGCTTCAACTCCATGTACTCGACCAGATGCACCGCCCGAAATTCGTCGTGGCCGACACGATGGATTTGTGGCTGAACATCGCGCTGCCGGATTTGCTGACCCTGCTCAAGCGCCTTGACGGCTTTGTGCTCAACGACAGCGAGGCGCACCAGTTGACCAAGGAGGACAACGTCTTCGCCGCGCTGAAGAAAATCCACAAGCTGGGGCCGAAATACGTCATCATCAAAAAAGGTTCGCACGGCTCGATTCTGTCGGGGCCGCGCGGTTATTTCATCTGCCCGGCGTATCCGCTGCACAAGGTGGTGGACCCGACCGGAGCGGGCGACTCGTTCGTGGGCGGCATGATGGGCTGGCTGGCGACCGCGCGCGGTTCCATTGACGATAATTTCCGGCGCGCGATGATTTCCGGCAGCGTCGTGGCATCATTCTGCTGTGAAGGTTTTGGCCTGACGAAGACCACGAAGACTAAGCGGCGTGACATTGACCGCCGCGTGAAGGAATTGGAAAAGCTGACGAAGTTTTAGACTGCACGACAAAATCATGAACCGATCCTTCTTAAAAGCCGGTTTCTATGAAACATACTATTTTGCTTCATGCGTCAGAAACATTCTTCATGACCGGTTCGCATACCTCCGTCTTTTAGATGAATTTTATGGTGATGGCGCTCACTTGTCATTTGTAACGCCTTTCCCACGTTTCTCAGCGTTTCATTGTTTCCTCGATTTTGTAATCGGATCAATGCTGACCGAAGACACTGAAAATTGTAAGCTTGATGTAAGACAAGACCAGATTGACAAGTTCAAAAAAATTCCGGCGGCACTTGCCGATATGGAACTTGATGTTCTCCCTATCGAACATGCGCTTCGATATTACGACATTCCGCATACTCCGTTTTCAAAATGGTTAGCTAAAACCGGTAAAGTTTTTGACGATGCTAGATCCAACGATGTTAGCCTGTATTTGGAGGAACTTTCAGAAGATTCGGCAATCGATACGCTGCAAGGACAAGTAGTTCGAGAAACCTTCTATCTTCTTTTTGGGAACCGTCATTTTGCCTTTGAAGGCTTTTAACGCGGCGAAGGCTTTGGTGGTCAGTTGTTCCGCAATCTTCCGCGATTTTTCCAGACCGACAATCGCCGGGTAGGTTGCCTTTTGCACCGCGGTGTCCTTGCTCGCCGTTTTGCCGAGTTGTTCGCTGGTCTGCGTCACGTCCAGAATGTCGTCAATCACTTGGAACGCGAGGCCAACGTGGTCACCAAAATCCATGAGGCGTGGGCGACGAACGTCGAAATCCGACGCCGCGCCCTTGTTGACCCGCTGGCTGCTGGCCGGATGTTCCCGCTCAAAACACGCATTGCACGGCCAGCGAGAACAAATCCCGCGTGAACTCCCGACCTTCGCCTCCGTTGGCGAGACCGGACTGCTGGTTCTCAGCCCAATCCCGAGAGAAGGAAAATTCGGCGCTCACATGCTGGTTGTAGGCGTAGGTTATGTCGAAGCTCGGCGTGTAAATCCAGTCGTCGCGTTTCACCGGCGCCTGCCAGTCGCCGATGTATAGTTCCATGCCGGCGCTGGCGCTGAGGTGGTCGTTGAACCGGTGGGTCCACATGACGGTGGAGGTGATGTCCTGATAAACGCTTTCGCTGGCAAACGCCGGCTGTTGGTAACTGCGGTGGAACAACACGATAGTGTCATTTTTGGTCGGCAGCAAAGTGACCTTGGCGTCAATCCAATAGACAATTTTATTACGATCAAATCCCGGATCCGTGCCGGCCGCCCAGTCGGAGAAATCCGGGCCGCCCAGCATGGCCAGTTTGATCCACGGCGCCGGGCTGCCTTCCACGCCAATCAGGACGCGGTGATAGGCCCGGTCGTAGGGGCTATCCACGAACGCGTTGCCTTTCGGGCCGTTGAACTGGTCCTGTCGGCCATAGCGGTAGCCGAGGATAAGAAACGTTTTTCGGCCCACGTCATAGCCGATGTCCAGACCGCCGTTGATGTCCTGGCGGTCATAGTAGTTTTCATAAGTATAACCCGAGCCAGTGACCGGCAGGCGCTGGTCGGTCAAGAAATCGTGATAATAACTTGTCGCTACGGGACGGATGAACCAATTGCCAAGGGGCACCGTCACGCGAAAGCTGTTGATGAAGATAAAGGCCTCGCGGCGGTTGCGCAGTGGAATGCCGCCAATCGCCGGCACGTCGCCGGGGCTGGCGAAGGTGGGTCCGACAGTGCTTCCCTGGATGAACGTTGGGCTGTTAAGCAATTCCCAAGTGACATCCTCGATGTGGCCGCGAAAATTGAGCGTCGTGCGGTGTGTCACGTAATCCTCATCTTCCGCCGACGTGTAGAGCGCGATTTCCGGCGCGTAGGCCGCTTGGAAATTGAACGTGGAATTGCCGTTTTCATAGTTCAGCCCCAAGTGCGGCAACACGGTGGTCAGCCAGGACGATTTGTAGGCCGTGGCGGCGGTCAACCCGGCTGCCCTTGCATTGGCCACGCCGATTGGATTTGGCTGGACGTCCTGCAAATACACATTGTCATCGTAGGTTTCTTTGAAGGTGACGCCCGCGTTCCAGTTCAGGTTGGTATAGGCGGCCAGCGCGGAACCGGCCGACAGGAAGAGGCAGGCGCTGACACGGGCGATGAATTTTCCACAGTTGGCCAGGCGTAATGAAGGAAGGTTGTTTTTCTTGATCATGATTTTTTACTCCGATTTGAGTCATTAATGTTGGTTGCAATTACAGAACCGCCGGAACCCGAAGGTCCCGGCGGCGTGGTTCGATTCTATTGTTTCCCTTTGACCAAAAGTTCCACGACGTGCGGGTCGGCCAGGGTCGAGACGTCACCGATCTGGTCCGGGGCGTTCTCGGCGATCTTGCGCAGAATGCGGCGCATGATTTTGCCCGAGCGCGTCTTGGGCAGGGCAGGGGCGAACTGGATTTTGTCCGGCATGGCAATCGGCCCGATTTCCTTGCGGACGTGGTTGCTCAATTCCTTTTTGAGTTCGTCGCTTTCCGCCACACCGTCCTTGAGTGTGACAAAGGCGTAGAGGCCCTGGCCCTTGATGTCGTGCGGCATTGGCGCCACGGCGGCCTCGGCTACTTTCGGATGGCTGACCAATGCGCTCTCGACTTCGGCGGTGCCGATGCGGTGGCCGGACACGTTGACGACGTCATCAATGCGTCCCATGAGCCAGTAATCGCCGTCCTCGTCAATGCGGCAGCCGTCGCCGGTGAAGTAGATGTTGGGATACATCGTGAAATAGGTTTCGATGAACCGGCTGTGGTCGCCCCAGGTGGTGCGCATCATGCCCGGCCAGGGTTTGGTGATGCAGAGCTTGCCACCTTCGTTGATGGCGCACGGTTTGCCGTCGTCGCGCAGGACGACCGGTTCCACGCCGAAGAACGGACGGCTCGCGCTGCCAGGTTTGAGCGTGTGCGCACCGGGCAGCGGCGTGATGAGAACGCCGCCGGTCTCGGTCTGCCACCACGTGTCCACGACGGGGCAACGCTCCTTGCCGATGACGCGATGATACCACATCCACGCTTCGGGATTGATCGGCTCGCCCACGGAGCCGAGCACGCGCAGCGTGCCCAAGTCGTATTTGTTTGGCCATTCTTCACCGAGCCGGATGAGCGAGCGGATGGCCGTCGGCGCGGTGTAGAAAATGGTGACTTTAAATTTATCCACGATTTTCCAAAAACGCCCGGCATCCGGGAACGTCGGCACGCCTTCGAACATCAGGCTGGTCGAACCGTTGCACAGCGGGCCGTAGCAGATGTAACTGTGACCGGTCACCCAGCCAATGTCGGCGGTGCACCAGAAAATGTCGCTGTCATGCACGTCGAAGATGTATTTGTGCGTCAGAGCCGCTTGCAACAAATACCCGGCGGTGCAATGAACGACGCCTTTGGGTTTACCCGTGGAACCGGACGTGTACAGGACGAACAGCGGATCCTCGGCATTGTTGACCACCGGCGGGCAATCGGCGTTGGCCTTGGCCATGAGGTCGTGATACCAGACGTCGCGCTCCGGCGTCATGTTGCACGCTTGCTCGTTGCGTTTGACGACGATGACTTTCTTGATGCTCTTCGTGTGTGTAAGCGCCTCGTCGGCAATGCCCTTGAGCGGAATGCTCTTGCCAGAACGCAGGGAGACGTTCGAGGTGATGAGCAGACGGCAGGTGGCGTCGTTGATGCGTCCGGCCAGGGCTTCGGCGCTGAACCCGCCGAAAACGACCGAATGAATGATACCCAGCCGCGCACAGGCGAGCATGGCGATGGGCAATTCAGGAATCATCGGCAGATAAATGGAAACGCGGTCGCCTTTTTTGAGGCCGAACGACTTCAGCACGTTGGCGAATTTACAGACTTCCGTGTGCAACTGCGCGTA
>Ga0335077_10006910_pt1 | contig 14031 bp, 8 predicted proteins | sample Lox_Sample_31_FD_207151 | JGI IMG/M metagenome (GOLD analysis project Ga0335077, IMG submission 207151) | Soil microbial communities from Loxahatchee National Wildlife Refuge, Florida, United States - Lox_Sample_3.1 | ecosystem: Environmental > Terrestrial > Soil > Wetlands | place: USA: Florida...
CCCCGACTTGCGTCCGGCCAACGTGCAAGCCCGGCGCTTCCCCCGGAACAGCCGCTCGCTACAAGTATATAAGGATGCCCCCGCGATTTCCGGGGATGCCGATGCTTTCGTTGGCGGACCGCCTTCCGCGTGTTAGAATCCCGGCATGTCTACAGAAAGTGCAACAAACGCAACGGCCACACCTAACCCGGCAGCGCCGGGTAAGGTGGCATCCCCGCAAAGCCCGGTGCTCCATCGCGTGTGCATCCAGTGCAACAACATGTTCCGCGTCACACCTGATAAGTTTGATGCTAAACAGTGCCCCGCCTGTCACAAGGGCTGATCTGCCCCTTTCCTTGGAATATTCCTAGGCCCGTTTGCGTAGTACACTCTGAAAGCTCTGTGGGCTCTGTTCCGTACGGACATTGGGGGATCCTTCGATGATCGAAGCTCGTGGCCTGTCCAAACGCTTCCAGGACAAAAAGCGTGGTGAAATCCACGCCGTAGAAAACGTCAGTTTTAACTGCAAACCCGGCCAGATTTACGGTTTGTTGGGCGCGAACGGCGCAGGCAAAACCACCACCCTGCGCATGCTCGCCACTATCCTGGAACCCAGCGATGGCACGGCCGTCATCTGCGGTCACGATGTTATCGAGGAGCCGGAAAAAGTCCGTGCTTGCGTGGGATTTCTCTCCACGGCTACCGCACTCTATCCCCGTCTCACCGCCCAGGAACTCGTTGAATACTTCGGTCGCCTCAATGGCCTGGACGAAGCCACGCTCAAAAATCGCGTGGATGAAATTTTCAGTCGTTTGGAGATGAACGGCTTCCGCGACCGCCGCTGCGACAAGCTCTCCACCGGTATGAAGCAGAAGACTTCCATCGCCCGCACGCTCGTTCACGATCCGCCGGTGATGATCTTCGATGAGCCCACCACAGGCCTCGACGTGATGACAGCTCGCACCATCATCAGTTTCATTAGCGACTGCCGCGACCGCGGCAAGGCCGTCATCTTCTCCACGCACATCATGAGCGAAGTCGAGCGCCTCTGCGATCACGTTGGCATCATCCACGACGGCAAGCTTCTGGAAGAAGGAACCGTTGCCGAATTGCGCGCCAAATACTCGGAACGTAACCTCGAGGAGATCATCGTCAAGGTCGTCGGTCCGCTCCTCTCCAAGGCGGAGGATTAAGGGAGATGAACTTACGCAACGTCAGCATCGTCTACCACAAGGAACTCACCGAATGGCTCCGTGACCGCCGTACTCTCATTTCCACTGTCCTTGTTCCTCTGCTCGCGTTTCCCATTCTGATGGTCGGCATGACCTCGCTCATGGCCGTAATGATGGGCAAGGCGGAAAAGGAAACGGCGAAGGTTATGGTTATCGGCGGAGAGGATTCCCCTCAATTGCTCGAAAAGCTCCGAAAGGACAGCGACCTGGAAATCGTCCCTGCCGCGGACGACTATAAGAAGCAGATTACCGAGAAAGAGATTCGCGCTGCCGTCGAAGTACCCAATGGGTTTGATGCGGCCCTGAACAGAGGCGAGCCTCAGACTGTCAATGTCTACTATTATGAGGGAGAAATTAAGTCTTCCTTCGGCGTCAATCACGTTGAGAAGTTCTTCAACGATTATCGCGATTCGGTGATTTCGGGCCGGCTGGCGTCTCGCAATCTGCCCGGCTCTATCCTTAGGCCCTTCGTGGTTAAGAAAGAAAACGTCGCTCCGCCCGAAAAAGTCAGCGGCGCGGCCCTCGGCGGCCTGCTGGGCTACATGGTCATCCTTCTCTCGATGACCGGAGCAATCTACCCCGCCATCGATCTCACGGCGGGTGAAAAAGAGCGCGGCACCATGGAAACCATTCTCTCCAGCCCCCTGTCGCGCGTGGATCTTGTTCTTGGCAAATTCTTCCTGGTGCTCTCGGCTTCTCTTTCTACTGCTATCCTTTCCATCATCTCAATGGGCACGTCTTTCTACCTGGTGGGCAATTCGGGTGCGATGGCAAAAAAGGATGCCGCCGTCTTCCAATTACATATTGGGCTTGCAACGGTCTTGTCTGTTTTCCTCATGGCTCTCCCGCTGGCCGTACTCTTCGCTTCGGCCTTGCTAACCATAGCTCTGTTCGCCAAAAGCTATAAGGAGGCTCAAAGCTACTTGACGCCAATGACTTTCATCGTAGTTATTCCGGCTGTCGCTTCTCTTCTGCCCGGCTTCGAGCTGAATCCCAAGCTCGCGCTCGTTCCCATTCTCAGCACCAGCCTGGTTTGCAAGGAAATTGTCGCGGGGACTTTTCACTGGAACTACATCCTGCTTATCTTGTTATCTAGTAGTGTCTATGCCGCAGCGGCACTTTTCATTGCCGTGAAAATGTTCCAGCGGGAATCCGTTCTTTTCCGCTCTTAGAAATTTCTTCAGGCTTCTGCACTGGCAGTGCGTCTCGGCTACAATGCTTCCCTTCGGAGGGCTCATGCCAAATTCGCGCAGGAAGTTTCTCGCTCAAACGTCTCTCGGCATCCTCGGCGCTGCTGTATCTCTCAACGCGGACGCTCAGGAGCCTTCGCAGCTTCCTCCTGGCGCGCCCTCCGCGTTTGGCACCGGTCCTGCCGTTGGCCCTGAAGTTTCTTCCACCACTTTCGCCGAAGCAGAGAAGTTGGCTCGCGTCGAGATGGCTGCCGCTCACCGCGCCCAGGCCGCTAGTTCCTGGCGCGTGAACATGGCCGCTCTTCTTGAACGCCGCTCTGGTCCGCGCACCGTCCCTGTCGAACCCACCATCGCTCCCTTCTCGCGCTACACTTCCGCGCTGCCGGGCCAGCAAGCCGGCCCACAGCGAGATCGCTTCGTTCGCACCAATTCCGATCCCGGCCCCCTCCCTTCAAACGATGCCGATATCGCTTTTGCTCCCGTTACGCAGCTCTCGCACTGGGTCGAACAGCGCAAACTTACTTCCGAACGACTCACCAATATCTATCTTCGTCGCATCGAGCAATTTGATTCAAAACTTCGCTGCGTCATCACCCTCACGCGCGATCTGGCGCTCGCGCAAGCCAAACAAGCCGATGCGCAAATCGCCGCCGGAAAATATCGCGGCCCCCTTCACGGCATTCCCTGGGGCGGCAAGGACCTGCTCGACACCGCTGGCGTCGCGACGACGTACGGCGCTGAACCTTTCCGCAACCGCATTCCCGCGCAAAATGCCGCCGTCGTCCAGCGCCTTCATGGTGCGGGCGCCGTCCTCATCGCCAAGCTCAGTCTCGGCGCGCTCGCTCTCAACGATATCTGGTTTGGCGGGCAAACGATGAATCCGTGGCTGCTCGAAGAAGGCGCTTCCGGTTCCAGCGCCGGCCCCGGCGCCGCCACTGCCGCGGGTCTAGTCGGTTTTTCCATCGGCAGCGAAACGGGCGGCAGCATCGTCAGCCCCAGCATGCGCTGCGGTATCACCGGTCTTCGTCCGACGTACGGGCGCGTGCCGCGCACCGGCGCAATGACTCTGTGCTGGTCGCTCGACAAGCTCGGCCCCATGACGCGCACCGTGGAAGACGCGCTCTTGGTCCTGCAAGCCATCTCTGGCCCGGATCCAGGTGACGTCTCCAGCGTTCCCAGCAGACTCGATTTCGATTCCGCCGCGCCTGTTAAAGGCCTTCGAGTCGGTTACTTTCCCGCCTGGATGAAGCAAGCTCCCGCCACCGACGTCGACCGCACCGCGCTCGACACCATCCAAAAACTCGGCATGGTTCCTGTGGAAGTTTTTCTGCCCGATTGGCCCTATGGCTCGCTCAATCTCAATCTTTTTGCGGAAGGCGCCGCCGCCTTCGAAGAGCTCACTCTCTCGCACGCCGATGATCAGCTCAAAATGCAGACCCACGACTCCTGGCCTAATCTTTTCCGCCAGGCGCGCTTTCTTTCCGCGGTCGATTTCGTGCAAACCGACCGCTTCCGCCGCAAAGTCTGCCAGGAAATGGCGCGCATCTTCTCCGATGTCGATCTGCTCCTGGTCCCCTCGCTTCGCGACGAAATGCTCACCATCAGCAACAACACCGGCCATCCTTCACTCACACTGCGCGCCGGTTTTGTCGGGGTGGGCCAGGCGCGTTCCGATTGGGCTCCCGACCCGCAAAATCCTTTGCCGAAGTTTTCTCCGCGGCGCCGCGTTCCTCACGGCGTCACGCTGATCGGACGTCTTTTCGACGAAGGCACGCTTTGCCGCGTCGGCATCGCCCTCGAGCGCGCCTTCGCCGTCGCTTCCGAACGCCCTCCCGGCTTCTAACCGGCACGTCCCGGCGTTCGCTCAACATTGCCCGGATTGACACCCTCCCATCCAGGCGCGACAATCCTCTTGAAGCAAACCCGTTCTCATCCTTTCCTTCCTTCTCTTCGCCGCCTGGAAAGGATCTTTGCTCCCATGAAACCTATTCGACCGTGGGCACTCGCACCGCCCGTGCGGCTTCTCCCCCTTTCCGGTTCGCGTCTTTGGATCACTGTCCTGCCACTCTTTTTTGTGATTTTCCTGCCAATCTTCTTCGCTCTGCTTCTGGTTCTGATCTTGCTCGCCGTTCCCGCCGCTTCGCGAGGGCAAGTTCCCGCGCATCCTCAAATTCCCGCAGATTGGAAAACCCAGCAGGATGCCATCGGCTTTAGCGTCGCGGTTCCGCCCGGCTGGACTGCTCATGGTGACGGTGCCACCGGCCGTCTTGAAATGACCGCTCCCGACGGAGCCCTCCTAGTCATCTGGCCGGTCTTTCTGGGCAACGCGCGCCTAGAGGCCGTTTCCGCCGCCCTCGTCGCCAACCGCCTCAGCGCAAAACTCTGGCCGAACGTACGCTGGTCCGGTGTCACTCCCATCAGTCCCAGCGCCGTTCGTCTCGTCGGCCACCTCGGTGATGCCCCTTTCATTTCCGCGCTCGCTTGGGTACAAACTCCCAAGGGCGTCGCGGGAACGTTTTATGCCGCCACTGCCCCACCGGCCCGTTATCCTCAACTTTCGGAAACTCTCTCCACCATTCTTTCCAGCTTCCGCGCCGTCGGCACCGGTTCAGCTAACACTTCTTCTTCACCCAGCCTTCCTCCCATTAATTACGCAAAATGGATGGACCCGCGAGAAAACGCCTTTATCCTGGAAGTTCCGCAAGGCTGGCGCACCGAAGGCGGAATGTTCCGCTTCGCCTCCAATGACACGCGAGTCGGCATCGCTTCCGCCTCTCCCGACAATCAAATCCGCGTTCAAATCGGCGATGCCAACCTGCCTACTTTCATCGAGCCCACTCCCATGCTGCTCTCCGGCGGCTTCTCGGAAGGGAGTTGGTACTCTCCCGGCTATGGCCTTCGCATGATGGTCCGCCGCTTCCTTCCCGCGCCCTATTTTTTGAACGAGTATGTCCGCTCCAGGCTGCCCTCCATGTGCCAGCAACCCCAGGTCGACGAACCACGCGACCGTCCCGACACCGTGCAAGCCATCAATGCCATAAACGCCCGCTATGGCCAGGCCAACACGGGCGTGCTGACGACCGGCGGTGAAATTTCCTTTTCTTGCGAAAGCAATGGCCAGCCCTACCGCGGCTACTATTACGCTGCCACCGAACTGATTCGCACCGCTGGGATGCCAGGCGGCCAATGGGATATACACCTTCTCGCCGGCTATCTCGCCCCTGCGCCCCGCGCCGACGAAGCTCTCTCCATCGGCGCCCACATGCTCGCCAGCTTTCAATTCAATCCGCAGTGGCAAGCCATGCAGGGCAACATCCTCGCCAACACTTCGCAGATCGTTTCCCAGACCAACAACGAAATTTCCAATATGATTTATAGCGGTCACGAGCGCCGTGCCGCCATCGAAGATGAAATTGCTCGCAGGCGCAGCAACGCCACTCTGGGCCTTGAGGATGTGGTGGACACCAATACCGGCGAGAAGCTGAAAATCGAAAGCGGGTCAAATTATTTCTGGATGGACTATCGCGGCAACATCATCGGCACCGATTCCTTCAACGCCCCTAGTGTGGATTTTCACGAACTCGTTCGCCTGCCCTGACCTGGCTCCAGCTCCGCTTTTCGACCTCCGGCTTCCGGCACGGCTACCGCGGGTGCCGGGGCTGCGGCAAGCCTCCTGCGCAAGAAAGAACCGCATTTTCGTTCTACGGTTATCTTATTCTGGAGCCGAGTATTTCCCAGCGGCAGGATAGAATCCCCGCACAGAGACCAAGCTTGGATAGAGGCATATGGCTAAGAGAGTCATCCGCATCGTGCTAATCCTGGTGCTCTTCCCGCCTCTGCTCGCGGCGGTCGGAGGATGGCTTTTCGCGCCGGGCTTCCTTCATCCCATTCGCCGCGAACTAACGCCGGATCTCATCCGGGAAGCCGACGCCTCTTTCGCCGTTACCCGCTCAGTTCGTCAGGATCTCAACGTCACCGCCCCGGACGGCGTCCTCCTGCGCGGCTGGAAAGTCATGTCTCCAAATCCAAATGGCTCCTGGGTCCTGCTCTTCCACGGCATCGCCGACAATCGCGTCGGCGTCATCGGCCAATCCGAGTTTCTGTTGCGCGCCGGCTATGGCGTCATCATGATGGACGCTCGCGCGCACGGCGCGAGCGACGGCCCCATCGCCACCTACGGCTGGCTCGAACACAACGACACTCGCGCCGTCATCGACGCGATGTTTGCGTCTCACGTAGGTCCCTGCTTCGGGGGACCGGCCGTGGACTTACCGGGCCCGCCTCACTGTGGGCCAATTCACATCTTCGCGCTCGGCGAATCCATGGGGGCAGGCATCGCGCTGCAATCTGCGGGCGCCGACCCGCGCATCGAAGCCGTCGTTGCGGAATCTCCCTTCGCCAATCTTCGCGAAGCTGCTTACGATTACGCCGGGCTCCGTAAATCGCCTCTGCTCGGCAAGACACTTTTTGCTCCTGGCACCTGGACGCTGCTCTACCGCGGAGAAAAGCTCACCGGCATCCCCCTCGCTGAAGTCTCTCCGATGAAAGCCGTCGCCTCGCGCGCGTTTCCGGTTCTCCTGATTTGCGATGAAAAGGACGAAGCGCTGCCGTGCCGTCACACACAAATGATTTACGCCGCTGCCCGCGGACCAAAGCAAATCTGGGTCGTGCCGAATGCGTTTCACACTGCCGCGCTCGGTTTTCAGCCGGAAGAATTCAAACGCCGCGTCCTCGAATTTTTCGCCGCGTCATCGAACGGGTCACCCGCTTCCGCTCCGCCGAACGCCGCTCCCATTTCTCCCCGAAAGAATTGAATGACAGAAGTCCCCCCAAGAAAGAAGAGAACGAACTTGCGACAATGGAACGACAGGGCGGAGGACGAAGAATAGATCTGAGATTTTCTTTGGGCTTCGGACTCTCGAGATTTCAACCTTGAACTTCCCTCACGGCACAGGATGGCGCCGCTCTTCCCACTCCTGGCTGAGCCGCCGCACCGTTTCACGGAGGCGCACCGCCAGCGAAGCGATCGTCTCGAGCCGCTGCTGTCCCCCAGCGGGAATTCTGCCGTCATTCTTCCTGTGAATTTCCGCCAGCAATAGTTCCGCGTTCCCGAGAATTCCCGTGAGCGGATTGTTCAATTCGTGCCGCAGGACTTCCCCAAAATCGCCTTCGACTTCCTCGAAAAGCTCCACTTCTCTACCTCCTTGGTTCGCGGCTCGCAGCCGCCGCTCGATCACCGCGCGGGCTTCCCCCAAGAAATTCAGCTTGCGCTCGACAAAATCCGCCGCTCCCGCCGCGATCAAGCCCGCCAGTTCCGCGCGTCTTTCCGCCGTTCCCAAAACCACCACCGGCGCGTGAATCGCGAGCGAAGCCACCACTGCCTCGAGCGACGGCGCCATGCCGCGCGGCCCGTCAGATTCCACGGCTAGCGAATCGGTTTCCAGAAGGATCGCTCCCGGTGCGCTTTCTTCGAGCGTGCGTCGCGCCGCGGCGACACTGCCAACCGCGGCAACGCGCACCCCCGCCGCAAAGGAGGCGAACTCCCGGCGCATCGCCGCGCACATCCCCGCGTTGTTGCTCACCAAAAGGATCGTTGGTCCCTGATTCCCCATAATTTATCCGTTTCTCGCTGCGTTCTTTCTGGCCGCTTCCGCCCCCGAAGGTTCGGGGAGGTTGTGCAACTGCAGCACGGCATGCACTTTTTCCGTCAGCTCTTCGACACGGAACGGCTTGGCTACATGCGGCAGTTGGTGGCGTTCCAGAAACTCGCGTGTCTGCGCTCCGATGATGTCTCCGGTCACAAACAGAAAGCGGCGGCGCAGCGGATTTTCGTCGCGCTCCAGGGATTTGTAGAAATGCTGGCCGTCCAGGCCGGGCATTTTCATATCGCAGATCACCAGATCGTAGGATTCGCGGTTCGCGCACTGGAGGGCTTCGTGGCCGTCCAGCAGAACCGTCACGCGCATGCCTTCGTCTTCGAGAACGTCGGCGATGAGCCGTGCCACAGTCGGTTCGTCCTCGACAACCAGAACGCGCGCCCCCTTGTGAGATTCGAGTGCCGGAGTGCATCGTTCCGCATCGGCAGAAAAGGCCGCTGGGGGCAACGGCGCAGTTCTTCTCTCCAACACGGCGGGACCTCGCGATTCTGCCTGCTGATGCTCCGAAGCAGCGGGAATCTCGATCTGAAAGATCGCTCCCCCTTGCGGAGGGCTCTGCACGCGAACTTGTCCCCCGTGTTCGCGCACGACACTCAAGACGATCGAGAGCCCGAGCCCGGTCCCGACGCCGGCCGGCTTGGTGGTGAAGAAAGGATCGAAGATGCGCGGTTGAATAGCTTGCGGAACGCCGGGCCCGTTGTCTTCGACCTCGAGGAGCACGCGGCGCTGCGCGATTCGGCGCGTGCGCATTCGAATGATTCCCCCCTGACCCATCTGTTCGAGTGCCTGCTGCGCGTTCCCCACCAGATTCATCAGCACTTGCTGCAATTGCCCAGGGTCGCCGTAGACAAACGGTAGAGCAGGATCTAAGTCCATTTCGACGCGAATTTTCTCGGCGGCAAGGCTGAAGCGCTGCAGCTCCAAGGCACGCATGACGATTTGGTTCAAAGAGACTAGGCGCCGTTCGGGCGCGGTTTCCCGGGCGTTCAGAAGCAACTGACGGAGGATGGCGCCGGCGCGTTCAGCCTCCTGATAAATCTGATGGATTTCTTCCGAGCGCGCGGAACTATCCTGGCGTAGCAGCAGACGCTGCGCGTAACCGAGAATGCTGGTAAGCGGGTTACTCAATTCGTGCGCGATGCCGCTGACCATTTGGCCGAGAGCGGCGAGCTTTTCGGTTTGCAGTAGCTTCGATTGGAAGACCCGCTGCGCCGTGAGGTCGCGGTAAATTTCCACGCGGCCCAACTGCCGGCCGATGGAATCAAGCACCGGCCGCGCTGCTCTTTCCAGGATGCGCGGGGCTGGCCGCACCATCTGCAGTTCTTCGCGGACCCCGCCTTGGAGGCCACGAGCAAGCTCGTGCCACCGCGCGGCGAAGGCTGCCGGCTCAGCGGCCTGCTCGGAAACCTGGGAAATCAGTGCCTCCAGGGAATGAAGCTTCCTCGAACGTTCCGGCGCCAGACCGATCATTTGCTGGAACCGTGTGTTCATGGCCCGGACATTCTCCTGGCTGTCAAAGAGCACGACCCCTTCTTCGAGCCACTCGATGACATTCTCCAGTTCGGCTTCCGCGTGGCCGCCCTGGGAAACCGCATCCCAGTCTTCGCGCGATTGAAACAGGATCGCAGCGGGCTGGCCGGGGGTGCGCGGCGCAATCCGCATTTGTACGTTGCTTCCGTTGTGTAATTGCGCTTCGAGCGAATCTCCGTTTTTAAGAGCGCCGTTCCCCGTGGAAGATAGCGATTGTTGGAGCCATCGCTGAACGCGGTCCCGGTCGTGGCTGCTGAACAGGTCGGGAAAAAATTCGGAAGAAAGCACTCTGGCAGAGGACGACTCTCGAGTATGGCTCGCGCGGCGCAAGAGTTCGCGCGCGCCGCGGCTGGCGGCGGTAATCCTCCCCGCTTTATTGAGCAGCAATACCGGATCAGCAAGAAGATCGAGCAGGGTTTGCTCCGACAGAGAGCGCGCGGCTTCTTCTTCAAGGTTTAGCTTGCGATCCAGGGCATAGGCCGCGCACGCCGAGCGCAATTCCAGCCGGTCGAGGGTGGCAAGAGAGGTGGTTGCGGCGGGAAGGCCAGCAACCAGAACGCCCAGGAGTTTCCCGCGCGATTCCAGGGGACAGGCCACGATGCGCGCGATAATGGCGGGCGACCAGGCCGAGGGTGGATCGCTTCCGATGATTTGCCGCGCTTCAAGCGCCCGCCGCCAGATTCTTGAGATCGGCTCGCTCTCCACAGCGCAAGCCCAGGACGGATCCCCGCTGCGCCAGAGAAACTCGACTTGCGCAGCTTTTCCAGAATTCAGCGCATCTGGCGGGAGCACGCCGATGACCGCAAAAACCGCGCGGAGACCGGGGCCAAAACGGGCGTCCTCGACGCACTCGGCGACCAGACGGGAAAGAAAGGCATCGGCGAAGTTTTCCGCAGAAGTATCCAGAAAACGGCGAGTGAACAGAAGATCAGCGGAACGCGTGCTCGCGGAGTTTTGTTGTTCTTGCAATTCTAACGCCAGAGCGAGTTCGGCAGCGACCGAGAGAGCCTGCTCGCGCACAAAAACAGGAACGGGCGCCTTTCCTCCAATCAAGGCCAGGCCGCGAAGTTGTTCTTTGCCGGCTACGGGAATCCAGAGAGCATGGCGGAGTCCTAGCAGCGGCCCAATAAGCAGATTGGCGGGCACGCCGGAGAGCTCCAGATGCACGGGCTTCTGTGCGAGAAGCAACTCATCTGGAAGGGGAGGTTCCAGAGAGAGCGTGCGCCATTCCTTGGGAACGTCAGGAGTGGCGCGGTCCCACACCAAGCCGCGCAGGGCAGTCGAAAAGCCGACGGGCCGAGGGGAGAGCGGAGGCGGCTCCAGCCAAACGCCAACTCGGTCTGCCGAATCCAGCTGCGCCAGGGCGAAAACGGCCTCCTCCAGTAACTCGTCGTTGCTGGCGCCAGCAAGTGCGGCGCGAGCCACACCGAGTCTGCCCGCTTCTGCCTTCCGTCTCTTGGGCCAAACTTTCATTCTGCCAACTGCGAGTCCCTGCCCGCGTAAGCCAAGCCGCTGCCGCCCTCGCGGAGAGGACGGCACGTGGGAATGGCTCGCTGAAACGCCTTGCACTGAAGTGTCCATCGGAGGGCAAGTCTTAGTGCTGAGGAATCAGTCACTTACGACCCAACGACGCTGCTAGAAAGCGCTTGTCAATTCCATGTCGAGATTTTCAACGGCGTTCTTCCCAGAGTGAATCGCGGGGATGCCCTGATGGGCATTTGTGTACTGTTGGATTCTCACCTTCGGGAATGCTGAGAACGCGATGCGGCAGGCGTCGCAGAAAAGAACTCAAGAGCAATCCATCAGGAAGTAGCCAATCATTAGATCAACAAGCCATTTGGTCTGGAGGAGGAGAGCAGTTCTGCCGTGCCTAGGGGTAGATAAACTAGGCGGCCATCCTCGAGGTAAACCAAGCTGCTGATAGCCAGGCTCTTCAGACAGGGAAGCTAGGCTCCCTCTACGGCAGACTCCACCCTCGCAGGCGACTCGTCTACTGTTCCGGGTGTTCCATGTGGTACTGCTTGAGTTTGCGGTAAAGGGTGGTCTTGCCAATGCCGAGCATGCGCGCGGCGGAAAGCTTGTCGCCACCGGTTTCGCGCAGCGTGCGGAGAATGGCGCGGCGTTCCATTTCTTCCAGCGGCAGGATTTCGTCTTTCTCAGGGGCGCGTTCCGAGGTGGGGTACTGGAGATTGGAAGGCAAATCGGCAACATGAAGAATCGGCCCGGAGCCAAGAGCGACGGCGCGTTCGATGGCGTTTTCGAGCTCGCGGACGTTGCCTGGCCAGTCGTACGCGATGAGGCGGCGCATGGCGTCTTCGGAAATCGTGCGCACGGAGCCCTGCGGGTCAGAGAACTTTTCGAGAAATGCCGTGACGAGAAGAGGGATGTCGCTCTTGCGGTCGCGCAAAGCCGGAAGCTTGACCTGCACGACGTTCAGGCGGAAATACAAATCTTGGCGGAAGGTGCCGGCGCGGATGGCCGTTTCGAGATCGCGGTTGGTGGCGGCAATGACGCGGACGTTGATATGCCGCCGCTCGGTCGATCCGACAGGCTTTACTTCGCGCTCCTGGAGAGCGCGAAGGAGCTTCGCTTGCAGATCGACCGGCATGTCGCCGATCTCGTCGAGAAAGAGGGTTCCTCCTTGCGCGGCTTCCAATAGCCCCTGTTTGGCCTGCATGGCGCCGGTGAATGCGCCCTTGACGTAGCCAAACAGTTCGGACTCGATGAGCGTCGGAACGAGCGCGGAACAATCGACGGGAACGAAGGGACGGTCTTTGCGCGGGCCGGAATAATGGATGCTGCGTGCGACGAGTTCCTTTCCGGTGCCGCTCTCGCCGAGAATCAGCACGGGATATTCGTGCTGACTGACCTTCTCGATGGTCTTGTAGACGCGCTGCATTTTCATGGAAACGCCGATGAGCCCGCCGAAGCCGGGCCGCGTCTGCAATTGCTCACGCAAAAGGCGGTTTTCCTGCTGCAGTTCGACGGCGCGGGCCACGCGTTCAAGGCGGGAACGCAGTTCCTCGATGCGGAACGGTTTGGTCACGTAGTCCATCGCGCCGAGGCGGGTCACCTCGACCGCGGATTCAATCGTGCCGTACTGCGTCAGGACTACGACTGCAACTTCGGGATGCAGATCGTGGACCAGCTTCAGGAGTTCCACGCCCGTGGTTTGCGGAAGCTTCAGGTCCGTGAGCAGGATATCGACCGCGGAATGTTCGAGAACATCGAGAGCCTCTTCCGCGGTAGCAACGGCCACAGCTTTCATCCCCGTCTGCTGGGCCACGGAAGCGCAGGTTTCGCGGATGGCAGTCTCGTCATCCACGATCAAAATGTTCATCGGAAGGGTCTCACGGCGCACAGCAGCTTGTTCGGTCATGGCGGTCATTCTGGAGCACCTCGCCTTGGAATGACGAGCAGCTAGCGTTCCATTTCAGGAAACCTGGCATTACTTATTTATAAGTCAATATATTAGATTAAAAGACATGCAATTGACAAGGACCAGTTTGGGAAAGCCTAGTGCGGGTGCGCGCAGAGGGACAAGGCCGTGAATTGTGTAAAGCGGGCAGATTGACGAGGTTGCAAAAATGGGCCAAGGAAATTCCATTTTGGGAATTGCCGAACAGGTTTTTCACCCCACGTGCCAAAAGAAACAAGCTCTGCTCCAAGCCGGCGCAGAGCCTGTTCTCCTGCTTTAGATTTCCGTCTTCGCTTTAGCGATCCCGGAAATGCTCCTGAACCACACGGAGCGAACTCTCCTCCAGCCTTATTGGTTTTTCTTCGGCGCGGGAGCGGGAGCCTTCTTCTCGCCAACCGCTCCTGCTTCTGCTTTTCTGCTCAGCAGCGTCAACGCGTCCTTGGCATTGAACGGGAACCGGCGAACGGACTGCTCGCCCGTGGTGCTCAGCGTGACGTCCACGCGGCGATTATTGGCCATGCGCACGGTCACCATATTTTTGATGAGCTTTTGCTTGTCCGCCGCGCTCAATTCGGTGTCCTGATCGAGGAGCGCTTTAACTTCTTCGGAAGTCATGTTCTTCTCAAAACCAAAGGCTTTGGTTTCGAGGTGATCGGCAGGAACGCCCTTCTCGATCAGATAACTCTTCGCGCGTTCGACGCGGCGCTCGGAGAGCTTCTCGTTGTAATCCTTGGCGCCGCGGCTGTCCGCGTGGCCTTCGAGAATCAGATGCGCGTTCGGCCGATACTTTAGATACTGCTGGTAATCACTCGCCAGCGTGTCGAGCGTGGCCGCTTGGCTGGCTAGCAACCCGCCGTTGGGCTTTGCCACAGAAGGCAGAGCCGTCGGGAAGTAGATGCTGTGCAGGGCCAACTTGGCTTCGAGTTGCTTGACCTGAGGCGGTTCCTTGACTTCGACGTTGCCGGAAGCATCGGCGGTGCCGCCCCGGCCATCGTCAACCGTACACTTCACCGTGTAAGTTCCCG
>Ga0335077_10006911_pt1 | contig 14030 bp, 25 predicted proteins | sample Lox_Sample_31_FD_207151 | JGI IMG/M metagenome (GOLD analysis project Ga0335077, IMG submission 207151) | Soil microbial communities from Loxahatchee National Wildlife Refuge, Florida, United States - Lox_Sample_3.1 | ecosystem: Environmental > Terrestrial > Soil > Wetlands | place: USA...
TCCATTCCCGCCAGATGCCGGTTGACATTCCGGCACCGGGAATTAACCCCTATGGGTTCTGGTGTTCAGTCTGTAAGAAAAACATCCCGGCTGAGATGATTCACGGGCATATTGACTGGATCATTCAGCCGCCGACTGGATTTGAAGTCCTGGCTGAGCATAAGGCTCTATCTCATTTCCAATGCCAGAAGATCGAGACCGGGGAGGATGGCTATCTGCCGATGGACAACATCGTTCAGACCTGCATCTATTCCAAGGGCCTTCAACTCGTTCAGCCGAATCTCTCACGCATTGTTCTGATAATAAAAAATAAAAATACGGCCCAATTTATTGAATTGGAAGGGGATTATAATGCCGAGACCGATACGCTCTTGATCGAGCGAAAGATCATCAGCCGGGGAGATGCGCCAGCGGAGATCGTCCAAATGATGACCGTAATCGAACGGCCTGTTAGTAACGCCTTCGATAAGTTCCGCGAGGTTCAACGGTATGCGGGGCTCAAAACGCTTCCCGTCCGTCCATTCTCCTACGATACCGATTTCCCCTGCGGGTATTGTCGATGGGGGAAACTGTGCTGGTCCACGTTTTATGAAGAGTTTTTAAGGTTTCCTGAAAATGTCACGCTGTCCAAGGAAATCGAGCAGAAGGCGATTGAGTATAAAAAGTTGGGCGCCATTATGAACCAGACCAAGAAAGAACATGAGGAGATCAAAGAGGAGCTTCGGGCAGCGGTGATGGCAATCCCTGCGAAATCAGGGCGGGCCGGGCAATTTCTAATCGAGCTTAAGCCCTATGAGGAAACGGATATCGACGAAGCTCTCGTCCCGCCAGCGGCATTTAGTAAATCAACCCATTACAGGTTCAATATGAAAAAGATCAAAACAACCCCTATGGAGGATGAAAATGCAGTTCAATCGAATCAAAAACAATCCAGCCAGAGCAGCGATCCGGCTCCCGCGACTGGGTAAGATCCGGCTCGGAGAGAAAGTCAAAGGCAAAGGCGGTGTGGAGTATCCGCGAGAGCTTTCCTATTTCCGGTGTCCTCCGGAAGTGGAAGCGGTTTTCGGGAAACAGCCTAAAAGCCTGCTGGTAATGCTCCCAACCGAAAACGATGAAAAGGTGATTCGCCAATATTATGCGGTTTATGGCGGAAATCAGAAGCTTTTGTGCCAAGGCGATGGGCAGAATGCCGAGCGAAGGGTGGATGGGCATATAGAGAAGATGGCCTGTCCTGGGCCAAATGCGTGCGAATTCGCCAAGGACCCGAAGCGGCCTGGGCTGTTGCGGTGCGGGGCTCGCATTGACCTCATGGTCGTCCTGCCGTCCGTAAATATGGGCGGGGTCTATCAAATATCTTCTGGGTCTGTGGTTTCAGATATGGATGTCCGGTCCGGGGTTGAGATGACCCGCAATCTCTATGCTCGCATTTCATGGGTGCCTATGAACCTGACGCGAGAGGAAACGAAGATCCCGGACCCCGTGACGGGCAAGATGAATCCCCATTGGACGCTCAGGCTCTACCCGATCGGAACGATCCAGCAGGTCAACGAAGGCCGAAAAGACACCCAGCGAATCGTGGACGTCACAGAGCAATATCTTTTGCCTGAGCCTGTTATTGAGGGTGAGACCGATACGCCTACAGTTTATGAGGAAGAATCGCCGCCGGAGGGACAGGATCAGCCGAAGTCACACGCCGAAATGATAGGGCCTCCTGTTCCTCCGGCGGTTACTGAATCGAACGAGAAATTGGATTTTATGACCATGCTTTCCGATTGCCGAACGACATCCGAAGTTGAAAAATTGTGGACAAGCTGCATGAAATCGATTATCAAGATGCCTGGGCCTGATCGGGTGGATCTGCAAACAGCCAAGGATAAAAAGTTGACAAAGTTAAGGAATCCTAAATAGCCGTGGAGCGGCGTGGTGAGACACGCATCGCCTGGAAGTGCATGCAGCGATGTCAGGCAGCTTACTGCACGGGCCGGTTCAAATCCGGCCTCCACGGCTTAAATTTGGATGAGGTGAAGGAAGGGTGATCAATATATGATGCGTTGGTGTTGTGAAAAGTGCCAGTTTAATTGTCGAGATGCCGAGGATCTGCTGATTCATCTTTTTCATACCCATAAATTATCCGTGAAGGACATTGAAATTCATCGTGGCGGGGATATGGGAACCAACATGGAATATTTTTTTCTGCCGGATGGTTCCAAGGTGGGAGCGCATAGAAATTTAAAATGAAAAACCTCCGCGAAGCTGATTTGAAGGAAGGGGGATGATATGCTGATTCTTGGAACGCTTTATAGCAAGACAAACAGCCGCATCCCACGTCAGGCTATTAGCAAACAAGGAAAACGATATATAAAATGGATCAAGCCGCCCAAGGTACAGAAGGCTTTTGAAGACATGGTCTTGCAAGTTAAGGCCCTGTGGCGGCAACCGCCGATTCTTACGCCAGCGGAATTAATCTGCTGGGTGTATTATCCATCCAGGCGATCCGATTTAGATGTCAGCCTTCTTATGGACATTCTTCAGGCCGGTGGAGTCGTGGTCAATGACCGGGCATTTCATCGAATCAAGGCTACAAAATATATTGACCCTACAAATCCACGAATCGAAGTCACGGTTCGAAGCATGGAGGGGGATGAATGAAAAAATATCGTCCTAGCAATGGTTCCGAGGGATTGGGCTTTTACCAAAACTTCTGCGACAAATGCGTCCATGACCGGCAGTTCAGCGAAGCGACACCGGAGTTGGGTTGTCAGATCCTTGCGGCGACGTTTCGCTATCAAGTGACAGACCCGGAATATCCGGAGGAATGGCAGAAGGATGAGAAGGGGAATGGGTATTGCACGAAGTTTGAAGTAACTGCGTTTCCGGCCACCGATCCAAAATCCAAGCTTGGGAGGGCCGGATGACGAACGCGGGGAAGTGGAACTTAGACGAAGAAACACAAAAGTTATTTGATAGAGAAGGAAAATTGTACGAAATCATGGAGGCATTAGAGTTCGCCCACGCCGCCGGTCGTTCGGAGACCGTGGCGGAATTGGAAAAGTTGGTTGGTCAATGGAGAATGATTCAAAATGCTAGTGATGATGCAGAAAGAAAAGCGATGGCACGGGACTGCGCCGACGACCTCCAAGCCCTGATCGACCGCGTGAAAGGAGGGACGCTGTGAGGTGTAATATTTGCTATGTTACAGATGAAGATATTACATTGTATTTGGATATTCATCAAGATCCCCCTGTCTATTTTCACAAAACGCGGGATGGATGCGTTGCCGCGCTTAAAAGAGAGCGGGATCACCTAAATAATGAGATTGATGAGCAGGATCGGAGGATTGAAAAGTTGGAGAGGGTGGTGGAGGCGGCAAAATATACTTGCAATGAGGCCAGAAAAATACATGATACTGAACCTTACCCAGTATGTTTTCGTGCACCATACGGCGGGTTAGTTAAAATGATTAAAGCTCTCCAAGCCCTCAGCGACGCAGCGAAGGAATGCTCCCAGCGTCCCGAAGAAATGGACGTGCTGTGATCAGGTGCCAAAGTTGGGTATTACGATAGGGAGCGCAGACTCATCTGCGAAGCGCAAGATGTCATAGAAACGGAGGACCTGGGCGATGATGACGAATGAACGAATTGATCTTTTAAGAAAATCCGTTAATCAATATGGTGTTCTCTCAAGGGTAAGTGCTTTTGAAGTCCTTGACGAAGTCCGGGCCTGTCATCAGAAAATAAAAGAAATCGGAATTCAACTTACGGATACAGAAATGATCCTTCGTGAAAAAAATAAAGAACTCGGCCGCCTCACCGAACAGGCTAACCAGCATCACCATATCAGCCACGAAGCGTTGAGGAACTCCGAGCCCGTTGAAAATGAAAAGAAGGCCATCCGAGCATGGGAGGTCAAGGAAAAGTTGCCAAGGGAGATTCTGGAATTGGCGGGGAACCGATATTATTCTTTGCTTGTCTACGATCTAATTATCGAGGATATTGACACTCGGAAGCGGTACTTGTGGCGGCATGGGGATGAGTTTATGACGCGGTTTGAGCCGAGGGTGAGATGACTATTCCTCCCGCCAGGGCTAGAAAAGCACGCCATGTTCCGATTGATGAAACAAAGTTTCATGCGGGAAACTCGGCCGACGGAAAACATTATTGGCTGACTCCGCCTGATCTCTATGGGCAATTAGAACTTGAATTTAATTTTACGTTTGATCCTTGTCCTTATCCTTTACCTGAAGGCTTTGATGGACTGACCTGTGAATGGGGTTCCTCGAATTATGTAAATCCACCTTTCGGATCTATTATGCACGCAGGAAAGAAAAAGGGCATGACTGCGTGGGTCAGAAAGGCCATCGAAGAATATCGCAAAGGGAAAAAAGTTGTGATGGTCTATCCAATTGATAAATGGGTTTTGATGCTTTTAAAAGAAGGAGCAGAAGTGCGGAATCTTGGGGACATAAAGTGGCTTGCGATTGAAGATCAATCCAAAGGAAGGGGAACAGGGAGACATATTGCGTGTTTTATTTTGGATCCGGGAAAATAACCCCCTTTTCCCCATCGGTGAAAGGATGAGAAGATGGTGAAGCGGTATTATCAATGGTGTGTTACGAGTCACGGCCATGCCCTTAATGAGCATGAATCTGGAGATTTAATCAAAGCCTCCGACTACGACGCGCTGATTGCCAAGCTGGAGGCCATGAATAAAAAATGGCGGGAAAATATGGAAAAGGCAAAGAAGCCTATTTCCGTTTTGACGTATCTTAAATGCTCCGACGACATCCAGCGGATCATTGATGAGATGAAATGACAAAAATATTCACAACCTGCCAGCGCCAGGGATGCGGGAGGCCCAAGCGAGCATCGAAAAGCCGGGTGTGCTCCAAATGTCGGCATGACTATTATAGGCGGACTTCCGGGAAACCTATGAAGGAGATGTATCCTCTGCCAAAAATTAGAAAAGGGGCTAATCCGAAATATTTGCGCTTGTGGGGAGAGTGGAGGGAAAAGGCATGACTCACCCCTCCGATTATATTTGCCGAGTATGCAAAAAGCCTCGTCATGCCGGGGATGGGATGCACAAGACCTGCAACAAAGAAATGCGGAGAAGGTATTTAGGAAAGAGTGTCAAGGAGATGTTCCCGAACGAGCCCGGATGGAGGGGGAAGCGCATACGGCGCAAAGAGGTGAGCATTCAGGAACCGGGGGCATTCGAGATTCAGTTGACAGAGTTTGACCCCAAAGACCTTAATAGAATGAGTGTGGAGTAAAATGACTCCCTTGGCTATTGACCTTTATTGCGGATTAGGCGGTTGGGCGGAAGGATTTTTAGCTGAGGGATACCGTGTGATCGGTTTTGATATAGAGACTCGTCCCTATCCCGGTCAACTGGTTTTGCAGGATGTAACTACTCTGCACGGCAGGCAATTTTGCAACGCGGCCGTGATCGTGGCATCGCCGCCCTGCCAAGCCTACAGTTACCGGGCGATGCCGTGGAAACGGGCTAAAGCCTTGCCACCACCCGATAATACGCTCTTTGAAGCCTGTTTTCGGATTCAGAAAGAAGCCTGTGAGGCTGCGGGTCGGTATATACCTTTGGTTGTCGAGAATGTCCGTGGTGCCAAGAAGTGGGTAGGGAAGGCCCAATGGCATTATGGCAGCTACTACCTCTGGGGTGATGTGCCGGCACTCATGCCTATCGGAGGATCAACCAAGGGATTTGGCCACACATGGTTTCAAGGCCGAAGCAAAACGAGATGGAATCCAGAAGTGAGGAAAAGAGACGCCGAGAGAATGAGCAAAATTCCCTTCCCGTTGGCTCAGCATATTGCAAGGGTTTTTAAAATACAGCAGTCACCCCTGCTCTCGGCGGTTTACACCGTTTGAGGTGTATATCCAAAGAGCCATCGCATATACCGGCGAATCGGTTGAGAGCAGGGGGTTAGCCCTACTTGGCCGGTGGCGGTGGAGTCGTAGCTCCGCCACTTGGCGGGGTCACCACATCATGCACCGCTGCCGCAGCTACTCCCAGAACGGCACCGAGCCCAGGACTGATCGTGACAACGTGCTGGATGCCCTGAGCAATGGCCAGGGATGCGTTAGGATCTTGCACAATCCCCGTCAGGGCCGCGCCGGTTGCCCCGGCAAGGGTGATGGAAGCCGCCGGATGGAAGTTCAATCCATAGCGCTCTGAGACCCCCTTAATAGCATCCGTGATCAAATAAGACAGGATCGGGTACAGATAAGGCAGTACGGTTGCCCACATGGTTATGCTCCTTTCAGGCCGGAGGACAGGCAGTAAAATCGACGTAGTAATAACCGCCGAGCGTGAACTGCGAGATTGCCGCTGGATTGTCCACGTGCATTTCAATAGAGCCCGAGGGGGTTGCTTTTTGGAATTTCTGATCCTCTGCGATGGATTGATCATAGACGGTTGAGAATTTTAGACGCTTCCCACCCCATGTCGTATCCGTGATTTCCGTCAACTGCATTTTTGCTCGAACCATTTTATTCTCCTTTAATCCGCCTGAACGCACGCCGGGCCAGATGACGGGTAAATGACACCCGGCCAGACCTCGTTTCAAGGCTTAAATGATTGATGTTCATTTGTCGGCTATGGCCCTCCTCGCGCTCGATCCTGTTTCTATGCCATGCCACGAACCCAAAAGGCCGGAGGACAAGATAAATCGTCCAACGGGTGATCCATCCGGTTCCACCGGCCATCATTGCGCTGAAAAGAACGCCATCCGCTTCCCGTCTGGTCTTGTATTGGCTCCAGTAAAGCCAGTCGTGGATTACGGCACCGCGGCCGTAAGTTCCCCATCCTGGAAGGATGTTCTGAAACAGCCGCGGGATGCTGGCGAAATCGGTCATAAACCCCGCCGGGGCCGTATCCCCGCCGAATCCGAACCGTGTGAGCAAGACCCAGGTCCTGCCGTCCGGAAGGGGGGCTACGCGCAGAATGTCGGAGAAGTGAGGCATTACGACCCGCAAAGCCCCGCGAGCGATGCGGCAATGGCCTGCTGGTCCGCCGCCGAGAGTTTCAACGCCTGCTGCATCCAGTTCGCCCGATTCGTACAGATGAAGGCGATGGCATCGGCCGAAAGATCCGCTTTCACCACGCCCTCAAGATTTTTCACATCGGCCTGAACAGCCGCGATAAGGTCCTTCTTTTGCTGGTTCAAGAGATCCTTGAGTGACTGCGACTGGAAGTAACTGCATCCTCCAATAACAAAAACTACTAATCCAAGTAAAATTAGTTTTTTCATCTTTCTACCTCCTGTTGTTGGTTGACTACTTACACTGTTATATATGGTCCAGTAGTCCAAATTGGATATGTTGGATAGTAGGGATACCATGGTACGACTGGGGGAATATATGGTATTGGCGATGGTGGCGGTGGCGGTTGAATAACGATTATAGGCGGATTATATAATGGTACCATCTCCCGTACTTTTTTCTCGATTAGTTTTTCAATTTCTTCTTTTTTCATGTTGATACTCCTTGTTGTTATATGCACGCCGTCACGCGCAATGAATTATTGCACTGATAGGCCAGAAGCACCACCAGGGACGGCTGTAACGAAAGGGACGATGACCTCGTTTGACGGCACCGATTCCCCGACGGCATTGTAAACGGTCACCACCATGTAATACGTTCCGCTGGTCAGCCCAAGACCTCCAAGGCTGAATGAAAGATTGGGAGCCGCGCATTTGGCGTTGGATGTCGCCGTGCTGTCGATATCCTTCGTTTGGGTATACGTTCCTGAAACGGTTCCCCATTTGATTTTGTACCCATCCAGAGGAGGCCCACCCACCGGCGGCGTCCAGCAGAGTTGATTGGTCGATGTATAAGTGGAGGCCATGGATAAGGACGGAATCAAAAGGACCAAAAGTGCAAGAATCAAAATCCATTTCTTCATGTAAAGCACTCCTTTCTGGTTAAAAGATTAATCCTCTCCCACCCATACCTTCCACAAAGGATGGTCCATATCGTCGGCCACATCGACGTGGAAATGCTTTTTATAGACCCCGATCCTTTTGAACCGCTGCATCAAAATGCCGAGCAGCACGAACCGCTCGCCGTCATCCTCGCACTTGATATCGCAGCCCTTGAAAGTTCCGGTCGCATCCATGAGGTGAGTTGATTTCTCAACACCACCCACTTCGGTATTGTGTTCAGGTGTGCGCCCTCCACTTGTGACCACAATGGGCTTCTGATAGGCCACCCGTGCGGATTCAAGAGCCGAGACCAGAAGCGGGTGCGGGATACCAACCGGAAAATCGGCATCGGAGAAGTGTTCGGAATAGGATATCATCTTTGCCACCCTTTCATCTGCTTCATCCGTTCCCTGTAGGTGATGGCTTCCCCTCGGATTTCTTGTATGTCGGCCTTTATTGATGCTATCTCGACATTCATGATGGCCACCTGTTCATGCAACGAAAAATACAATCCTGAAATCGAGGCAATCATACTAAGAAAAATTACAACATCACCCAAGCTTATAGAAAGTCCGAATGCTCCTCTTTCTTTCATTTTTTTCATTTTTAACCCATAAAATGAGGATTCGGTGTATTGGATATGTTATCCCATCCATTATTGCCTGTGACACGTTCTTTTTCTTCTTCAAGATGATCGACATTTTCTTCATTCCGTGGATACTTGATCATTTGGATATTATCGAGCATTTTACCAGTTGATTCCATATTTTCGTCCTTTCTCAATTTCCTCTTTAGCTTTATCTAATGAATCTGCATCGCTTGAAGTTGCAAATCCCTTTACTTTTTCGGCTCGCTTCTTTACATCTGCAATAACGGATTCCATCGAATCTCCGACAGCAGTTATAGTTCCAACGGACGACGTATAATGCTGCGGAACAATGTAATAACTCTCATTGATGAAAGTCATCGATCTTAATTTGACCCATTTTCTAATTTCCTTTGGAAACCGTATTTCAAGCCAATTTGTTTTCGCCCAACTGCTCCATAGAATCAACTCACAAGAAAATTTCCCTGCAGGTTCCGGGTCAATGCAAACTCCCTCGGCGCCAAACCAAAGAATTTCAGGCAAGTTTTTAAAAAGTTCCGTTTGAACTCCTCCGGGAGGGCATCCCACCCGACAACATGGATCAATGACATATCCTTTTTTATCGGGTCCTATTCGTATTTCGGCAGAGAAAAAATTCCGATATTGGCTGTTTTTAAATGTCTTAGCCAACTTCTCATTGACTTCCTGGATAATAGAAGGTAGATTCTTATAAGGCATAACTTGGCCGATATAACCTGCGCTTTTTATCTCATACCCGTAATTTCCCACGCTCGGATATTTTGAGTCAATCGTATAGGCATCATAGCCAATTTCAACACCCGGAATGGAATCTTCTATGATAAACTCGGCTACTTCGCTTTGAGCTCCCATGGAATTCGCTATTTCATTTAATTGGGGAAGAGAAGCCTTATAATCATCATGATGAAAAGTTTCCATATCGCCACGATAACGCGACATCTTGATCCACTTATCCGAAACCTGTTGCAATCGGTTTCTCAAAGCATTCATGCCGATTATACGTTCCGAATGGATAACATTGAGACCAATGTTTTTTAGCAGTTTCTTGGTTTCCCATCTATCAAGTTCTAACGCATCACCTTTCCCTGATCCCCATACACGCTTTCCATTTTTGCGTAAATAATTTTGAATATCTCCATCATAAATGTCAGGGAAGACGATCAAGTCAGCATCGGGAACAGCATCCCAAAAATCTAAAACCCGTTCAAGACCTGAAATCCCATTTCCAATCAAAGCGAGGGATGACCGAGGGAAAGCCGCTTTCCACGGAACATAATACATCGTTCTTTTAAAAGATTCTGAAAGTTTTATGGCCAATTCAAGAAAGAGGCCATAGTCATAGATCAGGCATGATTTGTCTTTAAGGTTGAGCGGCATTGGGTTGTCCGCCCATCATGGATCCGGGTGCGGCGGTCTGGGCTCGTAAGAATGATGCCAACACAGCCAATCCACGCGCAGATAGCTTGCCATCGCCTTGAGTGATGAGTTGTTTCATTAAGGCGCGACCGGCTGGAAAGTGCATCGTCTGTGATATGATCTTGGCTGTTTCAACCACTGGAGGAGCTGCCACGCCGACCATTGTGCCTACTGCGGCACCGCCAGGGCCTCCCATCAATTCCCCCGCAGCCCCAGCCCCAAGCGGACTCGCAAGACCTCCCAATCCATGCCAGAATCGACCTGAGCCTATTTGCACACCTGCGCCTGGCTTCAGAACCGGAATCTTATTCAACTTCCCAAGCAGATCCATGATTTCTTTTTGCTCTTGTGGATTGAAAGATTGCTTGAAAAACTTGTTCTTGTTCAGGTCGTTGATTACCTGATTTGCATTAAACTGAGCGGATTCTTGTCCTCGGAGTAGCTTGGTCGCCTTGCTAATCGAATCCGACATTTCATCCACAACCGAAGCTCGTTTAAAAGTTTGACGGGCCAAGGATAAAGTCTGTCCGGCGGGGGCTGCGTCAAGATCCGCATTCATGGCTTCAAACACCTTCTTGGCCGCACCAAAGGGTGATCCCTCTTGACTTTCAAGAGTCCTAACCGTTTTACCGACGATCTCCATTTCTTGCTGAACATCGGTCGGACGCAACGCCCCGCCATTCGCGGCTATTTTCTGGCTCAAGTTTTCAAGACGGGTCATCACCGCCGGAGGCGTGGAGGCTTTCTGCATTTTGGAAATCATGGCATCAAGAGTCTGGGCGGTTTTATTCATCGCAATGGATTCGCCCTGACTCTCTGCCTGTTGAAATAAGGCTTGTGCAGACTGATTCGGCAAATAGCGTTGGATAAAATTTTCCGCCTCTTGAGCCGCGACCTTGTTTAGCGTATCCCGTCCCTTGGTGGCGAATTTCAAGGCAGCCGGGAGCATTCTTCCGGCCAAGGGAGCTGCACCGGCGAGTCCGATTTGAAGATTACTCGGTTGTGTAATGCCGAGTTTCTGATTAAGCCATTCTCCGGCCATGCTCCCGCCTGCCTCCATCGCAGGAATCGCTACGGGGGCCGCAGGTCCGGTCATCGCACCCAAAGCGCTTCCTCCGACCATTCCCGCAGTCGGAAGCGCGGCTTGGCCCATCATTTTGCCGCCGCCGGTTAGAATCTTGTCCTCGATCGGAGCCTGCAAGGCTTCTTCTTGGGCGCTTGGAGTAGGAAAAGGTTGCGGCCCCATCATTTGATTCCGCAATGACCGCAGCCGTTTGAGTTGATCTGCGGTTGGATTATCCGGCAACTCCACGATATCGCCATTGGGCATTTTAACTTTAGGCATTATTTCATCTCATGTGTTTTGAGATAATCATCAAGCGGAACGGCTCCCCCTTCCATACCGGGTTGTGCAAACGGACCTGCTTGCAAAGCCCCCAGCCGGACATCCAGGATCTCGTTGATATTGTCAATGGCCTTGTTCATCTGACCCGGAGAATAGGAGCTGTTCAAGTTGTTCAATTCCTGCTGAATCCTGGAATCAGACATCATTCCGATCCCCGTCAAGGCTCGTTGCAATTCAAAAACCACCTGAGTTCTGTTGGACTCAAAATCCACAATCCCATCATTTCCAAACATTTTGTTGATCGCATTCTTTGCGGCATTGGCTGGGAGGAAATCAAGGTTTTTAATCGCTGAGAATTTGGACCGCAATGCCTCTACCCTTGGCCGGACCGCATTGACGTTCACAATCCCCATAAAAACCTGCGGATTGGTTTGGTATTTATAAAGCACATCGGCATTCTTCCAGCCGAATTTTGGGGCTATTTTGACCAAGGATTTGACGATCTTGCCACGGTTGACATTTCCAACCTGCCCGAAACCCCCGCCGACCTCCATCAACTGAGACGGGGCGATTCTTCCTTGGGCGATTCCTTGAGCTACGGTCCCAGCTTCTTTATCCGACAACAATCCTTTTTCAAGCTCCCGTTGCAGCGGTGTTTCGCTTGTCGATACAGCCACGCCATGTTTGTCAGGGTCATATTCCTCACGGATTTTGCCTTTAGCCGCGACATTGACTCCAAGCTTTGGATCAAATTGGATCGTATACCCCTTATCTGTCGTCGGTAAAGGAGCTTTTTCTTGAACGATCTTGTTTTCAACGTCCAATTTCTTGTACGCTGTAAGCGCATCGGCCACCGTCGCATCCGGATTTTTCTGCCTAAACTCCTCCATAAACTGCAATTCCGGCGACAGTTCACGCGGTGCTTTGGTCGATGGTTTGGGCGGAATCCGGCCTTGACGTTCGAGAATGCTTTCCAAGGGTGAAACATTGAATCCCGTCATCGCCAGAGCCCCTAACTGGTTTAGAATAGGATTTTGATTCGGTGAGGGTGTCATCGGTTGAGCCTGTTTCATCTGCGGCATCTGGAAATTAAATCCTTGAGGTCCGAGCCCGGACGGCGAACTCTGCAAGGAAGAAGTCCCAAGGTTAAGCCCGGCTTGTGGCATGGTCATGGACGGCTGTTGTGTCTGATCTTGTGCGCCTCCTCCACCCCCAAATAACCCAATATTGGCCAGGGCCGACATCTGCTTTTTCATCTGCTCCATCTGGAAGTTCCGTTCCTTCTCTTCCAGATCAAACCGCTTCTTGGCCAGATCGAGCTGCTGCTTTCGAGCCGCGCGTTCTTCATTGATCGCTTGGCCTTGAGCCCAACCCTGGACAAATCCTGATCCGAAATAACCCATCTAAAGCCCTGCCCCAAATATCAATGGAGAAGCTCCAAGGCTTAATCCTGCGGCCGGGAAAGCCGCCCCCGCACCACCGGCCGCCAGTGCAGGGGAACCACCGCCTAACATCGCCGCTGCGCCGAGCTTCCCTAACGCCTGACCTGTCCCGGTTTTCTTCTGTGCCTGATTCGATGCCAATCCACCATACGCATTCTGCGCTTGTCCCAACTGCCCTAAAGCCAATGGCAACAACTGGGCCGGAAGACCTCCGATGGCCTGCGCCCGTTGTGTGTTCAGATTCAATAAGGCCGAATTAAGTTGTCCGCCACGAGGAAGCAAATCCATCGCCTGCTGTTGAGCGACATTGAACTGATTATTAATCGGAGTCGTGAATCCGGCCGGAACCTGCCCCGCCATGATCTGCTTGGCAAATTGCTGTTGTAACTGCGCGATATTCCCGACTTGTGTTACCGGGTTTCGTTGCTGTCGCCCGAACAAGCTTTCTGCTTCGCCTTTAACATGCCCCATGATCAAACTCCTCGCGTTTGATTCTCAAAATATGCAAGTCCTTATCCCCATTTTCCTGCGGCAACATATCGGGAACGGTGACAATGGTTTTAAAGCCCGTATTTCGTGCCAGATTGGCCGCATGAAGCCACGGAGTGATCGCCCAGACCGTTTGTATGCCCAAGCCATGAAAAGCGTAATCGAGGGCCAAATGCACCGCTTCAATGGCCGCTTCCTTCCGATATCCCTTAATCATGAAAATCGAAATAGAAGCCTTGAATTTCCGAACAATATCGTCAAACCAGATGGCACCGACAATGCGGTTTTCAAGACTCACCGCAATCAACAAGCACCGGTTCGGATCATCAAACAACTTCACGAACTCGACCAAATCACCGGTGGTCCGATAAGGTGTCCCGTTCTCAAAATGGGAATGGAACACAAAATTGGTCAGCCCTTCGGATTCCAGCACGGACCAAAGATGATAGAGAATATCCCTTGGGCAAAAACCTCGCGCATAAGGCAATAATTTCAATGTTTTTCCATAAAGTTTTTTAACGTCAAAATTTACTTCTTGACTTATTAATTGTTCCACAGTAACATAATCCTATGTCAATATGTAAACGCACCCACAAAAAACCAAAAGGACAAAGAAAATGTTTGAAGTGTCATGCTCGATATATGAGGAAATGGAGACAATCTCATCCTCTTTCAAAAGAGCAGAGAATAAAGATGAATGCACGTTCTTATGCCCATGTCTATTTGAAGCGCGGGAAAATTGAAAAATCCTCTTGCTTTCATTGTGGATCA
>Ga0335077_10006914_pt1 | contig 14027 bp, 14 predicted proteins | sample Lox_Sample_31_FD_207151 | JGI IMG/M metagenome (GOLD analysis project Ga0335077, IMG submission 207151) | Soil microbial communities from Loxahatchee National Wildlife Refuge, Florida, United States - Lox_Sample_3.1 | ecosystem: Environmental > Terrestrial > Soil > Wetlands | place: USA...
CTGCGGCGAATGTCGCGGGGAACTGTAACTTGGCCTTTGCTTGTCACCTTTGCCAGCTTTTTCATGAGGTTCTCCAATTCCTTACTTTAGCACATATCTCCTTACTTTTGTGGGGCTGTCCGCTAGCCGGTTGCCCAGCACGCACGAGGAAAATGGAACGGGGGTGCCGGCAGGCTCTTGGCGTGTTCGCGGCATTGTGTTCTCCTATGAGATGTCGTGAGAGCTGTCAGCTACCTTCGCTACTGCGTCCTGGGTTGCATCGCCGGGATCGCGTTTGTCTGCCTCACTGCCGTGCCGGCGTTTGGACAGCAGCCGACGATCCGGTTTGTGCGGAATCCGGATCCGGCGCCGGCGTTCCAGCTTACGGGATTGGATGGCAAGGCGGTTTCGCTGGCTGACTATCACGGCAAGGTGGTGCTGCTGAATTTCTGGGCGACGTGGTGCGGGCCGTGCCGCGCGGAAGTGCCGGATTTGGTCGAGCTCCAGAAAAGATACAAGGACCAACTACAAATCATCGGGCTGGCCGTGGATGATGACGACGAGGACGCGATCAAGAAATTCGCGGCGGAATCCGGCATCAACTATCCCATCGCGATCGCCAGCGACGAAGTCCGGCTTCAGTACGGAGGCATTCCCGCGCTGCCGACATGCTTTATCGTCAACGCCGAAGGCCGCGTGGTGCAGAAGCACGAAGGCTTGCGCGATCCGGTGCTCTACGAGGTCGAAATTCGTTCGCTGCTCGGGTTGCCTATCGGAAACATCCGCGTGGAAACGTTCGAGGATACCGGACAGATTTTTCTGACGCACGCGGATCGCGCCAATGAACTGCCGGGAGTGGATTTATCGACGCTGACGCCGGGGCAAAAAGCGGCGGCGCTGCGCAAATTCAACGCGGAAATGTGCACGTGCGGATGCGGGTACACCCTGGCGCAGTGCCGGGTGCTCGACCGCAACTGCAGCGTGAGCAAGGAAGCGACCTCGAAGATTATCGCAGCGCTCACCGGGGGGAAGGGTGCTACCGCAGACGCGCCAACCAAGGGGAAAGCTGCGGCGGCAGAGAAACCTCGTGAGTGATTTTGTGGCTGCGACTTTCCTGGATGATGCTTGCTTTGCATCCCCTCTGCGGAGGCTCTATGACTACGGAATTCCGTTCTGCGCTGTCATTGTCTGTAGCGATCGTTCTCGCATCAGTCGTAGCCTCAGGGGCATTTCTTCGGGCGAAACGGCTGGACCAGAACATCAAAATTACGGGCTCCGCGAAGCGGCGGATCAAGTCGGACCTGATGATCTGGCGCACCTCCGTCAGCGCGGAAGCCGCCACGCTCGCCGAGGCCTATTCCAAACTGAGCCGCGATGTGGAGAAGACCAAAGGCTTCCTAGTTTCGCAGGGATTCCCGGAGAATCAGATTATTATTTCCGCCGTGACAACTACGACGATCCGCGCTTCCGGACGCGGTAAACAAGTGGTGCAAGAGGAGGATGGCGGCGGAGCAGGAGGAGGGCGAGTGACGAGCTATTCGCTCACGCAGTCCTTGCAGATTCGCTCCTCGGAAATCGACAAATTGACGGATGTGTCGCGAAAAGTGACGCAACTGATCAACCAGGGAATTCTGCTCGAGTCCAACGAGCCCGAATATCTCTATACGAAGCTCGCGGAGTTGAAAGTGGCGATGCTTGCCGACGCAGCCAAGGATGCCCGAGAACGCGCGGCGCAAATTGCCTCGAGCGCGGGCGGGAAAGTTGGAGAAATGCGGTCGGCGGAAATGGGTGTGATGCAGGTCAACGCCGCCGACGCGAATGACATTTCCGGCTACGGAGTGAACGACACAAAATCGGTAGAGAAGGATGTTCTCGCGGTTGTCCACGTCACTTTCGCCCTCGAATGAACGGCCGCTGCTCTTTCTAAGATGAAAAATGGTTATGAGATAGTCCGCGTACTGGCCCCTGCGGCGCTCGCCTGATATTCTCTTTCCCCGGTCGATGCCCACACTCTCGAAGACTATTTTTGCGGTTGGACTGATCATTTCATTCGCGGGATTTCTCTCACCGCCGGTCGCGCTTACGCTGGGAATTCTCTTCGGGCTAAGCCTCGCGCATCCCTATATCAGTGAAAGCCGGGGCATCGCGCGGATTCTGCTGCAAAGTTCCGTGGTTGCCCTCGGGTTTGGAATGAACTTGCACGAAGTGTTGCGCGCGGGGCGCAGCGGATTTGTGTACACCGCGCTGGGAATCTGCTTCGCGCTGCTGCTGGGGCTTGCGCTCGGCAGAATCCTCGAAGTGCGGGGCAATTCTTCTTTTCTCATAACCACCGGCACAGCGATTTGCGGAGGGAGTGCCATCGCCGCGGTTGGCCCGATCCTGGAAGCCGATGAACACGAGATCGCGGTTTCACTGGGGACGGTGTTCGTGTTGAATTCCGTGGCGCTGCTGGTTTTTCCGCCGATTGGGAGCGCGCTGCATCTGTCGCAAGCCCAATTTGGATTGTGGGCGGCGCTGGCGATTCACGACACGAGTTCGGTGGTGGGAGCGGCGGCAAAATACGGCGCGCAAGCGCTAATGGTCGGGACGACAGTGAAACTGGCAAGAGCCCTGTGGATTGTGCCGCTGGCGCTGGCCACGGCGGCGGTCAAGCATCATCGCTCAAAGCTGCAATTCCCATGGTTCATTGCGTTTTTTGTTCTGGCCGCGGTGGTCAACACGTATGTTGGGTTTGTCACATCTTTAAGTCCCTGGCTGTTCAAAGTAGGCCGGCTGGGGCTGACGGCGACACTCTTTCTGATCGGTAGTGGGATTTCGCGCGCAACGCTGAAAGAAGTGGGATGGCGACCGCTGCTGCAGGGCGTTCTCTTGTGGCTCGGCGTGGGGCTGACTTCGTTGTATTTCGTTCGGATGGGGTGGATTGCGTTTTGATCTCTGAGCGAGGGCAGCAAGATTGTGCTTGGCCCAGACGAATTTCAGAAAAATTCAAACACAAATTGCGACAGCGCAAAACTCAGCATAGCTGGTAACTGGGGCGCAGCAGTGCCGCGCCCCTACAAAGGATAGTTGTGCGTTAAAGGAGTGGCAGCGCGTTAATACTTATTTCTTGAGCAGGTCGAGGACTGCGGCGGTCATGGCCTTGACGCCGGTGCGAATCGTGGGCTCAGGTGCAGGCGCGAAATCGCTCGAGTGCGGGCCAGGCAACTCCTGGCCTTTTTCGTTGGCTTCACGCCATTTTTGCGGGTCGGCAGCGCCAAGCCAGAACATGCAGATGGGCGGCTTGGGATCTTCGAGGGCGTAGAGACTGAAATCCTCGCTGGCCATCGCTGCGGGGCTGGGCCAGACATTCTCCTTCCCCAGTGAGCGCTCAAGGGAAGCAGCGACGCGACGCGTCAGCTCCGGATTGTTGATGGTGGCGGGAACGTGGCCGCGCGAAACCTCGATGATGGGCGCCAGTTCCGCGGGAACACCGGCCGCTGTGGCGATGCCGTTGGATATTCGCGTGATGGAAGCGAGAACCTTTTCACGTTGTTCCGGGTTCATGGTGCGCACGGTGAGCTGCAAGTGGGCATCGTTGGGAATGATGTTGTGCTTGGTGCCGCCGTGGAAGGAGCCGACGGTGACAACGGTCGGCAATTGGGGATCCATTTCGCGGCTGACGATGGTTTGCAGAGCCACAACGATTTCCGAGGCAATCAGGATCGGATCCTTGGAAACTTGCGGCGCGGAGCCATGGCCGCCTTTGCCGCGCACCGTGATGTCGACGGAGTCTGCGCCCGCCAGAATCGTTCCTTCGTGCCAGCCCACCGTGCCCGCGGGCAACTCCGAACCGTCATGCAGTGCCAGGACGTAATCCGGCTTGGGGAACTTCGTGAACAGGCCAGCGCGCAGCATAGAGGCGGCGCCGCCAACGCTTTCTTCGGCGGGCTGGCCGATGAGCACGAGCGTTCCGCTCCACTGATTTTTGAGCTGAGCGAGCATGCGAGCCGTGCCAATGAAAACGGACATGTGGATATCGTGGCCGCAGGCATGCATGACGCCGACTTCCGAACCATCAGGGCGCTTGGCCTTCAGGTGGCTGGCGTAAGGGAGGCCCGTGGTTTCGATGATGGGAAGCGCGTCCATGTCGGTGCGAACGTATACAGTGGGACCAGAGCCGTTCTTCATCACGCCGACAACGCCATAAGGGGTGAATCCGGCCTGGTCGTAGATGCCGAAATGGTCAGTGACGTCGTAGCCGAGCTTGCGTAATTCCGCAGCGACGAGGGCGGAGGATTCCTTTTCCTGGCCGGAGAGTTCCGGATTTTCGTGGAGATGTTTATAGGTGGAGACGAGGGAATCCATTTCCTTGGTGAGGCGCGGGTCGAGATCCTGGGCCTGCGCGGCGATTGCCCCACAAAGAAGTGTGCAAAGCGGAAAGTATCGGATTGCGAGTCGACGCATGTCAGGTTTTCTCCAAGAGCGGCAGAATTCTAGCATCAACACGAAATTTCAGGTGCGATTGAAGGCACTAAACTGAGCGAAAGTGCGGGCGGATGACCGGCAGCTTACAGGCTTGCTGAAGAGAGGATTGAATAATAAACTCGCGCGGCGAGGGAAGTTGGGTGGTGATGAGAGGAGAAAGACAATGAACCGGAGGATGGGATTTGTGGCAGTGGCCCTGGTGGTGGGAGGAATTCTGACGGCGGGCGGGATGTTTTCGCAGGTGACGATTCAGCCAACGCGGAAAGTGATCAAGCTGCCAGGCGGCCCGGTGCAAGCCCCGTTTAGCGACGCGATTCTGGCGGGGAATACGCTGTACCTGGCGGGACGCATCGGGATTGATCCGAAAACGGGAAAAGTGCCGGAGAAGATTGAGGACGAAATCAAGGTGTTGCTGGACGGCGAGAAGGAGGTGCTGGCGCAGGCAGGGATGACCATGGACGACCTCGTCTACGTGCAGATTGCGTGCACCGACCTGTCGCTGTTTCAGAAGTTCAATCCGATTTACGCGAGCTATTTTTCGACGAAGGATTATCCGGCGCGGGAGTTCATTGGCGCAGCGTCGTTGCTGGCCGGAGGACACTTTGAATTACAGGCGATTGCGGTGAAGAGGTAGTGACTCGTGCCTTCCCTAGTTCGTCTATAGGATTTCGGGCCAATCGTTCGTGAAATCTTTCCAGCGTAGGAGCGTCCGCGAACGCTAAAGTGAGCTATTTCAGTACCCGCGTTGGAAGCTAGTCCTGAACCCCCCAAAACCCTATTAGCGGGAGACCAATTACTGGCGTTATTTAGGATGCGCGCCCAAGTGTGCCCACATATGGGCATTACTTATATGTCCTTATTTTGTATAATGCCCATATATAGGCTTTTTCAGAACGAGGAAATCTCTAGGGTATAGAAGGAAAGTCTTTTTCTATAAACAACTTACGCGTAAAGGGAACTTTAACAAGAGATGGCCACTTTGGTGCACGGACAACGCCAAGCGAAGGTGGAAGCGATGCTGAGAATTACGACAGAGAAGCGGCGGGGAAAGACCGTTCTGAGCGTGGAGGGACGGCTCACTGGGCCGCGCGTGGGGACTTTGGAGCAGTGCTGGCGGGAGCTACACGGAGCGTCGCCGCGCGAAAAGTTTTACGTTGACCTCTGCGGGGTGAGTTTCATCGATGCGGCTGGAAAGGTCCTGCTGAAGGAGATTTATCGCCAAGGCGGGGAGTTGATCGCGGAAGGCTGCCTGAATCAAGCCATCGTGAAAGAGATTGCGGAAAACGAGAAGGCTGAGAAAACCAGCGGCGAGCAGGTACGGCAAAAAGGATCGCACATTATTTTCTACGTTGTGTTGTTCGGGTTGTTGATGAGCCCAAGCGGCGTACGCGCTCAGGAATCGAACAAGCAAGCAGCGCTCCCGGGCAGCGTACCGGGGCAGTTATTGCGACTCACGTTGGATCAAGCGGTGGCACTGGCCGTCAAGCAAAATCCCACGGCACAAATTGCCGTTTTGACGGCAGCGGAGAGCGAGCAGGACAAGAACATTGCAAGGGCGGACCTGCTGCCGCAACTAAGAGCCAGTATTGCCGACGAAGCACAAAAGGTGAACCTGCGAGCGGAGTTCGGGGGGAAAGCTCCGTTCCCGAATTTTCCGAAGTCGCTTGGCCCGTACCAAGTGTTTTCGGCGGGACCAAGCGTGAGCGCACCAGTTTTTGACCTGACGTTGTGGCAGCGATACCAGGCCGCGCGCGGTGCGCTGAATGCCAGCAAGGCAAACAGCCTCTCGACGCGCGAGCAAGTGATTCTCCTGGTGGTTTCGCAATACATCGGAGCGCTGCGGGCGATGGCAAACGTTCAAGCTTCGCAATCGCGCGTGGATCTAGCGCAGGCGCTTTACGATCAAGCGGCGGATTTGCAGAAAGAAGGAGTCGGAACGGGCATCGACACGCTGCGCGCGAATGTCGAGCTGCAAAATGAAAAGCAGCGACTGCTCGAAGCGCAGAACGACCGGGAGACGCTGCTGTTTGGATTGAGCCGCCTGCTGAACCTGGAGCCGCGGCAGCAGATCGAACTGGCGGATTCGCTGAGTTTCTTCGACACACCGCAGCCGGAAGTCGAAGCCAGCATCGAGACAGCACTCGCCGAACGGCAGGAATGGAAGGCGCTCGCCGCGCAGATCAAAGCCGCCGAGGATCAAAAGAGAGCAGCACAATATTCCCGGCTGCCAACCGTCCAGTTTGATGGGACGTTTGCGTACGTGGGGACGTCGGGCAACACCACGCTGCCGACCTATACCTATGAAGGCAGTGTGAATCTACCGCTTTTCACCGGGGGAAGAATTCACGCGGAGATCGTGCGGGCCGATCTGGAGATTCGCAAGCTGGAAGAACAACGCGCGGATTTGCGGAACCAAATCGCGCTGGATGTGAAGACCGCGCTGTTGAACCTGCAGTCGGCGCGCAACGAAGTGCAAGTCGCGAATCTGGGAGTGCAGCTTTCGAAAGAGGAAGTGGATCAAGCGCGTGACCGGTTCAAGGCGGGAGTGGCGAACAACATCGAAGTGATTCAGGCACAGGACTCGCTGTCGCGCGCCAACGATAACCAGATTGCGGCGCTTTTCCGCTTCAACCAAGCCCGAGCGGATCTGGCGCGGTCGATTGGTCAGATGGAAAAAGTTTACGGCAAGTAGGAGCGGAGAACGATGAGCGTTGAAATCGAAGTCGGACTGGAACACGCGGCGAAGGCACCCAAAGTCACCGAAGAGCTTCCGCTGCCGGAGCCCCCGAAGGGACTGGGCAATAGCACAACTCGCAAGCTGCTGGCTGTCGGGGGCGCGGTAGTGCTCGCGACCATCGTGGGCCTGTTTGTGTATTACCACGATCGGGAATCGACGGATGACGCGCAAGTGGACGGGCACATCACGCCAATGGCGTCGAAAGTTTACGGCCGGGTGTCGCAGGTGCTGGTGGATGACAATGAGCCGGTGAAAACCGGACAGGTGCTGGTGAAGATCGATCCCCGGGATTATCAAGCCGCTGTTGACCAAGCCAAAGCTGCGCTTCTTCTGGCGGAAAGCGAAGCACGGTCGGCGGGAGTGGACGTGCCGCGGACGCGCGAGAACGTGTTGAGTGGAACCAGCAGCGCGGATGCTCAGCTGATGGCCGCGCAAGCAGACCTGGCACGGGCCCAAGCAACGTACGAGCAGGCGCAGACGGCAGATCTCGCATGGGCGCAAGCCAACGTGGAGAAGAGCCGAGCCAACGCCGAACTGGCTAAAGCAGACCTCGCGCGCTATCTGCCGCTGATGGAAAAGGGCGAGATCTCGAAGCAGCAATATGACGCGGCGAAAGCAAATGCCGACGCGACAGCGAGCGCCTTGAGAGCGGATCAGGAACGGCTGGCACAGGCACAGCGGAACGTCGATGTGGCCAAAGCGCAAGTGGATGCAAACAAGGCCCGCGTGGAGCAAGCGAAAGCGGGAGTAGCTTCGGCGCGCGCCAACGTGAAGCAAGTCAGCATGAGGGCCGCAGACGCGCAGGCCAAAATCGCGAAGGTCGAGCAAGCGCGCGCGGCGCTCGAAGCTGCGCAACTCAATCTGAGTTACACGGACATCACGGCGCCGGTGGACGGAGTAGCCACGCACAAGCAAGTGGAACCCGGACAAATCGTACAAGCCGGCCAGGGACTACTCGTAGTTGTGCCGCTGCAGAACGTCTGGGTGACAGCGAACTTCAAAGAGACGCAATTGCGAAAGATGAAGGCCGGTCAACGAGCGGAGGTGAAAGTAGACACTTACGGAAAGACTTTCAGCGGGCACGTCGATTCTATCGCTGGTGCGACCGGATCCGTGTTGAGCCTGCTGCCGCCGGAAAATGCGACGGGAAACTACGTCAAAGTCGTGCAACGCATTCCCGTCAAGATCGTGTTGGACCCAATCCCGCCCGAAAAAGCAATCCTCCGGCCGGGAATGAACGTGGACGCCACGGTCGTGACCAATTGAACTGGAGCTGAATTGAAGGGAATAAGGATAGGGGCCCCGGTGGTTTTGCGTAACAAAGGGTGAAGAGAAGCTGGGCAAGTGATGCGAAATCGAATTCTATCCAAGCTGAGGAATCCGGACGGCACGATCAACCCCTGGGTGATCGCCGTGACGGTGACGCTCGCGACGTTCATGGAAGTGCTGGACACGTCCATCGCAAACGTGGCGTTGCCGCACATCGCCGGTAATCTGTCAGCAGGTGCGGATGAATCCACGTGGGTTCTCACGTCGTATTTGGTTTCAAATGCGATCGTGCTGCCGCTCTCGGGCTGGTTTTCGGGGCTGCTGGGACGGAAGCGTTTTTACATGATCTGCGTGGCGCTGTTCACCGTGAGTTCGTTCTTATGCGGACTGGCGCCGAGCCTGGGCGTGCTGGTGATCTTCCGGATTTTGCAGGGAGTGGGCGGCGGGGGGTTGCAGCCGAGCGAACAAGCGATTTTGAACGACACGTTTCCGCTCGAAAAGCGTGGCATGGCATTTGCTGTGTACGGACTTGCCGTTGTCGTGGCCCCCACCATCGGCCCGTGGTTAGGCGGCTGGATTACCGACAATTTTTCCTGGAGATGGATTTTTTACATCAACGTGCCGGTGGGAATTCTCTCGCTGCTGCTCACGAATTTCCTGGTCAGCGACCCGCCGTACATGAAGAAGGCGAATCTGAAAGCGGGGTTCCGCATCGATTACATCGGAATCGGTTTGATCAGCTTGGGCCTGGGAAGTATGCAGATCATTCTTGACAAGGGGCAGCGCGAAGATTGGCTTTCGTCCAATTTCATTCGGGTGTTCTTCGGGCTGATGCTGATCGGGCTGATTGCAGGAATCATTTGGGAATATTTCGAGAAAGAACCGGTCGTGGACTTGAAGATGTTCAGGGACCGCAACTTCGCGATCGCCACGATAACGATGTTTTTCCTGGGCTTCGTGCTGTACTCGACGACGGTGCTGATCCCGCAGCTTCTGCAACAGTTGATGGGCTACACAGCACAGTTGGCCGGGTTGGCGCTCTCGCCCGGTGGCGTGGTGATCATGTGCATGATGCCGGTGGTGGGAATTCTCGTGTCCAAAGTAGACACGCGGATTTTGATCATGTTTGGCTGTCTGGTGTGCTCCGCCGCGTTATTCGTGATGGCGGGTTGGGATCTCGGCCTCGACTACCGGCACGCGGTGGCAGCGCGCATGTTGCAAAGCTTTGGACTGGCGTTCTTGTTTATTCCCATCAACGTAGCGGCGTTTGCGTACGTGCCAAAAGAAAAAACCAATATGGGCACGGGAATTATCAACCTGGCGCGAAATATCGGAGCGAGCGTGGGAATCGCCACGGTAACCACGATGCTGGACCGGCGAACGCAGTTCCACATAGCGCGGCTGACAGAACGCACGAACGACCTGAGCAGTGCATATCACAGGGCTTTGAACGCGATAACAGTTGCCTTTACGTCGGGGGGATCCAGCGGCCCAACAGCCATGGCGCAAGCCCGTGGGTTTATTTACGGAAAGATCGAGCGGCAAGCGGCAATGCTGAGCTTTCTTGACAACTTCAAGATGCTGGGCGTCGTGTTCCTGGCCGTGATTCCAATTCTGGTGTTGATGAAGAAGCCAAAAATACGCGGCGCGAGCGTGTCGGTGCACTGAGAAAAGAGTTTTTTCATTCGGAAGCGTCAAATCATCTTGACTCAACTGGGGGGAAGGCAATGGCAACACAAGCGGCAGTGGGAATACAAGGAAGTGAAGACAAATTGATTCGCGCGGGACAGCGCGGCGATCATCAAGCGGTGGAAACGCTCTTCCGCCGTTATGAGCGGCCGCTGTTCCAGACCGCGTTGCGCGTGCTGGGAAATACCGAGGATGCGGAAGACGCTCTGCAGGACGGGCTGCTTTCCGCCTACCGCAACCTGAAGCGCTTCGAGGGGCGTTCGCAGTTTTCAACCTGGCTTACGCGGATCGTCATCAACGCAGCGTTGATGCGCCGGCGCAGCGCGAAGGCGCGGCCGGCCGTTTCGCTCGACGAGCCGCCGCGCGAGGATGAACTGCCGGCTTCGGAGCGGTTCGCCGATGACGGACCGACCCCGGAACAGGTTTTCGCGAACACGGAGATTCGAGAAATGATCAGCGAGAATCTGGATGAGCTCTCACCGCTTCTGCGCACAGCCTTCGTGCTGCGCGAAGTGCAGGGTTTTTCGACTGGCGAAGCAGCGAGAAAACTCGGCGTCACGGAGAACACGCTGAAAGCCAGACTGTGGCGCGCCCGGCATCAACTCGCGGAACGGCTCGGACGGCGCTTGCGGCGGATGCGCGACGACATCACCGGCGGCGGGATGGGCGATGCGGAGTGCAGCTACTGCTGAAGACGTGAAGTAAGGAAATAAAGGAAGTTAAGGACGTAAAGAAGGACGAGGAGGCCGGCCCAAGCGCCGGCCTTGCCTTTTTGAGCGAGAATTTCTCGGCATGCTGAAATCAGCAAGAAGCGGCCACGTAGCGGCCAAGCACGCGCAGCTCACTCGTGGCGTCCCGGACTTCGGCGAGTGCCTGGTCAAGGCGACCTACATCCGCTGCCTCGACGTCGATGAAAAACTGATATTCCCATGGGCGCCCGTGGATGGGACGGCTTTCAATCTTGAGCAGATTTACGCCGTGCCTCGCGAACGGCTCGAGGGAAGCCAGCAGCGCGCCGGGACGGTGGGCAAGCCGCATGGCGAGCGAGGTTTTGCGGGCCTCGGGTGAAAGCCACGCGGCGGCTTCTTTCTCCGGGACGAGAAGAACGAAGCGCGTGAAATTCTCCGCGTTATCCTGAATGCTTTCCGCAAGGATCTGGGCGCGATAATGCTCCGCGGCGCGCCGTCCGGCGATCGCGGCGCAGGATTTGTCGCCGCGCGAAAGAATCTCCCGCACGCTTCCGGCGGTGTCTTCCGCTGGGATTCGCTTCCATTCCGGATGTGCGGCGAAAAACCGCTCGCACTGCGCGAGCGCCATGGGGTGCGAAGCCACAGAGCGAATGTCGCCAAGGGCCACGCTGGGGAGAGCAATGAGTTGCATCTCGATGGGCAAGATCGTTTCTGCAACGATGGCCAGATGGCTCTCCAGCAGAAGATCGAAGACTCGCACCACGGAGCCCGCCAGGGAATTCTCCACCGGCACCAGCAGTGCGTTTGCGGCGCCATCATTGATGGCGCGGAAAGCAGCTTCGAAGGTGGCGCGCGGCACGGTGACAATGTCTTCGCCAAGAAGTTGAATCGCGGCAGCTTCGCTGAATGCGCCGGGCTCGCCTTGAAAAGCAACTCGGATGTTCTTGCGATCAGGCTTTGTCATGGCCTGGCGCTATCTTGCAATAAGCAAGGCAAAACAAAAAGCACGGAATTTGCTGCGACTTGCTACTGGCACGAATCGGCTTCCAATTTGGCTGTCGCACCAAATGCCGCGGAGTTTACGCTACATAGGGTGGTTTCCGGCACGACATAGCTAGAAAGTCTGTCAGGAGCGCATACATGAAGAGGCCCGAAGCAACCGAATACGCCGACTACTATGCGAAGTACATTTCGAAAGTTCCCGGAACCGATCTGCTGAAGGTCCTGGAATCCGAGCGCTCGCAAATGCTCCAGTTATTCGCCGGCCGCGCGGAGCGCGAGGGCAATTTCCGGTACGGTCCGGAAAAATGGACGGTAAAAGAGACACTCGGGCACATCAACGACGCGGAGCGCATCTTTGCCTGCCGGGCGCTGCGCATCGGTCGCGGAGACAAAACGCCCCTACCAGGATTCGAGCAAGACGACTTCGTCAAAAATGGCGGGCATGCGGGACGCACGCTTGAGGATCTAGTCGAGGAATTTTCCGCCGTGCGCGCCGCCAGCATAACGCTTTTTCGCTCCTTCGACGAGAACGCCTGGTCGCAACGCGGCATTGCCAGCCAGAAGGAAGTGACCGCTCGAGCCCTTGGATTCATAGTTGCCGGCCATCAAATCCATCACCGCATGATTCTGGAGGAGCGCTACTTCCCTGCCATTCCAAAGGGCTGAGCGGAACGAGACTTTCAGGGACGAATGCGGGAATGATCCACGTAAACGCGCTGATAAGCTAAGTCCCCGCGCGAGTCATGTCTCGCAGCGGCCTGAGCTGCGGGGCGCGCGACAGCGGTCATCGCGTTCACCGAAAGATGGCTGTGCGTTCTTCGCTTAGCGGCCCTGCCAGTTCTTCTTGGTTTCAGAAGATAGAAGAGCAGGAGCAGGCCGAGAGCAATCACGAAAGCGGCCGCGATTAAACCGGCGGCCTGAGCGTTCACCGGATGAGAAAAAGCGTCCGCCAGAATATAGCTGCCTCCGGCAATCAGCGTGAGCGCAAGGAAACTGGCGAGGCTGCCAAACGTACGCCCAAGTCCTCCGCGAACGACCAAGGGCTTGGGGACGTGGCTATGCGACGCATGGCGGGAGAATTGGCCGGCCATGGCTCATTTCCCCTCGGAGTCGGCAGATAGCAGCGCGGGTTCGGGGCAGTCCGGCATTTCGAGCTCGCGAAACAGCGGCGGCGAATAATCTTTCTTCATCACGCTGCCGCAAGAGCAGCGCGGATTCGATCCTGAAATTTGCGCCGAATTTTCGATCAAAACGGAACAGCGGCACGACCCGTTGGTGCAGTGCCAGCGTTCCCCGGAGAGCATGATCATGGCCCTCGTCCCTCCCCTCGCACGTGCGGCTGGGTTTCCGCAAAGGCTTTCCAGGTGGGCCTCTGATACGAGGTGGGCTAATATACGCAGGAGTAAATAAGAATGCAAGAGAAATTTTAATGTTTATAGAAAATATATATCTAGTACTACGGGCAGTGGGCCGGGAGTCACCTGTTGAGTAAGGGTGGCGCGGACTCTATTCCGGATTAACGAATCGGCCGAACTCAGCCGGCCTTATCGCAGCCTGCATACTATCCCTTCTCACCTCGAAGAAACCCCAACGCAGAGAGGGCTTGCGGACCGCGCGGCGCCGGTTTCTTCAGGGGAGTCAACTCCAGACAAGCCGCACAGTATTCTTGGCTCTTTAGATCGAGGCGTTCCACGTCGTGGGTTGAGGTCATCACGCAGCGCCAATCGTGGCAGTGGCGCAGACCCAACACGTGGCCCAATTCGTGGACGGCTTCTTTTACCGAGCGTTCCGCGAGCAACTTGGGATTTGCGGGCAACCCGTAAAATTCCTCGCGAAGGCGATGCAGCGAAACGACCGCGCAGCGGCCATTCAATTGTGCTTCCCCGAAAACAAACGTGAGGATCGGAATGAAGAGATCCACATCGGTAATTCCCAGGAACCAAGTTTCGGGATCGCCCGACAGCGATTGCAGGCGCTGTAAAATGGCCGTTGAGTGACATTGCCCGCGGACGGGGTCGTAAGCAAAATCCACGAGGAACGGCTCTTCGTGAACGTGACAGGAGACTTGGAAGATGCGGGCCAACTCTGCGGCTAGATCATCGAGGAATTCGAGAGCGACCCCCGCTCGCTGCGCTTCAGGATTTGCGCGTGGCGAGACCACCGATAGCAAGTGGATCGCATTCATCCGCCAACCGTGG
>Ga0335077_10006915_pt1 | contig 14027 bp, 13 predicted proteins | sample Lox_Sample_31_FD_207151 | JGI IMG/M metagenome (GOLD analysis project Ga0335077, IMG submission 207151) | Soil microbial communities from Loxahatchee National Wildlife Refuge, Florida, United States - Lox_Sample_3.1 | ecosystem: Environmental > Terrestrial > Soil > Wetlands | place: USA...
GTTGACCAGGCGCGGGCTGCCCTGGCTGCGGCCGAGAGCGAAGCGGTTGGCGCGCGCGTCAGCGTACCGCTCACCAATGCCACCACGGCCAGCGGGACTTCCGCCGCGGAGGCACAGCTCACCGCGGCGATCGCCGATTCGGAGCGAGCCAAGGCCGATTACGATCGCGCCTCGTCCTCTGAACTGGCCTTTGCCAGGGCGGATGTGGATGCCAAGCGGGCGACCTGGGAGCGCGCCATCGCCGACCGGCAGCGGATGATCCCTCTCGCGGCAAAGGACGAAATCTCGAAGCTGCAGTTCGATTCCTATGTAGCGGCGGCTCGCGTTTCGGAAAGCGATCTGGCGGCGGCGCAGCAGAAGCTGGCAAACGCCGAGAAACTGGCGCAGAGCAGCAAGTCCATGATGGACGCGGCACTAGCCCGTGTGGCCGCCGCGCGGGCGTCTCTCGAACAGGCGCAGGCCAACCGGCGGCAAGTGGACGTGAGTTCGGCGCAGGCCGGCACGGCATCGGCAGCCGTGGGGCAGGCGCGGGCGAATCTGGAAGCTGCCGAGCTGATGCTCAGCTACACCACGATCGTGGCGCCGATCGACGGCGTGGTCACGCGAAAATCGGTGCAACTGGGACAGATCGTTCAGCCGGGGCAGTCCATGCTGACGGTGGTTCCGCTGCAGGACGTCTGGATTTCGGCGAATTTCAAGGAAACGCAGCTTGCCAACGTGCGGCCCGGGCAGAAAGTGGAAGTGCACGTGGATATGTACGGCCGCTCGTTCGAAGGGCGCGTGGATTCGGTAGCTGGAGCGACGGGCGCGCGCTTGAGCCTGCTGCCTCCCGAGAATGCCACGGGCAACTACGTCAAGATCGTGCAACGCATTCCCGTGAAGATCGTGCTCGCCGAGCTTCCGGCCGGATTCACCTTCCGCCCGGGAATGAACGTGGACGCGACGATTTACACGCGGTAAAGCAATCGCTGCTCAGAGGGAGGGGACTATGGCTGCCACGAATGTCAGACCGGCGATCAATCCCTGGGTGATCGCCGGCACCGTGATGCTGGCAACGTTCATGGAAGTGCTCGACACCAGCGTCGCCAATGTCGCGCTGCCGAATATCGCGGGCAACATGTCTGCCAGCGTGGACGAGGCCACCTGGGTGCTGACGGCGTACCTGGTGGCGAACGCGATCGTGCTGCCGCTGAGCGGGTGGTTTTCGACGCTCTTCGGCCGCAAGCGTTTCTACATGACGTGCGTGGGCATCTTTACGGTCAGCTCTTTTCTGTGTGGCCTGGCGCCTTCGCTGGGTATGCTGATCCTTTTCCGCGTGCTGCAGGGTCTGGGCGGCGGCGCGTTGCAGCCCGTCTCGCAGGCCATCCTGGTAGAGAGCTTTCCCAAGGAAAAACAGGGCGTGGCGATGGCGTTTTATGGGATGGGTGTGGTGGTGGCGCCGGTCATCGGACCCACCCTGGGCGGATGGATCACCGACAACTACAGTTGGCGCTGGATCTTCCTGATCAACATCCCGGTCGGCATGCTTTCCGTGGCGCTGACCACGCTCCTGATCTTCGATCCGCCGCACCTGGTGCGCCGCACGTTCGCCAACGGATTGAAGCTCGATTACATCGGTCTCGGCCTGATGGCTACAGGCCTGGCCGCTCTCGAGATTCTGCTTGACGAAGGGCAGCGCGACGATTGGTTCGGCTCCAACCTGATTGTGGCCTCGGCGGTGATTGCCGGGGTGGCTCTGATCGGGGCGGTGATCTGGCAATTGCGGCAGCGGGACCCCGTCATCGACTTTCGCATGCTGAAGAACCGGAACTTCGCCTTGTCAGCGCTGGCGATGTACGCGATCGGTTTCACGCTGTATGGCAGCACCGCGATCCTGCCCATCTTCCTGCAGACCGTTCTGGGCTATACGGCTACGCTCAGTGGCCTGGTTCTTTCGCCGGGCGGAATCGCCATGATGGTCGGGATGGCTGTAGTCGGACGGCTGCTCGCGAAAGTTGAAGCTCGCTGGCTGGTGATCTTTGGCCTGGTGGTGGCGTCCACCGGCCTGTTCCAGATGGCACACTTCAACCTGACGGTGGATTTCCAGACAGCCATGTGGGCGCGCACAATCCAGGCACTCGGCATGGCGTTTCTGTTCGTTCCGATCAATACCACGGCCTTCAGTTCGGTTCCGCGCGAAAAACTGGGGTACGCCACAGGGTTGATGAATCTGTTCCGGAACATTGGCGGCAGCGGCGGCATCGCCATGGTGAACACGATCCTGGCCCGCCGCGAGCAGTTCCATCAACAGACTCTCATCAGCCACCTGACGCCGCTGGATGGCAATTACCTCAGCGCTCTACAGAGCGCGGCTTCGACGATCATGGGCCAGGGCGCGAGCGGCGCCGACGCAGCGGGGCAGGCCCAGGCGGTGCTCTACGGCATGGTGCAGAAGAACGCTGCCATGCTCGCGGCGGCCGACACCTTCCACACCCTGGCGGTGATCTTCCTCTGCCTGATTCCGGTAATCTTCCTGCTCCGGCGAACCAAGGCACATGAAGGGCCGGTAATGATGGAGTAGGGAGACGCTCGCTCCCTAACGGCCGCGGGTCCGAATCAGGCTTGGTCTGAAAAAATCGAAAGCACGCAGGCGAAACCGACTGCGTCACCAAACAAGTCCTGCGTTTGCTCTGGTGGGGCAGGCGGTTTCGCCTGCCGGCCTGGATCGGATACGATTTCTTCACGCCTTCCGAGCAAGCGTATGCCGGAGCCCAGATTACAGCAGGAGCGTCTCCAGCCGGTGAGCGTGTACCAGGTCATCCGTGGGCGACCACTCGAACACCGTGAAGTGCCCGTCGTGGGAGGCGACGAGGGCGACGGCATCGCGCTGGTCCTGCACGAACTGCGCGGCCGACAGATGGCGGGTGCCACCGATCTGGTCGGGATGCAGAAGCGCTGGAGTCGAGCCATGGATCGGCTCGCTGAGCAAGACCTGCTCCACCCGTGGTGAGCCCCTCTGCCGCAGGATCTTGGCGCCAAAGCCAAGGAGTTCGTAGCGGCTGTTGAGTACCGCGGCGCCATCGACCGCTGTAAGACCGCCAATCAGGGCGATGGTCGGAGCGGCCATCTCCGGATCGACGGCGGCGAGCTGCACAAAGGCCGGGGAGACCGTGTACGGCATAGGCTGCAGGATCGACTCCCGCCATGCTTCCGTGTCCGCGGGGACGATCAGCAGCGTGCCGCCACGGCCGTGCTCGCGCATGGAGACCGCCAGACGGACCACCGTGATCACGGATTTCGAGTTCCTGTCCCTGAAGTCGAGTTGGAGCAGGGATCGCATCAGAACCGGGGAGTCGGGACGGTCCGAAGCGCGCTCGTCCACGATTTTGATGTGATCGCCTTCCAGCACGGCCACATTGATGAACTTGCGAGTCTCCTCGCCGTTGTGGTGTTTGATCACCAGCAGCCCGGGCTCGGTCACTTCGACCACAAACGACAGGAGCGGAATGGCGCGCGTGGCGCCCCAGATCGAAAGCTCACCCTCGTGACGCCAGACGCCGAGGTGAATTCCCGGCCTTTCGACGGCAGGCGAGAGGCGCGTGAGGGTAGCAGGATCCAGAGGTAAGGGCCGCTCGAACAGGATCGGCTCAGGGGCGTCTTCCGGGGAAAGATACACCAGCGAGATACGGGTGATGTAGCCCTCCTCGCGCCGGAGGCTGGCCCAGAAAGCAGAGTCGATGATGCCTTCAATCGTGGCGGCGTCCGGGGGCGGCGCCACGTGCGTCTGGCCGCGCCGCAGGGCGGCATCGCGATGGCAGGTGAAGTACGCCTCGAGTGTGGGGGAGACGGTCCGGGCGGCGGCGTAGGCTTCTCGCTTCATCGGAGATTACGGAATCATGATAGCGTTCCGGGGCGGCGGCCAGCCAAAATGTGAGATCGCTAGCCGTTTTCGCCACGCTTTCCGCATGTATAAGTGACCGGAACGAGAGGGGCGACGAATGGCGGCAACAGCTTTGCATCCGACGGACGGAGTGGAAGCACTCAATCGCTTCAACGATATCGTAACGCGCTACTGCGAATCCCAGATGTTTTTCGCAGGCTGCAATCTGGGGGTGTTCCAACAACTGACGGGCGGCCCAGCCACGGCGGACGAACTGGCTGGGCGCTTGAACATCCACCCGGATCCCTGCCACCGCCTTCTGACAGGACTTTCCCAAATGGGCCTTTTGGCGCGAGACGGAAATACGTTCTGGAATACGTCCCTGGCGGCGTATCTCACGCCGGGCGGGCCGCTGAACCTGGAGCCGCTGTCGATGTGGGGGAATCTGTTCTACCCCATGTGGGGGCGTCTCGACCACGCCGTCCGGGAATACGGGCCGCAATGGCAGCAGACCTTCGGCTTCAGCCAGCAGGACGCCTTTGCGAACATGTACCAGGACCAGGCGACCCTCAGAAAATTCGGCGGGCTCATGAGCGCGTACAGCATACCCCAGGGCAGACTTATCGCGGAGACCTTCGACTTCGCGCCGCATCATTGCGTGCTCGACGTGGCCGGCGGCCCGGGAGGATTGATTATCGAGATCGGCAAACGCCATCCCCACATGCGCGGGATCGTGATGGATCTCCCGCCGATTTGTGCGCTGGCCGACGAAGCCATCGAAGCGGCGGGACTCACCGGCCGCTTTGACTCACAGGTTGCCGACCTGTTTTCCGGACCTTATCCGTCCGGCGCCGATGTCATCTCGCTTTCGTGGGTCCTGCACGATTGGAACGATGAGCATTGCCTGCAGATTCTGCGGAATTGCCATGCAGCACTGCCTTCCGGAGGCGCGATGCTGATCACCGAAAGCATCCTCGATGAGAATCGGAGCGGCACTCCGTTCGGGGTGTTGATGTCGCTGCACATGTTGGTGCTGTGCGAGCCGGGCGCGCGCGAGCGAACCGAAGCCGAGTATGCGGCGCTTCTGGAGCGGTCAGGCTTTTGCGTGGAAAAGCTCGTCCGGCTGGCGGCCCCTCGCGATCTGCTGATCGCGCGCAAGCCGTAGCCCGCTCACTTGCGGGTGCAGATCCACTCGTCCACGTAGCCCCAGGTGCCGTCCGGGAGTTTTTCTTCGTTCACGAAGCGGAATTCGTCATCACTGGCTTTCGTCCAGTCCTGGCGCATCACACACTCCACGCCGATCATGGTTACGAGGCCTTCGAAGGCGATGTGGTTGCCGTCCCATCCGGGAGACCGCATGATACCGTAAGCACCCTCCAGCAGGACGTAGATCCATTGGCCGCTGAACGGGTCGAAGGTGATGTGGCGGCGTTCGAGACCGTTGCGATCCACCAGGCAGATCCAATTGTTCCGTTCGCAGATCCGGTACGTGCCACGGCTGAAATCCGAGTACGCAGGACTCAGACGCGTGGCCGGGACTCGGTTTTCGGTATTCCACTCACCCTCGATCCAACGGAACTTCTCCATTTCGGACAGCCGCAGCGCCGGCAAGCCGGCCACGAATTCCAGATTGAACACACCTACCTGCCGGGCGGGATCGTCTCTTGCCGGTCCCATCCGCATGATGCCGCGTGCGAAGAGTTCTTCCATGAGCATAGATTTGTGCCTCAATCGCCGGAATCGGGACCGCGGGGGCCGGGCTTTTCGCCCGCAATCGCGCGGAAGATCCAGGTCTTCGCCAGGAGCCAGTCGCGCTTGACGGTAGAGGCCGAAATCCCCAGCACCTCCGCGGTTTCCTCGATCGAGAGCCCGCCGAAGAAGCGGAGTTCGACAATCTTCCCTTGCTGTGGGTCGAGGCGCGACAGGCTGGTCAGGGCGTCGTCCAGGGCGACCAGTTCGACATCGCGTTTGGCCGGGATCGCCAACGCCTCATCCAGCACCAATGCCGGCGCCTCGCCGCCGCGCTTCGCCGACTTACGGGCGCGTGCGTGGTCCACCAGGATATTGCGAATGATCGTAGCCGCCACTCCCAGAAAATGCGCGCGATTCTCCCAGTTGCTGCGATTCTGGTCCACCAGGCGCAAGTATGCTTCGTGGACCAGGGCCGTGCTTTGGAGAGTCGGATTCGAGTGCTCACGGCGCAGGAATCGGCCGGCAATCATCCGCAGTTCGTCGTAGACGAGCGGCATCATGCGATCCAGGGCCGAGCGATCACCGTCGCGCCACTCGATCAGAAGCTGCGTCACGTCACCCGGATTCCGGTCAGGCATAAAAAAATTTCGCTGGGGTGACCCAATTCAGTGCACGGTTTCCGCACTGACTAGTGATCGCCAGTTTAGCAGCATGGCGACGCAGATTTCGAATCACGAATAACGAAGGAGATACTCATGCAATCTACACTCGGAAAGATGATCCAGATGGGCGGCCTGCTCTTCGGTGGCGCCGCCGTGGTTATGACGATGGCTTCACCGGCCGCGGCCTGCAGCCGGCCCGGAAGCGGAGGCGCGGCAGCCGGCGCGGCACTCTCCTCGAGGGTGCTCTCGTTGCGGAACCTGGGATTTCAGGCGCCGCCGAAGATCGGGGCGCGGGAAACGCCGGGGGCGGCGAAGGACAATCAACCGCAGGCGGATCCATTGAACCCCAGCATCGTGGGCCTGTGGCAGGTAATGGACACGGACGACAAAGGGCAGCCGATCGACCTGAGCTTCGAACTCTGGCACTCCGACGGGACCGAGGTGCTGGTCGATCAATCCGCGCCCGCCACCGGGAACGTCTGCATCGGAACGTGGCTTCAAACCGGCACCCTGACCTACAAGCTCACTCACCCCGCACTGAACTTCGACATGAACGGCAATTTTCTCGGGACCGTGCTGATCAATGAGGTCGTGACCTTGGATCGGTCGGGCTTCAAGTTCTCGGGCACCTACACAGTTGACATTTTCGATATCACCGGTGAATTGCTCGATCATCTCGACGGGAAATTCATCGGCTCCAAGGTAAATCCGCCCGCCTGATGATTTCTGTGCGTATTCTTACTAACATAGAGCGCCTTGGGGCTACTGGTATCAACACCCGGGGCGTTCGCGGAGTCTAATCCACAGACCGAGACTACGGGGCGCGACGACTCCCCATTTACCCCCTTTTTTCGCGCCCCCGGGCCCGCCTGCAAAACCTGCCAACAATCCCAACTGTCTCCAGTCCTTCCGCTTTCGGTATTAGAATATGGTCATCGCACTATGAGACGGATCTGGGTACAGGCGGGAATCGCCTTTGGAGTGCTGGCCATTTCAGCCTTCGGCTTTCAGGACTCGGCGGCAAGACCATCGAAGGCGATGTTCGAGAAGACCTGCAGCGCCTGCCACACGGCCGAGAGTGTCGCGTCGGCCCGGCGCACGCGGGACCAATGGCAAACGGTCATGGAGGAGATGGTCTCGCAACAGGGCGCCACGATCGCCGACGAAGAATTCAATCCGATCCTGGAGTACCTGGTATCGGCTTACGGCAAGGTCAACGTCAACACTGCCCCGGCGGACGAAATCTCCCAGATTCTCGGGCTTTCCCAGAAGGAAGCCGAAGCTGTGGTGAAGTTTCGCAAGGAAAAGGGCAAGTTCGAGGATTTTGACGCGCTTGGCAAAGTCCCCGGCGTCGATTTGAAGAAGCTGGAGACTAAACGGGACGCCATCGCTTACTGATGCTCGATCGGCGGTCTGTGGGGAGGACGCATGAGCAGGTGGGGAATCAGGTGTGTGCGAATTGCGGCATTCGCCGCGGCGGCCATGGTACTGGGTGCCCAAACGCCGCCCGGCCGTGGAGCGCAGCGGGCCGGCAGAGGTACACCGCAAGGGATCGCTCCCGGCGGGGTGGGCTCGGACGATAAGCACGTGGTGGATCCCGCGGCTGCTGACCGGGGACGCAAAGTGTGGGCCGCCGAGTGCATCAACTGCCACGGAACGCACGCCCGCGGTACCGACCGGGGTGCCGATCTGATTCGCTCGGTGCTGGTGCTGCACGACCGCTACGCCAACGAAATCGGGCCGTTTCTCAAGAAGGGGCATCCCACGCAGACCACCCCCGCCGCCAACCTGACGCAGGCGCAGGTTGAAGACGTGGCGCAGTTCATCCACTTCGAGGTCTACCAGACCATGCGCAGTGCCCTCGACGTGCAGGACATCCTCACCGGCGACCCAAAGGCAGGAGCGGCGTACTTTTCGGGCGAGGGGAAATGCGGTAGCTGCCATTCGCCAACGGGCGATCTGGCGGGCGTAGGAAAGAAGTACAGCGCGGTGAATCTGCAGCAGCGATTCCTGTTCCCGCAAGGGGGCGGACGCGGGGGCCGCGGAGGGCGCGGCGCCACTCCATCGTCCTCTGCGCAGGTCACCGTGACCGTGACGCCGCCTTCAGGGCCGCCGGTCACCGGAGCGCTTGTGCAGATCGACGATTTCAACGTCTCGCTGCGTGACTCGTCTGGCGAGTATTATTCCTGGAAACGAACCCCGTCTCTGAAAGTCGTGAAGCACGATCCCTTCGCCGCGCACGAAGCACTGCTGGATACCATCACCGATAAGAACATCCACGACACCGTGGCCTACCTGGAGACACTGAAATGAAAAGATGCGTTGGGGCCTTGGCGCTCGTGCTGTTCGCCGTCCCGTCCGCCGGTCTGTTCGCCCAGGGGACGTTGAATCCGGCGAAGCTGGGGCAGCCTCCCACCGATACCTGGCCGATGTACCATGGCGACTACTCCGGACGCCGCTACAGCACGCTATCGAAGATCAATGCCTCCAACATCAACTCATTGAGCCTGGCGTGGGTATACCACGAAAACATGGGGCCCGCCGGGAGCGGCGGTGTGCGGATCTCCGCCACGCCCATCGAAATCAACGGCGTCCTCTTCTTCAGCATTCCCGATCACCTGTGGGCCATTGACGCGCGCACGGGACGCGAAATCTGGCATCGCCAACTGCCATCCAAAGGTGGAATGCACATCGGGAATCGCGGGCTCGCCGCGTTCGGGACGTGGCTGTACTACGAAACTCCTGACTGCAATCTGGTGTCCCTCAACATGAGGGACGGAACGGAGCGCTGGCGAAAACCCATCTGCGATCTCGATTTGATGTACTACGGTTCCGTTGCGCCCACGGTGCTGAAGAACCACGTCATCACGGGCGTGAGTGGCGACGACCTCGACCAGCCGGGCTACCTCGAAGCGCACGACCCGGAGACCGGCGACCTGCAGTGGCGCTGGTATGTCGTGCCGCAAAAGAAAGGCGAGGCAGGCTCCGAGACTTGGCCCAACGAAGAGGCCATGAGGCATGGCGGCGGGATGACCTGGCAGCCCATCACCTACGACCCCGAATTGAACCTGATCTACGTGGGCACCGGCAATCCGCAGCCGGTGATCGCCGGGAAGGCGCGCCAGGGTGACAACCTGTTCACCGAATCGATCGTCGCTTTGAATCCCGATACGGGCAAGATGGCCTGGTATTTCCAGCCCTCGCCGCACGACACGCACGATTGGGACGCCACCCAGGTGCCCGTGTTGTTCGACGGCGATGTCAACGGGCAAAAGCGCAAACTGCTGGCGCAGGCAAGCCGGAATGGCTGGTTCTTCGTCCTCGATCGAACGAACGGCAAGAATATTGTCTCGATCGAATACGTGAAGACGAATTGGGCGAGTGGGGTGGACGCCAAGGGCCAGCCGATTCCCAATCCCGCCAAGATGCCCCAACTGGATGGCGCTCTGGTGTCGCCTAACCAGGGAGGCGCCACCAATTGGCCGCCCCCGACGTATAACCCCGACACCGGCCTGTTCTACGTCAGCGCGTCGCGCGCCTTCAGCGTATATTACATCTACGACCCCAGCGACAAGCCCGAAGGATGGGGTGGCAACGATCGCGGCGGATATTCGGAGTCGATGGTGGAGGCGATCGATTATAAGACCGGCAAGATCCGCTGGAGCCACAAGTGGGAGAGCGGCGGCGGCCGTTCCGGATTGCTGAGCACCGCGGGAAAGGTGCTGTTCGCCGGCGACGGCGCCAACAACCTGGTGGCCTTGCAGACGGAAACCGGCGAGCCGCTGTGGCACGCCAATCTCGGCGCTCCCGTCACCAACGGGCCCATCACGTATGAATTGGATGGCACGCAATACCTGGTGGTAGCGGCCGGAGATACCTTGTTCGGCTTTGCTATGCTGGCGCATTGAGTGTCAGCGGTTCTCAGATGAGCATGAATCCAACCCGCCGCCATTGGCTGGGACTGACCAGCGCCCTGACGGCTGGAGTCACCGCGTGCCGCCGTTCTGCCCCGGCGCCCGAAGCCGATACGACTCCGAACCAATTGGGGAAGCCCGTCAGCGCCTATGGCGAACGGTCGCCGTTCGAGATTGCGACGCGATCGGTCCCGGACACGCGCACGCCCGAGACGGCGGCCAGCCGCACTCCTCTTCAGGATTCGTGCGGGATCCTGACTCCTTCCTCCTTGCATTACGAGCGCCATCACAGCGGCGTGCCGAAGATCGATCCCGCTCAACACCGGCTGATGATCCACGGACTGGTGGATCGCCCGCTGATTTTCACGATGGAGGAGCTTCGCCGGCTGCCCTCAATGTCGCGAATTCATTTCCTGGAGTGCTCCGGAAACAGCAGCGGCGAGTGGGGCGCCAGGATGGGTGCCAGCGCGGCGCAGAGCCACGGACTGGCCAGTTGCAGCGAATGGACGGGCGTCCCACTGTCGTTGCTGCTCGCCGATTGCGGCGTACAGAAACAGGCGAAGTGGGTGATCGCCGAAGGCGCCGACCCGTGCAAGATGCAACGGAGTTTGCCGATCGAGAAAGCGACGGAGGACGTCCTGGTCGCGTGGGGCCAGAATGGAGAAGCGTTGCGTCCCGAACAGGGCTATCCGCTGCGGCTGGTGGTCCCCGGATGGGAAGGCAATATCAGCGTGAAGTGGCTCCGCCGCCTGAAGGCCGTGGAAGAGCCGTACATGGTGCGCGACGAAACGTCGCACTACACCGACCTGCTGCCCGACGGCACGGCCCGCATCTTTACGTTTGTGATGGAGGCCAAGTCGCTGATCACCTTCCCGTCGGGCGGCCAGAAGCTCACGAGTCCGGGTTTCTACCAGGTATCGGGGCTCGCGTGGTCGGGCCGCGGACGCATTACGCGCGTGGAAATCTCGGCGGATGGAGGCGGTACCTGGCGAGATGCCGTGCTTCAGGAACCGCGGCTATCGATGGCGTTCACGCGCTTCACCCTGCCTTGGACTTGGGACGGCAAAGAGGCGGTACTGCAGTCACGCTGCACCGACGAGAGCGGCTATGTCCAACCGACGAAGGATGCTTTGGTCGCGGTCCGAGGGCTGAACTCCCAGTATCATTACAACGGCATCAAGGCATGGAAGGTGATGACCAATGGGAGCGTGACGAATGCGTAGCGCCCTGCTCCTGCTGGTGGTACCCGCGTTGTGCGCTCAGTCTCCGAAGTACGGCCTGGGACGCGCGCCCTCGTCGAGCGAAATCCAGAGTTGGGATGTCTCGATTGGTCCCGATGGATCCGGTCTTCCGGAAGGCAGCGGCACCGCTGCTCAGGGAAGGGCGCTGTATGCCAATCGATGCGCCAAATGCCACGGGGAGAAAGGCGAGGGGCGCGACAGCGTGCCCTTGGCCGGCGGCGAGGGGACGCTCAAGAATCCCAAGCCCCTGCGGACAGTCGGAAGTTACTGGCCTTACGCGACCACCATCTGGGATTACGTGAACCGCGCCATGCCGTTCAATAATCCCGGGATCCTGACACACGATCAGGTCTACTCGCTTACCGCTTACATCCTGTTCCTGAACGGCATCATTTCCGAAACTGCGGTGATGGATGCCCACAGCCTGCCCAAAGTCCGCATGCCCAATCGCAACGGTTTCGTCCGGGATGCGCGCCCCGACGTTCCGCGGGCGGGTCATTGAATCTCACTCCGCGGCAACCCGGAAAACTGACGACGGGGCCTGCTGCCCATCGAGCTGCAAAGCAGAAGCGACCCTCCATGGCGAAACGCAAGGGACGGCAGGAAGGGCGCAAGGAAGGGCGCCGAGAAGGTCTTCTGGAAGGCGTGCACCTCGGCGAGTTGACCATGCTCGGGCGGCTGATCGGCAAGCGCTTTGGTTCCTTTCCAGCCTGTCTTGAGGAGCGGCTCGTGCGTTGCACCCAAAGCGAACTGGAAGGCATAAGCCATCGCATCCTGGACGCTCAGACCCTCGAAGATCTCGTGAAGTAAGCATCGGACTCACACCACTATCCAGCACGCCGTTCTGCGATATACTTCCACCGGATATCCATGCGGCGACGAACTCTGCTCCGCTGGATCGCGTCCCTGGGTAGCGCGATCCGATTCTCCGGCTTGCGAGCCTGGGCTCAGACCACCGGTTTTCCCGCTGGCCAGGATGACACACTTGGAGCGTTGGCCGCGGTGGTGCTCCCCTCCGAAATCGGCCCAGACGCGATTCGCGACGTGGCACACCGATTCGGGGTATGGGTCCGCGACTATCGCCCCGGCGCCGAGATGGATCACGGCTACGGGTTTACCCGCCTGCGCAACAAGCCCGCTTCGCCTGCCCCTGTCTACCTTCGACAGCTTGAAAACCTCCGCCCGGCGTTGTTGAATGGCGATGCGGCTTCCCGGCGCCGGGCCGTGGAAACGGCACTCGAGGAGGCGAAGCTGACCGATCTCCCCCGATCACCGGACGGGCGTCACGTGGCTGCCGACCTCATGTGCTTCTACTTCCGCAGCAGCGAAGCCAACGATCTCTGTTATCGCTCGGCTATCGGGCGCGATCTGTGCCGCGGTCTGAAAGGCTCCGACGGCCCTCCGCCCGCCTTGCGATCCTCGAAAGCCGAGGCACGCTGATGCGCACCCACGAGTCGGATGTCTGCATCATCGGCGGCGGGATCTCTTCGGCCATGCTGGCGCAGAAACTGACCGAGCTGCGGCCGGGCCTTTCGATAACGGTCGTCGAGGCGGGCCGCAAGCTCTTCGATCTCGAAAACCGCATGAAGTACCGGCAGCGCAGCATCGAGTACGCCGAGAATCCGTGGCCGGGGGATTTCATCGAAGACCAGGCAGCGAAGGGCGTCATCTCCCGCACAATGGCCGTCGGTGGATCGGCGCTGCATTGGGGCGGCACCTGTAACCGCTTCTCGGAGGAGGATCTGCGCCTCCACTCGATGTACGGCCAGGCTACCGATTGGCCCATCGAATGGAAGGAACTCGAGAGGTTCTACTGCGAAGCCGAGCGGCGCCTGGGCGTCTCGGGCGAGCCCAGTCCGCTTCCCGAGGACTGGCGCTCCGAGCCTTACCCCATGCCCGCCATGGTGATGACCCACAATCTGAAAGAGCTGAAGGCGTGGGCCGAGAAGAGCGGCATCCCGTTCTGGAGCACCCCGCAGGCCAAGAACACCCGGCCTTACGACGGGCGCGCGGAATGCATCCGCTGCAACACCTGCTCCATCTGCCCGACAGGCGCGCGGTACTCGCCTGACTTCACCTTCAAGCGGCTGATGGAGCGCAAGACGTTCACGCTCCACGATCAAACGCTCATCCGCAAGCTGGTGCCCGCTGACGGGAAAACCAGCGTCGCCTCGGCCCAGGCGGTGAACCGCGAGCATCCGGACGATCCCATGGAGTACCGCGCGCCGGTGTTCGTGCTCGCCTCCGGCTACTGCTGGAGCCCGCATCTTTTGCTGCTCTCGCAATGCTCACAGTTTCCCAACGGCCTCGCTAACCGCTCAGGACTCGTCGGACGGTACATGTGCGGTCACGCCTTCCTTTCGGCGATGATCGAAATCGACGCGAAGATCTACCCCGGAATGAACGAGCAGCATGGTCTGATTTCGCGGCAGTTCTTTCGCTGCAAGCCCGGAGACCCTTTCATCCGCCACGACCTCCGGGTGTGGGAGAGCGCGTCCGGACACGAGCCCCGCCTGCGCTCGGCGGATGGCGGCATTCTGCTGGGCGACAGCCTGCTTGCGGACTGGCGGCAGCGTGCCCAGCGCGGCACGGCCCGCGTGCGCGGCTACTATGACGTTCACCCCGACCGTGACAGCTCGCTGACGCTGGACGAGACAGC
>Ga0335077_10006916_pt1 | contig 14027 bp, 17 predicted proteins | sample Lox_Sample_31_FD_207151 | JGI IMG/M metagenome (GOLD analysis project Ga0335077, IMG submission 207151) | Soil microbial communities from Loxahatchee National Wildlife Refuge, Florida, United States - Lox_Sample_3.1 | ecosystem: Environmental > Terrestrial > Soil > Wetlands | place: USA...
GCGCGTCCACACCGGCGAGGACAGCGTCCGGGTCGACCTGGCGGATTGCTTCGTCGACGCGATCGAGATCGCCCGCGCGATCGAGGACGGCATCGAGAAGCTCGCCCCGCAGCGGCAGCGAACGCTATCCATGCTGTTCAACGGAGACTTTCTGGACGGCCTGGAAATCGACCGCAGCCCGGTCTTCAGCGGCTGGCTCACCGCCCAGCGGCGACGATTCCGCGGCTGTCACGCGGCCCTGCTGGAGCATTTGGTCAAGGGCGTTCCCGATGAGCAAGCGCTTGGCTATTTGGAGAAGTGGCTCCAGCTTGCGCCGTTCGATCGGCATGTCCACGAGATCCTGCTGAGTGCGCTCGCCCGGCGCGGCCGGATTCGGGAAGGCGAGGAGCATCTGGCGGCGACCGCCCGGCTGTTCGAAGGCGAAGGCCTCGATTGGACCCCCATCCGCGAGGCGTGGCGGTCGGCCAGAGCGCAAGCGGCTGCTCCGCCGGGTGCGCCAAGCGCCGCTCCCGCTTCGACTGCAGCAGCACGCGGTGGCCATGACGACATCGTCACAGTCGCACCTCGCCGCGCCTCCATCGCGGTCATGCCGTTTGTCGACCGGTCCACTGCGACGGACTCCCGCGGCGGCGCCGCCGACGCTCTCGCGCACGACGTGATCACCCGGCTTGCCAAACTGCGCAGCCTGTTCGTCATCGCGCAGGGGAGTGTGTTCGCCCTGGACGAGCGACACATCGGTCCGGAAGAGGCGGGCCGGATGTTGAACGTCGACTACGTCGTGAGCGGATCGGTGCGGCGCGACGCCAAACGCCTCACTGTCAACGTAGAACTGGCCGAGACGCGGACCGCCCGCATCGTTTGGGCGGAAGTCTTCAACCTCAAATTAGACGACGCGTTCCTCGTCCTCGACGAGATCGGCAACCGGGTCGTCGCGTCGATCGCCAACGAGATCGAGACGATCGAGCGCAACCGCGCCATCCTGAAGCCGCCGAACTCGCTGGATGCGTGGGAGGCTCATCATCGCGGCCTGTGGCACATGTACCGGTTCAGCAAATCCGACAACGAGCAGGCCCAGCATTTTTTCCAGATGGCGGTACACCTCGACCCGACCTTCGCGCGCGCTTACGCCGGCCTGTCCTTCACGCATTTCCAGAACGCGTTTCAGGGCTGGTCGAAGCGCGAGCCGGAAATCGACCGGGCCTTCGAGGCCGCCGGCCAAAGCCTCATGGCCGACGATCGCGACCCCGCCGCGCACTGGGCCATGGGCCGAGCGCTCTGGCTGCGCGGCCGTCACGACCAATCCGTTATCGAACTGGAGCAGGCCATCGACCTGAGCCCGAACTTCGCCCTGGGTCATTACACCCTCGCCTTTGTCCTTTCGCAGGCCGGCGATCCAGGCGCCGCCATCTCGTCCTCCGATTACTCGCGCGATCTAAGCCCCTTCGACCCGCTGCTCTTCGGCATGCTCGGCGCCAAGGCGATGGCGCTTGTGCGTCTCGGCCGCTTCGAGGAGGCCGCCCATTGGGCCGTCAAGGCCGCCTCCCGCCCTAACGCGCATTCGCATATCCTCGCGATTGCGGCCTGCACTCTGGCGCTGGCCGGCTCGCTCGACGAGGCACGCACCTATGCCGCCGCGATCCACAGAACGCTGCCGCGATACAGCATCGCCGATTTCCTCGGCGCCTTTCGATTCGATGCGCACGGCGCAGCACTATTTCGCAAAGGCGCCAAGCGTATTGGGATGTCGTAGGCGGACAGCGAAACTGGAGGACATCATGCTATTGCAAGGCAAGATTGTGGCCGTCACGGGCGGCTTCGGGCAGCTCGGGCTGGCGGTGGTCCGGGCGGCGCTCGATGCGGGCGCACAGGTGGCGGCATTGGACCGCGCTCGCCTGTCCGCCGATGCGACGCAGCTCGGCGGCGCGTTCACGCTGGGCGAGCTCGATCTCGCCGACGCGGACGCCGCAGAGCGGGCATTGAGCCAGGTCGCCGCCCGCTTCGGCGGCCTGGACGCGCTGGTCAACGTCGCCGGCACCTTCCGCTGGGAAGCGCTCGAGCGGGGCAGCCTGGACACCTGGGACCTGCTTTATCGGGTCAACCTGCGCAGCGCGGTGAGCGCCTCGAAGGCGGCGCTTCCGCATCTCACCAGGCGCGGCGGCGGGCGCATCGTCAACATCGGTGCCGGCGCCGCCGCAGCCAAGGCCAATGCCGGCATGGGCGCGTACACCGCCTCGAAGGCCGGAGTGGCCAAGCTCACCGAGTCGCTGGCCGATGAGCTGAAGGACCGCGGCATCACAGTCAATGCCGTGCTCCCCAGCATCATCGATACGCCGGCAAATCGCGCAGACATGCCGAACGCGGACCACAGCCGGTGGGTCGCGCCGCGGGCGATCGCCGATGTCATTGTGTTTCTGCTCTCCGACCAGGCAAGCGCTGTGACGGGCGCTCTGATCCCCGTGTCCGGCCGCGTATAGACGGGGACCACAGGACCCACTTCAGTCGTATGCCGGAGGTACCAATGGCGAGCTCACCCGAATCCGAGAATGTCGCAGTGGTACGGCGCTACTTCGATGGCTGCAGCTCGGGGGATCTGGCCGGGAGCGCGCGGCACGCGTTCCATGCCGAACTGAAATCTCTGAAAGACTACTTCGATGCCATGGCGCCGGAGCTGGAAGTCACGGTGCGCGATCCGGCTCTAGCCATCGAAGGCTATGTGGTGGTGTGGAACACCGGTATCAGCATCGGCGGCCCACTGGAAGGCTGCGGTAAAGGCGGCACCCGGATCACTCCGCAGGTCTCCCTGGATGAAGTGAAGATGCTGGCTCGGACGATGGCGCTCAAGAACGCTGCGGCGGGGCTTCCCCTGGGAGGTGCCAAGTCCGGACTGAAACTCGACCCGTCGGCGCCCGGGTTCGAGAGCCGGTATCGGCGCTTCGTCCGCCTCTGCGCGCCGCTGTTGTACGAAAACGGCGGCGCCTTCGGTGGGTTTGGCTTCGACATCGGCGCACGCCCGGAGCACGCGCTGTGGGCGTGCGATGAGCTCAAGTCAACCCGCTGTTTCACCGGGAAGCCGTTGAGCATGGGTGGGACGGACTACGATCGCGAGGGGATCGCCGGGCTGGGCGTTGCGGTCGCGGGCAGCACGATGCTGGAGGTCAAGGGTGAAAGTGCGGCGACCGCGGCGTTCGCTGTTCAAGGCATGGGCGCGATGGGCGCGGCAGTGTTGCGTTACTTCGGGGAGGCGGGAGCACGTCTGGCGGCGCTGGGCGATCCCAAATACGAAGGGAGCTGGACCTTCGATCAACCTCTTTCCGCCGATTTGCATCGAGCGCTGGTGAGACAGGCAACGGAAGAAGCCAAGGCGCTCCTCCCCAGGGAGGGCAAGAAGATTTCCGGGGACGCGGCAGACGTTCTGTATCAGCGGGCCGACATCTTGTTTCCCTGCGCAGTGCAGAACGTGATCGTCGCGGGCAATGTTGACCGCATCCAGGCGAGGTATGTCTGCGAGGGTGCCAACGGCCCAGTCGCGGACGAGGCGCGCGCGAGCCTGCACAGCCGCGGCATTCCTCTCGTGCCTGATTTCATCGCCAACCCGGGCGGCGTCGTTGCAGCCTTTGTTGAACTGACCTCCGAGAGCCCCAACAAGGCGGAGGAAGCAAAGGCCCTCACGCGGGAGAAGATCGCCGCCAACGTACGCGAGCTGTTCGAGATCGCCGAGCGCTACGGCGCCGAACCGCAGGATGCGGGCCTTTACATGGCGCTGGCCAAGATCAGGGACACGTCTATGGGTCGGGACCCCTCTACACCAACCCTCACCCGCAACGGTACAGAGCGCGCTTAGCCGGCGCCCCGGAATCGACCGCTGCATCCACCAGCGGGCTCAAGTGCGCAACGCCTCCAGGCTCTTCCAATCGAACTCGACGCCGTGTCCGGGGCGATCGGGTGCGACGGCGAATCCGTCGCTGATCTCGAGCGGATGTGCGAGGAAGCGGTCGAGCCCGAAACCGTGCGCCTCCAGATAGGAGCGGTTGGGCACCGCGGCCAGGCAATGCACAGTGACGTCGTGCGCGCCGTGAGACGTTACGGGGAGATTGAACGCCTCGGCCAGGTGCGCGACCTTTATCCAGGTGGTGACGCCCCCGCAGTTGGTGACATCCGGCTCGGGAAAAGTCACCGCCTGGGCCCGTACGTACGCGGCAAACTCGTGCAGCGAGTGCAGGTTCTCTCCCGCCGCCACCGGCAGCCCGCCGTCGCGGACGATGCGCGCATGGCCCTCGACGTCATCGGGGATGGTGGGCTCTTCCAGCCAGTAGACGTCGAGCTCGCGTAGTCCGCGCGCAGCGCGCACGGCCTCGTCCACACTCCAGCGCATGTTGGCATCGACCATCAAGGGAAAATCCGCTCCCAGCGTCTCACGCATGGCCCGCACCCGCGCGAGGTCTTCGCTGAGCTTCGCGCGGCCGACCTTCATCTTGATGGCGCGAAAGCCGCGCCCGAGGTTGTCTTGCGTCTGCCTCAGCAGCTGCTCGAGCGGGAATTGCAGGTCGATGCCGCCGGCGTAGCACGGCACGAGCGGATCGTTGCCGCCGAGCAACCGCCACAGGGGCTCGCCCCGGATGCGGGCCTTCAAGTCCCACAGCGCGATGTCCATCGCGGAAATGGCGAAGCTCGCGCTGCCGCCGCGGCCGCCGTAATGCAGGCCCCACCACATCCGCCGCCACAGGGACTCGATGAGGTCGGCCGGCTGACCGAGCAGCAGAGGCGTCAGGTCGCGACGGATCTGGGAGAGTATGGCGGCGCCATTGGCTCCGACCGTGTAGGTATATCCCATCCCCTCCGCGCCGTCCGCGTCGAACAGGCGAGCCGTGATGAGCTCGAAATGAGTGAGGGCGCCATGCGTACTGTCGGACAGCGTTACCGGCAACGGGATGCGATACAGCGCGCTCTCTATCCTGGCGATCTTGTTGTGCATTTGCCTCCTCCGATGTTTCGTGGCTCGTGGCTCGTGGTTCGCGGCTCGTGGCTCGACCACAGCCGGTTGGCCCCGCGCCCCAGCGAGGGGCCATGGCCGTAGAATACGCAAACTTGCTCACCGGCCCGCGACTATCGATGCGCATCGAACTGAGCGGCAGGACCGTCTACGCGTACACCGGCACCAAGCCCGTGGTACCCGGGCAGCGCAGCCTGGTATTTATCCACGGGGCGGCCAACGATCACAGCGTGTGGGCCCTGCAAAGCCGTTACTTCGCCTATCACGGCTTCAACGTGCTGGCGTTGGATCTGCCCGGCCACGGCAAATCCGCAGGGCCGGCCGCGTCCAGCATCCAAGATATGGCGCAGTGGCTTGTACGCGTCCTGGATACCGTCGGCATCGAAAAGGCGGCACTGGTCGGGCACAGCATGGGGTCGCTGATCGCGTTGGAGGCTGCGGCGCACGCGCCGCAGCGGGTGGAGAAGTTGGCGCTGATCGCCACGGCGTTCCCCATGAAGGTTTCGGATGCGCTGCTTGATACGGCCCGAGTGCGCGACCACGCCGCGCTGGAAATGATCAACGTGTGGAGCCACAGCGCGGGCGGTCAGACCGGTGGCAACCGCGCTCCCGGGCAGTGGATCATGGGCGGCGGCATGCGGCTCCTGGAGCGCACCGCGGAGCCGTTGTATAACGACTTCAACGCCTGCAATCAATACACCGCCGGCTTCGACAGCGCAGCGGAGATCGCCTGCCCCGTGCTGCTGATCTCGGGCAGCCGCGACCTCATGACCCCTCCACGCAGCGCAAAGGCGCTGTCCGAGAAGCTCGCGAACCTTCAGTGGGTGACGATCGACGGCTCAGGCCACGATCTGATGGCCGAGCGGCCCGACGCGGTGCTCGATGCACTGATTTCGTTTGTGGAGTGAGTGCGGCCCTCAGGGGATGAAATTGGTCACCTTCTCGGCCTGCTCCAGCAGCTTCTCGGCGCTGCTGACTTCGAACTTGCCGCCGTCCTCGATGTTCAGCGCCTTCACCACCCCGTCATCCACCAACATCGAGTAGCGCGTCGAGCGCACCCCCAGTCCGCGCGCGACGAGATCGAGCTCCAGACCGAGCGCCTTGGTATAGAGTCCGGCGCCGTCGGCCATCATCCGGACTTTGCCTTTCGCGCCCTGCTCGCGCCCCCAGGCGCCCATCACGAACGCATCGTTGACCGAGATGCACCAGATCTCGTCGATCTTGCGCGCTTTGAAGTCCTGGGCCTTGGCCACGAAGCCGGGCAGATGCTTGCCGGAACAGGTCGGGGTAAAGGCGCCGGGCAAGCCGAAAACGGCGATGCGCCTACCGCGCACCAGCTCCTCCACCTTGAAGCTATTGGGCCCGACGCTGCAGCCGGGTGTCTCCTCCTCGATGAATTCCCACAGCGTACCGGGGGGAAGCTTATCGCCTATCTTTATGGCCATGACGGTCTCCTCTAGTGGTTGGGTGCAATGGGCGATTGTAACGCTGGCATATAATTTCCGCGTCGTACCGATACCTTTCTCCCAGCATGAGCAAAGCACCGCCCGGCGAGCCGGCACAGGACGAGGACGAAGACCTCGAGGGCGCGGCTCCGATTCCGGCCGGCGCCAAGAACTACCTCACGCCCCAGGGCTATGCCCGCCTCAAGGGCGAGGCCCTGCGCCTGCTCAATCAGGAACGCCCCGAGCTCGTCAAGGTCATCGCCTGGGCCGCGTCCAATGGCGACCGGTCGGAGAATGCCGACTACATCTACGGCAAGCGGCGCCTGCGCGAGATCGACCGGCGCATCCGCTTTCTCACCAAGCGGCTGGACGTGGCCGAGGTCATCGATCCCGCCGCGCGCGAAGCAACCGACCAGGTATTCTTCGGCGCGACCGTGACCGTGGTAGACGAACAGGGCGGCGAGAGCACCTATAGCATCGTCGGCATCGACGAGGCCGACGTGGGGCGCGGGCGCATCAGCTGGATTTCACCCCTGGCCCGCGCATTATTGAAACGCCGGGAGGGCGACGAGGTCGCTTTCAAAGCGCCCGGCGGCGATCAGGTGCTGGAGATCATCAAGGTAGAGTATAAAGGGCTCCCGTGATCACGATTCGTAGTCAGCGGGGAGCGGGCTACGACAGAGGTCATTTCCGCTGAGAGCGACCAATGCCCACCCAATCCGTCACCGGAAGCAATCTGCACTACGACGTCGTCGATCTGACCCTGCCTTGGATCGCTCAGCCAGAGACAATTCTGTTCCACCATGGCCTGGGCGCGAGCAGCAGGACCTGGGCGCAGTGGGTCCCCGTTCTTGCCGATCGATACCGGCTGATACGATTCGACATGCGCGGCCACGGCCGCTCGGCGCACCCCGAACCCGGTGCCGCGCTCTCGCTGGACATGCTGGCCGACGATCTGTTCGCGGTTGCGGACGCCGACGGCGCGCAGCGCTTTCACCTGGTGGGCGAGTCGATCGGCGGCACCATCGCATTGCTCGCGGCGATTCGCCGGGGCGAACGCATCCAGACGCTGACGGTGAGCAACGGCGCCCATCTCGGCGGTTCCATCCAGAGCACACAAGACTGGCAGGAGATCATCGCGTCACGCGGGATGCCGGGCTGGTCGGCTCACATGATGCCCAGGCGCTTTTTCGAGGGCGCCATATCCCAGGAGATGTGGAGCTGGTACGAGCGCGAACAGGCGGCTGCGAACGCCGACTTCGTGCTGCGGGCGGTGCGGTTGCTGGTCGGCGCGGATCTCTCGCCCGATCTGGGGCGCGTGCGGATGCCGGTCCTCCTCTTGCATGGAGATTCCAGCCCGTTCATCGCGCCGGCCGTGCTGGCCGAGCTCAAGTCCAAGCTTCCGGATGCGCGGCTTCAGCTGTTCGCGCACGCGCGGCATGGCCTGCCGTTCTCCCACGCCAAGCAGTGTGCGCGGACGCTGCGTCGGTTTCTCGAGGACGTCGGCAAAGTACCGCCGTATCCGATCACCGGAGCGCGCGACCCTTAGCCTCCGGGAGCGTGCCCATCCCTCTTCGATGAACTTCGATGGTCAATTCCTTCAGTCTGCTTGCGGCGCTGCAGAGCTTCTTGCGCGAGAGAAGCATCCATGCGGAGCGCTTGACCGTCGATCCGATGATCAGAACGATGATCGACTGGTACCGCCTCGTGCCGCTCGATCTGATCAAAGATGCCTCGTCTACCGACGTGCTCGTGTATCGCTATGGCGGCTGGTCGGAGGGCTGTGCCACGGGTTTCATATTCAGCGTGCTCCGGCGGATCACGGAGCCGAACGCAAAAGAAGGCGATACGGATTGGGTCGCCGGGATCACATTGATGTTTGAACCCAGCCGTTACGCCGATCTGACGCCGTTGACTACCGTTTCCTCCGATTGGCAATCGATCGACGCGTTTCTGCGCGCCATCGAAAGCTCTCCGGCTTACAAAATGCTCGTCGCCGAGCCGCCCGTATCGGTCTTGCTGGAAAGCGGCGGTTTGCGCTGACCTGCGCGCATCCGCCTGCGCTTCGGGGAGCGTTGACCCTATTGCACCAGCTCGATCTCGCCCAGCCGCCAGCTCTTGCTGAACCACGCCTCGAGCGGACCGTAAAACCGCAGCATCGTGTTGCAGCCCCAGGCGGGTTGCGTCATGCGGCTTTAGTCATCTTCGGACGGGTGTTCAGGCCGAGCATGGAATAGAGGGGGCAGTATCCGACAAGGCCGGTTGCCAGTGGCACGATCCCGATCAGGCCTAGCAACCGAACGTCGCCCTTCAACAAAAACAGCAAACTCAGCAGGCCAACGCCTACGACAATCCGAACAAGCTTGTCCGTGCTCCCTACGTTCACGTTCATGATCACCTCCTCGGGAAACAATTCAGTGGCAGCATAATGCCGAGGGCAAGGCGCGTTTTGATGTGGATCAAACGCGATGAAAATGCCGCCGGACTCCTTCTCGGCTACCTCGCAACTAAGCGTGAATGCGCTGAGATGCTCGCTATGAGAGATGCAGCTCAAACAGGTGGGGGGAGTGAATCGGCGCGACGGTGGTTCTGGACACCCCACAGCGCCGAGAGGGTAGAATCCCAGCGAGACGTGAACTGAGGGTGGACGCATGACTCGCTTGCCTATCTTGACCGTCTTCGCGTTGTTGCCAGTGGTCGCACTTGGCGAAGGGTACATCTGCGTCGAGGATATGGCGACAGGGTTCGTCTACGAGGGCGGAAACTGGCAAAGGGCCAACTTCGAGGCCAGCAAGAAGTTCATCGTGCGTCCGCCAACGCAAATTGACCAGGGCTACCTCGAAGACGTGATCAAATTGCCTAACGCCAAGAATCTTAAGTGGGTGGTATCGGAGACCGGGGCCTCGGTCCCGATCTTCGCCTGCACTAGCGACTTTAGCGAATTGGGTAACCTGCTTTGCCGCCCTGTCAGCGTAGGCCCTTCCGACCGCTACGACTTGAGTGCGCTCAGCAGCCCCTCCGACTTTAGGATGAACAAGAACACCCTTCGCTTCCTTTTCGCCTATCTTACGGGATACTGGGCCGACAGGCCTGACAGAGAAGGCAGGGACGCCCCTCTTATCGCTATCGGGAAGTGCAGCCCGATGTAATGCGGTATCGCGGTCACGCTGTAGCGATCTTGGGATAGCGCTTGCGCTTGTGAATTTGAGTGCGAAGAGCCGCTGATCAGGCGCGAGAAAGCAAACCTTCGCGGACTTCCCTGAACGGTCAACAAGCAACATAGACTACGTGAGATTCATCGCCAGAAAGCAGTCGCTCACATCGATCCTCACAAGCTTGCCGGCAGGGGAATGGAAACCTATGCTGTACTCAAACTTGCCCATCGTCCCGAGAGCCTGCAACACACAATGCTGAAAGAGCGCCGCCTTTCTGACCGATCAGAAACGCGCACGCCACACGAAGCTCGGCGCGCTCTGTGCAGAAAGCCACAACGGGATATGGGAGGATGCATCGGGCGCTCGACCCGTGCCCTCGTCGCCCTCACATCGGAAACAAAGATCGTTGGATCACCCGACGAGAGGGTCGAGCACCCGGTCAAGCGTAAATACGCCACCTCGCGCAGCCGGGTGCTGTCAAGCTTGGCGTAAACGAGCGTGGTATTGAGCGAACGGTGTCGTAGGACATCGGCGACTTCCTTGAGGGAGCCACCGCCCTCCAGAATTCGGCTGGCCATCGTGTGGCGCAGCAGATGGGAGCGGGTGTAGGGCCAAGCCGGCGCGCGCGTAGGCGTACTTGATCACATGGCTGACACTGTCGCGCGTGAGGGGTAGATCGCACGGCGGCACACGGCGCACGAACACCGTCCGCTGCGAGGTCTTCGGCCGCTCGCGCTGCAAATAGGCGGCAATCGCTTCACCGGTCGCCGCCGGCAGCGGCATGACATCGTGCCGGCGCCCTTTGGTCCGCCGCAGCGTGATCGTGCCGGCCTGCCAGTCGATGTCGTCCAGCTGCAGCCGGGCAATCTCACCGGCGCGCAGTCCGAGATCCAAGGCGCAGCGCACAATCGCATCGGCCCGGCGCCGGCCACGACCGGATTGGCCGAACGAATGCACGAGTTGCTCGACTTCTTCCGCACTCAGGCCCTTGGGCAGCGTGCTCTGCTGCCAATTGGCAGGATACGGGACGGCGCCAATCAGGCGGTACACCGCATCCCCACATGTCGCGCGGTAACGGAAATAGCAGCGCAAGGCAGCGATCAGGCTCTGCGCACCTTGGGGTGAACTGTAGCGCTCGCACTGCCGTGCGAAAAATCGGCGCCGTGCTCGGGCGTGACTTCGGAGAAGACGACCGGGCCATTGCGGAAGCGCGACTCCAGAAAGCGGCGCACGATGCCCAGGCCCTGCAGGCGGGTTTGCGGTGCTAAGCCGCGCACGCGGTCCATGTACTCGTCGTAGCGCTGCAGCTCGTCGTCAAACGAAGAGGCGGGCTTGGGCGGTCGCGGAACGATGCCCGCAGTGCGCAAAGCGGTGAGCAGCCGATGCAGCGTGGCGCGCATCGCGCCTCGGCGGCTCCGAACCGGCTCGGGGCAGTCGCAATGGCGCAGATGGCCATCGATGAATTCGCCGGTCAGCGCTTCGCTGGGCTGTCGGAGCTGCAACTGCCGGCGATGCAGCCATAGCGCGAAATGCTTGAGACGGGCGAGATCGCCGTCAATCGTGTGCTGGGCGTAGCCGCTCTCGGTCAACCGGCGGTCAAAGATCTCGACGTACGACGCACACGGATCAGAGGAACGCCAGGACTCCTGGCTTGTGCTCTGCATGGTGGTCTCCCTGGAATGGGGACCACAGTCTGCGCCACAGGGCGAAAAACTATGCGGAGCTCTTCACCGGCTTCTCGATGAAGACCTCGCGTAACTCCACATAGTTTCGATATCCGCATAGGGGTCCTGAAGAGAAGCACGCACGATGGTCGCCAATGTTCCGAAAGAGACGTTGGCCTTTCCTGAAACTGATCGCGCTATCGGCCCGCGTACCGCTTGGCCGCGGCGAGATCTGTGCGCAACTCCTCGGCCGTGCGACGCGGACCGTAGCCGGGGGTGTCGCGCTGGATGCGCCATCCCTCCTTGAGCGCTCCGGCGTCCACCGTGTCGAAGCCGAACTGGTCCAGCAAACGGGTGACCGTGGCCTTGGCTCGCGAATCGTCCCCAGCGATGGCCAACGCGCGGCGATTTTTCGTGCCAGCCGATTGCCCATCGCTGGTGAGAGCGGCGGCGTAGATATGGTTGAAAGCCTTGACCACCTTCGAGGTGGGCAGGTGCGCCTCTACTCAGACGGCAAAGCGGGGCTTTCTGATGCCGAGCAAGTAGGGCAGGGTCCGAAGCATGACGCCCCAGGTCTCTCGCAGTTGACCGAGCCGCGTGATGTGAGGCTTGGGTGGAAGCTCGGCCGCTAGATCTTTGATGTCAACGAAGTAGGTCAGCAATGAGCCCAGCCCCTCGAACTCCTGGGGGAGCGGCTGGCCGTGCGCGCGCATCTGTTCATCGCTTAGGCCAAACAGCGGTTCGGACAAGAGCATGTACTCAGGCAGCGGAACGGTATTCTTCAGCATCCGGTGAACAAGGATTACGGGAAGCCCAGCGAGCTTGCTAACGCGCTTCACCCGTTGGATGGCCACTTCCCCGAGGTGCGCCACGAACTTGACCCTCAGTCGCTCCGCCTGCCTGCATCCCTCGCATGGGCAGGTATTGAGGGTCGCGATGGCTTGCTGGCAGACATGGAAGGCACGATGCATGGCGAGAATCTGGTCAGCGGCCAGCTGTGCGAAGGAAGCATCCTGCTCGCTTGCAACCCAGGTGTAGAAAAAAGCCGCATCGCCTTCGATCTCAAGCAATGTCAGGCGCGGCGCGGCATCGATGACGGCCTCCAGCAAGCGGGCGACCACGTCCTGCGCGTGAACGAGGCTCGTTCGGTGGGCCTTCATGAAGGCTGTATAGCCTCCAATATCAGCGATCACGAGCAGGGCGGGACGGACGGACATGGGTCAAGCTCGCATCCTTACGGGAACAATTCACCCCGGGTGCGAACCCCTACGTTGAGGTTTGTATCTTCGGCACCATTGCTGGGCTTTCGCTACGGGTTTTCTCCAGCACACGTGTGATCTTGCAGACACCGTGAATCACCACCTTACCTCATCTGGTTTGTCGAGGCACCTGCACAATCCGGGGCTCTACAAGTAGGCTTGCGACTGACGGCTTTCTGGCAGCCCGGACCTCAGATGACGTTAAGGGTTGGTCGATGCCTGCCCGTGGGAGCGCGAGGCGCACCTGAGGCGAGGGGCAGGCGTCGTCCAAGCCTTAACGATTAAAGCCGCACCAGTCTGTCCATGCTCACGGGCTTGATCAAGTCTGAACGAAGGTCGCCACATCTGCGTTCTGGCGCAATCCCGAGCGAGACGATGCTCGTCATGCGGCCACCCAAAGGTCAACTGCCGATCGGATCTTGTCAAGCAGTGGGAGGAGGGCCGCGGTGACGTGATTACAGAAAGGCACGGTGCACGAACACTAGGACTGAATCGTCCTCCTGTGTCTCCTCGTAAAGGAGGCCGTGAAAGTCGGGTCCTCCGATGGCAACCAATGCCTCGGCAACACACCGTCTGACCCGTTCGCGCTGAGAAAACCCCTGCGGCATCTTGCCCAGAGGCTTGATCTGGATGTAGACCATCTCGACGGCCGCGCCGTGCTCCGTCGTCGTCTTGATCTCGACGTGCGAACAAACGAGATTTCTGGGTAGCTCGTTGTTGACAGCCTCGATGAGGTCTCGTTCGTGATGGCTAAACAGTGGCATGTTCGTCTCCTGGCGTCGCACCGACGGCTCGCCATTGCCAAGGTTTGTGGTCCCGCCAGAAGGGGCGCCCGCACAAATCACGCGTCACGCCTCTACTGGCATCCGATCGTCCCGTCCTGCTCGAAATACTTGGTTCCGCCCTGGCACTCGATCTTGGGGGTGGTGTGCTCGGGCCGGCATTTGAAGCGGTATCCCGACTGCGAGCCGGGCACCAGCGCCCAGCCGGCTGGGCAACCGGCACTCACCGATGACGCCCCTCCGGGCGCAGTGCCCTCCTGCGCCGGCTGCTCGCCGGCCACCGTGACCTGCGCGCGCTGCTCTCCGTCACAGGCGCGGCCGCCCGCGATCGTCCGGCCGCGGACCACCGCGGTGAAGGTGCCCGGAGCCTCGTAGACATGTTTCACGACGGCCTTGCGCACGCCGCCGTCCATGAAGTGCTGCTGAGCTCCGGGCGAGGCGTCGCCGAACTCCAGCGCGACGTCGCAACCCAGGATGCGGCTCACGCCGCGGTCCTTGATCGTGATCTCGAACTCGAACTCCTGCGGATAGCCCTTCGCGGAGCGCGCTGGGATAGGCCGTGCAGAAAGCTTTTCGATCACCACCGCGGCGCCCGCGGGCAGAGCGGGACACAGCAAGAAAAAGGCAGCTAGGGCGACTGGAACGGCTTGATGGTTCATCAGGCGCTGCGCTCCGCGGACTCACCGGCGCACGGTGGCCGCGCTCTGCCCGAAGAGGAATTTCCTCGCCTCG
>Ga0335077_10006917_pt1 | contig 14026 bp, 11 predicted proteins | sample Lox_Sample_31_FD_207151 | JGI IMG/M metagenome (GOLD analysis project Ga0335077, IMG submission 207151) | Soil microbial communities from Loxahatchee National Wildlife Refuge, Florida, United States - Lox_Sample_3.1 | ecosystem: Environmental > Terrestrial > Soil > Wetlands | place: USA...
GCGGGCGGAACCTGTAGGCATGGCTGCGGAACGCTGGGCCTCGACCTCGGGTGCGACCTCGTGATCGCGGCGCGACTCGAGCTCGCTCGGCTGTCCGATGCGCCGCTCATCGCCGGTATGTCCGCGCGGCTGATCGAGACCGGGCTCACCCCATCGTGGCCTGCCGAGCGCGTCGCACGCCATATCCGGCACACTGAGAGCGTCGTGCTCGCGGCGCGCGAGGGACTCAAGCTCCCCGGCTTCGCCATCATGCAGTTCGGGGATACCACCGCACATCTCAATCTGCTGGCCGTGGAGCCGCGCAGTCAGCGCCGCGGGATCGGCCGCGCCCTGCTCGTCTGGCTCGAGCAGACTGCGCTCGTCGCCGGCACGTTCGTCATCCAGCTGGAGCTGCGCGCGATGAATCTCGGGGCGCGCGCCTTCTACGAGACGCTCGGCTATCGCGAGACCGGACGCGTCAACGGCTACTACCAGCACCTCGAGGATGCCGTGCAGATGGCACGCGATCTGCGGGTGTCCGTCATTCAGAGCGGCTGAGCGGCAGCTCATCCTCCCACGCCAAGAGCGCTGCGGAGTTATCGCGTGCGGGCCCCAGTCGATCGCGCGCCAGCGCCAGCCGATCGCTGATGAGTCGCGTGAGGGGCGCATCGAGACGCACGGCGACTCCGAGATCGGCGGCGATCTTCACGTCCTTGGCGAGCAGGCCGAGCGCAAAGCCGGTGGCGAAGCGGCCGCTCACAACGTGCTCCTTCAATACGGCCTCGGTGATGAAATTGCGCCCCGTGGACGCATTGAGGATATCGATCATCACCCCCGGCTCGAGTCCGAAACGCTTGCCGATCAGCAGCGCCTCGCAGGCCGCGGTGTAGCCGGACGCCGCGACGAAGTTGTTGAGTGCCTTCATCGCATGGCCGGAGCCGAGGGCACCGGTCTCGAACAGCTTGTCTCCCATGCTCGAGAGCAGCGGCCGAGCACGGGCGATGGCCTCGCGATCGTTGCAGCCGATCATGATCGCGAGAGTTGCGGTGTGGGCGCGCGGCACGGCACCCGAGACCGGCGCATCGAGCAGGGTGATGCCACGCCGCGCGAGCAGCGGTCCCAGCTCACGCGTGCCGACCGGATCCGAAGAGCTCATGTCGATGACGAGCGTGCCCGGCTGCAGGCTCTGCGCAAGTCCGCCTGCCTGCTGCAACAGGACCTCGCGCACGATCTGACCATTCGGCAACATCGTGATGATGATGCGCGCCGCGCCGAGCTCTGCGAGCTGCTGCGCTGCGAGCGCTCCGTGAGCCTGCGCAAATTGCTGCGCGCGCGCCAGATCCAGATCGTAGGCGATGACCGCGCGGCCGCTGGCGGCGATGTTGCGCGCCATCGGCGCGCCCATGTTGCCGATGCCGATGAAGCCGATGCGCTCGGCGGTCGGTGGCACCGCGGTCACTACAGGAAGATTCCGACGGCCTTGGTCTCCGTCAGGCTCTCCACGCCTTCCCGCCCGCGCTCCCGCCCCCACCCTGACTGCTTGTAGCCCCCGAAGGGCACGGCGGGGTCAAGACCCACGCCGCCGTTGACCTGCACCGTGCCAGCCCTGATCTTGCGCGCGAGCTTGTGCACGATGCTCACGTCGCGCGTCCAGATGTACGCCGACAAGCCATAAGTCGTGTCGTTCGCCACCTTGGCAATGCGATCGAGGTCATCATCATCCATCGGCATGGCGCACACCACGGGGCCGAAGATCTCCTCGCGCATCACGCGCATGCTGCGCTCTGTCTGGGCGAGTACCGTCGGCTTGAGGAAGTACCCCTCGCTACCCTGGCGCTCGCCGCCGACCACGACCTCGGCGCCCTCGGACTTGCCCGACTGAATGTATCCGGTAACACGATCGAGCTGACCCTGGGAGACGAGCGGGCCCATCTGCGTCTCAGGTTCGAGGCCGGGACCGACGCGCAACGCCCGTGCCATGCCGCTGATGCCCGCGATGACGTTCTCAAATACCTTTTTGTGGACATACAGCCGTGAGCCCGCGACGCAGATCTGTCCTGCATTGGCGAACACGGACATGGCAGCACCGGGAATGGCGCGCTCGAGATCCGCATCCGGAAAGATGAACGTCGGTGACTTGCCGCCGAGCTCGAGCGTCACGCGCTTCAACGTCGCAGCGGCCGCCTGCACGATCCACTTCCCGGTGGCCGTGGAACCGGTGAACGTGATCTTGTCGACATCGGGATGCTCGACCAGCGCCTTGCCCGCGGGGTCGCCGTAGCCCGTGACGATGTTGATCACGCCCGCCGGCACGCCCGCTTCCTGGATCAGCCTGCCGAGCAGGATCGCCCCGAGCGGCGTGAGCTCGGCGGGCTTGAGCACCAGGGTGCAGCCCGCCGCCATCGCTTGTCCGACCTTGTCGGCTTCCATGGCGAAGGGGAAGTTCCAGGGCGTGATCGCGCCCACCACTCCCACCGGCTCCTTCAGCGTATAGGCAAGACGATCGGGCTCCGACACGCTGGGCACCGAGCCATCGATCTTCCCGCACCACCCGGCGAGATAGCGCAGATTGCGCGCGGTGCCGAAGGCCCCCGCAAATTTCGCCATCCCGAGCGGCATGCCGTTGTCCAGGCTGAGGATGTAGGCGATCTCGTCGGCGGCCGCTTCCACCGCATCGGCGAGTTTCCAGATGAGCTTCGCGCGCTCCACGGGCGGCATGGCCGGCCAGGGGCCACTCTCGAATGCCGTCCTCGCGGCACGTACCGCGCGATCGATGTCGGCCGGGCCGGCGGCCGCTGCCTTTGCAAACACCTTGCCGGTTGCGGGATTGATCACCTCGATGGTCTTGCCGGACTGCGGCTCGACCCATTCATTCCCGATGAACAGCTGATGGGTCTGGGAGAGAAATGCGGCCGTGCGGGCCTTGAGATCGGGCTTGACTACGGCATTCATGGCGGCAACCTCATTTGGGCAGGTCCTGGAGCCGGATGTGCGTGACACCCTTGTCGTCGACGTACTCGTGATTGTTCTCGCAAACGTATTCCAGCATCTCGTAGTTCGGCAGGCGGCGATAGGCGAACGTGAAGGTCCACGGCTGCTGTAGCGTGACCGGATCCTCCACCGTGATCTGATCGTGCAGGATCTCCGGCGAGACGAGCCGGAAGCGCTCGGTGATGCGCATTTGATCGCTGTGCGGCATCTCGTTGTGCCCGAGTACCGACTCCTTCACGCCGATCGTGTCGACCACCAGTGCGTCTCCGTCCCAGTGCCCGACCGAGCGCCCGTAATAGCCCGGCGCTACATCGCCGATCTTTGCCTGCGGCTTGCCGAGGTAGATGCGCCGCACCTGACTCATGGCCTCCGCAATGATGGTCACCTGCCCCGGCGTCTGCAGAATCTCGAGCGGATAGATAGCCGACATCATCTCGGGCATGCCGTATGGAAGACAGTCGACGCCCGCGCCGGCGATCGGCTCGCCCCGCTCATCGGACTGTCGCTCCGCGGCCCGGTGCAGCGCGTACTTGTCGGCATAGGGAGCCTTCAACAGCAACTTGCCGGGCGGCGGCGCCGCCAGCTTGGGATCCGCCGGCCGGCCGAAGAATCCATAGCGAGCCCACGAGCCGTTCAGATTGGGGGGTGCGCTAGCCGCATGGCTCTGCGCGGCGAGCAGCGTGCCCAGCAGCAGTGCAATCGAGGTGGCGCCCGTCACCGGGAGCCCTGTCCAGCGACCCGAGCGATTCGTCATAGCGGACTCCTTATCTCACCCGGCCTGCGCGTCACTCGCGCGGAAACACGCCCGCGGGCGGGTTGCCGTCGGAAAGCATGCGACCGTCGGCGAGCGTGGCGCGCTCGAGCATGCCGCCGGGCTGACCGTTGCGCAGCGGGTTGATCAGCAAGGTGACCTTGTCGCCCTTGCGGATATCATTGTATTTCCAGCCGACCCGCGTCAGGACGTTCGGGCTCGCGCACTCCACGCTGTAGTGGCGGGTGCCCGCACCCTCGGGCACCTCGAGCTCGATGAACACATGCGGGTTGCTCCAGTCGAACTTCACGACCGTGCCCGTGACAGTGACGCGATTGGTGTGATCGAAGAGCGCGAAGGAGTGATGCGCCAGAGCGGTCGCGGCAGCGCATAGTGTGCCAAGACTGAGCATGGCCGATGCGACCGCCGGTCGCAGGCTCTTCTGCATCGACATAGGCTTCCCCTCATGCAGGCACCGCGCCACATGACGGACGCGGTCTACTCTTATGACACGGCGGCCGCTGCCGGGCAATGCCCCGGCGGCGCGGTCATCCAACAGCTGGAATAATCCTCGCAGTGACCCCGCACCCGACACTACCCGCTGCACGCACCGGGCTCGAAGCGCTGCGCGACAGGCTCGACGCGGTCCGCCTGATCGACCGGCCGCGTCTCGCGCGCGAGCTCGACGCACTCGCGGCTCGCGGCCCGATCGCCGGCTTCACCGCAGCGTCGGCCCGGCTCGAGGCGCGGCTCGAGGCCTCGGCGGCGCGGGTCTCGCGCCTGCGCGCGCTGCCGCTGACGCTTGCTCTCGACCCCGCGCTACCCATCACGGCGCACCAGGACGAGATCAGCCGCGCGCTCGAGCGGCATCCCGTGATCATCGTGTGCGGTGCCACGGGCTCCGGCAAATCCACGCAGCTGCCCAAGCTGTGCCTGGCGGTCGGGCGCGGAGCGCGCGGCATGATCGCGCATACACAGCCGCGACGCATCGCGGCGCGCGCGCTCGCCGCTCGACTCGCGCAGGAGCTGCATACGAGTGTGGGCGCCGCCGTCGGCTTCCAGGTGCGCTTCGATGACCGCACCGGGCCAGAGTGCCGTGTGAAGCTGATGACCGACGGCATCCTCCTCAACGAGCTCGCCTCCGATCGCGACCTGCGGCGCTACGACACGCTGATCATCGACGAGGTGCATGAGCGCAGTCTCAACATCGATCTGCTGCTCGGGATCGCGCGGCAACTCCTCGCGCGCCGCGCTGAGCTCAGGGTCGTCGTGACCTCAGCCACCATAGAGCCCCAGAAGCTCGCTGATTTCTTCGGCGGCGCACCGATCATCGAGGTGTCCGGAAAGAGCTACCCGGTCGAAATACGCTACCGTCCCCTGCTCGCATCTGACGACGAGGCCGCAGAGCTCACTCTTCCCGAGGGCGTCATCGCCGCAGTGCGCGAGCTCTGCGATGAGCAGCCCTCGAGCGAGCACCGGCCGCAGCCGGCCGCGACGCGTGGCGACGTGCTGGTGTTTCTGCCTGGTGAGAAGCACATCGCCGAGGCGAGCGAGGCACTCGCGCGCGCACGCCTTCCGGATCTGGAATTGCTGCCGCTCTTCGCGCGGCTGTCCACCGAGACACAGGAGCGCATCTTCGCGCCGCACGCACGCCGTCGGGTGGTGCTCGCTACCAATGTGGCGGAGACCTCGCTCACCGTGCCGGGCATTCGCCACGTAGTGGACTCGGGACTTGCGCGCATCAGCCGCTACAGCGTGCGTGCCAAGGTACAGCGCCTGCCGATCGAACGCATCTCGCGGGCGAGCGCCGAGCAGCGCAAGGGACGCTGCGGGCGCGAGGCCGCAGGTGTGTGCATCCGGCTGTATTCCGAGGAGGACTTCGCAGAGCGCGAGGCCTTCACGGCGCCCGAGATTCTGCGCACCAATCTCGCCAGCGTCATCCTGCAGATGGCGGTGCTCGATCTGGGCGAGCCGGAGAGCTTTCCGTTCCCCGATCCGCCTGATACCCGTCTCGTCAACGATGGCATACGACTGCTGCAGGAGTTGAAGGCAATGGACGGCGAGCGCCACGTGACGCGCATCGGGCGTCAGCTCGCGACGCTGCCGTGCGATCCGCGCCTCGGACGCATGCTGCTTGCGGCAGCCCACCACGGCTGTCTGCAGGAGCTGCTGGTCATCACGTCATTCCTCGCGGTGCGCGATCCGCGCGCGCGCCCGGATGAGGCACAACAGCAGGCGGACGCCGCGCATGCGACGCACGCCGACTCGCGCTCGGACTTCATGAGCGTGCTCGCACTATGGCGCGCGCTGAGCCGGGAGGCGCAGGCGCGCTCGCGCAAAGAGCTCAGCCAGTGGTGCAGGGAGGCGTATCTGTCCTTCGCGCGGGTGCGCGAATGGCAGTCGGTGCATGGCGAGCTCGCCGAAGCTGCCGCTGAGCTCGGTCTCGCCGTGAATGAGCAGCTGGCGAGCTATTCCGCCGTGCATCGCGCCATCGTGACGGGGCTGCTCGGCTCCGTCGGCATGCTCGATGAGCGGCGCGAATATCACGGCGCGCGCGGCACGCGCTTCGTCATCGCACCCGGCAGCGCCCTCGCATCACGGCCACCGAAATGGATCGTCGCGGCGAGTCTCATCGAGACGACGCGCCTCTATGCGCGCATGGTAGCCACGATCGAGCCGACATGGATAGAAGCGGCCGCGGCGCATCTCGCGAAACGCAGCTACAGCGAGCCCCACTGGTCGCGCGCGCGCGGCAACGTGGTGGCGCTCGAGTCGGTGTCGCTGTACGGACTCACGCTCATCGCGCGACGGCGCATCAATTACGGCCCGGTCGCGCCCGCGGAGGCGCACGAGATCTTCATCCGCGAGGCGCTCGTCGCGGAGTCCTCGGACCTCGATACGGAGTTCCTGCGCGCGAACCGCACCTGCCGCGCGCAAGTCGAGGGGCTCGAGGCAAAGATTCGCCGCCGCGACATTCTGGTCGATGAGACGACGCAGGTGGACTTCTATCGCGCGCGCATTCCGCAGAACATCAGCTCGCTCGCCGCCTTCGAGCGTTGGTGGGGCGGCAGGCAGGAGCGCGAGCCGCGCCTGTTGCACATGCAGGCGGCGGATCTCATGCGGCGCGAGGCGCCCGAAGCCGCCGCCGAGCAGTTTCCCGATGCGCTGTCCGTGAACGGCAACCTGCTGCCGCTCAACTACGTGTTCGATCTCGGTGCGAGCGATGATGGCGTGACGCTCGTGGTCCCCGAGCTCCTCGTCGAGGATCTCGATACGGATCGGCTCGCATGGCTCATACCGGGTCTATGGCAGGAGAAGATCGCAGCGCTGCTGCGGGCGTTGCCAAAGGCGGTGCGCAAGCAGCTCGTGCCCGTTCCCGAGCACGCCAAAGCGGCGCTGGGTGATCTCGCGCGAGAGCTCGGCACGATGTCCGCGGCGCTGCTGCCGCCTGTGGGCTTTCATGCATGGATGGCGCGCTGGCTCGCGCGGCGCGCCGATTCGGCGCCCAGCGCGACTGAGCTGGCGGCGCTGCCCCTGCCCGAGCCGCTGCTCATGAACATCCGCGTCATCGCGAGCTCTGCACCGAGCGAGACACGGGAGGCACCCCCGCGGGTCATCGCGGAGGGTCGCGACCTGCCGGCCCTGCAACGCAAGCTGCAGGGCGCGCACGGGCGGCGTGCGCCCAGCGAGCCTGCCCTGCATCGTGAGTGGGACTTCGGCGATCTACCCGCGAGCGAGCAGGTCGAGCATGGCGGCGCACGCTACTGCGTGTACCCAGCTCTCGAAGACCGGCAGACGGGAGTCGCGCGTATCGGCGCGCGCAGCCGACTCGAGGCCGAGTTCCTCACACGCCCGGCCGTCACGCGACTCATCACGCTGGCGCTGATGCGGGAGCTCAACCCGCTGCGCAAGCGCATCGCGGAGGATCGCGAGCTGGTGCTGCTCGCGCAAGGCCTCGCGCTCGATCGCGCGTTGCCCGATGCGATCGCAGAGCGCGCAGTCGCGGATTGCTTCTTGCCACAGGAAGTGCAGCTGCCGCGCACGCGTGATGAGTTCACGGCGCTGCTCGAGAGCCGCAGGCGAGCGCTGCACGAGGTCGTCGCAGGCGTCGTGGGGTGCGTGCGTGCGATTCTGCAGGAGTGGCGCCCGGCACGGGCGGAGCTCGCGCGCTTGCGCACGCACCTGAGCGCGGAGACGCGCGCGGACATCGAGGGGCAGCTCGCGGCTCTGCTGCCGGCGGACTTCATCACACGCACCGCTGAGCCGTGGCTCGCACAGCTGCCACGGTACCTCGCGGCGCTACGGCGCCGCTTGGAACGGCTGCCCGCCGCCGCGGAGCGCGATGCGGCTCTCGCCCGGCGCATCGCACCCTTCACACGCGCGTGGCATGAGCTCGCCACACGCCGCACGCATGCTCTCGCGGCGCCGCTCCTGGCTCAGTACCGCTGGATGCTGGAGGAGTTTCGTGTCTCGCTGTACGCGCAGGAGCTCAAGACGCTGATGCCGGTCTCGGAGAAGCGCTTGGCCGAGCAGCTGGAGCGCGCACGGCTCGCCAGCGCCTCGGGCACGAGCCTGCCCTGACGGTTGCCAAGCCCCGGGATTCGGTTCAATCTGCTTTTTCCTCGCGCAACGCGCTAGCGGAATACTGTCATGAGCGATCCGACGCCTCGCGATCCGGCATACGAGGGCAGTGCTTATGGCCGCGCGCCCCAGCACCCGAACAAGCTTCTGACCGAGGTGGGACCGGGAACGCCCCTCGGCGAGCTCATGCGTCGCTACTGGCACCCCATTGCCTTGTCCGAGAAGGTGCGTGACCTGCCTCGCAAGGTACGGATACTCGGGGAGGATCTGATCCTGTTCCGTGACCGCAAGGGCCGTCCGGGCCTGCTCTATCCGCGCTGCATGCACCGCGGCACATCGCTCTTCTACGGGCGCACCGAGGACCGCGGTATCCGCTGCTGCTATCACGGATGGCTGTTTGACGTCGAGGGCCGCTGTGTCGAGCAGCCCTGCGAGCCCGAGGGCGGCCGGCACCGCGATGCCGCGCGTCAGCCGTGGTACCCGGTCGAGGAGCGTTATGGTTTGGTGTTCGCATACCTGGGGCCACCGCAGAAAAAGCCCATGCTCCCGCGCTACGACAACCTGGAGAGCATCGCGCCGGGCGAGCGGTTGTGGCGCAGCGTCGGTGGCTTCGGCTCCACCGGCGATGACAGCCTAGAGGTCGTGCCGTACAGCTGGCTGCACATGAACGACAACGTCATGGACCCGTTTCACGTGCAGGTCCTGCATTCCACGTTCAGCGTGGTGCAGTTCGTACCGCAATTCGCGGTGATGCCGAAGGTCGACTTCTTCTTGGCCGACCACGGCGTGTGCTACACCGCGCTGCGCCAGCTCGATGATGGCCAGGAGGTCGACCGCATCAGCACGTGGCTCTTGCCCAACATCATGAGTGTGCCCGACGTGACCTTGAAGGCAGGACAATCCGCGGGCATCTCCTGGGTGGTGCCGGTCGACGATCGCCATTACATCCAGGCGATGGTCGCCAAGATTCCAGAGAGCCTCGCGTTTCGCGGCATGCGCCTGAACGGCAAGACCTGGGGCGAGATGACGCAGGAGGATCATCAGCGCACCCCGGGCGACTATGAAGCGCAGGCCGGCCAGGGTGCGATCTCGCTGCACTCCGAGGAGCATCTGGTGACGAGCGACCGCGGTGTGATGATGCAGCGGCGCCTGCTGATGCAGCAGATCGAAGTGGTCGCCAAGGGAGGCGATCCTCTCGGTGTCAGCTTCGATCCGGACAAGGCGCTCGTGAAGATCCGCTCCGGCAATTTCTACCGCGCCTCGCAAGCGACCGGCTGAGCTTTCTGAGCGCCCGATCGCGCGTCGCCCTGCTGTGCGCGCTCGCAAGCGTCGCGCACCTCGCGCACGGCGATGTGCTGGACATGGCCAATGCCGTCCGCAGGCATGGTTGCACGGGTGCGCACGGCTCGCACGCGCGCCTGCACGAGCAGCCGAACCTCGACGCGGCCGCGATGCGCCTCGCGCGCGGCGAGACGTTGCAACAGGCGACCGCCGCTGCCGGCTATCGAGCGATGACGGCGGCCTCCATACATCTCAGCGGTGATCTGAGCGCACTGCAGACAGAGCAGATGCTCGTGCGCCAATTCTGCGCGCAGCTCGCGGCGCCGACGACCGCCGATCTCGGCGTCTACCGCCGCGCTGGCGATCTGTGGGTCATCGCGGCAACCCCGTTCAGCGCACCGTTGTTGAGCGATGCGCAGAGCGCTGACCGGCGCGTGCTCGAGCTCGTCAATGCGGCGCGCGCGCAGGGTCGCTCCTGCGGCGGTCAGCCGTTTCCACCCGCAGCGCCGCTGAAATTCTCCACTCTCCTGCAGCAGGCCGCGCTCGCCCATGCGCGCGACATGTCGCTGCACAGCTATCTCGAGCACACGGCTCGCGACGGCAGCACGCCTGCACAGCGCATCGCGGCCACCGGCTACGAGTGGCGGATCGTGGGAGAGAACATCGCCGCGGGCCCCACCAGTGCGGACGAAGTCACGCGTGGCTGGCTTGCAAGTCCTGAGCACTGCGCGAATCTCATGGACCCGCGCTTCACGGACACTGCGGTGGCATTCAGCGTCAATCGCGTGAGCAAGCAGGGCGTGTACTGGGCGCAGGAATTCGCAAGCCCGCGCACTCACCCGACGCATGACGCTCATCCTACCCGCTGACGCTCACCCCCAGCGCGAAGGCTCGCTGCCCGGCACGAAGGCGCGCTCGGGCTTGCCAGTCTTTGAGAACGCGAGAGCTTCCTTGACCGCCGTCCGCTCGCGCACTCGCCGCAGGAATTCCATGATGCGCGGCGTGAGCTCGTCACTCACGCTCCCGGGCGCGAGCTCGGGCAGCGGGCTCAGCATCGCAAAGGCATCGATGTCGGCGATGGAGTACTCAGCTCCGGTGAGCCACGCAGACTTCGCGAGCGTGTCCTCGATTCTCCTGACGGACATCTTCAGCCGCTCGCGCACGGCAACGAGCGTGGGCTCGTCGTACACGCCATCGACGACCGCCGCCCAGGCGGCGCGCCGCTCCTGCGGCTCGATCCGCTCGATGCGTGCCTTGAGCTGTCCCTGATCACGCTCCTTGAGGACAGGCGCGAGATATTTTGCGCAGCCGAGCGCACAGACTCCCGGGCCGAGCTGCAACGTCAGGTACTGTCCCCAGGCACGCGCGCGGTAGTGCTCGTAGGCGCCGCCGGGATTGAGGGCGCCGGCGGGGAAAGCATCGGCGATGTACTCGAGAATGAAGAACGAGCTGCTGAGCACCGTCCCGCCGGCAACGAGCAGCGGTCCTTCGCGCTCGAGTTGCAGCTGCGACTCGACGTTCTGCGGAAATCCCGGCGAGAACTGCTCGAAGGTCGTCGGATCGAAGTAATGGCTCGTGAACTCCGCCTTGACTTCCTTGAGGGCGATGAGCGGCTTCAGGTAGTAGAGATTGGGTTCCCAGTGATAGAGCTCCAGCATGTTCGCGTCCCCTTCAGCTCTTGCGCTCGAGCATCTTCACGCGTGATGCCATTTGCGTGCGGCCCTTGGCCCAGGTGGCCTTGGTCGCCGGGCGCTCGTAGATCTTGCGCAACCACTCCATGATGTGCGGGGTCTTCTCGTCGTTGCAGCGCTCGGGCTGCGACAGCGGCAGTGCATAGCCGAGATTGAAACCGTTGATGTCCGCGAGCGAGAACGTGCCGCCGGCGACCCAGGGGTGCTGCGTGAGGTGCCGCTCGAGGATCTCCGTCGCGAACCACACGCGCCGCCGCGATTCGGCGAGCTCCTCGGGGCTGAACTCGTTGAACATGGCCTTGCGCCAGGCGATGCGGCGCGACTCGAGCGGAATGCGCTCTATGGCCTGCTCAAGCTCCTTGCGGTCGCGGTGCCTGACCGCGGGCCCGACGAAGACGCTCCAGCCGATCATGCTCAGGGAGGGCGCGAAATAGGCATCGAAGAATCGCATCCACCAGCGCATGCGCCAGCGCTCCTTGGGATCGCTGGGGCGCAGCGGCGGACCCTCGAACGCCTCGTCGACGTATTCCATCATCGGCGTCGACTCGGTGAGCACCCGCCCGTCGTGCACGAGAGCGGGAATAGTGCCGTCCGGATTGACCTGCAAGTATTCGGGCCGGTGCTGATCGAAGTTGAGCAGATCGAGGTAGTGACTCTGATACTCCACTCCCTTCTCCGCGCAGGCGAGCATGGGTTTGCCGGAGTTGGCGTTGGGCTCCCAGTGATAGAGCGTCAGCATGGTGTCCTCACTTTGCCGCAGCGGCCGGAGCCGGCGTCTCAACCGCGACCGATGTACGGCATCTTCGTCGCCATGATGGTCATGAACAGCACGTTCGTGTCGAGCGGCAGACTGGCCATCTGCAGCACGGCCTGCGCCACGTACTCCACGTCCATCGTGGGTTCGGGCGGCCGCCCGGCGGCACGCGCTGCGGCCACCAGACCGTCGGCGAGCTCCGTGCGCGCGTTGCCGATATCGATCTGACCGCATGCGATGTCGTACTCGCGCCCATCGAGCGAGGTGGCCTTGGTGAGTCCGGTGATCGCATGCTTGCTCGCCGTGTAGGGTGCCGAGTGCAGCCGCGGGGCATGCGCGGAGATAGAGCCGTTGTTGATGATGCGTCCGCCGCGCGGATTCTGGCTCTTCATGATCCTGAAGGCCTCCTGGGTGCACAGAAACGCACCAGTGAGATTGGTGGCGATGACGCTCGTCCACTGCGCGTAGGTGAGATCCTCGAGCGGCACCGGCGGCGCACCGATTCCCGCGTTATTGAACAGCACGTCCAGGCGCCCGAAAGTCTGCTGCGTGCGCGTGAACAGCGCATGCACCGCGGCGAGATCCGTCACGTCCGCGGCGATGCTCAGTGCGTACTGGCCGTGCGCTCCCGCCGCGGTCACAGTTTGGTCGAGGCGGTCCTTGTGGCGTCCGGCAAGACCGACGCGGTAGCCCTCCTTGAGGAAGGCGAGCGCCACAGCGCGGCCGATACCGCTACCCGCCCCAGTGACGATTGCGACCTTGCCCTCAGAGCTCATTGCGTCACCTCATACTCCGGCTTGGGTACTCCGAGCAGCCAGTGATCGAACCAACCCGCGATATGGTCGAGGCGTTCCACGCGATGGCGCGGCTGGCCGGAGCGTGACAGCTCGTGCGTCTCGTTGGGGAAGCGCACCATCACAGTGGGCACGTGACGATATTTCAGCGCACGGAACATCTGCTCGCCACCGGCTTCGGGCGGAGTGCGCGTGTCCGAGTCCCCGAGCACGAGCATCAGCGGTGTCGTCACGTTCTTGATGTAGGTGATCGGTGAGCGGCGCCGATAGTCGTCCGGATCGTCGAAGGGAGGCGCGCGAAACCAGTTTGGGAAAAAGAACAAGATGTCGGCGCTGTACCACCACGCGGTCCAGTCGGCGATATCCCGCTGCGACACGGCGGCCGCAAAGCGTCGCGTGTGGCCGACAACCCAGTTGGTGAGCAGGCCGCCGCCGCTGCCACCGGTCACACCCAGCTTGTTGGTATCTACATAGCCACGCCGGACGACCGTGTCCACTGCGGCCATCAGATCCCGGTAGTCATCCCCGGGATAGTGATACTGGATGACGTTGCCGAATGCCTCGCCATAGCTCGTGCTGCCGCGCGGGTTCGGATAGAGAACGAGATAGCCCTTCGCCGCGAGCCACTGAAACTCGTGATCGAACACATAGCCGTAGGCGGTGTGGGGGCCGCCGTGAATGTCGAGAATCAGCGGGTACTTGCGCCGGGCATCGAAATGCAGCGGCTTCTGCAGCCATGCCTGTATGCGCTTGCCGTCGAAACTCGTGTACCAGAGCTCCTCGGGCTCTGTGAGCTCGAGTTTCCCGAAGAGGGAGTCGTTCGCGTGCGTGAGCTGCAGCGGCGAAGCGCGTGCCGCCGGGTCGAGCAGGAACAGATCGTCGATGTGCGTGGGCGTGGATACGTTGATGAGGAGCTTGCCGCTGCCGCCCACGGGCCGCCAGTTGGTGATCGCCTGATCGCCGCTCGTCAGATCGCTCTCCGCACCGCTCGCAACATCGAAGCGCGCGAGGTTAGTTCGCCCCTGCTTCGAGTAGATCTCGATGAGAGCGCTGCCATCGGGCGCCCAGACCGGAGGGTTCTGCGCGGCAGCGCGCGGCGGCGCATTGTCGCCGAACACACCGCTGCCTACGTCCCAGTCGAATTTCTGCGTCAGGTCGCGGGGTGCCTGCGGCGCAGCGAGATCGAGCACCCAGAGGTGCGGTT
>Ga0335077_10006918_pt1 | contig 14026 bp, 17 predicted proteins | sample Lox_Sample_31_FD_207151 | JGI IMG/M metagenome (GOLD analysis project Ga0335077, IMG submission 207151) | Soil microbial communities from Loxahatchee National Wildlife Refuge, Florida, United States - Lox_Sample_3.1 | ecosystem: Environmental > Terrestrial > Soil > Wetlands | place: USA...
ACTTTCGCGGCGCGGGAGCCTCCAAGGCGGAGCCGAGTGCGGCGGCCCCGGCGCCCCTGCTCTTGGCGCCCGTTCGATATGGATTCCCTCGGAGGACGATGGATGAAGCGGCTGTTGTGGGTTGTGTTGCTGGCCAGCCTGCCGGCGCTGGCCAAGGAAGATGTGCTCAACGTCTACAACTGGAACGACTATATCGCGCCGGAGACGGTGGAGCGGTTCGAGAAGTTCTGTCACTGTAAGTTGAAGCAAAGCTATTTCTCGGACAACGAGGAGCTGCTTGCCAAGCTGGCCGCCGGCGCCAAAGGCTACGACGTGTACGTGCCGACCTCCAACTATGTGTCCGGCATGGTCAAGGCGGGATGGCTTCAGCCGCTGGATCACTCCAAGTTACCGAACCTCAAGAACGTGATGCCGCAGTACCTCAATACTGAGTTCGACCCCGGCAACAAGTACTCGGCCCCCTATGCGATGTCGATCACGCTCATCGGGTACAACGAGCAGAAGATCAAAGAGCTCAACGTGCCGCTCGATTCATGGGCGACGATCTTCGATCCCAAGATCCTGGAGAAGGTCAAAGGCCGGGTGACGGTGCTGGACAGCCAGAGCGAGCTGATGGCGGCCGCGCTTAAATATCTCGGCTACTCGGTGAACGACCGCGATCCCAAACACTGGCAGCAGGCGAAAGATGTCATCCTGAAGGCGAAGCCCTATTGGGCGGCATTCAACGCTTCGAGCTACATCAAGGAGCTTTCGTCGGGCAACATCTGGCTGGTTCATGGCTACTCGAACGACATTTATCAGGCCGACCAGGACGCGCAGAAGGCGGGGCAGAAATTCCGCATCCGCCACAGCTTGCCCAAGGAAGGCGCGGTTCTGGCGCTCGATTGCATGGTGATCGCCAAGGGCGCCCTGCGCCCGGATCTCGCCTACCAGTTCATCAACTTCATGCTTGAAGGGCGCAACTCCGCCGACCTGACGAACATGATCGGCTCTGGCAACCCGAACGCCGACGCGCAGCAGTACATCAAGCCCGAGATCAAGCAGATCAGCGCCATCTTTCCAGACGCGCAGGCGGCCAAGAAGTTGGAGATGCTGAAGGACATGACGCCACAGCAGCGCCGGGCGATGAATCGAATCTGGACCGAAATCAAGGCCCAGTAGGCGGCGACTCGAAGGCCGACTCGAATGCCTGGCGGAACTGGCCCAGCTGTGCGAGAGGCAGTGCCTCGATGCCGGCGGCCTCGGGCCTGCCTCCGCCGGTCGGGAAGAGGCGGCACAACTCGTCCGCCCCCACCGGACTCGCCTTGGGAGCACGCACGCTCACGCGATAGCTGGAACCGCGCTTGACCAGCACCGCGTGAGCGCGGCGCGGGTGCGCGCCTGCCAGGCGGTTTGCCACGACACCGTGCACCCGTCGGGCCCACCGTGTATCGGGCAATAACAGCAGGTAATGGGAAGGTGCGTCCAGCACAGGACGAACGCGGGCGGCCTGCGCCAAGTCCTCCTGATAGCCTTCGCGCAGCGTCTGGAACGCGGGATCGCGCGTCGCGAACTCGCTCGGATCCGCGAACGGCTGCAGCCGCCGGTACAGCTCGGCGGGGTGGAAGTGCAGGTCCTGAACGGTGTCGCCGTAGGCGTTGTAATTCATGCACTCACCTAGCTCGCGGAGCAGCTTCAGCTGGCCGGCGCCCAGAGCAAGGGGTTCAGCGGCCCGCTCTGCTTGCGCCTGCAGGTTGTCCCCGAACGCCGCCACTACCGCCCACGCGCGGAAGCGTGCTCCGAGGTAGTCGTCCACGATGAGGCTCGTACAGACGCCTGGCCGGTGCGCAATGTGCGCCTCCAGCCCGGGGTGGTGCGGAATATTCCCGGGAAAATGATGGTCGAAGTAAAGGCAGCGTGCACCCGCTTCCAGCGCGTTCAGCACAGCCGCCCGGTTTTCGGCGAGCGAAACGTCGAGCACCGTCAATTCGTCTCCCGGCGCCGCCGACACGCGGGCAACTAACGCGATATCGCGCTTCACCCCGGTGATGAGCACGCTATTGCGCGGCTGAGCCAGGCGCAGCTGGTGCAACGCGCAGATGCCGTCCGCGTCGCCGTTGAAGATGTCATAAAGTGCCACGCGGTTGCCTTTCTGTGGCCTGTCACGACGCGCCGTTTAGCGCAGCCCCCACGCACAGCGCGTCTCTTCAGCTATCTCGCTCCCGGCAGGTAGGGGCCACTCGCCCCGGGGGTCAATGTTAGTTTGCACCAGGCGGACGGCCGGCGCTGGGTCGGCGCTGGGGAAGCTTGGATCGGTCAAAAGCTCGTCGCCCGCCGGAGGCGGGGGTGCCGCTGGGCGATCGTTTGTCAAACTATTGTCAATGCCTACCGAGCACGAGGGCCTGGTGCGCCCCCATCTGGCTTTGCCTTTGCTTTGCAATTGCATGGTGTTGAGTCAGGCCTTCTAGGCGTGGCCGCGACATGCGATTGCGTGGCATGGCTCTTGCAAACTGTCCCGTGAATGTTATTGCGCGATGTCGTGCGACCTCGCGTGGAATCTCTGGAGAGCTTGGCAGCATGGCCCCGTCCCCCCTAACGGTTCTCGTCGCCGAAGACAACGAGGACATTCGCGAGCTGGTTTCCCATCAGCTGCGCCGTATGGGTATTCTCGTGCTCCTCGCCGAGGACGGGCGCCGCGCGCTCGACCTCGCGCTGGCGCAGCGGCCGACCTTGGTGTTGATGGACATGGACATGCCGGTGATGAGCGGTTTCGACGCGGTGGCAGCGCTGCGCGCCCGGGGGTATCGCGGGTCGATCTTCGCTTTGACGGCATACCAGGATGGCCCTGAGGCCGAGCGAGCGCTTTCCAGCGGCTGTGATGCGTTGCTCGGAAAGCCCATCACGAGCGAGCGGCTTCGCAACCACGTGACGCAGGCGCTCGCGCGCGCGTCGAGTGGGACGGTGCAATGAGCACCTTGGTCGGTGTCGATCCGGATCAAGCTGGGCGCGCCAGTGCACTACCCGCTCTCACCGTGTCTATCGAAAAGGATCTTGAGGTCCTGGTTCAACGATTTCTCGCGCGCAAGCGCGAAGACCTCGACAGCGTGCGCGTCGCGCTCGCTGCCGGGGATTACGAGACCATCCGGCGCATCGGCCACGATCTCAAAGGCGCCGGGGAGGGGTTCGGCTTTCCCGAGCTGTCCGCATTCGGTGCGGCGCTCGAGCGTGCCGCGATCGCCCGCAACGAACGTGCGCTTGGAGAGCAGCTCGCGGCCGTCGAGCAGTTCCTCTCGCGCCTGCGCGTGACTTTTCGATAGATGACCTCGGCCACCCTTAAAGATCCGGAAGTGAAGACCGCAACTCCCCTTCAACCCGCAGCGGCTGCGTCGGCGTCCACTCTACGCGTGGCCATCGTCGAAGACGACATGTCCCAGGCAGAGCTGCTCACGCACTGGCTCGAGTTGGCAGGACACCACTGCCATCACTACGACCGCGGCGAGGGGCTGATCCGGGCGCTCGATCAGGAAAGCTTCGACGTCCTGGTGCTGGACTGGAACCTTCCAGATATCAGCGGCGTGGACGTGCTCAAGCGCATCCGCGCTAGTCAGCAGGCGTCCCTGCCCATCCTGTTCGTCACTGCCCGCAATCGCGAGGACGACGTAGTCTTGGCATTGCGACAGGGAGCCGACGACTACATGGTGAAGCCGGTGCGCCGGCTCGAGCTGATCGCCCGGCTCGAAGCTATCGCCCGGCGCGGCAAGCACCAGACCGATCAGCCCGAGGTGATCGAGCTGGACGTGTATCGCGTAGATTGCCAGACTCGCACCGTGACACGGGAAGGACGGCCGGTCGAGCTCACCGCCAAGGATTTCGACCTGTCGGTGCTGTTTCTGCGCAACGTCGGCCGGTTGCTCTCGCGTGGCCATATTCGCGAAACCGTCTGGGGGCCGAACGCCGTCGTCACGTCGCGCACCTTGGACACGCATGTGAGCCGTATCCGCAACAAGCTAGGCCTCACGCCGGAATACGGCTGGCGCCTTGCTGCCGTCTATCGCTACGGCTATCGGTTGGAGCAGCTGGACCAGCCGGTCCCGCGGCTTCCACGTAACGGCGAAGTCTGAACCAGCCAGACCGGATTCAAATCTGAACGCGGCCCGACGCCATGTCGGGCCGTTTTTTTCTGGGAGAGGTTCGGCTGGCGAGCAAGGCTATAATGCAACCGATCCCTGCCACGACACGTCCATGGCCTACTATCTCCGCCACGTCTTTTTCTGCTGCAATCAGCGCGACAACGGTGAAGCGTGCTGCAACAACCACGGTTCTCAGAAGATGCGCGACTACGCCAAGGCAGCAGTGAAGAAACTGGGCATCGCCGGCGTCGGCAAGGTCCGCGTCAACCAGGCTGGCTGTCTGGATCGTTGCGAATTGGGCCCGGTCATCGTGGTGTATCCGGAGGAGGTCTGGTACACGTACGTCGACCAAGAAGACGTCGACGAGATCATCCGCGAGCATCTCGTCAACGGTCGCGTGGTCGAGCGTCTGCGGATTTGAAGACGGCCGGGCTGCAGCGTCTTCTCATCGATGGTCCAGCCGGCGTGCTGGAGACCGTGATCAACGATCCCGGCGACCTCTCAGACGCACGGCTCACGGGACCGGCGGTGCGCAGGGGGCTTGCCCTTGTCGCCCACCCTCACCCGCTGTTCGGCGGGACACTGGACAACAAGGTGGTTCAGACACTGACGAAGACGTTCTTCGCTCAGGGCTACGTCGTCGTGCGCATGAACTTCCGCGGCGTTGGCTCGAGCGCGGGTGTCCACGACAATGGCATCGGCGAAACCGAGGACTGGATGCTGGTGGCTGCGGATATGCAGGCGCGCTATGGACCGCTGCCGCTGTTGCTCGCCGGTTTCTCCTTTGGTGCCTATGTGCAGTCGCGTGTCTCCGCTCGCCTGTCCGAACGCGGAACGCCTGCAGACCGGTTGGTCTTGGTGGCGCCGGCGGTCGGGCGCTTCGAGGTCGAGCCGGCCGCTCCAGGCACCCTTGTCGTGCATGGTGAGCAGGACGACGTGGTACCGCTCGCCAGCGTGCTCGCGTGGGCGCGGCCGCAGCGCTTGCCGGTCGTGGTGCTGCCCGGTGCCGGTCACTTCTTCCACGGCAACCTCGTCGAGCTTCAGCGCGTCATTCAGCATTCCTGCCCCTGCCTGGAAGCGCAGTGAGCGCGATGTTGTCGTTGCGCGCGGTGCGCAAGGCTTACGGCGCCAACGAAGTGGTTTGCGGTGTCGACCTCGAGCTCACCGCAGGCGAGTGCTTTGGCCTGCTTGGACCGAACGGCGCTGGCAAGACCACTACGTTGCGTCTGGCGCTTGGGTTGACCGATCCCGATGCGGGGGAGATCCGTCTGTTTGGCCGCACCGTCCCGCGGCACGCACGTGAAGCGCGGCTGCGTGTTGGCGTCGTGCCTCAAAGCGACAACCTGGACCCGGATTTCACGGTGTTCGAGAACCTGCTCGTCTACGGCCGCTACTTTGGGTTACACGACCGCGACATCGCGGCCCGCATACCCTCGTTGCTCGAATTTGCTGGCCTCCAGGCACGCACAGACGCCCGCATCCAGACCCTGTCTGGAGGAATGAAGCGTCGTTTGTCGCTGGCGCGCGCTCTCATCAATGACCCCGACCTGATTTTTTTGGATGAGCCCACCACGGGCTTGGATCCCCAGGCACGGCATCTCATCTGGGAGCGCCTCAAGCGTCTGGTGGCCCAAGGCAAAACCATTCTCCTTACCACTCATTTTATGGACGAGGCTGAGCGTCTGTGCCGCCGGCTGGCGGTGATGGACCGCGGCCGCATCATCGCCGAGGGCTCTCCGCAGCAGCTGATCGGGCGGTACATCGAGCCGCAGGTGGTCGAGATCTACGGTGAGGGCGCGCTGCCCTGGGCAAGCGCGCACGGAGGGGCTGCGTGCGACCGCTGCGAGCAGGTCGGCGAGACGGTATTCTGCTATACGCGTGACGGAGATCGAGTACTGGCCATGTTGGATGGCCGAGACGAGCTGCACTATCTACACCGGCGTGCCAACCTCGAGGACGTGTTCCTCAAGCTCACCGGACGCGATCTGAGGGACTAGCGAAGCTTCGGTTCAGCACACCTATGCGGGTTCAGCAGTTTGCACCGCCGCGAGTCAGTCCCCGTTTCGTTCAGATCTGGAGGCGCAATTTCCTAGTCTGGCGCAAGCTCGCTGTTTCGTCCATGCTCGGCAACCTCGCCGACCCGATGTTCTACATGCTGGGGCTCGGGTTCGGGTTGGGGAGCCTGCTGCCCGAGGTGAACGGCATCCCATACATCACGTTCCTGGCTGCCGGGACGGTGTGCTACAGCACGATGAACAGCGCCACTTTCGAGGCGCTATATTCGGCTTTCTCCCGTTTGCACGTACAGAAGACCTGGGATGCGATCCTCAACACGCCCATGAGCCTGGATGACATCGTTCTCGCGGAGGCGCTGTGGGCAGCGAGCAAGAGTGTGCTATCCGGCCTGGCGATCCTGGTCATCATCTGGGTACTCGGATTGTCGCGCTCGCCGCTGACGCTGTGGATCATTCCGCTCACCGTGCTGATCGGCCTCGCTTTCGGCTCGCTTGGTCTGGTCATGACGGCTCTCGCTCCGAGCTACGATTTCTTCATGTACTACTTCACGCTCGTGATCACTCCCATGGTGCTGCTATGCGGCGTGTTCTTTCCGGTCGCTCAGCTGCCGCCGCTGCTGCAAAGCGTGTCCGCTGTGCTGCCCTTGACGCACGCCATTGACCTGGTGCGCCCGCTCGTGACCGGGCGAGCGCCGGTGTGGCCCTGGCTGCATGTGGCCGTGTTGGCCACCTACGCCGTTATCGCCTTTTACCTTGCGCTGGTTCTCACGCGCCGACGGCTTCTCACTTGAAGCGAGAGCGGCCATGCTGAAGCTCTGGTTGAAGGCACTACACCTCATTTTCATGGTCGCCTGGTTTGCCGGGCTGTTCTATCTGCCGCGCCTGTTCGTCTACCATGCCCAGACCATGGACGCGCCTGGCATCGATCGCTTCAAGCTCATGGAGCGCAAGCTGTACTACGGAATCATGACCCCCGCGGGAGCACTGACGATTGGTTTTGGCCTCAGCCTGTGGCTTGGATACGGACCCTGGGGCGGGTGGCTGTACGTCAAGCTTGCGCTGGTCCTCTTGCTGGTCGCCTATCACCTGTACTGCGGGAAGTTGATGCGGGACTTCGCGCATGATCGCAACCGGCACGGGCATATCTGGTACCGGTGGTTTAACGAGCTCCCCGTATTGATCCTGCTTGGCGCCGTGCTGCTGGCGGTGCTCAAGCCGTTCTGAACCATGCCCTCGCGACTCGGCGCGGCTGCGTGGGCGGCGATACTCGCGGCCCTGTTGACGCCAGCCGTAGGCGGCGCGCCGGATAGCGCCTTGAGCGAGATCGTGGTGCAGATCTCGCTCACGGCCGGTCTCCGCTATCACGACGCGAAAGCGGTATGGGACGAGATGAGAGTTGGCGATGCGTTGACGCTGGTGCGCGAACCCGCGAATCCGTACGACAGCAACGCGGTGCGCGTTGAGTGGAACGGACATCAGCTCGGCTATATCCCACGCGCGGAGAATGAGGCGATCGCGCGGCAGATGGACCGCGGCAATCGGCTGCAGGCCCGTATCGCCAGCCTCACCAAGTACCGCAACCACCGCAGGAAGCTCGAGTTCGAGGTGTTCCTGCCGCTGGCTGCGCGCTAGCGGTCCTTCGCACCAGCGGGACTCGCCCCTTTTTCATCCCGTGCACACCCTGCGTTCCTCCCCAACGCACTTTTTCGCGCCTTGTCCACGCGGTCTGGAGGCGGCGCTGCGCGCCGAGCTGTCCGGTCTCGGGGCTGAGCAGCTCGAAGCCGTGGATGGCGGCGTGGGGTTCTCCGGCGATCTGCGGCTATGCTACCGCGCCAACCTGGAAAGCCGCATCGCCAGCCGCATTCTGTGGCGGGTAGGCGAGTGGCGGTATCGAGGCGAAGAGGACGTCTACCGTCACGCCGCGGAGCTGCCGTGGGGCGAGCTGTTCGATCCCCGGCTCACCATCCGCGTCAACGTCTCAGCCGTCGCAAGTCCCCTCAGGAGCCTTGAGTTCATCACGCTTCGCATCAAGGACGCGGTATGCGATAGGTTCCGGGCGGATGCGGGGATTCGTCCCAGCGTCAACACGAGCGAGCCCGACGTGCGCATCCATGCGTTCTTCGAAGCCGAGCGCTTTGTCCTCTACCTCGATACTTCGGGGGAGCCGCTGTTCAAGCGTGGATGGCGTGCTCAAGGCGGGCAGGCCCCGCTGCGCGAAAACCTGGCTGCCGGTCTGCTCGCATTGAGCGGCTGGCAGCCTGGGGTCCCGCTGCTCGATCCGATGTGCGGCAGCGGCACTATCCTGGTGGAAGCGGCCATGCTGGCGCTGAGGGCGCCGCCAGGCGGCCACCGCAGCTTCGCGTTCGAGCACCTGAGCGGGTTTGACGCCCGGTTGTGGGCATCAGCGCAGGAAGAGGCGCGCAGCAGACACCTCGCGCCCCATCCACTCTCCGTGTTTGGCGCGGACCTGTACGGCGAGCAACTCAAGCTGGCGCGTGCGAACCTCGCCGCGGCGGAACTAGGCGACGCGGTACAGCTCAAGCAAGCCAACATCCTCGAGTTGCCTGCACCGGCGCCGTCCGGAGTGATCGTGACCAATCCACCCTACGGGGTGCGTCTCGGAGAACAGCGGGACCTGGCAGCGTTCTATCCCAAGCTGGGCGATGCGCTCAAAGCCAGATACACGGGATGGACGGTATGGATCTTCACCGGCGACTTGCGCCTGCCGAAGCTGATCGGGCTCAGACCCGCGCGGCGCATACCGCTGTACAACGGCGCGCTCGAATGTCGCCTTTACGGGTTTGAGATCGTCGCCGGCAGCGCGCGGCGCCCCGTGCGGGGAGAGGCAGCGTGAGCAGATGAGCAGCCACCTGCGCAGCCCGCGCGTCTGCTCTGCCTGTTCGCTCGGCTATACGATATTCAGGTGATCCAGCCCGGACATGACGTCGCGCTCCTTGGCTTCGTGTCCGTGCAGTTTGATCGCGAGGCGCAGCTCGTTCATGGAGTCAGCGTTGCGCATTGCATCTTCGTAGCTGATCAGTCCGCCTTCATAGAGCTCGAACAAGGCCTGATCGAACGTCTGCATGCCAAGCTCGCGCGATTTGCGCATGATCTCCTTGAGCTCGTGCACCTCGCCCTTGAAGATCAGGTCCGATATGAGCGGCGTGTTGAGCATGATCTCGATCGCGGCGACGCGGCCGGGGCCGTCCCGCTTCGGGATCAGGCGCTGCGAGATCATCGCCTTCAGGTTTAGCGACAGATCCATCAGCAGCTGCGCGCGGCGCTCTTCAGGGAAGAAGTTGATGATGCGATCCAGCGCCTGATTCGAGCTGTTCGCGTGCAAGGTGCCGAGGCACAGGTGTCCGGTTTCCGCGAACGCGATCGCATGATCCATCGTGCTGCGTTCGCGGATCTCGCCGATCAGGATCACGTCCGGTGCCTGGCGCAGAGTATTCTTTAGCGCCATCTCCCACGACTCCGTGTCGACGCCTACCTCGCGCTGGGTGATGAGGCAGTTCTTGTGCTCGTGCACGTACTCGATCGGGTCCTCGATAGTGATAATGTGACCGTAACTGTTTTCGTTGCGGTACCCCAGCATTGCCGCCAGCGAGGTCGACTTGCCCGAGCCGGTTGCGCCGACCACGATCACCAGGCCGCGCTTGGTCATGCAGACATCCTTGAGGATCTCGGGCAGCCCCAGGTCCTCCATGCGCGGTATGGTGGTCGTGATGGTCCGGAGCACGATGCCGACGCGCGCCTGCTGCACGAACGCGTTCACGCGGAACCGGCCGATGCCGGGCGGGTTGATGGCGAAGTTGCACTCCTTGGTGGCTTCGAACTCCTGCGCCTGCTTGTCGTTCATGATGGCGCGGGCCAGCTCCATGGTGTGCGTAGGCGTGAGGCTCTGGTTCGACACCGGGGTCATCTTGCCGTCCACCTTGAAGGCGGGAGGAAAGCCGGCGGTGACGAAGAGGTCGGACGCCTTCTTGCTGATCATCACGCGCAGCAGCTCATGCACGAATTTGATTGCCTGGTCCCGTTCCATATGTCCAAGTCCTACAAGGGTGAGGTCGAGCGCGCGGGTGCCGCTCCGTCAACCGGGGAACAGGTCCTTGTTTGCCGCCTTCACGCGCGCCTCGGCCGGGGAAACCACGTTGCGACGCACGAGCTCTTGCAGATTCTGGTCGAGCGTTTGCATTCCGTACTGCTGCCCCGTTTGAATGGCCGAGTACATCTGCGCCACCTTGTTTTCCCGGATCAGATTGCGAATAGCCGGTGTGCCGATCATGATTTCATGCGCCGCCAGGCGACCCGTGCCGTCCTTGGTCTTGAGCAGGGTCTGCGATATGACGGCTCGGAGGGACTCCGACAGCATGGCGCGCGTCATTTCCTTTTCTGCCGCCGGGAACACGTCGATGATACGGTCGATGGTCTTGGCTGCCGAGCTCGTATGCAGGGTTCCGAACACCAGGTGACCGGTTTCGGCCGCGGTCAGCGCGAGCCGGATGGTCTCCAGATCTCGCATCTCGCCCACCAGGATGATGTCAGGGTCTTCGCGCAGAGCCGACCTGAGAGCGTTGGCGAAGCTCAGCGTGTGCGGCCCCACCTCGCGCTGGTTGATCAGGCACTTCTTGCTCTCGTGCACGAATTCGATCGGGTCCTCCACGGTGAGGATATGGCCGAATTCGTTCTCGTTGATGTGATTGATCATCGCGGCCAAAGTCGTGGACTTGCCTGAACCGGTCGGTCCGGTGACCAGCACGATTCCGCGGGGTTGATCCGCGATCTCCTTGAAGATCGCCGGCGCCTTCAGCTCCTCGAGATTGACTACCTTGGACGGGATGGTCCGCATCACCGCACCCGCGCCGCGGTTCTGGACGAAGGCGTTGACGCGGAAGCGCGCCAGGTTCGGGATGGCGAACGAGAAGTCGCACTCCAGGTTCTCTTCGTAGTGCTTGCGTTGCGCGTCGCTCATGATGTCGTACACCATGGCGTGCACGTCCTTGTGTTCCATCGGCGGCAAGTTGATGCGCCGGACGTCGCCGTTGACGCGGATCATCGGCGGCAGGCCAGAGGACAGGTGCAGGTCGGAAGCCTTGTTCTTGACGACGAAGGCGAGCAGCTCGGAAATGTCCATATATAATTTCTCGACGGTGACCGGCGGCGCCGCATGCGGCGGGCTCAGGTGACAGGCAAATCTTATGCCCATTTGCCGCCGTCGCCCACCAGGGACGGTTCCGTGTGTGGCGTCCTCAAATGACGCGGTCCGGCCCGGAGATTGCCCCCTTGCTCGGCGAGGCGATGGACCCGGGAATGTCGACGATACAGGCGGGACTGGCTGCAGTCCGCGCTCGCATCGCCCGCTCCGCTCATTCGGCTGGCCGGGATCCTGCGAGCGTTCGATTGATCGCGGTCAGCAAGACATTCCCAGCCGAGCTGGTCGCGCAGGCCGTGGCCTGCGCCCAAAGCGCGTTCGGTGAAAACTATGCGCAGGAGGGGGTGGCCAAGATGGCCGCCGTGAACGCGCTGCTGCAGCGGGAGCAGGAGAGGGCGGGCGACCTGCGCGCGCCGCTTCCGGTTGTAGAGTGGCATTTCATCGGGCCGATTCAAAGCAACAAGACGAAGATCATCGCGCAGCATTTCCATTGGGCACAGAGCGTCGACCGATGGAGCGTGGCACAACGCCTCGGCGAGCAGAGGCCGCTCGAGCTCGAGCCGCTGCAGGTATGCATCCAGGTCAATGTCAGCGGGGAGGCCAGCAAGAGCGGAGTCGCGCCTTCCGCCACTGCCGAACTGGCACAAAGGGTTGCCGGCCTCCCGCGGCTGTGCCTGCGCGGGTTGATGACCGTCCCGGAGCCGACCGCGGACGTTCACATCTTGCGACAGCAGTTCGGGGTGCTGCGCAGATTGCGCGATGAGCTTGCCACAGCAGGCTTCGCCCTAGACACGTTGTCCATGGGGATGTCGGACGATCTGGAAGTTGCGGTCGAGGAAGGCGCGACCATGGTGCGCGTTGGCAGAGCGATTTTCGGCGATCGGGCCTGACGTGCAGACACAGCGTCCGCTAACTGCTTATACTCCGCCTTGCCGCTTGTCATTGCCCGGCCCGTCGTACCCCAACCACCGACAGAGGTTCGCATGCGTCTAGTACTAGCTCTGGTAATGACAGTCGCGCTGGCCGCGCCGCTTGCAGCGCGTGCCGACATCGCTCAACAGTCGGTCGAGATCAAGGCCACCCCGCAGGCGGTCTGGTCGGCAGTCAAAAACTTCGACGGCTTGGACAAGTGGCACCCGGCGTTCAAGGCGGACGTAATCAAGTCGGGCAGGAACAACATGAAAGGTGCGGTGCGCACGCTCACGCTGGCAGAGGACGGGGCCAGCTTCGACGAGGAGCTGCTGAAGTTCGATGACGACAGAATGTATTTCCGCTATCGCATCGTGGGCGACTCGCCGTTCCCTATTACGCATTACGTGTCCACGCTCAGCGTGAAGAAAAGCAAGGGCGGGATGACCAAAGTGATCTGGCAAGGCAAGTTCGATAACAAGCCCGGCAGTGGCAAGACGGACGAGGAAGTCGTGGAGATGATCAACGGGGCGTACCGCGCCGGCTTGGATAACCTCAAGAAGCTGATCGAAGCGGGCCAGCGCTGATGCGCGCTCGAACGGGCGCAATGCCGCGGAGCCAAGGATCTACGCCGCCTCGCCTCGCCACATGAAGATCGCATTTGTCGGCGGCGGAAACATGGCGAGTGCGCTGATCGGCGGCCTGCTGCAAAAGGGTTACGCGGCGGCGGACATCAGCGCGGTGGAAGTGGAAGCACGTGCGCGCGCGCGCCTGCTCAGTCATTTCGGCGTGTCGAGCTCTGCCGCCATCGACGGCGAAATCGCAGGGACCGATGTAATCGTGCTGGCGGTCAAACCACAGCAGCTGCGTGCGGCCGCAGAAGCTTTGCGGTCTTTCCTTGCATCGCAGCTGGTCATCAGCATCGCAGCCGGAATCCGCAGCGCAGATCTTTCGCGCTGGCTCGGCGGCTATGCACGTCTCGTGCGAGTGATGCCGAATACTCCCGCCCTGGTTCTTGCGGGCGTGTCGGCGCTGTACGCCGCAACCACGGTGAGCGACGCAGAGCGCCGTATCGCCGAGCAGATCCTGGGCACGGTCGGTGCGACGCTCTGGGTGGAGCGCGAGGAGCTGATGGACGTGGTGACGGCGGTGTCCGGCAGCGGCCCGGCCTACGTGTTCTACTTCATCGAGGCGATCGAGCAAGCGGGCCGCGACCTGGGTTTATCGGCGGCGCAGGCACGCCTGCTGAGCCTCGAGACGTTCCACGGCGCCACCCGGCTGGCGCGTGATAGCGGCGAAGAGCCGGCTCTGCTGCGCGCGCGGGTGACCTCGAAGGGCGGCACCACCGAACGCGCGCTGGAGAGCATGGAGCGCGGCCGGGTCAAGGCACTGGTCGTGGAGGCGGTCCGCGAGGCCGCCCAGCGCTCCCGAGAGCTCGGCGACGAGCTCGGGCAAGACTGATCCCTGGCCTTCATGTTCATCGAGGCGCTGCAGTTCCTCCTCCAGACCTTCCTCGGGCTGTTTTCCATCGCCCTGTTGCTGCGCTTCTTCCTGCAGTGGCTGCGCGCGCCCGCCCGCAATCCGCTGTCATATTTCCTGGCTGCTCTGACCGACTGGATCGTATTGCCCGCTCGCCGCATCATCCCCGGTCTTTGGGGTCTCGATCTCGCCACGCTCGTGTTGGCCTGGTTGACCGAGGTGGTGCTGATCCTGGCGATCTACATGCTGATCGGCGCCAGTCTCGGACCCTCCGTTGGAGCGAGCCTGGTGCTCATCGGCTTCTTGGCGGCGGTGCAGGTGCTGAAGCGCGCTCTGCTGATCGTAATGGTGGCGGTTAT
>Ga0335077_10006919_pt1 | contig 14026 bp, 14 predicted proteins | sample Lox_Sample_31_FD_207151 | JGI IMG/M metagenome (GOLD analysis project Ga0335077, IMG submission 207151) | Soil microbial communities from Loxahatchee National Wildlife Refuge, Florida, United States - Lox_Sample_3.1 | ecosystem: Environmental > Terrestrial > Soil > Wetlands | place: USA...
TCAGGAACAAGTCGCGACTCAGCGCCGAGATGATCGGGAGGATCATCACGGTCAGGACCAGCCCTGCGGTGAACACGCTGATCCCGATCGGCGACGCCGGTCCGAACAGCGGGATGAAGCCGAGCGCGCTGTGGAGGCCGGGCTCGATGCCGTCGATGAACGGGACCAGTACGACCAGTCCCCAGAAGCCGTAGATGATGCTCGGAACCGCCGCGAGTAGCTCGACCAGCGGCCCGACGACGGCGCGCACCCGGCCCGGGGCCATCATGCTCAGGTACAGGGCGATCGCGATCCCGAGCGGCGTCGCCAGCACGACCGCGATCAGCGAGCTCATCGCGGTTCCGTAGAGAAGCGCCCCCGCGCCCTCGATGTGGAAGTTGGGCTGCCACCTCGTGCTCGTCACGAAGCCCAGTCCGAACTTCGAGATCGCCGGCTGGCCGTTGCTGACCAGCTGGTAGATGACGTCGACCAGCGTCAGGACGACGAGCACGCCGGCCAGCGCGCACAGACCGAACATCACGCGGTCGCCCAGCCGCCCCGCGCGGCGCTGCGCGGTCCGCCTCCCCGCGCGGTCGCGAGAACCTCCCCGCGCCAGCGTGAACCTTGCCCTCGAGGACACGGCGCGCAAGCGTACGCAAAAGCTCGAGGGCGGATCGGGCGGCCCTCAATCGCTCACAGGTTTTCAACAACGTGGTCACACGTTGGCCACAAGTGGCGAAATCTCCACGGAGATGCTTACCGCCATCTCGCGAGGGGCGGCCGGGCCACGTCGAGAGTCATCTCGGGAATTCCCCCACAAGGAAAGGATCACTGCTTTGCTCTTCAAGAGGTTCGTCAGCGTTACGTGCGCTGGGTTGCTCGCGGGGTGCGTCTTAGGCATCAGCGCCGCTGCCGCGTCCGCAGCCACGCCGACGCTCAACGGTGCCGGCTCGACGCTGGTCGCCCCGATCGAGGCCGAATGGGCCGCGGTGTGGGATACGTCGACCAGCAGCCTGGTCAACTACTCCCCCGTCGGGTCTGGAAGTGGCGAAAAGGACATCGCCGCCGGTCTGGTGGACTTCGGCGGCTCCGACGCGCCGCTGTCCGTGTATTCCGGCGTTCCGTCCAATATCGTCCAGATCCCCTGGGCCCTTACCGCGACCGGCGTGTCCTACCACATCAACGGCCTGAAGCCGAAGGGTTCGGTGCTCCATCTCACCGGCTCCGTGCTCGCCCAGATCTATCTGGGCCAGATCACCAAGTGGAACGCCAAGCCGATCAAGGCCCTGAACAAGGGACTGAAGATCCCCGGCACCAAGATCACGGTGTTCTGGCGTTCGGACGGATCCGGAGACACGTATGCGTTTACCCGGTACCTGTCGGACGTCTCCGGCGCCTTCAATGGCAAGGTGGGCGCTTCCACCACGGTGACCTTCCCGGTCGGCGTGGGTGCCAAGGGCAACCAGGGTATGGCCCAGGCGCTCATCGGCACGAACGGCGGGATCGCCTACATCGCGGCCTCGTACCTCATCGCCAACCGCCTGCAGCCCGCGGCGATCAAGAACGGCGCCGGCAACTACGAGGTTCCGAACCTGCCCAACATCGCAGCCGCCGCGTCAGGGATCAGCCCCGGACCCGGCAACGAGCTCACGATCGTCAACCCGAATAAGCACAAGAAGAAGGCGTATCCGATCTCGACGTACACCTACGTGTTCGTCCCGACGAACGCTCCGCAGGGAGCGCTGCTGAAGTCGTTCATCGGCTACGCGATCACCGGCGGACAGAATTTCGGGCCCTCGCTCGACTTCTCGCCGCTGCCGCAGGCTGTGGTCAGCGCGGACGAGAACACACTGAACTCGATCAACTGACCGACTGACATAAGCGATGTAACGTGGGCCCGGTCGCGGATGCGACCGGGCCCGCAACACGTTTGACAGCTACTCCCTCAGCGGACGGCGCACGCCGGAATATCCAGCGTGCGCCACGCCGCATCTTCTGCGGACTCGGTTGGAGCGAGCCGCCGCTGAAGCGTCTTGATCGCGCTGACCGGGTCGGCACCGCGGTCGAGATCGCGGATCGTCCCGTCGAGGAGCGTCAGCTGACGAGACTGTGCCGCCAGAGCGGCCGAGTAGGGAGCTTCGTTCGCGGCCGGAGCCTTCAGCGTCCGCAACTCCGAAAGCTCGATCGAAAGCGCCGAGGCGCCGCGGCGCAAGAACGGCGCGGTGTCCGACGGAAGCGCCGGCGGCGCAATACGGTCGGAGCTGGCCAGCGTGAGCTGACAGATGCGCGTCGCTTGACGGCGAAGCCGACCCAGCGACGGCGACGAGGTCCCGCAGCCGGTGAGCGCGAATGCGAGAACCGCCAGCGACAGCGCGCGAGTCACCGAAGGCTCACGCCAAGGAGCCGCTCGAGCTCTGGGATCGTCTCGTCCGCGGCGCGGTGGCGAACGGTTGCCATCCCGAGCTCGGCCGCCGGAGCCAGATTGGCTTTCAGGTCGTCGACGAAAACGCAGTCGGACGGCTCGAGCCCGATGCGCTCGGCGCCGAGGGCATAGATCTCCGGCGCCGGCTTGCGCAGACCGACCTCTCCGGAGATCACCACGCCGTCGAACAGCTCCGCTAGGAGATCTCGTGGATAGCGCCTCGTTCCCCAGGAGTTCGACACGAGCCCCGTCCGGACCCCGCCGGCGTGGGCACGGCGGACCGCTTGCAGCATGTCTTCGTCGGGCCGGGCGTCCGCGAACAGCCGGTCGATCAGACCGGGTGCCGCCACGCCCAGCAGTCCGGCCACCCGCGGCTCGAACTCCTCTTGCGCGACCGCGCCGGTCTCGAGGCCGAGGATCAGCTCGGTGCATTCCGCGTCGGTCCGAAAGACTCGCGACAGCTCGTCCCGCTCGAGTCCCTCGAGCTCACAGAACGCACTGAACGACGCGAACACGTCGCTCGTCAAGACGCCGCCCCAGTCGACCAGCAGTCCCGGATACTCGTCAGAGGCCATGCCGCGAGACGGTGAGCGCGCGGTCGGCGATCTCGACAACGCCCTCGCCGAACGTCTTCAGATACGGATCGTCGGTCGACCCCGATAGCGCCCGCTTGTAGTTGCCCTCCATGAACACCACCGCTTTCCACAGCGCGAGCGTCATGTACCAATCGAGCGCGCGCACGGACCGTCCCGACCGCTCCTCGTAGGAGGCCGTGAGCTCGGCCCGTGTGGGGAAACCTGGCTGCAGCGTCACGTTGTTCAGGTTGAACTTGCCGCGGGCATCGCCCGGCTCGGTCCAGTGCATGAGCATGTAGCCAACATCGGCGAGGGGATCGCCGATCGTCGCCATCTCCCAGTCGAGGATGGCGATCAGCTGCGCCGGCGAGCGCGGGGCGAACATCGTGTTTCCGAGCCGGTAGTCGCCGTGCACGATCGTCGCCGGCGGCGACTCGGGGATGTTCTCTGACAGCCACGCGCCGACCTCCTCGACCTGCGGCAGCTCGCGCGTGCGGTTGTGCTCCCACAGTCCGTTGAAGCGACGGAGCTGCCGCTCGAGGTAGCCCGTCGGCTTGCCGAACCCTTCGAGTCCCGCGCCACGCCAGTCGGTGGCGTGCAGCTCGACGAGCGCGTCGATCAGCTCGTCGGCGATCCGGCCGCGCTCCTCGGGTGTGTCGAGTGCCGCGGGCACCGAGTCGGTGATGACGTCGCCGTCGACCCGTTCCATCACGTAGAACGGCACCCCGATCACCTCGGGCCGGTCGCAGACCGCGAGTACGCCGGGGACGCGCACGCGCGTGGGCTCGAGCGCCCGGAGCAGCCGGGCCTCGCGGAGCACGTCGTGGGCGCTCGGCGGCAGCGGTCCCCGAGGTGGCCGGCGGAGCACGACGCCGGTCGACAGCACAAACGTGACGTTCGAGTGCCCGTCGCCGATCGGGGTGGCGGTCAGGTCGCGCGGCGCCTCCAGGCCCTCCTCGGAAAGGAACTCTGTGAGCGGCTCGAGCACGAGCAACGGCTCGCGGTCGTTGGCGGCGGCTTCGGCGTGCGTGCGGACGATGTCGTCGGGGGAGAGCGCGACGGGCATAGAGCCAGCCAGGGTACCGGCGGGGGCGGGCGCGGTAGCTACGCTCTGAACATCACGCCATGCCCGAGCTACCCGAGGTCGAAATCACCGCACGCCTGATCGGCGCCGCCGTCGCGGGCGCCGAGATCGAGTCTGCGCTGGCTCCGGGGATCAACGCGTTGAAGACGTTCGACCCCCCGCTGACCGCCCTCGCCGGTCACCGGATCGAACGGATCGGGCGCCGCGGCAAGCTGTTCGTGATCGAGCTCGATGGCGATACCAACGGCGATCTCGCAATCGAGATACATCTCATGTCGGCCGGCCGACTTCAGCTGTTCGACACGCGTGCGTCGCTCCGCGACCGGACCTCGAGGTTTCTCCTGCGGCTGATCGACGGCCGCGAGCTGCGCCTGCGCGAGTTCGGCACCCGCCAGCGCGCGTGGGTCAAGGTGCTCCGATCCGCGGAGATCGATGACGAGGAGACGATTGCCGCGCTCGGCCCCGAAGCATGGCCCGACCCACCGCCGTTCGCCGAGCTGCTCGACCAGCCGCGGCCGCTATACGCGCTGCTCCGCGACCAGCACGTGATCGCCGGTATCGGACGCTCGTGGGTCGACGAGATCCTCCACGCCGCGATGATCTCGCCGTTCAAGCGAGGCTCCGACCTCGAGGGCGACGAGGCCGTCCGGCTGCGCGACGAGACGGTCCGCATCCTCGGCGGCGCAATCGACCATTACGAGTCCACGCTTTCGCTTCCCATCCCCGACAAGCTGCCGATGCCCCTCACGGTCCATCGCCGCAACGGCGAGCCGTGCCCCCGTTGCGGCGATCAACTCGAAGCGGTGTTCTATGAGGACTACGTGATGTGTTACTGCCCGACGTGTCAGACCGAGGGCAAGCTGATGAAGGACCGGCGGCTTTCTCGCCTGCTCAAATAGGGCTCGAGCCCGTCGATCGCCCGAGCAATCGCCCAAGCGTGATTGGCGCGCAGCGCCGGCCGCATGACCGGCGTGAGTAGCCGCAGCAGGCGACGATCGGCGTGCACCGTCCACTCGAACCGGATGTGCGCTCCCGCGTCGGTCGGGGTCACCGTCCACACGCCGTGGCCACGGAGGTCACCGTCGACCTCTGCCTCGACCACATGGTCCGGCTCGAGCCTGGTGATCCGCGACCTGGTTCGCAGGTGATACGGGAGTCGCCCCTTGAAGTGCTGGTGAGAGACGGTGCCGAGTGCAGGAGGTCCGTCTGACTCCACCTCCAGGTAGACCGGCTGCCACCAATCCGGGTACGTGCGGGTGTCGGCGAGCGCGTCGAACACGGCCGATGCTGGCGCCGCCACTTCCCACTCATCGACGAACACGTATTCGCGCCACAAACCAGCCACGGCCAAGATGCCCTTGGCCAGCCCCCGTTGCACGGGCAGCGGGGGGACCGCGGCGTGACCGGTGTCGGCGAAGTCGAGGATCAAGCGCGCCCCGGTGACCGGCTTGGGGAACCCCTGGCGCGTGAACTGGCTCTCACGCGAGAGCACGGCCAACCGCCGGAGAAACTCCTCGGTGCGACCGGCGGGGCTGACGGTAACGCGCACGTGCGCCTCACCTGGTCCGGAAGGCAACTGACGATGCGCCTTTCCGGCCGGAACAGCCATTCGGCCTCCCGGCCGGAGAACATGCCGGCGGCGGTCGAGGACCAACAACATTTCTCCGCTCAGCACCTCGAACCGTTCGACCTGATCAGTGTGTACGTGCGGTTGGGCCACGAACCCATGCGGCCGGCCGATGATGTCGAAGCTCAGGTCAGCGGCTCCGGCATTTGACCCGGTGGGACGCAGCACCACCCGCGCGCCGAGGGCGCTGAGGTCGAGGATCTCGTCTGGTGCGGGCATATGGCTTAGAAGCTCGCTTGCTCAGGCCGGTGCCGGTACCGCGCCAACCTGCTGAAGCAGCCCCAGCGCGTCCCACACGGTCCATTCCTCGGCGATCTTGCCGTTCGCGATACGGAACACCGAGATCGCCTCGACCGAGATCGGCAGTCCGGTCGGCTCGATACCCATCAGCTCGCCGCGATGAGTCCCGGTTCCGGTCCACCGCGCGACCACCCGATCCCCGGCGGACACGATCTCCTCCACGTTCCAGTGGCCGTCAACGCTTTCCTGGTACAGACCCACTCGCTCGCGCACGCCGTCGGGGCCCTCGGCGGGCGGCGCCTGCGGGCCGTGGGAAACGTAGTCCTCGGCGATGAGCTCATCGGCGACCTCGCCCCGGCGCTGATTGCAGAACTCCTCGAAGAAGCGGGATACGAGCGCTTCGTTTTCGGATGGCATGGCATCTCCTCGGATCTCGTCTATTGACTCAAGGCGCGAGGATCTTCTGCGCGGCTCAGGGCCGCATCGGCTGAATGGCCTATTTCTCGGGGAGTGCGGGAACCAGTCCGTGCTCGATCGCGAACACCGCCGCGCCGGCCCGTGAGCGCACGCCGATCTTGTCGTACACGCTGGCCAGGTGGTGCTGAACGGTTCGGGGGGACACGACCAGGACGTCGGCGATCTCACGGTTGCTGAGGCCGCGCGCGAGCACCCGCAGGACCTCGACCTCTCGATCGGTGAGCTCGTTCGGCCAGCTCGCGCGCCGGTGCGGGAGGCCCGCCGCTTCCACGACCGCGCCCACCGCCTGGGCATCGAGGCGACCCGCGGACACTTCCTCCCCGAGTGCACGCGCGGCCTCTTGCCGCGTGAGCGCCTCGCGATGCGGCCGCGGCTCGGTCAGGGCGGCGAACACGTCCGAGGCCTGGAGCAGCCGCTCCCCGGCCGACAGCTCGATACCGCGGGCCGCACGGTGGTAGCCACTTCCGTTCAGTCGCTCGTGGTGGGCGGCCGCAAGCGGCGCGAGCCGCTCGAGGGCGGGACAGCGCCGAAGGATCCGCTCGGTCCAATAGGAGTGAAGCCGCACCCGCTCCCATTCGACCGGCCCGAGTTGACCGGCCCGGTCCCAGATCGCGCTCGACACTCCGACCCTGCCGATGTCCATGAACAGCGCGCTGGTTCGGACGGTCTCGCAGGCGTCCGCGTCGTAGCCGGACAGGTCGGCCGCCCCGCCGGCGAGGGCGGCTACGTGGGCGGAGTGGCCGAGCAAGAATCGTCCCTTCAGATCCGCGAACGTCGCGAACGCAATGCTCACGTCCTCGTGCTGGTCGGCGGGCACATTGGCGCGCGGCGGTGGCTCCGCCTCGAGCGTCGCCGCCAGCAGGTCGTCGGCGTCGAGCAGCGACAAAAGCTCATCGGCGCTCGCGAGGAACGTCGCCGACACGTGCGGGTCGATCTGCCCTCCGGCACGGCGGGCGACCCGTGCCCGCGCTGCGCCGCCGCCTCCGTCGAAATGGGCGAGCACGGCCTGCTCGGCGACGTGGACGATCCGTGCGGCCAGCGTCAGTTCGTCTCCCGCGCGGCCGGCGGGGAAGCCGTGACCGTCGAACCGCTCGTACACCTCGTCGAGCGCCACGATCGCGCCGTCCGGCAGCCCGAGCCTCCGGCCCAGCGCCGCGCTCACCTCGCAGCTGGCGCGGCTGAGCTCCCGTCCGTGGGCCGGTACCTCGGTGCGGAAGCGGTTGGTCAGCTCCTGCGCGCGCTCGAGCCCCGCCCAGTCGGCTAAGCGCCGGGTCTGTGCCGCGACCTCATCGGGATCCGCGAGGTCGAACAGCTTGAGCTCTCGCTGCATCGCCACGTCGTCGTCGAACAGCTCGGCAAACAGCGAGGCGTGCGTCGTGCAGCCGAGCGACCTCAGCAGCGCCGCGAAGTACACGTCACGTCGTTCCTGCGGTCCCACATCGAGCAACTCGGCCAGGCCGGACGCCACCAGGCACGTCCGCAGTCCCTTCTCGAAGGGAACGCCCGCCCCGAGGTCGGTCGTCAGGGACAGTGCCCCGAGGATTTCGGCTAGTCGAAGTGCCCCCTCCAACTCGATGGCGATCCTATTCGCCGCATGGCACCGCTGTCATCTTGCCTTTGCCGGTGGCGAAGTTAGGCCATTTGGCGGATGCGCCTCCCCGACCCGACCGCAGATCCTTGCGCGCACCGGTCAGACAACACCGAAGGAGGGGCCATGGCAGTTGCCCTAGTTCTCGATTTCCCCGGCGGGACGATGGATCAGTACGACCAGGTCGTCGAGCGCATGCACCTCGACGGGCGAATGGCGCCGGGAGGTTTGCTCCACGTGGCCGGCAGCTACGGGAGCGGTGTGCGCGTCATCGACCTGTGGGACGACGCGGAGCACTTCGCCCGCTTTCGCGACGAGCAGATCGTGCCGCACACCCAGGCGGTGGGGCTCCCGGCCCCGGAGGTCCGCGTGCTCGAGATCGATGAGGACAAGCGGGGCAGCGGCGAGACTCCCGCGCTCGTGCAGTGCGTGATCATGCCGGGGCTCGACCGCCAGGCCTTTCACGCCGCCGACCGGCAGATTCGGCCCAACGACGAGATGCCGGCGGCCATCACCTTCCACGTCAACGGTCCGTACGAGGGCGGATGGTGCGTGATCGACGGCTGGATCTCGAAGTCGGCGCGCGACGAGTTCATGGAGACGCAGATCCGGCCGGTGTTCGAGAAGATCCCGCTCAGCGGCGAACCCACGATCGAGGATCTGGTCGTCCAGGCAACGATGCAGGAGTCCGCTGCCGTCACGACGTGATTCGCATCCGCCCGGCTCGTCTACGATTCGCGCATGCTCGAGAAGGGCGATACCGCACCGGACTTCACGCTGTCCGACCAGAACGGCAACGCCGTGACGCTGTCGGAGTTGAAAGGCCAGACGGTGGTCCTCTACTTCTATCCGAAGGCCGACACGCCCGGGTGTACGACACAGGCGTGCGGCGTACGGGACCACCAGTCGAACTACGAGCAGGCCGGCGCGGTGGTCCTCGGGGTGTCGCCCGACCCGGTCAATCCGATCGCGAAGTTCGCCGAGAAGTTCAGCCTTGGCTTTCCGCTGCTGTCAGACGAGGACCACTCGGTGGCGGAGGCCTACGGCGTTTGGGTCGAGAAGCACCGATATGGCCGCACCTACATGGGCAACGAGCGCACGACGTTCGTGATCGGCCCCGACGGGACGATCAACGACGTGTTCCGGAACGTGAAGCCGGACCAGCACGATGACCTCGTGCTCGGGGCGCTGACCGGGAGCTAGGTCGCTCTACTGAAGACCCTCGCGCGCCTCGCGCACGAGCGTCACGGCCTCGGGGAAGATGTGCGCCATCACCGTGCGCAGCTGCTCGGCCTGCTGCTCGGTCGTCCCCTGAATGTTGGTGCGGTTCATGGCCGCGACGGTCAGATCGACGGCGAGCTTGATCGCGTTGTCAGCCCATGCCAGGCGCTGAGCGCCCTGCATTTGCTCGGCGAACTCGCCCAAGCGGCGCTGCAGCTCGTCGGGATCGCCGAAGAGGCCTCCAAATCCACTTCCTTCCATGACTGCAATGGTACCCCGCCCTGGCTCTCGGTAAGACCCGGACGAACCTGACAGCACCTACACTGGCGCCTGATGACGCCCGAGGATCGGCTCCCAGACCCGCCTGAGGATCGGCTCACAGGCGCGCCGGAGGCTCCGCTGGCAGGCTCGCCCGAGGATCGGCTCGCATTCGAGTCGCGGGTGCGCACGCGGCAGGTCGTGCTCGCCGCGGCCGCCGGCGTTCTTGTGATGGCCGCCGCTCTTCTGCAGATCGTCGGACCGCACGTGAACGTCAACGAGCAGACGCTGGGTCTCGTCACCGAGCACAAGCGGTTCGGGTACGACCTTGTTGGCTCGCTCCTCAGCGGAATCGGCTACGTGGCGCTGGCCTGGACGCTCTGGTACCTGTGGGGATCGACTCGTGCCCGGGAGCCGGGAGCCAAGCCGGCGTTCACGGGGATCATCGCGATCGTCGGCGGCGCTATCTCCGGCGTCAGCGTCATTTGGTACGTCTCCGCGTACGGCATCCAGGCTAATCATTTCGTCAGCCACGGCAGCCAGACGTACCAGGAGGCCAATGCGCTGTTGACGAAGCCCTGGCTGGTCATTCCGCAGATCACCAACGATCTCGGCTTGCTGCTGGTCGCGGTCGCCCTCGTGCTCGTGTCGTTGAACGCGATGCGCGTCGGTCTGCTCACGCGCTTCCTCGGCTATCTCGGGATCATCGCCGGTGTCCTCACGATCATCCCGATCGTGCCGATTCCGATCGTCGAGGCCTATTACCTGCTCGCGCTCGCGTATCTGTTCAGCGGGCGCTGGCCGAGCGGCATGCCGCCGGCGTGGGCCTCCAGCCACGCCGTCCGCTGGCCGGCTTCCCAGCGGCAGCGCACCGCTCGTGAGCCCCTGTTCGGGCGCGGGCGGGGCAAGCCGGCAGCCGAGGCCGCTCCGGAGGCGGTGGGCGCGCCCGCCCCGCCAACAACCCGGTCGACGACGCCCAAGCGCAAGCGCAAGCGCCGCAAGTAGCAGGCCGTCCGCTAACAGCATCGTCCATACGTCCGGTTGGCTAACCCGACTCCCTGAGGATGCCGATCCTGTCTCAAGCTGTCCCGGCTCCTGTCCACGCCGGGGGCCGGGACAGATTTTCGCTTCACCAGCCGTATCTGGAGGGGCGTCAACAAACTCAGTTCCGGTCGGTCCTGGGGCACCTCGCCTGGGGCGTCGGGGTCCGACCCGGAGCTGTGCGGGCTCGAGTTGGTGACCGCCGGGCGGCCAAACGCCGTCCGGCGGTCGCCGTTCATCGTGCTGTTGCGACCGTTCGCGGCGCGATCGTGCCCGTTCGCCGATCCGGCTCTTGTGAAGCGTGCTCCTGGTGCAAACGTTCGCGGCGACTATCAACCCCTCATTAGGAGGAACAGATGGAAGCCGCAAACATCGGTGGGCGCGAAGCAGACCTCGCGCCGGCTGCTGATCCGACTGGAGGTCGGTTGGCTGGCTGGACCCCGGCCGATCCCGGCCCGCTGGGCCTGGCGGCGTTCGCCGGAACGACGTTCATGCTCAGCCTCATCAACGCCGGCCTTGTCGGCACGCATAAGTTGCCGGGCGGCGGTTTGCTGCCGATGGTGGCCGCACTGGCGCTCGCCTACGGCGGCATCGCCCAGTTCACTGCCGGGCTGTGGGAGTTCCGCACCGGGAACACATTCGGCGCGGTCGCGTTCTGCTCCTATGGGGCGTTCTGGATCTCGTTCTTCTTCATCGTCCAGTCCGTCGGCAAGAACGCGCCGACCGAGGTGTTCAGCGGGCTGGGGCTGTACCTGTGGATGTGGGGGATCTTCACCACCTACATGTTCATCGCCTCGCTGCGGACCACGGGAGCGGTCGCCCTGGTGTTCCTGCTGCTGGCGATCACGTTCTTCATCCTCGGCATCGGCAACGCCTCGCTTTCCGGCGGGACCGCCGCCATCAACGGCACGATCAAGCTCGGTGGCTGGGTCGGCATCATCACCGCGATCGCGGCGTGGTACGCATCCTTTGCCGCGGTCGTGAACTCGACCTTCGGGAGAGTGGTAGCGCCAGTCGTTCCCTTGAGCCGTTAGTCAAGGCGAGAAAAGCCCACCAAAACGGTGCTGTCGAGTAGAACTTGCGACAGCGTCGTTGAGTACATCGAATAACCATGGAGCGCCGGCGGCGACGCCGGCGCTCTGGGCTGTCAGGAAGCCGCTAGCCGTCCGGTCGGAAGGAGAGACGTAAATGGCTGATACCACCGAGCCAGCGCCCGCTAAGGACGAGGCCGCCGAAGATGAGGTCTCCGAGGCGCAGATCGCAGTTCACTGGCGCGAGGAGGAGTACTACGAGCCGCCGGCAGCGTTCGCCGCTCAGGCAAATGCGAACGAACCGGCGATCCTCGAGCGCTTCAGCGAGGACAAGTTCCCGGATTGCTTCGTCGAATACGCCGACATGCTCACCTGGGACAAGAAATGGGACACGCTCCTGGACACGAGCAATCCGCCGTTCTTCAAATGGTTCGTCGGCGGACGGCTGAACGCCTGCGTGAACTGCGTCGACCGGCATCTCGAAACTCGTGGTGACAAGAACGCGCTGATCTGGGTGCCGGAGCCCGAGGACGTCGAGCCAGTCGAGATCACGTACGCCGAGCTTCACCGCCGGGTCAACGAGTTCGCCGCGCTGTTACGAGATTTCGCCGAAGTGGAAGTCGGCGACCGGGTCACGTTCCACTTGCCGATGGTGCCCGAGCTGCCGGTGGCGATGCTCGCCTGCGCGCGGCTTGGAGTGATCCACTCCGAGGTGTTCGGCGGCTTCAGCGGCGCCGCCTGCGGTCAGCGGATGGCGGACGCCAAGAGCACGGTTCTCGTGACGATGGACGCCTACTACCGCAACGGCGACCTGATCGACCACAAGGCAAAGGCCGATCAGGCGATCGAGGAGGCGCGCAAGGAGGGGATCGAGGTCGAGAAGGTGCTGGTGTGGAGGCGCGTGCCGGGTGAGTACCACTCGGAGAGCGAAATGGTTGAGGGGCGCGACTTCTTCGTCGACGACCTGCTCGAGAAGTACTCCGGAGCGGGCGTCGAGCCGGAGTCGCTGGCTGCCGACGACACGCTGTTCCTGATGTATACGAGCGGCACGACGGGCCGCCCGAAGGGGGCCCAGCACTCGATCGGCGGCTACCTCAGCTACGTGGCCGGCACCTCGAAGTACTACCAGGACATCCATCCCGACGACACCTACTGGTGCTTCGCGGACATCGGGTGGATCACCGGACACTCCTACATCGTGTATGGCCCGCTCGCGCTGGGCACGACGAGCGTGATGTACGAGGGTGTTCCCACGTATCCCGATCCCGGTCGACCATGGCGGATCGCGCAGAACCTTGGCGTCGACATCTTCCACACCGCGCCGACGACGATCCGGATGCTCCGGAAGGTCGGGCCCGGGGAGCCAGAGAAGTACAACTACCACTTCAAGACCATGACCACGGTGGGCGAGCCGATCGAGCCCGACGTCTGGCGCTGGTACTACCACTTCGTCGGCAAGGGCCAGGCTGCGATCACCGACACGTGGTGGATGACGGAGACCGGCGGCTTCCTCGGAAGCACGCTCCCCGGGATACAACCGATGAAGCCCGGCAGCTGCGGTCCGGAGGCGCTCGGAATCCAGCTCGTGATCTACGACGAGAACCGCAACGAGATCCCGAAAGGCACCGGCAAGGCGGGCTACATCTGCGTCCGCAATCCGTGGCCGGGCAGGATGCTCACGGTTTGGGGGCAGGACCAGCGGTTCATCGATACCTACTACGCCAAGTTCAACCGGGACCCGAACAGCAAGGACTGGCGGGACTGGCCGTTCATGTGCGGCGACGGCGCGATGGAGTCGGAGGACGGCTACTTCCGGATCCTCGGCCGGATCGACGACGTGATCAACGTCGCCGGCCACCGGCTCGGGACCAAGGAGCTCGAGTCCGCCGCTATCACTGTCGATGAGGTCGCCGAGGCCGCCGCCGTGCCGGTGGTGGACGACGTCCGCGGGAAGATCGTCGAGATGTATGTCTCGGTCAAGCCCGGCGTCGACCCGGCGGGGGTCGACAAGAAGGTGTCCGACGCGATCGTCAGGGAGATCGGGGCGATTGCCCGGCCCAAGAACGTGTGGATCGTCGCCGATATGCCCAAGACGCGCTCGGGGAAGATCATGCGGCGCGTGATCGCGAGCATCTCGAACTTCGCCGACGTCGGCGACGTGATGACGCTCGCCAACCCCGAGATCGTCGAGGACATCCGCCACCACGTGCAGGCCGAGAAGGCCGCGCGCGGTGAGGTCCCGCGCGAGCTCTCCGATCAGGAGAAGCAGGAGATCGCCGCGTACGGCCACGCGGAGTAGCGCAGAGCGCTCCTACAGCACGAATTCGGTGCGGCGCCCGGTCCATCCGGGCGCCGCGCATTCTCTCTACTCGGGGAAGACGCCTAACAGCGGCGATTTTCGGCTGCGCGGGTCGGGTAACTAAACCCCAAAGGCTCGTAAAGGAGAGGATTTCTGTGGCGGACACCGCAACCGAGAAGAGCCT
>Ga0335077_10006920_pt1 | contig 14026 bp, 3 predicted proteins | sample Lox_Sample_31_FD_207151 | JGI IMG/M metagenome (GOLD analysis project Ga0335077, IMG submission 207151) | Soil microbial communities from Loxahatchee National Wildlife Refuge, Florida, United States - Lox_Sample_3.1 | ecosystem: Environmental > Terrestrial > Soil > Wetlands | place: USA: Florida...
GTCGATGGTCTTGCGCGAGACCTGCACGCCCCGGCCGCCCGGCCCGGCGTGCACCTGGCCGGCGATGCCGCGGACCACCCGGCCCCGCTGCTTCGTCGATAGCCCCTCCTCCAGCGCCGGCCCGATCAGCCGGTACCGGAACAACGCCACGTCCTGCGCCCGGGCCCGCCGCAGCAGCCGCTCATGTTCTGCCGAAGACACCTCAAAGACCTCCTTGAACGGTGATGTGAACTCTCAACCGATCAAGGTGGCGCACCACCAGCGGCTACGTCACCGGCGAACTCGTGTTGACCGCGCCGGGCGGCCAGCACGGGGCCAGCAGCCCGCACCTGGACAGCCGCGCGGCGAGCTGCCCTGGCGACAAGGCGGCCACCAGCGGCCACCGGGCGGGCATCTGCTGATGCAGCGCCCCCAGCACCGCCAGGACATGCCCGGCCGCGCTCGCGGTCCCCGCCGGCCACACCGGGTCATCCACCAGCCGCGGCAGCAGCCCGCACAGCCACGCATGCACCCGGTCCGCCCGCCGGGCGAACCTGCGCAGCCACTCCCGCACCGTCGTATACGGCACCCCCAGCTCCGCCGCGACCTGGTTCCACGGCCGTCCCCGCGCCGCCGCCAGCAACCCCGCCCAGATCACCTCCACCCCGTACTGCCTGCGCCGCAGCATCGAATCAGGCAGCAGCACCCGCGACACCCCGCACCCCGCGCACAGCGCCCGCCGCGGCCGGACCCGCCCGATCCCCCCGCCCAGCCCGACGACAACCCGCTCCACCCCGAACCCCCACCGCGCCAGCCGCCCCCCGCACCCCGGCCCCAGGCACCGCAGCAGCCCCGACCCGAGCTGAGCATCGACAACCGCCACGACCTGACCTACCGTTGGCACCGGCGCCTCCGAGCGCATCAGGCGGCCCGTCCGGTCAGGCAGCGAAACTTGAGCCGGGCGGGCCGTTCCCATTCCGTCGTGCCCACCCTGGCGCCGACCACCAGCACCCCGCAAGCCCCACCCGTCATGCCCGCCCCGCCTGACGCCAAGCGCCCCATTCGTGCCCGCTCACCGTGGCGGGGCACACGGGTCGCCGCGGGCCGGATCACCGGTGCCGCCGCGATCGGGGTCGAGATCGGCAAGGTGATTAGCAAGTACAAGACCGCCAAGCACTTCGAGGTCACCATCACCGATGACAGCCTCACCGTCCGGCGCAGGCAGGACCGGATCGACGCCGAGGCCGCCCTGGACGGGTTCTACGTGCTGCGCACCCCCGCCCCCGCCGCCGAACTGGACGCCCCCGCCGTGGTGACCGCCTACAAGAACCTCAAATACGTCGAACGGGACTTCCGGTCGATCAAATCCGACGACCTGGACCTGCGCCCGGTCTTCCACCGCCTGGAAGAACGCGTCAGGGCCCACGTGCTGATCTGCATGCTCGCCTGCTACCTGACCTGGCACCTGCGCAGGGCGTGGGCGCCGCTGACCTACACCGACGAGCACCCGCCCCAGCCGGCAAACCCGGTCGCCCCGGCCCGCCGCTCCGCCGCCGCCCAGGCCAAAGCCTCCGGCCAGCACGATGCGGCCGGACGGCCCTACCGCAGCTTCCGCGGCCTGCTCGAGCACCTGGCCACCCTGCCACGCAACCAGGTCCGGTTCACCGGCGCCACCACCGACGTGCCCATGCTCACCGAGCCGACCAGCGCCCAGCGCAAGGCCTTCGACCTGATCGGCGTCCCGATCCCGCTTGCCTTGAAGTAGTCAGAACAAACCCGGCCAGCCCGGCAAAACGCCAGGTCAAACCCGGAAGTACTCACCGAACCGACCGTAACTTCGGGTTAGGGGACAACCCGCCCGACCATGCCTGGTCCTCGCTCGGGATGTGGCAGGGAATACGTCGGCTTCGCAGGCTACCCTGCCAGCCGGACACTAAGGTCACGGCCGGAGTGCCGCACTACGAGCACAACGAAGGCAGCATCTAGGCCGGCCACGACTCGTGTCGTCCTTCATAGGAGAGCACGAGGAGGATGTCCTCGATCTCGCCCCGGCCCAGTCGCTCCGCGAGTTCGCCCGAAGAGGCGAGCGCAAGTTCCCACGCCCCTGCGGGTGACCGGCCGAGCATCCGTGCCCATCCGGCGGCGTTCGCCGTTGCGGCGCTGATCAGGCCGTTGACGGACTGTCCGGGTCCGCCGATGGGTCCGTCGGTCCCGGTTTCGGTGAAGAGCAGGTGCTCGACAGGGACCTCGAATGTGGCACCCTGCCCGCGTACGAAGTAGAGCAGGACGTTCCGGATCGCGAGTTCGGACAGGTTGGCGGGGAAGTCCTGGGGCTCGGTGCGGAACCGTACGGATACGGGTCCGGCGCCGGATCCCTCCGGATGGTGCAGGTCGTACCACTGGTCCGGGAACTGCCGGCGCAGGCTGAACGGGCGGTCGCCGCCACTGACCGGGTCGAGGCGGCGGATGACATCCTGCCGGTACAGCGGACTGTCGAGAGCGGTGTAGTCGATGGTGATGAGGATGTCGGCGATGCTGCGGTAGTCGATCGAGTTGGCCGGCCGGGGCATGCGGAATTCCCAGGTGGTGTCTACGCCGAGCCCTTCGAACGGCAGGAGCATCTCTCCCTGGGGTTGCAGCTCCAGCACGCCGGAGGCGTTCATCGGCGCACAGAGCGCGACCGATTCGGGTGGCCGCTGCACGAGGGTGGTCTGGAAGACGTCGCCGCCGATCGTCACCCGGGAAACGCCGGACGTCGACAGGGTCGCCCTGATGCCGATGGTGGGCGGGATGAGCGCGATCACCGACGTCCGGACCTGCCGGATGAGCCGCAGATAGTGCCCCGGGAAGTCGCGGTCGAACAGCTCGGACGGTGTAGCGAAGATCAGCACGCCGGTCTCCCGGAACCGCTGGAAGGCGAACGGGTCGAGCTGGGCGAGCGAGACAGTACGGCTGAGCTGGAGCTTGCGCCGGTCGGTTTCGAAGGCGTACTGGTCCAGCCGGGTGAGGTCCTGGAGCAGTCGCGCGGAGCCGGTCATGCCCCGCCGGTCGGGGCCGGTCCCGTCGACCGACGATCCCGCGGGATCACGCGGGGCGTCCCCGTAGTCCGCCAGCACGATCCCCGTCGGCGTCTCCTGGCGTTCGAAGGCGAGCTGGGCTTCGGCCAGCCGCGTGACCGCAGTCGCCTGCTGGAGCTGGTAGCGGTACACGCCCTCGAGCACCCCGCTCATCCAGTGGTAGAGCTCGGCCCCGGCAAACCGGCTGTCGAGGAAGGTGACGACCTCGTCGGCGTGGTCGGCCTGCATCGCCGCGATGGCCCGTTCCTGGCCGACGATGCTGACGCGGTCCTGCGCCAGGACGGCCTGCGCGTGGCCGAGTTCCTGGTCTTTGCGAGCCAGGTCGAGCTGGAGCTGCCAGTCCTGCTCGAGACGTTTCTGCCTCGCGATCGTCGCCAGCGCAGCGGACCACGAGGACATCCCGCCTACCACGCTTTGTTGGACGGTCGCGTCGGCCACCATGGCTATGACCGCGCCACCCGCCGTTGCCAGCCCCGCGGTGAGTCCGGCGTCGACGAGGAAACTCGCGGCGTCGGCGCCGGCTCCCGCCAGCACCAACCCGGCGCTCTTGGCTGCGGCCACGCCGAATTGCGCCCACATCGTCGCCCACACCAGGTTCAGCGCCCAGGTCTCCTCGTCCAGCAGGCCCTCCTTGAGGAGGGTGGCGAAGTGATCGGCCTGGATGTTGGCACGCTGCTGCTGCAGGTCGGCGAGGTCGACACCGTGCTGCGCCTCTTGAATGCGGAGGTTCTGGAGGTGCACGGCGCCGCGGGCGAGGTCGACCTGCTGGCGGGCTCGGAGCAGGTCGAGTTCCGCGGCCTCGGCCTTCTCCAGCGTGCTCAGGAAGCTGGCCTCCATTTGCTGGGCGAGTGCGGTCAGCTGCCGGGCCCGCTCGATCAGGGTGCGATAGCGGTACGGGGTCGCGGGCAGCCGCATCACGCCGGGAAGCCCGATCTGCTGCCCGGCGCTGCCGATCGCCGGGAGGCTGCGGGCGCCGTCGGCTGACGCCGCTGACGGTTCGACGACGCGTTCCAGGCCTGCGATGTCCCGGCACGTCCTGATCTTGTGCAGGTTGAGCTCGGCCCGGAGCCGGAGCGCGGTGGGCACGGGGTTGGGCGGCGTGCAGAACGTCCGTCGCAGGGACGGCGTGGCGCCGGGGTCCCCGTCGTCCGCCAGCTCGTCAAGATGTTCGAGACCGGCCTCCACGATCGGGTCGCGCATCAGGTCGCGGTGCTCTTTTGCTCGCAGGAGCGCCTCCTCGCGCAGGCGCTCCTTGAGCGTCCGCCCGGTCGAGGTCTGCTGCGCGATGGCTGCGGCCACCCTCGCACGGGCCTGCGCGATCCGTTCGGGCCAGGGCCGGGTCTGGGTGAGGATCTCCTCCAGGTCGGCGACGACCTGCCGGAGGAGCCGCAGGTCGCGGATCGGCCTCAACTGGTCGACCACCTCTTGCCACTCCGGCGGAGGGCTCTCCGGGCCGAGGGTCAGGCCGCCGACGATCTCCGCACAGGCGTCCGCCGGTGCGCGCAGGAGGTCGTCGAGCAGCGTCAGGGCCTGCAGGTAGAGCAGCTCGGCCCGCACGATCGCTTCGCCGGTGTCGATGGTGAACTCGGTGTCCGCGAAGTCGAGCAAGCACCGGACGAGGAAGAGCGCGACGGCCCGGGCATCCGTCCCGGGACGGGTGGCGGCGATGCCGTGCACGTCGAAGGGATCGTTGAGCCAGTCGGGCAGGCGCACGTAAGCGCCGCTACCCCGGTCGAGCAGGGGATAGGTGATGCGTCGATCCGGGGCGGCGGCGTAGTCGTAGATCGCCCGGAAGCGCCGTAGCGCGGCCTCGAAGCTCCCCCGGCGATGCAGCTCGAGGGCCAGCTGGAGCGGCAGCAGGTAGTACGCCTCGTCCAGGTATGTCCAGCTCGTGATGGGGCTGTCCCCGTTGAGTTCGGTGATCGCCTCGAGCTGCGCGCGCTGCTCGGCGTCGGCACCGTGCAGGTCGGCGGTCGCCGGGAAGGTTCTCGTCAGCAGCGGGAGCAGGCGCAGGTGTGGAACTCGGGCGCCGGTCACAGGAACGAGCTCTACCTGCCCCGGCTCATTCATGCGAATAGGCACGAGGCGGTGTTCGGGCCGCGGCGACAGGGGAGTGTCCAGGTCGCTCCAGGGGACCTCACAAGCGACGAGGTGCGGCGCACCCGCCATTGCCGCGCTCAATGACCACGCCCGGGTGCCGTCGAGCGTCGGCGACATGGCCTGGGTAACGCGGACTGTCCCAGGGGGGGTCAAGTCAATCACCGTGGCACGGACTTGATCGCCGCCCGTGCGGGAGTATGCGACGAGCCGGTCGTGTTTCGCGAAGTACTGGCTCCCCAGCCACTCGACGATTACGTTCGTCTCGAACGCAGTGGCCACGTCCCACCACCGCCCCGGGGCGTTCGGGTTCTCCGGGTCCTCAGTGAACCCGAACCGGTACGCATTGAGACGCTCAACCGGATCATCGTAACGGCCCACGAGGAGCCACAGCCGATCCCCGGTCCGGACGGCCGCGCGCACGGGTCCCAGCGGCCTGAACGGCTCGTCGGGGTCCGCCCGCAGCGGACCCGCCAGGGCGTCGGGGTCGGTGGACCAGCTCCTGCCCCGGGGGTCGACGACTCGGAGCTCGTAGCCCGACATGCTCTTGATTATGAGGGCCGGGGGGTGGGACTCCACGGCAGCGACCATTGTTGCGGTCCAGACGTCCGCGCCGTCCACGGGGAGGAGCGTCGCGTCGCGGCTCTCCCAGGACGGCTCCTGCGGAGGGTCGAGCGGGACGCGCAGGACGTGGCTGAGCACGCCCGTCGGAGCCTTGAGGAACACGAACACGGAGAACGCGTCGGCGGTGGCCGGACGGTGGATCGCCGCACCGACGACGGACTCGACGTCGCCGACGACGCCGGGCACCGGAGCCCAGAACCCGACGGGCTCGCCGCGCCGTTTCACCGCGTAGTAGATGGTGCCGGTCGTCGCACCGCGGCCGAACACGACGCATTCGACCGGGTTGGGTTCGGCCAGGCTCGCCGTCGCGTCCACGCTGAGCGTCGCCAGGTCGCGCAGGTGATCGGAGTACTCGGTTGCGGCGGTCTCGGCTTCGATCGCGCCCGAGCGGTGACGGGCGGCGACCGAGGCGAAGACGGGCGACTGCTGTCGGCGCAGGGTCGGCAGCAGGATGTTCTCGGGGTAGACAAACGCCAGCATCGCCGCGCGCCACGTGGTGTAGGAGCCGAGCCACCGCCAGTCCGCCTCGAATTCCTCGCCGGCCACGGCGACGTCTGGCAGTACGTCGGCGACGAGGCCGGTGCGGACCGACCAGAGCAGGCCCTGCAGGGTCTCGACGGCCTGCTCGATCCGCGTTGTCATGCGGCAGGCCCCCGCCTCCGCGTCGATCTGGTACCGCTGGGCGACCCATCGGACCCGTTCCACCTGGTTGTACCCCGGGAAGTCGTCGAGGCTGAGCGGCCATTGCGGCGGGTGCTCGACCGCGTAGGCCGCATAGACATAGATGTCGCGTAGGCCGGGCAGGGCGTCCGCCTCGGCTGCGTGGACCGCCGCGGCCATGCCGGTCGAGATCGCCTCGTCCTGCGCGATCCGCGCGTCGAGCCGCTGCTCCCACGCGACCCGGTCGGCCCGCTCCGCCCGCCACGGGACGAGCTCGCGGATCCTGCCGCCCGTACGACGCCGGAACACGTCCGGACTCAGCGTGATCGCCGCGGATCGTTCCTCGGCGCGCCACCGCGCGAACATCCGCCCCTTCAAGACGGCGGCGACGATGTCGCGCGCCTCACTGAGCTCGGCGTCATCCACGCCCGATCCGGACAGGCGACGGAGATCGCCGAGTCGGACCGCGGCCGCAGGCGACAGGCCAAGACGGACCAGCCTGCCCCGGGCGACCGGCGTCACGGTCCGGTCCCTCACGAGCTCGTCGAGTTCCGGCCCGGGCGTCCCGATGCGGGCGAGGAGGCCCTCCAGCCATTCGGCGGCCGACGTCGACGCGCGTGCGGCGCCGATCTCCCCGGCCAGGTCTTGCAGCTGTTCGCGGCGGTCCTGGAGCAGCGTCCGCGCGGCACCGCTCCCGGCCTCGGCGAGGTCGGACTCGTCGACGAGGTCCGGGTCGATGAGGGGCGGACCGCTCTCGGCGAGGAGCGTCGCGCGCCAGGCCTGCCGTCGTACCGGGTCCGCCCGCCACGGCGGCAGCGCCTGACGTCGGATCTCCCAGTACGGGAGAGTCCCTTCGGCGGTCTTCCAGCCCGCGTACCGCTTGCGCACCTCCCGTGCGAGTGTCAGCACCGCCGCCCAGTCCTCCGCGGTCGGCCGAGCCGCCTGCAAGGACGTCACCGCGGTCCGGTCCCGCACGTCCATGAGCATGGTGAGCTCGGCTACCTTCAGGTGATAGGTGCTGTCCAGCTCCGCCGCGGCCGCCCGATCGACCGCCGCGGTCCTGTGCAACCGCGTCAGCTCCGATTCGAGGACGGCATCCGGGACGGGCCGCCGCAAGGCGACGGCGACCATGCCGATCACGTCGGCGTGGAGCCGCCGCTCCGCGAGGGAGACGTGAAGCTCGACCAGTTCGCCTCCGCGGTCAGTCAGCAGCTGCACGGCGGGCACGCCCGTGACGACGACGTCGCGGAGCTCGTCGCTGCGGGTCGTGTCAGGGTCGACCAGCGGCCGGACGTCGGCCTCCGCGGGCGGCCAAGTGCCGGGAGCCGGTTCGTGCTCCGCCAGGTGGAACTGCTCGGGCCCGAGCAGCAGGCCCACGGTGCGTTCCTGCTCGATCCACGCGGGAAACCGGGTGCGCACCTTGATCGACTGGGTGAGGATCGAGGCCAGCTCCTCCCGGGCGGCCGCCGTGGGTGCAGACCGGAGCAGATCCGCCAGACGCCGCAGCGCCCCGGTCTCCAGCCCGGTCGCCGTCCGGGCAGCGGCTGGGTCGCCTGGGTCGAGCGCGTCGAAGTCGGGGGGCGGGCCGCCGAAAGCGCGTACCAGCATCCTGTGGGCGTCCGGCAGCGCCCGCAGCGCCTGGAGGTCGGCATCGACCTGCCGTCTCCGCTCGGTCCACAGCGCGAGCACCGCCGAGGCGTTCGGCCGCAAGTCGTCCGCGCCGACGACATCCGGGTCGATGATCGGGGTGTCTCGGGGCCACGGCTCGGCGGCGTCCTCTGACCGCCAGCCGGCGCGCAGGAAATCGCGGCGCCAGCGGACGAGCAGTGGTTCGGCGCCATCCGATCCGGAGGACGAGGTGAGCGATGGCATGCCGAACAGCTCCGTCAGCCGCGCCTCGGTCGGCCGTGCCCGCAGGATCTCCAACCGGTCGTCCGTGCCGCCGGTGGGCTCGAAGCCCAGCCGGTGCGCCAGGGCGGTGCGGTCCTCGACCGTGTACCCCCTCGCCTGACGCAGCTCGTCCAGGGACGTGCCGATCTGCGTGAGCAGGCTGCGGTGGGCACGGTCGCGGCTGTCTCGTTCGGCCGACGCCACGACGCGTTGGACGAACGGGTGCGGCGTTCCGCTGACCCGGCGCAGCACGTCCACGACGAGGCGCATCTGGCGCACTGGGGTCTGCGATGCCTCGCACGAGTCGACGATTTCATCGAAGGGGAGCCCGACGAGGCCGGCGAGCTGCTCGAGGGTCAGCGGATCGCCGTTGACCTCGACGTGGTCGAACGCGTAGTCCAGCAGGTCGAGCAGGTAAGCGCGAGAGCTCACCACAGTCGCGCAGTCCGAGCAATCGCAGCTTCCCTCGGCTGCGTCATCGGCCGCCCCGCCGAGCGCGTCGTAGATGGTACCGGGCACGTCGAGGGTCTCGACGAAGCGCACGTCCTGTCGCGCGCGGCGGTGCAGCTCCAACGCGACGTTCGCGGCGATCCCCGCCGCGTCGGCGGCGGGCAGGAACCGCCGCCGCGGCATGCGGGCGATCGTCGGCGCGTCCGGGAACCCGTTCTCGATCAGCCTGAGCCCGGTCAGCACGTCGGCGGTGACCGGTTCCAGGTCGGCCAGGGCGGCCAGGGTGGACGCCCATACCTCGCTGGTGTGCTCGGCCAGCCCGCCACGCCTGCGGATGTCCGCGAGCGTGCGCACCCCGTCGCGATCGAGCGCGGCCATCGCCGCCGCGGGTACCGACAGGCCTGCGGCCGCGATGGCGTCCTGCAGGCTGCGTGCAGGCCGAGCCCGGGCAGGAATTTCGACGTCGACCACCACCGGCTGATCCTCGACGCGCAGGAGGAGGAGGTCCACCGGCTTCATCGGGGCACGTGCCCCGTCCCAGAGCTCCAGCCGAAGCCGCCGGGGCAGGTTGCGGCGCGCCGGGACGCGCAGGACGACCCGGCCGTCGGCGTCGGAGACGGCACGCCCGATCGGTCGAGGCTCGGGGAGGGCGTCGCGGTCGATCGCCCGCACCAGGAACCCGACAAGCGGGCGCTTGTTCGCCGCGTCGCGGAGCATGAGCGTCACCACGCGCTGCTCCAGCACACCCGACGCGAGGGCCGCGGTCTCCAGGGCGGTGACGATCACGCTCGGCGGGAGGACGGCCTCCTCGCGGATCTCGTTGCGCTCGACTGCGGTGGCGAGTGCCTCGGCCAGCCGCGCCGGGTCGGTGCGGAGCACCTCGTCGAGGTCCAGGCCGAACGTCCCGGCGCCAAGCCCGAAGCACAGCTCGGGCGATAGCCCGGTCTGTCGTGCGAGCCGTGCGGCCGCGCGCAGCCGGGCGAGCGTGCCGCGTTCGGCTCCGGTGGCTTCTTGGAGGTGGCGCAGGTCGTCGTCGGTGAGGTCGTGCAGCGCGGTGCCATCTAGGCCCGGATCGAGCCGGGCACGAAGCGCGGCGAAGGTCGTGGGCGACGCCGAGTCCGGGGCATCGACCGTGACGTCGATCGTGACGCCCTCGCCTGCGTTGTAGAGCACGGGGGAGGTTGCGAGTACCGCGCCGTCGTCCGACACGACCCGCACCACGAGATGCGGCCGACGCGCCGGCTGCGTGAAATTCGACGCCGTGTAGCTGATGGAGTAGCTGCCGTCGTCTGCCGTGTCAGCCTCAGCGAGCAGCACCTCGCCACGGAGACGTCGGCCATAAAGTCGGACGATGAGGCCAGCGGTGTCGCCGTTGGTCGCAGACCGGCGCACACGCCCGCTGACAGTCCTCACTCGGTTGTTCAGGTGATATGCGGGAGTATCGGTGAGTTCTGGCATCGTCGACCCTCGTCCCCTCAGATGCGAATGGAGTGGATGAAATCGGAATCCCTACTTGGAGGAATCGTCAGGAGTTGTGGATCACGGTTCTGGGTGATCACGCGGCTTCCTTTCCGCGCACCAGCGCGACCAGGTGGTGACCGGTTCGTACGTCCCGGTCACCCAGGGAACCATGTCTCCGAAGTGGGTGTCATACGCCTTGTCCATCACATCGATTGGCGACGGTTCGCCTTCGATGGCGGCGTGCGCCGATCCCGCTGCGGCCATAATTCCGCCTCCGGCCACTGCGCCCAGTACTGCGGCCGAGAAGGCAGTGACTGTGCCGGCTGCCGCCGCCGACGCAAGTGCGATGTCCACACCAAGGCCCGCGCCACCTGTTGCGATGTCGGTCGCACCCGAGGCCTTGGCACCCGCAACGAGCTGGTTGACTCCGTGGCCGATCTGGAGGCCGCTGAAGAGCGGCCCGAGGAGGCCGAGAATTGCACCCGCATTGCGCGCGATACCGGTAAGGCGTGCCATTCCCGCTGAGCCGAGTTCACTGATGGCAGATCCGGCGGGCGAGCCAGAGCCGGGGATCGGGACAACCGGCCCTGGCTCGCCCGCTGCGGCTGGTAGATACCCCCGGATCTTCAAATTGCCGGAACGCTCCGGCAAGGCCAGCTGCTTTGGAGGTGTAAGCGGTCGGCTTGGCTTCGGACCGCTACCGGCCGGATCCAGCTGTTGCAGCGGGGTGGTCTCCTTCAGCGCTTTGGCTACTGCCTTGTGGGGAACGAGTTCCGCCGGCGGCTTCGTTTCCGGTGACGTCTTCGTCAGAATCCACATCGCGGCTCGCGCGATGGGGTGCTTGGCGCTCGCGGCCAGCCTGGTCATCAGTCCACTGGGGCGGCTCGGAGGAGTTGGCGGCTTGTCGGCGGAAAGGCCAAGCGGATCAGTAAGCACCAGCGGGCGTCCCGACACGAACTGGTAAAGAGAGAGGCCATCGACCGGCCCTGCGGGATCGCAGCTTGTCCACCGCCCGAGCCACGGCGCGTAGTAGCGCGCGCCGAAGTAGGCGAGTCCGCTTTCCTCGTCGCGTTCCTTGCCGCTGAAGCGGTATCGTTTCCGCCCGAAACCACCGAAGCTGGTTTCGCCGTACGGGTAGTACTCCTCGCGGGCGACGAAGTCCCGGTCGGTTGGCAGGGCGCCGCCGACCACGACGTTGCTGCTGCCGAGGTGGTCGCCGAGGTGGTACTGGATGTCCGGGCCGCCGCCGCCGAGGTAGGGGTCGCCGCGGCGGACGACCGCGATCCGCTGCCTGCCGTCCATCACGTGCGTGTGGGTGTTCTGGCGGGCGGTTCCGGTGTCGGACCAGCGGTGGTGCTCGAACAGCCCGCCGACGTATACGGTGACCTGAGCGGAGCCGGCCTGGGGCCGCACTATTTTCATCACGCGCACGCCCTGGCCGTCGTAGAGGTAGTGCACGTGCTGTGACGGCTCGGCGAGGCCGGTCGGGGTCGTGGCTTGGACGCGGAAGACGCGGAGGCGGTCGAGGGCGTCCCACTCGAAGTGCCGGCTCGTGTCCTCGCGGGTCATGTTGCCGGCGGCGTCGTAGGCGTAGGTGTGCGTCGTCTGCCCGATGGTGAGACTGGCGAGCCGGTTGGTGCCAGGGGCGAGGGTGAACTCTCGCCGGGGCGGGTCGCCGGAGGCGGTGTGGCCGAGGGAGAGCAGGTTGCCGATCGCGTCGTAGCGGTAGTCCTGCGTGTAGGCCCGGGTCAGGGTCGAATCCGTGCTGCGGACCGTGTCGGTCCAGGGTGGCGCGGGCGGTGGAAGGTTGGCTTCGCGGCCGGTCGCGGACAGCAGCCGGTACAGCGGGTCGTAGACGAAGGTCCGGCTCAGGCGGTCGCGCGTCGGGGCGACGCCGCAGCCAGGGGTGCGCTCGTCGATCCCGAGGAGGTTGCCCGCCAGGTCGTGCCGGTAGCCGAGATCCTGGAGGACCTGACCGGCCGGTCGGTAGGTCAGGGCGGCTGGTGACCTGAATGCCTCGGTGCGCATCCGGACGAGCCGTGAGCTCCGCCGGTCGTACGCCAGGCGGGTCAGCACGCCGTTGCCGTAGGCGACGAGGACCCGCCGCCCGCGCGCGTCGTACGCGATCCGCTCGACGTATGGTGTGCCGTCGAGCGCGAGCCGGTCCAGGGCGCCGGCGCGGTTGTAGCCGGGGCGCAGCTCGGCGCGATGCCCGGTGGCGTCGGCAGGACAGCGGATCGAGCGCGGTCGGCCAAGCGCGTCGTAGCGCGTCGTCGTGACGTAGGAGGTTACGTCGAGCGCTGGTGCCCGGCCGGGGCTCCAGTCGACCCGGTAGGCGCGGACCCGGCCGCTGGTCGCGGAGTCGACGACGGCCAGGACCGCGGCGGGGTCGATCACCTGGCGGACCTGCTCGAGCGGGTTGTGCTCGATGTCGTAGGCGGCGATCGTGACCCGCCCGGCCTCGTCGTCGTGCCGGTACAGCGCGCCGCGCAGGTTGGCCCTCTCGATCTCCGCCGCGGACAGGCCAACCGCCTGGTCCTCGCCGTAGATGAGGTGCTCGCGCAGCGTCACGGCCTCGTCGGCCGCGTCGCGGGCCCACCGGTGCGTGAGCCGGCCCAGCGCGTCATGCGCGGTCAGGTTCCACGCGCCTCGGGCGTCGCGGGTCTCGGTCGGCTGGCCGGCTGCGTCGAAGGCGGTCAGCCGCAGGCCCGAGTCGAGGCCGTCGAGCCGGATCCGCCGGTCCAGAAGGTCGTACACGTGCGCGAACGCGGGGCGGCCGAGCGCGTCGGTGACGGTGAGGACGTTGCCGCGGATGTCGTGGGCGTACCGGGTCGTGTGCTGCTCGTCCGCGGTTCGCTCCGTGCTCGCGACGGTGCGGCCCAGCGTGTCGAGCAGCGTGCTGGACGGGGTGTCCCAGTGGTCCCGGTAGCCGGTCGCAGTGTCGGGGTGGGTGTGGCCGGCGTTGTCGTTGGCGTCGTAGGTGAACACCTCCCAGGGCGAGGGTGCGACGTGCTCGGGGTCGACGCCCGGGATCCCGTGGACGATCCGCTCCTCGGACCCGTCGGGACGGATCACGCGGACCGGCCGGCCGAGCGGGTCATAGCCGGTCACGACCCGTTCGCCCTGCTGCCGCTCGGTCGGCGCCGCAAATTCCCAGCCGACGTCGTGGAACGGTTCGTACGCCTCCACGACGCGGCCCTTGTTGTCGTAGACCTGCAGACCCGTCACGACGACGTTCGGCCGGTCCGGGGTCGCGGTGACCGATCCGACCACGTCCGCGGCGCCGGGGTCGTCGAGGACTGCGGGCAGGACGGCGTCGCCGCCGCCGAATGGTGAGACCCCGAACCGCTCGTCCTCGGCCAGGGCCCGCGTCTGCACCACCCGGCCGAACCCGTCGGAGTACTCCCGCGACTCCAGGACCTGGTCGCGTTCGAGCAGGGGGACGTCGGTGTCCGTGTCGCGGTGGACGTGCCGGACCGTGGCGACCGAGATCGGCTGACCGGACCGCTCGTACGCGCGGAGGTCGTAGGAGAACCGGACGCTCGGGCGGGACTGGTCGCCCGTCCCGCTGCCGCCGCGGCGCTGCACGCTCGCCGGCAGTCCGAGGGGCGTGTAGGTGAGCACGGTGTCGTTGCCGTTGGCATCGGTCACCCGCAGCGGGCGGAAAGTGCGGTAGTCGTATGCCACGGTGGTGTGGTTCCCGGCCGGGTCGGTCACCTCGACCGGCAGCAGCCCGTACTCGTCATAGCCGATGGTGGTCTCGTGCCCTCGCGGCGTGCGGGTGGCGA
>Ga0335077_10006921_pt1 | contig 14026 bp, 10 predicted proteins | sample Lox_Sample_31_FD_207151 | JGI IMG/M metagenome (GOLD analysis project Ga0335077, IMG submission 207151) | Soil microbial communities from Loxahatchee National Wildlife Refuge, Florida, United States - Lox_Sample_3.1 | ecosystem: Environmental > Terrestrial > Soil > Wetlands | place: USA...
ATGATGCGCAGGTAGATCCGGAGGTCCTCACCTGCGGGGCCGACCGGCCGTCACGCGCCGGCACCAGCGCAGCCTGCGGGACCGGATCAGCTACCCTTTGAAGGCCCCAAGGACTGCAGCGGGCACATGACCGGCACTGCCGGGAAGGCCAGCGTGTGATCCACTTGTGGGATCGAGATGCAGGACTGGCGTTACGCCATGCTGGTGATCCAGGTCAGCGACCCGGAGCCGCGATCTGCTGGATCACGCGGGCGGTCGCCGGCGTCCATGACTGGACAGCGCCCGGTAAGCTCACCGCCTGTCCGGTCCCGCCGACGCTGCCCCCGCCTTCGCTGGCACCGCCGCTGCTGCTTCTAGGTGCTTCCTCATGCTGGTCCATATCCGCTGCTCCTGACGCATTCCCAGCCAGGTGATCACCGGGCCGAGCAGCCGGAAGGCGCCCTTGGGCTGCACCACCCCCGACCAGTGCATCCGGGTGCCCGCAGCAGCGGGCTCGAACCGCAGGGTGTAGCTGATGTTGGCCTGCCGCATCGTCGTGGTGGACTCGAGCAGCCTCGGCCGGTCGTAGCCGGTGCACTCGATCAGCATCTCGGCCGTACGCCCCATAGAGGCCACCGCCGAGCGGAACCGGGTTCCCTCCCCGACCGGCCCGGGAGTGATCTTCTCTGCACGTACCATTTGCGGTTGTACTGGGGCTCGTTGCTCTGATCAGCGACGTAATCGAACACCACATCAACGGGCCGACCGATAACGATCACGCCTTCAATCCTGGCCATGACGTTCCCTCGATCCGGCTAGCGCCCGGACGGTTGTCCTCACACCGGCGCCCCGGCCAGTCCGGGAACCCAGATGCGTTACCCCACCGGCCGGCTCTTGCGCCGCGTCCTGGGCCACTTTCAGCCGCAAACCGCAGGGTGCGGGCGCGTCAGCGAACCACCAGGACGGGCCGGTCGGAGAGGTGGATCACCTTGTGCGCAGTGCTCCCAAGCACCAGGGCGGTCAGGTCGCTACGCCCCCTTGACCCCATCACGATGACGCCTGCGTCGTGGTCACGGGCCGCCGCCGCGATCTGGTCCGCGGCCTGGCCGTAGATCGCCTTCCGCACCTCATAGTGAGCCTTGATGCCGGCGTCATCCAGATCTTTCGCGGCCTGCTCCACCACCGACTGCGCTTTCGCTTTGGGCTCGATCGCGAAGAACCCTCCGCGCGGCATGATTTCCTCCTCCCGGACATGCAGCACCCAGACCTCGCCATCGGACAGCGATGCCATCTCACGGGCGGCGTCAATTACGCGTCCGGCGGCATCCGAACTGTCCACTGCCACTAGCAGCCTGTCGTACATCGGGCTCACCCTCCCCGGCTGTTCCGGTATGTGTTCTCCACTCCTAACAACAGGATCAGAAATCTGCAGGCCTATCGCCAGGGCCAAAGGACCTGCCTGAGCCAGGCACAAGGCCCATGGGCGGCGCTCTCTTTCGCATCAGGCATTGGCGCGTCTTCAAAGAGGAACAGATCTTCCCGCAGTGCGCGACCACCTCAGCTCACCCTGATTTGGGTGCGGCGTCGGTGGTCCAGTCGCGGGCCGTCCGTGCCGTACGGATCGTCTGATAGTTGCGGCTGATGTAAGTCATCGCAAATTACCGGGCGTGACCGGGCCATTAGATCCGGGTGGTCACGAAGGACGAATGTCCCGGCAGACAACCGTCGCCCGGTACAAAGGGAGGGCTTTCGTCTCTCCGCACCGTTTGAAGGCCTTCATGGACTTGTTAGTGAAGATCTTCACAACCGGCCATGGGCCAGCCATGGGCCGGTGGATGATGGCACAGCGACGGTTCGCACTCCTTAACTGGATGGCGCGGCACGTGGGTTCACCCTCGCGCACCCTGGGTCCGACTCCCAGGTGTGCCACTGCTTCCGGGCAAAGCGCCCAGTTCAACGTGACGCCGCAGCACAGAGATCATGCGCAACGCCGGGCCTCCTCAATTCGTGCAAGTGATCGGTCCGCGCAGCCAGCGCCAGCCTGAGTGTGACCAGGGACCTCATGAACGCGGACGTTCGCCTCTCGGCGGAGCGGCCAAACGCTGATGCCATCGAGGTGGACGCATCCAAGGAGGCGACCATGCAGAACAGCATCTTCATGATCATCTTGTGGCTGGTGTGCGGCGTCGCGACAGTGATCGCCGCCGTGCTGGCCAGCCGGAGCAGGCAAGCGCGGTACGTCGGACGTGCCGCCGTGGGCGTGCTCTTTATCGTCGGAGGCGCGCTGCTTCACGTCGTCAACCTCGCGACCGGCGGCGACTACGCCGGCTTTGCCGACCCGTCGCATTTCGCATGGGTGGCACACACATGGAACGCCGTCGTGGTGCCGAACCACATCCTGTTCATCGGCCTGCTGGCGGTGTTCGAGGCCACGGCCGGGGTGCTGACGATCAGCGGCGGGCGCAAGACCCAGCTCGGCTACCTAGCCGTGATCGCGTTCTATCTCGCTCTGTGGCTGTTCGGATGGATCGAGACCGCGTGGGTCCTCATCATGCTCCCGGCGATGCTGCTTCTGCTGCGGGCCGAGCGGTGCGCAGCAACCGGTCACCCAGGCGGAGCGCCCTCCCCCGCTCTTCGGCACGCATGAACGAATGCCAGTAAGTATCCGAAGCGGCGTCGCCTCTGCCTGGTAGATGTCACTCCCCGCAGAGACAGTGCTGCCCTGGGCGGGGCGAAGGTCCTGGCTGGCTGGGAACTTCGGTACCGGCCGCAGGGGAGCATCGTCTCTAGGTCCCGGGTGCCTCGGGAGCCGATGGTGGCGGTGGAAGGGAAAGCCAGGATGAGGCGGCGGTTGGCAGTAGCTGCGGAGCGGGCCACAAGGGTGGTCCGTGGGCTGTGGCCTGACCGCAACCCGCTGCGGCGCACTCTCGACCGTGTGGAGGGTGTGCTGGTGGGCGGGCTGGCCGTTGCTTTCCTGGCTGGAGCACCGCTGGCTGCGGTCGCCGCCGGGCACGCTGCCTATAGTTACGGCGCCCGGGCCGCACATGCCCAGCAGGCCGCCTGGCACCAGGTGCCGGCGGTACTGCTGGCCGCTGCCCCCATGTACGGATACACCGGATACGAGCCAGTGGCGCGCGCCCGGTGGACCGCTCCGGACGGGGCGCGGCGCACCGGTGAGGTCCCCGCGCCGCCGGGTGCCGCAGCTGGGAGCACAGTAAGGGTGTGGGTGGACGCGGCCGGCCGGCTGACCGGGCCGCCGCTGCGGCTGTTGCAGGTCCGCGACCAGGCGGCACTGGTCGCGATCGTTGCCCCGGTGGTTCTTGGCCTGGTGCTGTTGTGGGCCGGCGAACTGGCTCGTTACCTGCTCGGCCGGCGCCGGCTGGCCGCCTGGGAGGCGGACTGGCGGGCAACCGGGCCGCAGTGGACCAGGCAGCATTGAGCCGCAGTGATCGGTGCCGTTACGGCGCACCAGGCTGGTGGGGCAGGGACCTACATTCCGGTGCGACGAGCCGAACGACATCCCGTTGCGCACTCCCCAGCGGCGGCGCCACGCGGTGCCAAACGTCCCCCCGATCCAGGCCCCGCGGCCGGTGACGCGGCGGGCGACCGTGACGACGCTGGTAGGTGAAGGCGCAGGAGGCGTGCGTGATGATCACAGCGAGGCGATGGCGGGTGGCGTGATGCGGGCGAGCGTTGGTGACGTGCTGGTGCTACCGGGCAGTGAAGGCCGCACTGGCCTGGTCATCGGCGTCGTCGGCAAGGACGGGGCACCGCCCTATGTGATCAAATGGCACAGCGATGGTCATATCGCGATGGTGACCCCCGACCCGTACTCGCGTATCGTCCGGGCTCGGGCGGTTCCCGCCCAGAACAGCCCGCCCCGGGCTGAGCAGTAATCAGGCGCAAACAATTGGCAAATACGGCGGTTCCTGCCTGAGAGGGCACCGGGCCTGCATGGTCACGATGGATCCATCATCGTACGATCAGGTCACGGATGTGCCTAAGCGCTCGGGAGGGGCCCGGTGGAGCCCACGGAGCCGCACCTGATGCTGCCCCGTCTGCGGCTTGATGACCTGCTTTCGGAGCTGCAGGGCCGCGTGCAGGCGGTGCTGGCCACACGGGACCGTGTGCATGGCCTGCTGGAAGCGGTTATCGCGGTCGGCAGCGACCTCCAGCTCGAGGCCGTGCTCCGGCGGATCGTGCAGGCCGCGGTCGCACTGGTCGACGCCCGTTATGGTGCGCTGGGTGTGGTCGGTGAGGACGGGCGGCTGGCGGACTTCATCCCGGTCGGGCTGGATGAGACGGCCATCGCCGGAATTGATCACTGGCCCGAAGGGCGCGGGCTGCTCGGGCTGCTCATCAAAGACCCACGCCCGCTGCGGCTCGCCGAGATCGCCAGCCACCCGCAGTCCTCAGGCTTCCCGGACGGGCATCCGCCGATGCGGGCCTTCCTGGGTGTGCCGATCCGGATCCGTGATGAGGTCTACGGCAACCTGTACCTGACCGAAAAGCAGGACGGCGCGGAGTTCGACGAGGAAGACGAGATCCTGGTCACGGCGCTTTCCGCGGCGGCCGCGGTGGCGATCGAGAATGCGCGGCTGTTCGAGGCGGGCCGTCGGCAGCAGCGGTGGCTGCAGGCAGGTTCGGAGGTGACCCGCAGGCTGCTGGGCGGGACTGAGGTTGACGAGGTGCTGGAGTTCGTCACCCAGCAGACGCTGGAGATGACCGGCGCGGACCTGGTGGTCCTTGCGCTTCCCGACGAGGGCCACCGGCTGCTGACAATCAGGCACGCCGCGGGGGATGAGGCGCAACAGGCCCAGGGCCTGGAGCTTCCTACCGAGGCGTCGCTTTCCGGGCAGGTGCTGGCCACCGGGATTCCAGTCACGGTCGACGATTTCCGCCACGACGAGCGGGCCGCGAAGGCTGCCCGGGAGAACATGAACCTGGGGCCGGCGATCGTGTTCCCGCTGGGTGGGCCCGGCAACGTGCGCGGTGTGCTGACCGTCGGCCGTCATCCCGGGTCGATGCCACTGGCTCAGGCAGCGGTGGAGCTGGTGATGACGTTCGCGGCGCAGGCCGGGATCGCGCTGGAGCTGGCCGAGCACCGTAACGACGCCGAGCGCCTGGCGGTCTTCCAGGACCGGGACCGGATCGCGCGGGACCTGCATGACCTGGTCATCCAGCGGCTTTACGCCAGCGGGATGAAGCTGCAGGGCGTCATGCCGCAAATCGTCCGGCCGCAGGTCGAAGAGCGCGTGAGCAGCGTGGTCGATGACCTGGACGCGACGATCAAGGACATCCGGACCACGATCTTCAGCCTGCAGGCCCGGGAAGGCAAGGAGCGTCACGGCCTGCGCGGGAAGGTCATGGAGGTGCTCGAGCAGATGACCGGGGCGCTGGAGCTGTCCTCGTCGGTTCAGCTGGACGGCAGGCTGGACAGTGCGGTTCCCGGCGACATCGGCGAGGACATGCTGCATGCGCTGCGGGAAGCCCTGTCCAACGCCGCCAGGCACGGCAAGGCGACCCGGGTCGAGGTGACCGTCGAAGCCGGCAGCGATCTTGTCTTGCTCGTCCGTGACGACGGCATCGGCATTAAGGACACCTCACACCGCAGCGGCCTGGCCAACCTCGCGCGGCGCGCCGGGCGGTACGGCGGCACGCTCACAGTTGGCCCGGCTGAAAGCGGCGGAACCGTGCTGGATTGGCGGGTGCCGCTCCGCCCGTCCGCACCGTGATCGGCCGCCCCTGCGCGCCCTGTATTCAGCCCGCGCCAGTCCCATCTGGTTTGCCCTGCTCGCTGAACACCCGCGCGGCATAGGCAGCGGCCTGGGCTCTGCGTTCCATGCCCAGCTTGGCGAACAGCGCCGAGACATAATTCTTGACGGTCTTCTCAGCGAGGAACATGCGCTCGCCGATCTGCCGGTTGGTCAGTCCCTCACCAATCAGCTCCAGGATTCGCCGTTCCTGGTCGGTGAGCCCGGCCAGCGGATCGGAGCGCGTCGCCTGTTCCCGCATCCGCTTCATTACCCGGCTGGCTGCCTCCGGATCCAGCATCGACTCGCCCGAGGCGACGGTGCGGACCGCGCCGACCAGGTCGGTGCCGCGGATCTGCTTGAGCACATACCCGGCCGCACCCGCCATGATCGCGTCGAACAGCGCCTCGTCATCCCCGTAGGAGGTCAGCATTAGGCAGGCGACCTCCGGCAGCTTAGACCGGATGTCGCGGCACACGCTGACGCCGTCGCCGTCGGGCAGCCGCACGTCGAGGACGGCCACATCCGGCTTCAGAGCGGGGATCCTGGCCAGGGCGGACGAGGCGGTGCCAGCCTCGCCGACCACGGTGATGTCGGGCTCGGCCTCCAGGACCTCTTTCACCCCCCGCCGGACGATCTCATGATCATCAAGCAGGAACACGGCTATCCGCCGCCCGGCCGGTGCTGACTCGTCCATGAGTGCTTGCTCCTTCTGCCCGCCCCCTGTTCACGTCAGGTCCGCCGCGGGCTGCTCACCATCATTATTCCGGCAACGCCAGCCGCATAGGGTCGTGTGGCAACGCCAGTCACGCCCGCCCGGGATGGGCTGAACGGCAATCATGCGTGCACTATCGCTGCTCGCGGGCGTCGTGATGACGGTCAGCGGAGCCGGCGAAGGTAGGGGTCGGCGGCCTGGGCGGGCAGGAGGCGCACCCGCGCGTCCACCACGTGCGCGCCGTCGGGCCGGGCGATGACGGGGTTGAGGTCCAGTTCCGCGACCTGGGGGAGATCGTCGGCGAGACGGGAGATCCGCAGCACCATGTCCTGCAGGGCGGTGAGGTCGGCGGCTGGTGCGCCGCGGTGCCCGAGCAGCAGCGGAGCGGCGTGGATGGAGCGGATCAGCGCGGCGGCGTCGGTATCGGTGAGCGGGGTGAGCCGGGCTGACCGGTCGCCGAGCACGTCGGTGGCGACGCCGCCCAGGCCGAAGACCACCAGCGGACCGAACACCGGCTCTTGCACCACCCCGATGATCACCTCGGTGCCGCCGGTGACCATAGGCTGGATCAAGGCGGCGGTCATGCGGGCGCCGAACCTTTCCGCCAGCGCGCGGTAGCCAGCTCGCACCTCCCTGCCGCCGTGCAGGTCGAGCTGAACGGCTCCGGCGTCGGTCTTGTGCACCAGCCCGGCCACCTCCGCCTTGAGCACGACCGGGCCGCCGAGCTTGGCGGCCGCGTCCACCGCGGCCTTCTCGCTGGTGACCGGCCGGGTCGTGACCTGTGTTATCCCGTAGCAGCCGAGGAGATCGGCGGTGTCGGCCGGCCCGAGCCAGCCCCCATCCGGCGAGCGCTGCAAGAAGGCGCGGATCAATGTTCGGGCGTCATCGGGTCGCAGGTCACCGAACTCGGGGATATGGCCGGGGTGGCGGGCGCGCCAGGTGCCGTACCGGCAGGCGTGTGCCAGCGCGCGGGCGGCGCTGGCGGGATAGGCATAGGCGGGGACCTGGCCTGCACCCGGTGGCGGGCCGGGCAGCAGCCGGACCGTTTCGGCCTGGCCGGGTACTGACAGGGCGATTGGCTTGGAGATGTTTGCCGAGGACGCTACGGAGGCAAGGTCGGCGATAGCGGTGGGCACGGTCAGCGCCAGGATGGCGTCCACGCCGTCGTCGGCCGCGACCTGTTCCAGGCTTCGGCGGAAGGCAACGGGCGGCACGGCAGCGGTGGTATCAACCGGGCCGGTGACATCTGCGCCGGCCGGCAACAACTGCCGGAGCTCATCTTGGGTCTGGCCGCCGAGCGTGGCGACGTGCAGGCCCGCGTCGGCGCAGGCGTCGGCGGCCAGCACCCCGGCTCCGCCGGCGTTGGACACGATGGCGACCCGGCTGCCCGCGGGCACGGGCTGGCATGCCAGCAGCGCGGCCGCGTCGAGGAGTTCACCGATGTCGCGGGTGGCGATGACGCCAGCCTGTGCAAACAGCGCCTCGCGGGTCACCAGCGGCGTGGCAGCTGCGGACGTGTGGGAGGCGGCGGCGCGCTGTCCCGCCTCCGAACGCCCTGCGTGCACGGTGAGGACCGGCATCGTGGCGCCGGCGTGGCGGGCGATGCGGCCGAACTTACGCGGATTGCCCAGCGACTCCAGGTACAACATGGCCAGCTTGGTGGCCGGGTCCTGCTCCCACCACATCAGCAGGTCGTTACCGGACACGTCGCACTTGTCACCGAGGGAGGCAAACGAGGAAATGCCGATGCCGAGCCGCGACAGCTGCTGGCACAGCACAATGCCCAGCCCACCCGACTGCACCGCCAGGCCTGCCTTCCCGCCTGCCGGGTGCTGGGCGCCGAACGTCGCGTCCAGGCCGATGCCCGGCACGGCGATGCCGAAGCAGTTCGGGCCGATCAGCCGCATTCCGTGGTGGCGGCAGCAGGTGAGCAGACTTGCCTTGTCCGCCAGATCCAGCCCCGAGGTGATCACTACCAGTGCCCTGACGCCCCGCTTGCCGCATTCCTCGGCCACATCCAGAACCGCCGGCCGCGGCACCACCACCACCGCAACGTCCACCGGCTGCGGCAGCGCAGCCGCCGACGGCAGGCACGGGACCCCTTCGAGTTCGCTGGTGTGCGGGTTGACCGCATACACCTTCCCGGTGTAGCCGCCTGTGACCAGATTGTGCAGAATCGCCCGGCCGACAGATCCTGGCCTCCGGCTGGCGCCCACCACGGCCACCGACTCCGCCGCGAACACATGCCGCAGGCTCGCCGCATCGGCACGGCCCTCCCGCGCGGCCACCGCATCCAGATATGGCCCCCAGCCAGGATCGGCGACATCGCCGGGCAGGTCGAAGACCAGCTCGGCCACCCCATATTCCAGCTCCCGGCGGGCATGCAGCCCCGCGTCGGCGAAAACCCTCAGCATCTCAAAGTTGTCCGACAGCACCGACGCGGTAAAGGTCCGCACCCCCCGGTCACGGGCAAGCGACACCAGGTGCTCAAGAAGCAGGGTTGCCACACCCCGGTGGTGGACGTGGTCGGCGACGGCGAATGCGATCTCCGCCACATCGGGGTTGCCCTCAGTCTCATAGCTAGCGACACCCACCAGCTCCCCAGCCAGCCAGGCAAGCAACGCGGCATGGTCGGCCTCGGCCGCCGGCTCCCGGCAGATCCGCCGAGCCGCCTGCTCAGCCCCCACCAGGCTCATGCTGAAAAACCGGAAATAGATGTTCTCAGGCGACATGGCACGATGCATCTGCCACACAGCGTCGAAGTCTCCAGGGGTAGCTGGCCGGATCTCGATCGTTGCGCCATCGGCCAGCAGCGCGTACACGCTGCCAGCGGGCTGTGCATCCATGCAGCCTCATCGCTGTTCGTGGCCCGGTCCTGCCTGGCCTGACCTCAGCCGCCTGTGTTCGCAAGTCCGGCGCGGGCCGGACATCAGCATTACGGTACCCATGTTTACTGTCGGCTCATGCGCCGCACAGCACCGACGATCCACTGCTTCATCGCCAGGCTCGCCACTGCTCTGGTGCGTCCCGCTGGCTCGGCAGTTCTGGTAAGGCCTGTGGGACAAAATCCTCCGCCCCAGATGCCATGACTCGCCGACCGGCGGAGGAAGTCTGGGCGGGTGGTAAAGGAGCGGCGAATGGTCCCGGTGACGTAGGGCCTCTGGCCCTGCCGGCACCAGCGGCGGGCCGCTGTACTGGGTGGTAGGGGAGCGGGAAATTGGAAGAAGGTGTGGTCAATGACCGGTCTGGCACACAGGGAGAACGCAGGCTTTGCCCCTGACGTCTTTGCCTGGCTGGATGGGCCGTTCGTGTCACCGCGGCCGGTGGCGGCGCAGACGATGCGGATGGAAGAACAAGTGACCAGTGGACGGTATGTGGTCCGGGCAGAGCTGCCCGGCGTGGACCCGGCCAAGGACATGGAAGTCTCGGTGGCCAAGGGCATCCTGACCATTCGCGCGGAGCGGCATGAGGACATGGAGGTCCAGCACCGCAGCGAGTTCCGCTACGGGACCTTCACCCGTCACATAGCCCTGCCGATCACCGCGGACGCCAACGACATCAAGGCGAACTACCACTGGGGAATCCTCCAGGTCAGTATCGGGCTTCGCGGCGAGGATGAGGCCGGCCGCCGCATCCCAGTCCAGACCACTGCGGCATAAACGGCCATCTGGCCCCCCTGTCCCCGTCTGCTTCCTTGTCGGCGTTGCGCGGCATCAGCCGCGGAGGCCCCCGGGGCAGCCAGTGACAGCCCGCGGGCGTGCAGAATCGCGGCAGCGGCAGTGGCCCGGCGCACTAGGCCGCGGTCGTCATGGCAGTCGGCGCAGGTAGGCGTCGGTGGGCTCGACGGTCTGGAGGCGGACTTGGGCGTCGATGACCTCGGCGCCGTCGGGACGGGCGAGGACAGGGTTCAGGTCGAGTTCGGCGATCTGCGGCAGGTCGTCGGCCATCTGGGAGACCCGCAACAGTGTGCCCTTCAGCGCGGCGAGGTCGGCGGAGGGCGTGCCGCCCTCGCCGAGCAGCAACGGTGCGCCGGGTACCGACCGGATAAGGTGGTCGGCGTCTGAGTCGGTGAGTGGGGCGATCTGGGCGGCCCGGTCAGCGAGCTTATCGGAGGCCGCGGTGAGCCCGAACAGCACCAGTGGGCCGAATACCGGTTCCTGCAGCATGCTGATCGTGACCTCGACGCCGCCGATAATCACCGGCTGGACAATGACGGCGGCGAGCCGGTCGCCGAAGGTCTTCCGCAGGGAACGGAAGCCGCGGCGGACCTCATCCGCACCGTGCAGGTCAGGTTCCACTGCGCCGGTGTCGCTCTTGCGTGCCAGGCCGGAAACGTCCGCCCTGAGCGCGACGGGCCCGGCGGATCGTGCCGCGGCTGCGATCGCGGCGCCTTCGGTGGTAACCGCGGTTCTGTCGGCCAGCGTCACGCCGTAACAGCTGAGCAGCTCCGCGGTTAGGTCCAGGGGCAGCCAGCCGCCTCTGGGGGCGTCGGCGAGAAAGCCGGCGACCAGCTCTTTGGCCTGGTCCGGGTGCAGGCCTTCGAGGTCTGGCACGCGTCCCGGCGGGGTCGCCAGCCAGGTGCCGTAGCGCGCGGCGTGGCCGAGGGCGCGGGCGGCGGACTCGGGATAGGCGTAGGCGGGGACGGCCGGGCGGTCCTCGCCCGGCCCGGGCAGTAGCCGGACCGCTTCAACCTGGTCCATCACCGCCGCGGCGATCGGCACCGGCAGTCGCGCGGTGCTCACTTCGGAGACCAGATTGCCCGCCGCGGTCGCGGCCGTCAGCGCCAGGACCGTGTCCACGCCCGGGTCGCTGCCGGCCAGCTCCAGGCACTGGCGGAAGACGCCGGGCGCGACCAGCACCGTGGTATCGACCGGCCCGGCCACCGTGGCCTCGGGCGGAAGGATGTCCCGGAGCAGCCGCTGGGTGGCCTCCGCCAGGCTCGCCGTCTCCAGCCCCGCATCCGCGCATGCGTCGGCGGCGAGCACCGCGCCACCGCGGGTGTTGGACACCACGGCGACCCTGGTTCCGGTGGGCACCGGCTGTGATGCCAGCAGTGCCGTGGTGTCGAGCAGCTCGCCGAGGTTAGCGGTGGCGATCACGCCGGCCTGCTCGAACAGGGCCTGCCTGGTGAGCAGCGGGGATGCCGCGGCGCGAGCGGTGGCCCGGCCTGCGTGCACGGTCAGGATGGGCATGGTGCGGGCGGCGCCGCGAGTGGTGCGGGCGAACTTGCGGGGGTTCCCGATCGACCCCAGGTAGAGCACGGCCAGCTTTGTCGCCTGGTCGGATTCCCACCACCGGAGCATGTCGGTGCTGGATACGTCATCTTTGTCGCCGAGCGAGACGGCGGAGGAAATGCCCACCCCCAGCCGGGACAGATGCTCCAGCAGCACGAAGCCGACGCCGCCGCTGGCCTGCAGCGCCAGGCCGACCCTGCCCGGCGCCGGATGGCGGGCAGCGAACGACGCATCCAGGCCAATGCTGGGGGTGACAACCCCAAAGGAGCCCGGGCCGACCAGGCGCATGCCGTGGCGGCGGCAGATGCCCAGCAACTCCGCGCGGGCCGGGCCGCCAAGACCCGGGGTGATCACGACCAAGGCCTTGACCGCCCGCCGCCCGCATTCTTCGGCAATACCGGGCACGGCAGCTGCTGGCGTGGCAATGACCGCCAGATCGACCGCCTGGGGCAGCGCGGCCGGTGACGACACGCAGGGGACGCCATCCAGTTCTTCTGAGCCCGGGGTGACCGCGTAGACCGCGCCGGAAAAGCCGCCGGTGAGGATGTTCCGCAGGATCGCCCGCGCGGGCGAGCCGGGTTGCCGGCCCGCGCCGATGACCGCGACCGAACCCGGCGTCAGCACGCGCCGCAGGCTCGCCACGTCGGCAAAGCGCTCCCGTTCGGCGACCGCATCTCGATAGGTGCCCAGGGCGGCGTCGGCCTCACCGGCGGGCAGCGGGAACCTGACCTCATACACACCGTCGGTCAGGACGCGCTGCGCCGGAAGGCCGGCGTCGGCGAACACCTTCAGCATCAGCGCGTTCTCGCTCAGCGTCTCCGCGACAAAGGTGCGCACGCCCCGGCCACGAGCCAGCGAGATCAGGTGCTCCAGCAGCAGCGTGCCGACGCCGCGATTGTGCATGTCATCGGTGACCGCCATGGCGATCTCCGCGGACGCCGACCCGGCGCCGAACCGCTCGTAGATGCCATAGCCCACCACCCCGCCGTCCAGCACCGCCAGCAAAGCGGCGTGATCCGGCCCAGGCTCACGGCAAGTCCGGCGCGCCGCCCGCCCGGCCGCAACCGAGCTAACACTGAAAAAACGCAGGTAAAGGTTGTCCGGGGACATCTTCTCGTGCATGTCCCGCACCGCGTCGAAGTCATCCGGCCCCGCCTGCCGGATCTCGATCGTGGTGCCATCGGCCAGCAGGGCGTAGGTACCGCCCCCGGCGTGTACGCCCACCTCGCCCTCCCCGGCGCTGCCGCCGATTCGCGATGCCGCCCTCAAGCTGCATTATTGGCCATCCTGTCCGGAGAGGGCAGTCGTTATGCTGCGTGCGCCGTGATGCTGCGCGACTCCGCTGACCGGCACTCCGGAATCGGGCGACGGCTTCGCTCCCGGCGCCTTCGGTCCTCGCGCTGGCTGTGCTTCCCCGTTGACCGTCAACCAGGTCGCCACATATTCTAGACCGAACGTTCGGTTGGTAAATGGAAGGAGGGTGCGGCGGAGTGGAGTCCGGGCTGATGGCGAGGTTTGAGCAGCTGCTCGCCGCGGACCAGCGGATCGAACCGCGTGACTGGATGCCGGAGGCCTACCGCGCCACGCTGATCCGGCAGATCGCTCAGCATGCGCACTCGGAGATCATCGGCATGCAGCCGGAGGGCAACTGGATAACCCGCGCGCCGAGCCTGCGCCGGAAGGCGATCCTGATCGCGAAGGTCCAGGATGAGGCCGGTCATGGACTCTATCTCTACAGTGCTTGCGAGACGCTCGGTGTGGACCGTGCCGACCTGCTCGGCCTGCTGCACTCGGGTAAGCAGAAGTACTCGAGCATCTTCAACTACCCGGCCCTGACGTGGGCCGACGTCGGCGCGATCGGCTGGCTGGTGGACGGCGCCGCGATCACCAACCAGGTCGCCCTGTGCCGCTGCTCCTACGGGCCCTATGCCCGTGCGATGGTGCGGATCTGCAAGGAGGAGTCGTTCCACCAGCGGCAGGGATTCGAGATCCTGAACACGCTTGCGCATGGCACGTCCGGGCAACGTGCCATGGCGCAGGACGCGGTCGACCGCTGGTGGTGGCCGTCGCTGATGATGTTCGGGCCGCCCGACGACGCCTCGCCCCACTCCGCCCAGTCGATGGCATGGCGGATCAAGCGGCACTCCAATGACGAGCTGCGGCAGAAGTTCGTGGACATGACCGTCCCCCAGGCTGAGGCGGTCGGCCTGACCGTGCCCGACCCGGAGCTGCGGTGGAACGAGCAGCGTGGCCATTACGACATCGGACCCATCGACTGGGCGGAGTTCAGGCAGGTGGTCAAGGGCGACGGGCCGTGCAACCGGCAGCGCATGGAGCGCCGCGTC
>Ga0335077_10006922_pt1 | contig 14025 bp, 11 predicted proteins | sample Lox_Sample_31_FD_207151 | JGI IMG/M metagenome (GOLD analysis project Ga0335077, IMG submission 207151) | Soil microbial communities from Loxahatchee National Wildlife Refuge, Florida, United States - Lox_Sample_3.1 | ecosystem: Environmental > Terrestrial > Soil > Wetlands | place: USA...
GGTCTCGGGCTTGAGCTCTGTGACAGCTCGATCACCTACCGCAAGCGCTATCTGGGCGCGCTGCAGGTCGGGCCGGTTCTCGACCTCATCCTCGCGGACGAGAGCAATCCCCGCGGGATCGCCTTCCAGCTCCGCGTCATCACGCAGCACCTGAACGCGCTCGCGGCCTCGCTCGAACGCATGGGAGAGCGGCCGGAGCACGCGATCGTCGAGGGGCTTCTGAAGTCGATCCGGGGCCTGCCCTTGAACGCGCTCGAGCCGCCGGGCGATCCCGAGGCGCGCGAGCGCGTCGTCGGAACGCTCGCACAGACGCGCGCGGGACTGCTTGAGCTCTCGGACACGATCACGCGCGCCTACTTCTCACATACGCTCGTCTCGCACTCGATCGGCTATGAATGGTCGCGGCCATGAGATACGACGTCCGCCACCGCTCGACCTATATCTATGCGCAGCCGGTGGATCTTTCCCACCACATGCTGAAGCTCACTCCCCGCGCACTCGGATTCCAGAGCGTGCTCGCGAGCGCGATCGAGACGAATCCCAGCCCCGCCTTCATGGGTGCCGCTGCCGATTATTTCGGCAACGGCGTGACCTTCCTCGCGCTGACGGAGCCGCATGATCGCCTCCAGGTCGAAATGCACGCGACAGTCGAGGTGAAGTTTCCCCAGCCGCCACCTGCGGAGACGACGCCCGCCTGGAATTCCGTGCGAGACGCGCTTCGCACGGCGCCTGATACCGATCTCTTGGAGGCGAGCGAGTTCGTCTACGAGTCACCGCTGACGCCGGTCGATGCAGAGATCGCCGCTTATGCGGCTCCTTCCTTCCCGCCGGATCGCCCGCTGCTCGCGGCGGCGCTCGACCTCAACCAGCGCATCCACCGCGATTTCATCTTCGACGGAAATGCGACCCTCGTCTCCACACCTCTCTCGGAGGTGATGAAGCGGCGGCGCGGGGTGTGCCAGGACTTCGCGCACCTGACGCTCGCAGCCCATCGCGCAATGGGCCTCGCCGCGCGCTACATCAGCGGCTACATCCGGACCTATCACCAGCAGGATGGCCCGATTCTTGCTGGGGCCGATGCGTCGCACGCCTGGGTCTCGATATACTGTCCCGGCGCGGGATGGGTCGATCTCGACCCCACCAACGATCTCGTCGTCAGCGAGGAGCATATCGTGCTGGCCTGGGGACGCGACTACGGCGACATCAGCCCGATCAGGGGCGTGATCCTCGGCGGCGGCGAGCACACGCTCGACGTTGCGGTAGACGTGGTACCGATCACATGACGCCGAGCTCTGCGCAGATGCAGGGCGGTCTTTTCCAGCGCTACGATGCGGGCGGGTTCTTCTGCGAAATGATGCGGCCGGCGGGCCGCTCGGAAGCCGGGATAGACCTCGTCGTCGAGCGGCTCGCGCGCATGGATCTCGAGGATCTCCGACGGCGCGCCAACGACGCCGAGCGCGAGCTCTACAATCGCGGCATTACCTTCACGGTCTATTCCGACAAGAATGCGATCGACCGCATCCTGCCCTTCGATCTCATCCCGCGTATCCTCTCCGCCGCTGAATGGACCCAGATCGAGCGCGGCGTCATCCAGCGCGTCACGGCGATCAATCTCTTCCTCGCGGACGTCTATAACCGGCAGCGGATCCTGAGCGATGGGGTCGTGCCGCGTGAGCTCGTGCTCGGAAACGTGAATTTCCGCCCGGAGATGATCGAGTTCAAGGTGCCGCACGGGACCTACGCGCACATCTGCGGGATCGACATCGTGCGCGATGAGGCCGGGCAGTTCCTCGTGCTGGAGGACAATGCGCGCACCCCCTCCGGTGTATCCTATGTGATCGAGAACCGCCACATGATGCTACGGCTCTTCTCGGACGTCATGAGCGGCCTCAGGGTGCGATCAGTCGAGAATTACGGTATGGCGCTGCATCAGGCGCTCGCGGAACTCTCGCCGCAGAGCGTAACCGACCCGCAGATCGTGCTGCTCTCGCCTGGCATCTACAACTCCGCTTATTTCGAGCACATCTTCCTCGCGCGAGAGATGGGCGTGCCGGTGGTGGAGGGCCGCGATCTCGTCGTCGAGGACGGCCACGTCTGGATGCGTACGACCGCCGGGCTCGCGCCGGTGCACACGATCTACCGCCGCATCAACGACGACTATCTCGACCCCTCGGTCTTCCGTCCGGAGAGCCAGCTCGGCCTGCGCGGGCTCATGGAGGTCTGGCGGTCTGGCGGCGTCGCGATCGCGAACGCCGTCGGCACCGGCGTCGCCGACGACAAGGCGATCTACGCTTACATGCCACGGATCATCCAATACTACCTCGGCGAGGAGCCGATCCTGCCGAATGTCGAGACGCGGATTTGTGGCGAGGTAGACGGGCTTCAATACACGCTCGACCATCTCGAGGAACTCGTGGTGAAGCCCGTCGGCGAATCCGGCGGCTACGGCATGATCGTGGGGCCACACGCCTCGCGCCAGCAGATCGAGGATTTCCGCGCGAAGCTCAAGGCCAATCCCGCGAACTACATCAGTCAGCCCGTGGTGAAGCTCTCGGTGGCACCGACGCTCTCGCCCGAGGGGGTGGCGTGCCGGCACGTCGATCTCCGGCCCTTCGCCATCACGGGAGAGCGGACCTGGGTCCTGCCCGGCGGCCTCACGCGCGTAGCGCTCCGCCAGGGATCGCTTGTCGTAAACTCCTCGCAGGGCGGCGGCTCCAAGGACACCTGGGTGCTGGAATGAGCGCCAGCGAGCGCAGCGGAAGCCTCTCTTCGCGCCCGGACCGACTGCTCTCGCGCTATGCCGCGTGCATCGTCTGGCTTGCGCGCTACATGGAGCGGATCGAGAATCTCGCGCGCATCCTGGACGTGACGGAGACCTTTGCGCGCGACGACCGCGACGCCCGGAACTGGCTCTCGATCGTCCAGATCAATGCCGACGAGAAGCGGTTTTTCGCGAAATACCCGCAGGCAACAGCAGAAGCGATCTCGCGCTTCTATGTGCTCGACCGCGACAACCCCACCTCGATCGCCGCCGCAATCGGCTGCGCGCACGAAAACGCCCGCACGGTGCGGCCGCTGATCTCGACGGAGATGTGGTCGCAGATCAATGTCTTCTACAACTGGGTACGGCAGCTCGGCGAGAGCGACATCGCGCCCTGGCGCATCTCGAGCCTCTGCGCCGCACTCAAGGAGTCCTGTCAGCTCCATTCGGGAATTACGGAGGGGACCTTCTTCCGCGACCAGGGCTGGTCCTTCTATGCGATGGGGAAGTACCTGGAGCGGGCTGACCAGATCACGCGGCTCGTCGACATCAAGTATCACACACTCCTCCCCTCGGTGCAGGCCGTGGGGTCGGCGCTCGACGTGAGCCAGTGGAACGCGCTGCTGCGCGCGGGCGCGGGCTATCATGCCTTCCGGCGCGTTTGCCCCCGCGGCATGACGCCGACGGCGGTGGTGGGCTTCCTCCTCCTCAACAACTCCTTCCCGCGCTCGCTCGTCCTCTGCGTGCAACAGGTCGAGTGGTATCTGACCCAGCTTCGCGTGCGCTACGGCCTGCGCGGCGGGACGCGGGCGCTCGAGCATTTCGACGCGCTCCGCTCCGCCCTCATCGATCAATCGATCGAGCAGATCATTGGCAGCGGCCTGCACGAGTTCCTGGATTGGGTGCAGCAGCAGCTCAATCGCGTCTACGCGGAGATCGCTGGCGCCTTTTGGGAGACCCCGCAGGAGCAGTCGCAGCAGCAGTGAAAGGCGCCGCTCAGGCGATCCCTTCCTGAAGGGCACTCGGAAGCCGCTCTCGTGCCGCCGTCGGCAAGTCGCATCTGAGGAAGGTGCCGCGCCCCGGCGATGCCGTGAGTTTGCCCTCCTCAGCGATCACCTCGCCGCGCGAGATCGTAGTCACGGGCCAGCCCTTGACCCGCTGCCCCTCGAAGGGCGTGTAGTCGACGTCGTGATGCAGGATGCCATTGGTGATGGTGACCTCGCGCTCGGGATCCCAGAGTACGAGGTCAGCGTCGCTGCCGATCGCAATCGTGCCCTTGCGCGGGTAAAGCCCGTAGAGCCGCGCGGGCTCGGTGGCGGTGAGCGCGACGAAGCGCGTGAGATCGATCCGCCCCTCGCTCACCCCCCCGGAGAAAAAGAGCGGCATCCGCGTCTCGATCCCGGGCACGCCGTTCGGGATGTGCCGGAACGAGGCTTGCGTACCGCGCAGCATCTTTCCCTTGGGGTCGTTGTAGCGGGTCGGAGAATGGTCCGAGGACAACACCTGGAAGACTCCCCCGCGCAGCGCTTCCCAGACGACGGCCTGGTTCGCCTTATCGCGCGGCGGCGGACTGCAGACGCATTTCGCGCCCTCGAAGCCGGGCTTGTCGAGATCATCCTCGGTGAGGAAGAGGTATTGTGGGCAAGTCTCCGCGTAAATGCGGAGCCCCCTGCTCTGCGCCCAGCGGATCTGGTCGATCGCTTCGCGGCCGGAGACGTGGACCAGGAGGATCGGCACGCCGACGATCTCCGCAAGGCTGATCGCTCGGTGCGTCGCCTCGCGCTCGACCGGCATCGGCCGCGAGGTCGCGTGATAGCGCGGCGCGATCTTGCCGGCGGATTCGAGCCGCTCGGTGAGCCAGCCGATGACATCACTGTTCTCCGCGTGCACCATCACCATGGCGCCTTCGCGCCGCGCCGTCGCCAGCACCTCGATCGTCTGGCGGTCGTCGAGCTTCAGATCGTCGTAGGTCATGTAGATCTTGAAGGAGGTACAGCCGTCGCGGATCAGCGCCGGCAGCTCCTGGCCCAAGACCTGCTCAGTCGGGTCCGAGATGATCAGATGAAAGGCGTAATCGACGACGGACTTCCCCTCGGCGCGGCGGTGATAATCCTCGACCGCCGCCCGCAGCGACTGCCCCTTCAGCTGCGCCGCAAAGGGGATGATCGTGGTCGTGCCGCCGCAGGCTGCAGAGATCGAGCCGCTGCGGAAATCGTCGGCACAGACGGCGCCGGTCGCCGAGGGCTGATCGATGTGGCAATGCGCATCGACGCCGCCCGGCAGCACCAGGCGCCCGCTCGCGTCGATTTCGCGCGCGCCCGAGGGGAGTCGCGCCGCGATCGCGGCGATCCGGCCGCCGACGATGCCGAGATCGGCCCGAAACACGTCCGCTGCCGTCGCGATCGTGCCATTCCGGATGACGAGGTCGAAGTCGGGCATGCTCTGTTCCTCGATGGTGGCGCCAGTCAAACTTCGGTGGGCATCGGGCCGGCGAAGAGGTCGAGCCGGCGCTGCTCGAAATAGCGGAGCCGGGCGCGCGTGCGCAGTATCTCCTCGAGGTCGATTTCGGCAAGCACGAGTCCCGGCCCTTCGGCCGCGGTGCGCCGCGCGATCAAGTCTCCCGTTGCGGAGACGACGCAGCTCTCGCCGTAATTCGCGACCGTCATGCTGCCGGGATATTCGGACCCGACCTTGTTCGCGGCGATGACGGCGACCCCGTTCTCGCGCGCATGCGTGCGGAGCTCGCCGAGAAAAAAATCTATGGTGTCCCCGCCCTCACCCGCGATGGGCACCGCAACGACGAGCGCACCTAAGGCGCGAAGCTCGCGCCAGCATTCGGGGAAGCGCCGGTCGTAACAAATGAGGCAGCCGAGGCCGAGACCATCGAGGGCGAAGATACCGAGGTCGCCTCCGCGCGCGAAGTGCTGCGCCTCGTCGAGCCCCTCGCCCGTGGCAAGGTGCAGCTTACGGAATTGAGCGCGCTCGCCGCGCCGGCATCGCATCGGCACCAGCTTCCCGTCGCGCCCTATGACGACGAGGCTGTTGTGGTACTCGCCGCTTCGGGAATCCCGTTCGTAGAAGGGGAAAACGGCGGCAATGCCAGTTTCCCCGCATAATCGCGCGAAGGTCGCGACCGACTTACCACCAATCGGCTCCGACAGATGCCGGAATCGGCCGGGAGGCTCGGCGCCGAAATAGGGCACCGTCGCAAGCTCCGGCAACACCGCGAGATCGGCGCCAGCCCTCGCGGCCTGCCGAAGATAGCTCGCGGCGACGGCAAGATTCGCCCCAGGCTCCGAGCCGCAGCCCGGAAGCTGGATCGCGGCGACGCGCCAAATCCGCTTCACCTCGAAGACCCCGTCAGTTCCGTGCGCTCTGCCGGTAGTAGGGTACATGCGCCGCGGGATCGTAGTAGCCCTCATAGAAGGCTTTCACGTGCGGCAGGATCGCCTTGGAGAGTCGTCGCCGCTCTATCTCGTCTGGGTTTAGTGGCCGCTCCAGGAGATCGGAAAGCTGGCGCAGCGCCGCATCCCGGTCGACGCGTGTGAACTTGCCATCCCGGTAAAGGATTTCGCCGGCTGCGATCACCGTCTTGACGCCCTCGACCTTCGCGCGCTGCAAGACGGCATCGAGTACGGGCATCTCGGCGTCGAGATAGGGGTAGGCGATCTGCTTCCAGTCGATCAGCACCATGTCCGCGCCTTTGCCGACCTCAAGCGTCCCGAGGCGCGCGCCGAAAGCCGTGGTCTTGGCGCCGCCGACGGTCGCCATGCGCAGGACCTGCGCCATGGTCGGGACACGATCGTCCATCCCGGGCTCGCGGTGGGCGCGCAGGACCATGCGCATTTCCTGCAGCATGTCGCGGTCGTCGTTGATTCCGGCTTCGTCGAGGCCGATCGCGGTATTGATGCCCTTCGACTCGAAGCGGTTGAGCGGCGCCACGCCGCTGCGCAGGCGGAAGTTCGAGCTGCAATTGTGGCAGATATTGCTACCCGTCGCCGCGAGCTTCTCGAGATCGCCCTCGGAGAGCCAGACGCCATGCCCGAGCGTGAGCTTCGAGCCCAGAAGGCCGAAGCGCTCGATGTAATCGACTGCCGTGCCGCCGCCGCGACGGTGCGCATACTCCTTCTGATAGGCGGTCTCGACCAGGTGCATGTGGAGCGGCACATCGCGCTTTTCCGAGCACTCCGCGAGCATCGTCAGCGCCGCATCCGAGCACCAGTGCAGATTGGCGGGCGCCAGTTGGATCTTCACGCGCTCTTTGTTGTGGTGCTTGCCAAAGAGATGCTCGAAGAGATCGATGCCATCCTTCGCCGAAAGCTGGAACCGGGCGAAATGCTTTGCGAGCGCGGGCCGGAGATCCTCGGGAACGCGCTTCAGGAACTGCTCGTTCGCCTCGTAAACCAGATGGTTCTGGTCGCGGAGCGCAAAGCAGTAGGAGACGCGCATCCCGATATCTTCGTAGGCGCGGATCACCGATTCCGAACGCTCCTCGACCTCCGCGAGCTTTCCGGGCATCCAGCCGTGAATGTGCTGCACGGTCGTGATGCCTGAGGCGATCATCTCGAAGGCCGAATAAAGAGTGTCGAGATAGAGATCGAGCTCGCGTGTCACCAGGCGCGTCGCGAACCAGAGCTCGAGCGGCATGTCCGGCGATCCCAACTGCACCGGCGTCAGGCCGATGTGATGGTGTCCATTGACGAAGCCCGGCAGCAGCACCTGCTCGCCGCTACCGATGACGATCGCGTCGGGATTGGCGCGCTGCAATTCCGCGAACTGACCGATCGCGGTGATGATGCCGTCGCGCTGCACCACCGCGCCGTCGTCGATCTGCTCCCAGCGGTGGCGATCGATGGCGCGCGAGATGACGTGCTTTCCGCGTACGATTGAGTATGACACTGGTCTCCCCCTTCGAATTCTGCCGTCAGCGGTCGACAGCGGCGGTGTCGTGTACGGCGTTCACCTCAGCGAGTTCTGCCGATAGAACGGCTGAAGCGCATTGATGTCGAGATAGCCGTCGTAGAAGCCCTTGACCCAGGGATAGATGGCGGGCGCGAGCAGGCGCCGCTCGTCCTCTTCCGCACTCAGGGGTCGTTTCAGGATCTCCGAGATCGTGCGCAGCGCCGCATCCCGGTCGACGCGCGTGAAGCGGCCATCCTTGTAGAGGATCTCGCCGGCAACCATGACCGTCCGCACCCCACCCATTTTCGCGCGCTGGATCACAGCATCGAGAACCGGCGTCTCAGCGTCGAGATAGGGATAGGCGACCTGCCGCCAATCGAGCAAGACCATGTCGGCGGCCTTTCCCGGCTCGAGCGTCCCGATCGCCGTGCCCCAGGGGGTGGTCTTGGCGCCGCCGCTGGTGGCCATGCGGAAGACCTGTGGGATGGTGGGCACGCGATCGTCCATGCCGGGCTCACGATGGACGCGTAAGACGAGGCGCATCTCCTGCAATATGTCCTGATCGTCGTTGATGCCGACATCGTCGAGGCCGATCGCGGTGTTGACGCCGCGCTCCTCCAGGCGATTGAGCGGCATGATCCCGCTGCGCAGCCGCAGGTTGGAGCTGATGTTGTGGCAGACGCTCGTGCCCGTCGCGGCGAGCTTGTCGATGTCGTTCTCTGTCAGCCACACGGCATGACCGAGCGTGGTCTGCGGACCCAGCAAGCCGAAGCGCTCGAGATAATCGACCGCCGTCGCGCCATTGCCCCGGCGTTTCGCATATTCCTTCTGATAGGGCGTCTCGAGCAGATGGACGTGGACGGGGACGCCGTATTTTTCCGCTGTCTTCGCAAGCAGGGTCAAGCCCTCGTCGGAGCACCATTGCTGGTTCGAGGGCGCGAGTTGGATCTTGACGCGGTCCTTGCCGCGGTGCTCCGCGAAGAGCTGCTCGAAAAGCGCTATCGTCTCCGCCGCGGGCATACGGAAGCCGGAGAAGTACTTTGCGAGCAGCGGCCGAGACGACGCCGGCACGCGCTCGAGGAACCGGTCGTTTTCTTCATAGACGAGATGGTTCTGTTCGCGAAGCGCGTAGCAGTACGAGACGCGCATCCCGATGTCCTCATAGGCGCGGATGATGGACGCGGCCTCTGCTTCCGTCTGCTGCCTGTCACCGGGTATCCAGCCATGGAGATTCTGCACGGTCGTAGTGCCAGCCGCCACCATCTCCAGAGCGGCATAGAGCGTGTCCCAGTAGAGGAGGCGATCGCGCATCGCGATGCTGGTCGCGAACCAGAGCTCCAACGTCGTGTCGGAGATCCCGAGCTGTATCGGCGAGAGGCCGATGTGGTGATGGGCGTTGATGAAGCCCGGCAGCAGCACTTCCTCGCCGCTGCCTACGACCGGCACCTCCGGATTCGCCCGCTGCAGTTCCGCAAAGGGTCCGACGGCTGCAATGACGCCGTCGCGCTGCAGCACCGCGCCGTCCTCGATCTGCTCGCATCGGTGACGGTCGAGCGCACGCGCGATCACCCATTTGCCGCGAACCAGTGAAGCCTTCACCTGCGGCTCTCCTCCACGCCGATCATTCTGCAGCGGCGGCGCTCTCCTGCTCCGCGAAGGCCCGGTCGACCTCGTCCTGCAGGAGCTTGGTGAGCTCGACGCGAAGTTGCAGCAGCGCCGGCGCGGTCAGGTCACGCGGCCGCGGCTGCTCGATCGGCACAATCGCCTTGATCCGCCCGGGCCGTGCCGTGAACACAACGACGCGGTCGGCAAGCGCGATGGCTTCGTCGATGTGATGCGTCACGAACAGCACCGAAGCGTCGCTTGCGGTCCAGACGTCCAGAAGAAAGCCCTGCATTTTCGCCCTCGTTTGCACGTCGAGCGCGGCGAAGGGCTCGTCCATCAGCAGGACCTTCGGCTGCATCGCGAGCGAGCGCGCGACCGCGACGCGCTGGCGCATGCCGCCGGAGAGCTCGTCCGGGCGCTTGTGGAAGGCGTCGGAAAGGCCGACGCGCGCCAGCACCTCGCGTGCGACTTTCATGCGTTCCGCAGCGGAAAGGCCACGGATCGAGAGGCCGAAGCTCACGTTCTGCCAGACGGTAAGCCACGGGAAGAGCGAGGTCTCCTGGAAGATGAGGCTCCGGTCGGGAGCGGGTCCCTCGATCAGCTCGCCTTGCGCGTAGATCTCGCCAGAGGTCGGCAATTCGAGCCCGGCGATCAGGTAGAGGAGCGTGCTCTTGCCGCAGCCGGAGGGCCCGAGGAGGACGACGAATTCGCCCGCCGCGATGTCGAGATCGACGTCCTGCAGCGCCACATGCGCGCGCTCGGTGCCCGCCGCCCAGACTTTGCCCGCGCCGCGGCAGGCAACCGCGCTCTTGGAGCTGACGGGCCGCCTCGCCTTAGCCACCGGTGAGGGGTCCTTGGCCCTTCGGCACCCAATAGAGCACACGGCGCTGCAGGAGCCGCATCGCAAAATCGAAGGAGAAGCCGAGAACGCCGATGATCACGATGGTGAAGAACACGAGGCCCGGATTGAAGGTGTTGCGGGCCATGGAGATGATCTGCCCGAGCCCGTAGCCGACGCCGGTCGCCTCGGCCACGAGCACCACCATCCAGGCGCCAAAGAGATTGAGCCGCAGCACCACGAGCAGGCCCGGAAGGATCGCCGGCAGAATCACGCGCGTATAGATCTGCCGCTTGGTCGCGCCCATGGTGCGGGCGACGTTGATGTAGTTGCGGTTGACGGAGTCGATCTGCGTGATCGTCGCGAGCGTCATCGTGAAGAAGAGCGCAATGAACACCATGAAGATCGCGGGCCCGTTGCCGATCCCGAAGAGGAAGATCGCGACCGGCAGCCACGCGACCGGCGAGACCGGCGCGAGCAACGTCACCGTCGGGAGCGTAAGCTTCTCGAAGAGCGCGTTGTAGCGGATGGCGATGCCGAGGATGAGGCTCGTCACGGCGGCGCAAGCGAGGCCCGCGAGCACGCGCATCGTCGAGGAGAGCATGGTGATGACAACGGCGCCGAAGGGGCTCGGGCCGGCATTCGGATCGACGCCGATCTCCCAGCGCTTGGCGGTGTTGAAGTTCTTGGCCTGGCCCGCGATGTCGCCGAGGAAAATATGCGGCGGCGGGAGCAGCCGCTGGTCGGCTATGCCGAAATACCAGAGCAGTTCCCAAATCGCCGTGAAGAATCCGATCGAGACGACGGCCCAGCCAAGCCTCGGGCCATGTTGTCGGACGAAGGCGCGGAGGCGGTGGGACGGGCTCGAAAGCGAGTCCGCCCCGTAGTCGCTCACCCCGCCATCGCCTGCCTTGACACTGATCGCCCGCATGGGCTCAGGCGGACTTGTAGGTCAGCTTCGCGTAATCCGCCGGAATCTCGGCGATGGCGCTTTCGAGGATGCTCCAGTCGATTGCATCCGGGCCAGGCTTCTTCTTGATGTAGCCCATCGCCATCACGGATTCGACGCGATTGAGGATGAACTCGGTCTGCGCGCGCTGATCGACCTTGGCGGGCTGCGCCTTCGCGCCGATGCGGGCATTCTCGATCGTGGTCTTATAATAGGTGCCGACGAGCACTTCTGTCAGTAGCTTCTCTTGGTCCTGCTCCCACATGAGCTGGGCCTTCAGCATCGCCTTGATGAGCGCCTTGACGCTACCGCGGTCCTTTTCGATGAGCTTGGTGCTCGCTGCGAGGACGCAGTCCGTATATTGCGGGCCGTAGATGTCGATGCCGTCGGAAAGCAGGATCGAGCCCTTGACGTCCGCGAGGATCGCCGAGCCATAGGGCTCGATTGTCGAGGCGATGTCGACGGCGCCGGCCTTGAAGGCCGCGACCATCTCGCCCATCGAGTCCATGTAGCGGACCTTGATGTCCTTGTAGGAGACGCCGTGCTTGGCGAGCCAGTCGTAAGGCAGCACCTCGAGCGTGTCGTTCTGGAAGGTGCCGAGCGTCTTGCCCTTGAGCTTCTCCGGCGTGTCGAGGCCGGGCTGCGCCACGATGAATACGCCTTGCACGCCGCCGCCGGCAACGATCTTGACCGGTGCGCCGGCGTCGTAGAGCGCCATGAAATTCGTGTAGGGGAGCACGCTCACATCGACTTGGCCCGTGCCGAGGAACGTCACCTGATCGGCGAAGGATGGCGTATTCACGAACTCAAGCGTTAGCCCGTCCGCCTTAGCCAGCTGCTTCGCATGCGTGAGAAAGAAGGCGACATTGCAGAAGCCATTGCCATGCGTACCCTTCACCGTGCTGGCGGCGAGTGCGTCGCCCGCGAAGCCCATCATGCCCGCCGGGAGTGCGATCGCGATCGTTCCCGCCGCGGTCGACCTCAGGAACGATCGGCGATCCAGTTGCATGTTCCGAAGATTCTCGAGACCGCGATTGCCATGGTGATCACACATCGGGCACCTCCTCTGGTTTCGACGCTCGCGCGTCCGATAATCGCCCCGCGCGCGGCGTGGTATCGGGGAAGCGTGCAACAGCCGTGCCACATTTCCTCCGGTGCGAAACCGCGCACGCATGACGGCACGATCCTTGCGTCGTCGGCGAGGCCGAGCGAACGCCGTCCGCTCGCGGTCCCGCGCGGAGCGAGACATACAATGCAGTGCGATTCCATCGTGCTAGGACGACAGCGGCAGACGCGGGGTTCGCTCGGTGGCCGCGATTTCCTCGCATGGAGGCGCGGGAGCCGCGTCGCGACGGCCGCAGGAGTTGCGTTCGTGCCAGCAGATGGTCCGGAACAACATTTACCCTGTATACAAAGTTTGCAGTTGTATACAATTTGCCCAGGAATCGAGCAGGCCATTGAGCTTCGGAAAAGAGGGAGGAAATTCAGTGAAATCGGCGTCGAAAACACAGAAAGCAGCTGCCTCGCCGGTATTGGAGCGAGGGCGCCTCGGCGTTTGGGCGGGGCTCGCGAGCGATCCGATTGCAGAGGCCGTGCAGGAAGGAATTTGCGAGGGGCGGCTCCCCGCGGGCACACGGCTTGGCGAGGAGGAACTCTGCCGCATTTTTGGCGTGAGCCGCACGCTTGTGCGCCAAGCCTTGCAGAGGCTGAGCTTCGCCGGGCTGGTGACGCTACGGCCCAATCGCGGCGCGTTCGTCGCCGCGCCCACGCTCGAGGAGACCGCATCGGCTTATGCCGCGCGCCGCCTCATCGAAACCGACATCATCGAGGAAGCCGCGCGTCACTGCACCGCGAACGACATCCGCAGCTTGCGCGCGCATTTGCGCTTGCAGGCGGAAGCCGCCGCCGACGGACAGCGCAGCGTGCTGCTGCGGCTCTTGGGCGAATTCCATCTCGTCATCGCTGCGATCGGCGACAACCCGATCCTCGCGGATTTCGTCCGCCAGCTCGTGCCGCGGACCACGCTCAGCCTTGCGCTTTTCGAGCGCCGCGATCTCCCCTTCTGCGCAGTCGATGAGCACCGTCTGCTGGTGGATCTCATGGCGAAGGGCGATGCCAAGGGCGCAGCCAAGATGATGCGCCGCCATCTCACCAGTGATTTCGGCCGCCTCCGGGTTAGGGCGCCCGAGGAGCCCACGGTCAATCTGGCGGCGGCGCTCCGCCTCCCTGCGCCCGGCCGGCGATGAACATCCTGATCGTCAATGGCAACACCACGCAGGCGATCACCGATCGGGTCGCGACGACGGCGCGCGCGCACTGCGCGGCCGGCACGACAATCCGCGCGGTGACGGCGGAAACCGGCCCCCGCGTCATCGCGACGCGAGCGGAAAACCTCTTGGGTGCGCACTCCGTGCTGACGCTCGCGGCGCGGCATCACGCGGGAGCCGACGCGCTCGTGATCGCAGTTGCGACCGACACCGGCCTCCCCGCCGTGCGCGAGGCCTTGCCGATCCCCGTGGTCGGCATGACCGAGGCGGCGCTCTTGACGGCCTGCACGATCGGAAGCCGGTTCGGCTTCGTCGCGCTCGGCCGCCGTGGCGCCGCGATGTACCGCGAGGTGATCGAGAGCCATGGCCTCGCCTCTCGCGTGGCCGCGATCGCCGTCGTCGACCCCCCGGATGCGAGCTTTCTGGAGCCCTCATTGGCAGCGGACGCGATCCTCGCGGGGATCGCCGATCTCGCGAGCGCTGGTGCCGATAGCGCCATCATCGGCGGCGCGGCTTTCGCGGGGATCGGCACCCTTCTGCAGGAGCGTGCGCCGATACCCATCGTCGACGGCGTAGGCTGCGCGGTGCGGCTTGCGGAGATGCTCGCCGCTCTCGCATTGCCCAAGCCCGTGCGCGGAAGCTATGCTCGCTTGCCGCGACGCGAGCTCCGCGGGGTCGATCCCGCGCTCGCGGCGCTATTCGC
>Ga0335077_10006923_pt1 | contig 14024 bp, 13 predicted proteins | sample Lox_Sample_31_FD_207151 | JGI IMG/M metagenome (GOLD analysis project Ga0335077, IMG submission 207151) | Soil microbial communities from Loxahatchee National Wildlife Refuge, Florida, United States - Lox_Sample_3.1 | ecosystem: Environmental > Terrestrial > Soil > Wetlands | place: USA...
CGCGCCTTCGCGTCAGTGCGAAGACGGGCGCTGGAGTCGAGTTCGTGCGCCTGGCCATCGACGAGTTCCGGTCCGGCTCGATCTTGCCCGATTCGTCCAGCCGCGCCGTCGCATGAAGCATGCGATACGCCGCCCGCGCCCCGCACTGCGGGCCCTGTTCCCGACCAGTCAACTGAAAAACAAGCTATGGCACTGAACGACCCAAACTGGGGCCGTCGCGGCGACGGCCCGCCGGACCTCGACGAGATCTGGAGCCGCTTCCGCCAGCGGCTGTCCGGCCTGTTCGGCGGCCGCGGAGCGGGGCGCAGGCCTGGCGAACCCGGGGGCAGGGGCTTCCCCGGCGGCGCCTGGCTGCTGGTGGTGCTGGTGATCATCGTCTGGCTGGCGAGCGGCTTCTACATCGTCGACGCCAGCCAGCGCGGCGTGGTGCTGCGCTTCGGCAAGTACCATCAGACCACCGAGCCTGGGCCGCAGTGGCACCTGCCCTATCCGATCGAGTCGGTGGACGTCGTCAACGTGTCGGAGGTCCGCACGCTGGAGGTCGGCTACCGCAACAACGTCAAGAACAAGGTGCTCAAGGAATCGCTCATGCTCACCGACGATGAGAACATCGTCGATCTGCAGTTCGCGCTGCAATACGTGCTCAAGGACCCAAAGGATTTCTTGTTCAAAAACTTCTACAAAGATCCCAACGCGGCGGAGGCGGTCAGGCAGGTGGCGGAATCGGCCATGCGCGAGATCGTGGGCAAGAGCAAGATGGATTTCGTGCTATACGAGGGTCGCGAGTCGATCCGGGCCCAGGCGCAGAAGTTGATGCAGGAGATTCTGGATCGTTATGAGACCGGGATCGCCATCAGCCAGGTGACCATGCAGCAGGCGCAGCCGCCCGAGCAGGTGCAGGCCGCTTTCGACGACGCTGTAAAGGCGACGCAGGACCGCGAGCGTCAGATCAACGAAGGCCAGGCCTACGCCAACGACGTGGTGCCCAAGGCGCGTGGCACCGCGTCGCGCTTGATCCAGGAGGCCGAGGGCTACCGGCAGCGCGTCATAGCCAACGCGGACGGTGAAGCGTCGCGCTTCCGCCAGATCCTGGCGGAGTACAGCCGCGCGCCAGCGGTCACGCGGGAGCGCATGTATCTCGACACCATGCAGCAGGTTCTCAATAACACCAGCAAGGTGATCGTCGACCAGAGGGCGGGGAGCAATCTGCTGTTCCTCCCGCTGGACAAGCTGCTCTCCATGTCGGCTGCTGGCAGCGCCGCGCCGCCGCCGGAGAGCGCGGAGCGCGCCAGCAGCACGCCGGAACTGCAGGCCCCGAGCGCCGCGCCGGGCGACACGCGCTCGCGCGATTCCTTCCGCAGCCGCGACCGGGAGGGGCGCCCGTGAACCGCAGCGTGAGCGTGGTCCTGATCGCCCTGGTCGTCATCCTCGTGATCGCCAGCCTGGCGCTGTTCACCGTCGACCAGCGCCAGAACGCTATCGTGTTCCGTCTGGGCGAGCCGGTGCACGTGATCACCAAGCCGGGCCTGTATTTCAAGCTCCCGCTGCTCGACAACGTGCGCTTCTTCGACGTGCGGATCCTGACTCTCGACGCGGATGAGCCGGAGCGCTTCATCACGTCCGAGAAGAAGAACGTCCTGGTGGATTCGTTCGTCAAATGGCGCATCGTCGACGTGGTCCAGTACTACATCAGCGTGGGCGGCGACGAGATGCGCACGCGCATCCGTCTGGCGCAGACCGTCAACGACAACCTGCGCGCCGAGTTCGGCAAGCGCACCATCCACGAGGTCGTGTCAGGTGAGCGCGATCACATCATGGAGCTCATGCGTGAGAAAGTCGACGTCGATGCCCGCAAGATCGGCGTGCAGGTGCTCGACGTGCGCATCAAGCGCGTCGACCTGCCGCAGGAGGTGAGCGAGGCCGTCTACCGGCGTATGGAGGCGGAACGCAAGCGCGTCGCCAACGAACTGCGCTCGCTCGGTTTCGCCGAGAGCGAGAAGATCCGGGCCGACGCCGACCGGCAGCGAGAGGTGATCGTGGCCGAGGCCAACCGCGATGCGCAGCGCGTTAAAGGGCAGGGCGATGCGCGCGCTGCAGCCATCTACGCCCAGGCGTTCCAGCAAAGTCCCGAGTTCTACTCCTTCTACCGCAGCCTCGAGGCCTACCGCCAGGGCCTCAAGAGCAAGAGCGACGTGATGGTGCTCGACCCGAGCTCGGATTTCTTCAAGTACTTGAAGAGCCCGACCGGCAGGCGCTAGCTCGTCGCCGCTTGAGGCGTCCGCTTCCCGATGTCGAGCGTTTTCTGGACCGCGTTGGCTCTGGTGCTGGTAATCGAGGGCGCCCCGTTGCTGCTCGCTCCGTCGCGCTGGCGCGCAGTGGTGCGTCAGGTTTCCAGCCTGGCCGACGGTCAGCTGCGCTTCTTCGGACTGATACTGGTGCTGGTCGGGCTGGCCGTGCTCATCCTGCTCGGGCGCGCCTGAGTCATTGATCATGCGACGCTGGCTGCTGCCCGAGTACATCGAAGACATCCTGCCGGCCGAGGCGCGGCGCATCGAAGGGCTGCGGCGCCGCATCCTCGACCTGTTCCGCACGCACGGCTACGAGCTGGTGATGCCGCCCCTGCTCGAATATCTCGAGTCGCTGCTCACGGGGACCGGTCACGACCTCGATCTGCGCACGTTCAAGCTGGTGGACCAGCTGTCCGGGCGTCTGCTGGGGCTGCGCGCGGACATCACGCCGCAGGTCGCGCGCATCGACGCGCATCTGCTCAACCGCGAAGGCGTCACGCGCCTGTGCTACGCCGGCACCGTCGCGCACGCGCAGCCGTCCGGGCTGAACCGCACGCGCGAGCCTCTGCAGATCGGCGCCGAGGTGTACGGCCACGCCGGCGTGGAGAGCGACGTCGAGATCCAGTCACTGCTGGTGAGCGCCTTGCGTGCGGCCGGCGTCGACGAGCCCTACCTCGACCTCGGACACGTCGCCGTGTTCCGCAGCCTGGTGCGGCGTGGCGGCGTGAGCGGACAGCTCGAGTCGGAGCTGTTCCGTGCGCTGCAGGCGAAAGACGTTCCGGCGCTGCGCGAGCTGGTTGCGCCGCTCGACACGGCGCTGCGTGACGCGCTGTTGCTGCTGCCCGAGTTGTACGGGGGAGTGGCTGTCCTCGACCTTGCACGCGAACGTCTGCCGAAATTTCCCGAGCTGCACAAGGCGCTGGCCGACATGCAGACCATCGCGACGCAGCTTGCACCGGTGGTCGCAGTGCATTGCTTCGACCTCGCCGAGCTGCGCGGCTATCACTATCACAGCGGCGTGGTGTTCGCCGCCTACACCAAAGGCCATCCGGCGGCGGTCGCGCTGGGTGGGCGGTACGACGAGGTGGGTCAGGCCTTCGGCCGTGCGCGCCCAGCCACCGGCTTCAGCCTCGACCTGCGCGAGCTCGCTGCACTGGCCCCCGCGGGCGCGCCGGCGCGGGCCATTCTGGCACCGCACGCCCCGCACGACGACGCACTGCGGCGTAAAGTGGAGCATTTGCGGGCGCAGGGGGAGATCGTGATCGTCGATCTGCCGGGGCATCAGGGCACGCGCAGCGAGCTCAACTGCGACCGCCAGCTCACGAACCGCGCCGGTACCTGGGAGATCGAGCCGCTCGCCTGAGGCGCGCCGGTCCAATGCCAAGGGCACGAAGGAAAAAATGGCACGCAACGTCGTCGTGGTCGGCACCCAGTGGGGTGACGAGGGCAAGGGGAAAGTGGTGGACTGGCTGACGGACCACGCGCAGGGCGTGGTGCGCTTCCAGGGCGGCCACAACGCGGGGCACACGCTCGTCATCGGCGGCCGCAAGACCGTGCTGCATCTGATTCCATCGGGCGTACTGAGACCCGACGTCGCCTGTTTCATCGGCAACGGCGTGGTGGTTTCTCCGCAAGCGCTGTTGAGCGAGGTGCACACGCTGGAGCAGGCCGGCATCGAGGTGAGGCCCAGGCTCACGATCAGCGAGGCGTGCCCGCTGATTCTCGCGTATCACGCCGCGCTCGACGTGGCGCGCGAAACCGCCAAAGGGGCCGGCAAGATCGGCACAACCGGGCGCGGCATCGGTCCGGCCTATGAGGACAAGGTGGCGCGGCGTGCGATCCGCATGCAGGACTTGTTTCACCGCGAGCGCCTGGCCGCCAAGCTGGGCGAGGTGCTCGACTTCCACAACTTCGTGCTGCGCCAGTACTTCAACGCCGAGACGGTCGATTTTCAGCGCACGCTGGACGAGCTGCTCGCGCTCGCTGATCAGCTGAAGCCGATGGTGGGCGATGTCCCGCGGCGTCTGTTCGAAGCGCACAGCGCGGGGCGCAACCTGCTGTTCGAGGGTGCGCAGGGGACGCTGCTCGACGTCGATCACGGCACTTACCCATTTGTCACGTCGAGCAACTGCGTGGCGGGTGCGGCGGCTGCGGGCAGCGGAGTCGGGCCGCAGATGCTGCACTATATATTGGGGATCACCAAGGCTTACACCACACGGGTGGGGTCGGGGCCTTTCCCGACCGAGCTCGAGGACGACGTCGGGCGCCAGATGGCGGTGCGCGGCAAGGAGTTCGGCGCGACCACCGGCCGGCCAAGGCGCTGCGGCTGGTTCGATGCGGCGGCGCTCAAGCGCTCGATCCAGATCAATGGCATTTCCGGGCTCTGCGTGACCAAGCTCGACGTACTGGACGGCATGGAGACGCTGCAGATCGGCATCGGGTATCGCTTCGCCGGCGAATACCGCGACATCCTGCCGGTCGGCGCGGAGGAACTAGCCGAATGCGAACCCGTCTACGAAGAGTTGCCGGGCTGGACGCGCAGTACGCTGGGAGCGCGGAAGCTCGACGACCTGCCGGACGCTGCGTGTCGCTATCTCGAGCGCATCGAAGCGGTGTGCGGCGTACCGATCGACCTCATCTCGACCGGGGCCGAGCGCGACGACACCATCGTGCGTCGCCACCCGTTCAAAGTGTGACGCTGACTCCGCGCCACCGGGGCATTGGCGCCGAGAACTCCTTAGACAAGTGTCTTGGTGCCGAGAAGAGGACTCGAACCTCCACAGTCTTGCGACCGCCAGGACCTGAACCTGGTGCGTCTACCAATTCCGCCATCTCGGCACAGCGGGCCGCCATTCTATTGCAAAACCCCACCATGTCCAAGCAGCTGCCATCCTCGATCGGCTTCCACGCCGATCTAGCCCAGCACCCATGACACGCCGAAGCGAGGTCGCGCGCCAGCCTGTAAAGACGAGGAAACGCTCCGGCCTGCGCGCATCGGATCCGTTCCTCGACCGGGAGCAGCAACGCTACGAGGCTCCGCTGCCGAGCCGCGAGTGGATCCTCGCGGTGCTCAAGGATGCGGGAGTGCCGGTCAAGCCCGAGCGGCTGAATACGCTGCTCGAGATCGGCGCGTCCGAAACGGAGGCGTTCGAGCGCCGCTTGAGCGCCATGGAGCGCGACGGGCAGATCATGCGCAACCGCGCTGGCGCCCTGTGCGTGGTCGAGAAGCTGGGGTTGATCCGCGGGCGCGTCGTCGGCCACCCCGACGGCTTCGGCTTCCTGGTCCCGGACGACGGCGGCGACGACCTCTTCCTGAGCCCCTGGGAGATGACGCGCGTGTTCCACGGTGACCGCGTGATGGCGCGGGTCGCGGGAACGGATCGGCGCGGCCGGCGCGAAGGCGCGATCGTCGAGGTTCTCGAGCGCGCGCACACGCGCGTCGTGGGGCGGCTGCACGAGGAGCATGGCGTGTGTTATCTGGTGCCCGAAGACCGGCGCTTGAACCACGACATCCTCGTGCCGCGAGACGCGTGCAATGGCGCGAGCGGCGGACAGGTCGCGGTGGCCGAGATCATCGAGCAGCCCGACCGGCACGTGAAACCGGTCGGACGGATCGTCGAGGTGCTGGGCAACTACGCCGATCCGGGCATGGAAGTGGAGATCGCGCTGCGCAAGCACGATCTGCCGCACATCTTCCCGCCGGCGGCGCAGGCGCTCGCGAGCGCGCTGCCGACCGCGGTGCGCAAGAGCGATTGGAAGGGCAGGCAGGATCTCACCGGGCTGCCGCTCGTGACGATCGACGGCGAGACCGCGAAGGACTTTGACGACGCCGTGTACTGCGAGCGCGAGGGCAAGGGGTACCGGCTGTGGGTAGCCATCGCGGACGTGAGCCACTATGTCAAGCACGGCGACGCGCTCGACCTCGAGGCGCGTGCGCGTGGCAATTCGGTGTATTTCCCGCGCCGCGTGATCCCGATGCTGCCGGAAGCGCTGTCGAATGGTCTGTGCTCCCTCAACCCGGATGTCGAGCGCCTGTGCCTCGCGTGCGAGATGGCAATCGACGCGCGCGGCAAGATCAGGGACTACCGCTTCTACCCCGCCGTGATGCGCTCTCATGCCCGGCTCACTTACACCTCGGTCGCCCAGGCGCTCGCCGATCCGCGGGGCACCGAGGGGCGCCGTCCAGGCGAGCTTTTCGAGCATCTGCGCGACCTGCACGCGTTGTTCCGCGTGCTGGTCAAAGCGCGCGAGCGCCGCGGCGCCATCGACTTCGAGTCGATGGAAACGCGCATGGAATTCGACGAGCAGGGCAAGATCATGGCGATCCATCCGGTGGAGCGCAACGACGCTCATCGGTTGATCGAAGAATGCATGCTCGCGGCCAATGTCTGTGCGTCAGAGATTCTGCAGGCGCGCGGGCAGCCCGCGCTGTACCGCGTCCACGAGGGGCCCACGCCAGAAAAGCTCGAAGCGTTGCGCCAGTTCCTGCGCGAGTTCGGCCTGCAGCTTGGAGGAGGTGAGGACCCGCGCGCTCCGGACTACGCCAAGCTGCTGAGAGAGATCCGCGGGCGGCCTGACTACCAGTTGCTGCAGACCGTTCTGCTGCGCTCGCTGCAGCAGGCGGTGTACAGCCCCGAGAACGTGGGGCATTTCGGCCTGGCGTACGAGGCTTACACGCACTTCACTTCACCGATCCGGCGCTATCCGGATCTGCTCGTGCACCGCGGGATCAAGGCGGTGCTCGCGGGCGAGATCTACCAGCCGGGCGATTGGGTCGAGCTCGGCCGGCATTGCTCCGAGACCGAGCGGCGCGCCGACGACGCCACCCGCGACGTCGAAGCGTGGCTCAAGGCCTACTATATGCGTGGGCGCATCGGCGAGCATTTTTCCGGCACCATCAGCGGTGTGGCCGCGTTCGGGGTGTTCGTAGCGCTGGACGAGGTGCATGTGGAGGGCCTGGTGCACGTGTCCGAGTTGGGCAACGACTACTTCCAGTACGATGCGGCTCGCCATCAGCTCGTTGGCGAGCGCACGCGGCAGCGTTTCCGGCTGGGCGACCGCATCCAGGTGACTCTCGTGCGCGCCGACCTCGAGACCGCGCGCCTCGAGTTCGTATTGACCGGCAAGCGGCGGTGATGGCGCGCGACGATCAGCTCATCTTCGGATTCCACGCGGTGCATGCCCGGCTGCGTCATCATCCCGACAGCGTGCAGGAGATCTTCGTGAACGCCGGGCGGCACGATCACCGGCTGCGCGACCTGGTCGCTACAGCGCAAGCGCGCGGGGTCCGCGTGATACCGGTCGACGCGGAGCGGCTGCAAGGCTTTTCCGTATACGGCAGACATCAAGGTGTGATCGCCCGCGTCGCGCCGGTCCGCACCGCTCACAGCCTCGAGGAGGTGATCGCAGCGGGCGGCGCGCAGGCTCTGCTGCTGGTGCTCGACGAGGTCACCGACCCGCACAACCTCGGCGCCTGCCTGCGCGTGGCGGACGCGCTGGGCGCACACGCGGTGGTCTGCCCGAAGGACCGCTCGGTCGGCCTCACATCGGCTGTCGCGAAGGTGGCCAGCGGCGCCGCCGAGAGCGTGCCGTTCATAGCCGTCACCAATCTCGCGCGCAGCCTGGACGAGATGAAAGAACTTGGGCTGCAGGTCCTCGGCGCTGATCAATCAGGGGCTGAAGGTTTGGCCGAAAGCGATCTTGCTGGCCCGCTCGCGTGGGTCCTCGGCGCCGAAGGGAAAGGGATGCGGCGCCTCACCCGCGAGCGCTGCGATCGCCTGGTGCGTATCCCGATGCTCGGTCAGGTGGAAAGCTTGAACGTTTCGGTGGCCGCGGCGCTCTGCCTGTACGAGACGCGGCGCCAGCGTGCGCGCGCTTGAGTCGCGCGGCATGTGCCTGATATACTTTCGAATTCGCTTCGCTGGCCGCAGCAGCCGGCGCGGCGAAAATCCACACACCCGCGCAAGTTAAGGTGCCGGTTTGCCGGTCTCGAGGCGTGGGTGGAGGCCTAACCTTAACTGGAGATGAATTCGTGGCAATGACCATGCGTCAGATGCTGGAGGCGGGGGTGCACTTCGGTCACCAGACCCGCTACTGGAACCCGAAGATGGCGCCGTACATCTTCGGTCACCGCAACAAGATTCACATCGTCAATCTCGAGAAGACGCTCGAGATGTACAACCGCGCCGTGCACTACGTGCGGCAGCTGGCGGCGAACAAGGGCACGATATTGTTCGTCGGCACCAAGCGCCAGGCGCGCGACATCATCCGTGAAGAAGCCACGCGCTCAGGCTCGCCGTTCGTCGACTACCGCTGGCTCGGAGGCATGCTGACTAACTACAAGACAGTGAAGCAGTCGATCAAACGCCTCAAGGATATGGAGCAGATGGTGCAGGACGGCACCCTGGAGCGGCTGCCGAAGAAGGAGCAGTTGCACTTCCAGCGCGAGCAGTCGAAGCTCGAGCGCAGCCTCGGGGGGATCAAGGACATGAACGGCCTGCCCGACGCGATGTTCGTGATCGACGTCGGCTATCAGAAGGGCGCTGTACAGGAGGCCAACAAGCTGAACATTCCGGTCGTCGCCGTGGTGGACAGCAACAACTCCCCGGACGGGGTGGATTACGTGATTCCCGGCAACGATGACTCGAACCGCGCCATCACGCTTTACGTCCGCGGCATGGCCGACGCCGTCCTGGAGGGCCGTTCCCAGATCATCCAGGAGATCGTCACCGATGAGTTCGTCGAGGTGGACGGCGGTGAGGACGCGGCGCGCTGAAGCCATGCGTATCCAGTGTCGATCGGGGGCGCGAGGCCCCCTTTTTTTGATTATCGAGGGGTAGCGCGCGGCGCACCCGCAATCAGTCAGGAGAACAGCATGGCGGAAATCAGCGCAGGCTTGGTGAAGCAGCTGCGCGACAAGACGGACGCGCCGATGATGGAGTGCAAGAAGGCGCTGACCGAGGCCGGCGGAGACCTGGGCAAGGCCGAAGAGCTCCTGCGTGTACGTCTGGGCAACAAGGCCAGCAAGGCGGCCAGCCGGGTCACGGCGGAAGGCGTCGTGGGAACGGTCATCGTTTCGGGCGGCAAGCTCGGCGCCATCGTGGAGGTCAACTGCGAGACGGACTTCGTGGCCAAAAACCAGGACTTCCTCGCTTTTGCGCGCGCGCTGGCCGAACTGGTAGCAGCGCGCAACCCGGCCGACGTCGGGGCCCTCTCGACCCTTCCCCTGGATGGGACCAGCGTCGAGCAGGTTCGCACTGCACTGGTCGGGCGTATCGGGGAGAACCTCTCGATTCGCCGCTTCGAACGCCTCGAGGCGAAGGGCAGAGTCGTGAGCTACGTGCACGGCGGCGCCAAGATTGGAGTGCTGGTGGACGTGGTAGGCGGTGACGATGCGCTCGGCAAGGATCTGGCGATGCACATCGCCGCCAGCAAGCCCGTAGCGCTGTCCAAGGATCAAGTGCCGGCCGAGCTGATCGCCAAGGAGCGTGCCATCGGTGCGCAGAAGGCCGCCGAGTCGGGCAAGCCGGCGGACATCGTCGACAAGATGGTGGAGGGCAGCGTGCAGAAGTTCCTCAAGGAGGTGACGCTGCTCGGCCAGCCATTCGTGAAGGACGACAAGCGCACCGTGGAACAGGTGCTGAAAGCCGCGGGAGCCCAGGTGGCTGGCTTCGTGCTTTACGTTGTGGGCGCGGGCATCGAGCGCAAGCAGAGCGACTTCGCCGCCGAAGTCGCGGCCCAGGCCGAGGCCGCGAGCCGTTCTGGCCGAGACAGGGACGGGAAGCGGGCCTGAGCCACGCGCAGATACCACAGGTGAGCTGACCGCCTCTGACGCCGATGGAATCCCAACCCGTCTACAAGCGCGTTCTGCTCAAGCTGTCGGGGGAAGCGCTGATGGGCGACGATGCATACGGCATCAACCGGGCGACGCTGGAACGCATCGTCGCGGAAGTGGCCGAGGTCGTACGCATGGGCGTCGAGCTGGGCATCGTCATCGGCGGTGGTAACATCTTCCGCGGTGTAGCGCTCGGCGCGGCCGGCATGGACCGCGCTACCGCCGACTACATGGGGATGCTGGCGACGGTGATGAACGCACTCGCGCTGCAGGACGCCATGCGTCAGATCGGAGTGGCGAGCCGTGTGCAGTCGGCGCTCAACATCGAGCAGGTGGTCGAGCCCTACATCCGCGGCAAAGCCATGCGTTATCTCGAGGAGGGCAAGGTCGTCATCTTCGGCGCAGGCACGGGCAACCCGTTTTTCACCACCGACACGGCGGCGGCGCTGCGCGGAATGGAGATGAACGTGGACATCGTGCTCAAGGCCACCAAGGTGGACGGCGTGTACACCGACGACCCCAATGTCAACCCCGACGCGATGCGCTACAAGCGCGTGACGTTCGATGAGGCGATCGTCAAGAATCTGAAGATCATGGACGCCACTGCCTTGACGCTGTGCCGCGACCAAAACCTGCCAGTGAGTGTATTCAGCATCGTCAAGCCGGCCGCGCTCAAGCGCGTGATCCTGGGTGAGGACGAAGGAACGCTGGTTCACAACTGATGGAGTCCGACTATGATTGCAGACGTCAAGAAATCGGCTGACCAGAAGATGCACAAGACCCTGGAAGCGCTCAAGACCGATCTCGGCAAGGTGCGCACCGGGCGGGCGCACAGCGGGCTGCTGGAGCACATCATGGTGGACTACTACGGCACGCCCACGCCGCTCAAGCAGCTGGCCAACATGAGCGTCCCCGATGCGCGCACTATCGCGGTGACCCCGTACGAAAAGCGCATGGCGCCGGTCATCGAGAAGGCGATCCGCGACTCCGACCTCGGCCTCAATCCCTCCACCACCGGAGACATGGTGCGCGTGCCGATGCCTCCGCTCACCGCAGAGCGGCGCAAGGAGCTCACGAAGGTGGTCAAGCATGAGGCCGAGAACGCCAAGGTGGCGGTGCGTAACGTGCGCCGCGACGCGAACACGCATCTCAAGGAGCTGGTGAAGGACAAGAAGATCTCCGAAGACGAAGAGCGCCGCGGCCAGGACGAAGTGCAGAAGCTCACTGACCGCTACATCGCCGAGATTGACAAGGTGCTGCACGCGAAAGAAGCGGATCTGATGGCCGTCTAACCGCCGTGTCGCATTTTCCCAGCTCGACCGTCGAGATTCCCGCCGCCCGGCAAGTGCCGCGGCACGTGGCCATCATCATGGATGGCAACGGGCGCTGGGCGCGCCGGCGTCACTTGCCGCGGGTGGCCGGTCATCGGCGCGGTGTCGAGACCGTGCGGAATCTGGTTCGCTCCTGCATCGAAGTCGGGGTTGAGTATCTGACGCTGTTCGCCTTCAGCAGCGAAAACTGGCGCCGGCCGCCCGAAGAGGTGTCGTTCCTGATGCAGCTGTTCATCCGAGCGCTCGAGAGCGAAGTGAGCAAGCTGCACGACAACGGTATCCGGCTGCGCGTGGTCGGAGACCTGACGGGGTTCGAGCGGCGCCTGGTCGCGCTCATCCGGCAGGCCGAAGAGCTGACCGCCCGCAACGCGCGCCTCACGCTCACCATCGCGGCCAACTACGGCGGGCGCTGGGACATCATGCAGGCGGTCAACCGCATGCTGCGCGACAACCCCGAAGCTGCACGCTTCAGCGAGACGCAGCTCGCGCCGTACCTGGCACTCAGCTTTGCCCCGGAACCCGATCTGTTTGTGCGCACCGGGGGCGAGCAACGAGTGAGCAACTTCTGCCTGTGGCAGCTGGCGTACACCGAGTTGTACTTCACCGATACTCTGTGGCCGGATTTCGACGCCAAGGCGTTCCAGGAGGCGCTTGCCTCGTACACGCGGCGCGAGCGGCGTTTCGGCCGGACCAGCGAGCAACTGGCGCAGAGGGAGGAAGTTTCACTGCAGGCACAGCCTGCCGAGCCCGGCTAGAGCGTGCTGCGTCAGCGCGTCATCACCGCCGCGGTGCTGGTGTTGGTGCTGCTGGTGGTGCTGCTCCTGCTGCCCGCGTGGTGCTGGGTGGCGCTGGTGACCGGCGTGCTGCTGATCGCAGGAAACGAGTGGGGGAGGCTCGCAGGCTACTCCGCATCAGGGCGTGCCTGGTTCTGTGTTGCGCTGGCCGGAGGGTGTGGGGCGATCTACTGGGCGGCGCACGCCACGGGAACGGCGCACGCGTTCATCCAGTCGCTGCCCGGCGCGCTGCTGTATGGGACAGCGGCCGCATTCTGGCTGGCTGTGGCGCCGGCTTGGCTGGTGCAGCGCTGGCGCGTGCGCGACAGGTTGCTGCTCGCGGTGGTCGGGTGCGTCGTGCTGCTGCCGTTCTGGCATGCCCTCGTCTACCTGCGGCCGACCCCCGGCCGACTGCTGTTGGCGATGGGTGTGGTATGGATGGCAGACACCGCCGGCTACTTCGTGGGCCGGCGCTTCGGCCGCCGCAAGCTGGCTCCGGACGTCAGCCCGGGGAAGACCTGGGCGGGCGTGTGGGGCGCCTTCGCCGCAGCCCCTTTGTACTGGATCGTGGCGTCGATGCTATTGCCGGAGTTGAGCACTCATCGGCTCTCGGCGCTGGTGTGGATTACGTTGATGACCTTGCTCAGCATAGTAGGCGACCTGTTCGAGTCATGGATGAAGCGCGGCGTCGGCGTGAAGGACAGCGGACGCCTGCTGCCGGGACACGGGGGCATGCTGGACCGGGTCGACAGCCTGACAGCCACGCTGCCGTTCGCGGCCCTATACTTCGCCTATCTCGTGAACGGGATGCGATGACAACTCTAAATCCGACGAGCTCCGGCTCCACGCGCGTCCCCGAAGCGCCGGTGCGGCGGCTCGCCATCCTCGGCGCCACCGGCTCGGTGGGCGTGAGCACCCTGGACGTCGTGGCGCGCCATCCGCGCCGCTTCGAAGTGGTAGCGCTGACTGCGCATACTCAAAGCGAACGCCTGCTCGCGCAGTGCCGCAAGTTCGCTCCGCGCTTTGCCGTGCTCGGCGACGCAGCTGCCGCGGCGGCTTTGCAGCAGCAGCTGCGCGCGGAGAGCTCGTCCACCCAAGTGCTGACCGGGCCCGAAGCGCTGGTGCAGGCGGCCACGCTGCCCGACGTGGACCTGGTGATGGCCGCGATCGTTGGAGCGGCGGGCCTTCCGGCCACCTTGGCGGCAGCGCGGGCCGGCAAGCGCGTGTTGCTCGCCAACAAGGAGGCGCTGGTCATGGCCGGGCAATTGTTCCGCCAGGCCGTGCAAATCTCGGGCGCGCAGCTGCTGCCGATCGACAGCGAGCACAACGCCGTACTGCAGTCGCTGCCAGCGGGGTTCGACGGGGACCTGGCGGGCGCTGGCGTCCGCCGCATCCTGCTCACGGCGTCGGGCGGGCCGTTTCTGCGCACGCCGCAGGAGCGGCTCGCGCAGGTTACGCCCGAGCAGGCCTGCGCGCATCCGAACTGGGTCATGGGGCGCAAGATCTCGGTGGACTCCGCAACGATGATGAACAAGGGTCTGGAAGTCATCGAAGCGTGCGTCCTGTTCGGCACCAGGCCGGCGCAGGTCGAGGTCGTCGTGCACCCGCAGAGCGTGGTGCACTCGATGGTCGAGTACGTGGACGGATCGGTGCTGGCGCAGCTCGGCAATCCCGACATGCGCACACCGATCGCACATGCGCTGGGCTACCCCGAGCGCATCGAGTCGGGTGCGCGCCCGCTGAACTTTTTCGAGCTGGGCGCACTCAATTTCGAGGCTCCGGATCTCTCGCGCTTCCC
>Ga0335077_10006924_pt1 | contig 14024 bp, 11 predicted proteins | sample Lox_Sample_31_FD_207151 | JGI IMG/M metagenome (GOLD analysis project Ga0335077, IMG submission 207151) | Soil microbial communities from Loxahatchee National Wildlife Refuge, Florida, United States - Lox_Sample_3.1 | ecosystem: Environmental > Terrestrial > Soil > Wetlands | place: USA...
CAACTGCCCGGACTGCGGCCGGCCCACCGAAACCGTAACCGAGGAGAACTATTTCTTCAAGCTCTCCGCGTTTCAGAAGCCGCTGCTCGATTTCTACCGGAAGTTCCCGGAATTCATTCAGCCGGAAACGCGCAAGAACGAAATTGTCAGCTTTGTCGAAGGCGGCTTGAAGGACCTGAGCATCACGCGCACGACGATTCGCTGGGGCATTCCCGTGCCCGGTGAGGAGCCGCATACCTTTTACGTCTGGTTCGACGCGTTGAGTGCGTATCTGAGCGCGGTCGGCGGTCCGGAGTACGAAAAGCGCGGAATGTGGCCGGCCGACGTGCATCTCGTTGGCAAAGACATCATCCGCTTCCACACCGTCTACTGGCCGGCGTTCCTGATGGCGGCGATGCTGCCGGTGCCGAAGCAGGTGTGGGCGCACGGCTGGTTCCTGATGGACGCGGCAAAAATGAGCAAGTCCAGGGGAAACGTCGTGCTGCCGCGGCCGATCGTGAACATGCTGGGCATGGACGCGTTGCGATATTTCCTGCTGCGGGAAGTCGTCTTTGGCCAGGACGGCAACTTCAGCTACGACGCGCTGGTCACCCGCTACAACAGCGACTTGGCTAATGGGCTGGGCAATGTTGCCAGCCGTATCCTGGCGATGATTGAGAAGTACTGTGGGGGCATAATCCCGGACAAACGAGAGGGGATTGCGTTTTCGGCCGAGGAAGAAGAACTCGACCGCATCTCGCTTGCCGCTGACTTTATTTCGCGTGATGAGCGACTTGATAGCGTAATGTCGCGGTATGATAGATTTCAATTTTCTCTCGCGCTCGAGGAGATCTGGCGATTAATCTCTAACATCGATGCTTACTTGACTTCGGCGCAGCCGTGGGCTATGGCCGAGGACCAAAGCAAACGCCCGCGCCTTGAGCGGGTCCTCTACGTGGCCGCCGAGTCCCTCAAGTTCGTGACCGTACTCGCACATCCTGTGCTTCCGCACACTACGGAAAAGATATGGAAGCAACTGGGGCAAACCAGCCCACTGGGAGAAGTAAGGATTGATCGTTTGCAGTGGGGGCAACTCAAGCCTGGCACGAAGATCTCAAAGGCTGAGGCACTTTTTCCACGAATTGACAAAACGGAAGCGATAGAGAGGATCGAAGCGATGGCAAACGAAGAACAGAACCCAACACCTGTACCGGCAACGACTACGGCGGCGGCCGCACCCGCAGCCGGAACAGCCGCTGCAGCTTCCCCCGCGGGCGCCGAGAAGATCGGCATCGAGGATTTTGCCAAGGTCGAGATGCGCGTTGGGCAGATCAAGACGGCGGAGCGCATCGTCGGAGCGGACAAGCTGCTGAAGCTCATGGTCGATATCGGCACGGAGATTCGCCAGGTTTGCGCAGGGATTGCCCAATACTACGAGCCGGAATCGCTGATCGGCCGCAAGGTAGTCGTAGTGGTCAATCTGGCGCCACGGAAGCTGCGCGGCGTGGAATCGAACGGCATGATCGTGGCTGCCTCCGTCGGCCCCGAAGGCCGCCCCGTCTTGACCGGCTTCCACGAAGACGTCGAGGTGGGCGCGCGGTTGAAGTGAGAGCAAAGATTTGGCACCCGAGGGTTGCCTACGGATATCAGGTATCAACGATCAGATCTCAGGAACCAGTTCTTGCTGGGCCACAGCTTCTTCCTGGCCTTTTTGCATTCCGACATCTGATTACTGATATCCGTCTGCCGAAGGCTGACCCGCAAAGTTCAAGATCTATGGACCTCATTGACTCCCACGCCCATATCGACTTCCCGCAATTCGCGGGTGACCGCGACGCCATGCTTGCCCGTGCGCGCGCCGCAGGCGTGGGCACAATCTTGGCAATTGGCACGGGGCCAGGACCGGAAAAGCTGGACGCCGCGATTCCGTACGCGGAAGCGCACGACTGGATCTACACCTCTGTCGGCATCCATCCCCACGAGGCTAAAGAGGTTACTTCAGCCCATCTCGACGCTCTGGCACGGCTCGCGCAACATCCCAAGGTGATCGCCTGGGGCGAAATCGGTCTGGACTACTACTACGATCACTCTCCCCCCGACATCCAGCAGCGCATCTTTCGCCAGCAGATGGAACTGGCTCACGCCGCCAGGCTCCCGATCATCATTCACTGCCGCGACGCCTGGGCCGATTGCCTGAACACCCTCGAAGAGGCCTGGAAGCCTACCGGCCTCGGAGGCATCCTCCACTGCTTTACCGGAACTCTCGAAGAGGCGCGCCGCGGCCTCGATCTCGGCTTCCTGATCTCCTTTACGGGCAATTTCACTTATCCGAAAGCGCAGAACATTCGCGACGTTGCGAAGGTTTTGCCTCTGGAGAACGTTCTGATTGAGACGGACTCTCCGTACCTGGCGCCTCAGGCTTTCCGTGGAAAGCGCAACGAGCCCGCCTATGTGGCGGAGGTGGCCAGGGCCCTTGCGAATGTGAGAGACTTAGGGACCGAAGAAATCGCCTCCGTGACGTCAGGGAATTTCCGGCGTTTCTTCCAGCTTGCCCAGCCGGATGCGTCACCGGCTGCGCTGCCTCGCTAAACGAGGGTGCGGTTCCAGGAGGCCGGTCATAGCATTGCTCACGGTCAAAGAGATTTTTGAGTTGGTGCGCGAAGACCTCGTGTGCGTCGAGCAGGAACTGTCACGGCAGAGCGCCGCGGCTTTCCAGCCGGTCTCGGAAATCACCAGCTATCTCCTGGGCGGGGGAGGAAAGCGCCTGCGGCCCGCGCTCCTGCTGCTCTGCCACGGCTACGCCGCCGGGAACGAGGACAATCGCCGCAGCGCCATCCGCCTTGCCGCCGTTGTCGAACTCCTCCACAGCGCCACGTTGATTCACGATGATGTCATCGATAGCGCCGACACTCGGCGCGGCCGGCCCTCCGCCAATTCGCGCTGGGGCAACCACCGCAGTGTGCTGGCCGGCGACTGGCTCTATATGCAGTCGTTCCAGATCGCCCTGGAAGAGCGCAATTTCCACGTTTTGGACATCCTCATCGACCTCACCCAGAAAATGGTTGAAGGCGAGTTGACCCAGTTGGCCAAGATTGGCCGCATGGACGTCACCGAACAGGATGCTCTTCAACTTGCAACCTACAAAACAGCGTGCCTCTTCAGCGGCTGTGCGCGGCTGGGAGCGGTCCTCGGCGGCCTCGATGAAGAGCACGAGCAGGCCCTGGCGGATTACGGGCGCTACGCGGGCCTGGCGTTCCAGCTGGTAGACGATCTATTGGATTTCACCGCGTCGAGCGAGCAACTGGGCAAGCCGGTCTTGAGCGATCTGAAAGAGGGCAAAGTGACCCTGCCGCTCATCTACGCCATGGAAAACGGCCATCGAGAGGCGCGGGAACTCGTGGCCCGCGTGCTGGAAGAAAAAGAATTCCAATCCGTGCAGCCGGAAACACTGGTCGCCCTGGTGCGAGATTCCGGCGCGCTCGACCGCACCCGCAATCTCGCGGACGATTATGCTCGTCGCGCCAAGGTCTGCATCAACGGCAGCGGCGACGCCGAGTTCGGCCGGGCCTTGCTGTCGCTTCCGGACTTCATCCTCGAACGCGAGAACTGACTGCGAGGCCGGCCCGGCGAGCCGTGCCGGTTCAAGGGGCTGGTATGCTGCCCTTTAAGTTGGTCTATCACGATAGTTACGACTTGAACCTGGGCGCGCACGTCTTTCCTTCTCAAAAATTCCGTCTCATCGCCGAAAAACTGCTCCTGGACCGGATCGCGTCGAAGGAGGATTTCCTGCGCCCGGAAGCCGCGCGCGACGCGGACATCCTGCGCGTGCACACCGCGGAATGGGTGAAGAAGCTGAAAACCGGCACGCTCACCTATAGCGATATCATGAAGCTGGAAGTACCGTACTCGCAGGAGCTTGTCGAAGCCTTTTGGCTCGCCGCGGGCGGCACCATCGCCGCGGCGCAAGCCGCCTTGCGCGACGGAATCGCCTGTAACTTGGGCGGGGGCTTCCACCACGCTTTCCCCGAACACGGTGAAGGTTTCTGCGCCATCCACGACGTGGCAGTGGCCATTCGCCGCATGCAAAACGATGGAGCGATTCGCAGCGCCATGGTCGTGGACACCGACGTGCACCATGGCAACGGCACCGCGGCCATCTTCGCCAAGGATGATTCCGTCTTCACGCTGTCGATTCATCAGGCCAACAACTACCCGGTGCACAAGCCCGCCTCCAGTCTCGACCTCAACATGGAAGATGGGGTCGACGACCAGGAATACCTCACTGCGCTACTCCCGGCTCTTCGCCATTCGCTAGACCGGTTTCAGGCGGACATGGTCTTTTACATTGGCGGCGCCGACCCCTTCTGCGAAGACCAGCTCGGAGGCCTGGCACTTACCATGGCGGGTCTCAAGTCGCGAGACGCCTCGGTTTTCGAAGAAGCCTGCAAGCGGAAGATCCCTGTTGTGAGCACTCTCGCCGGCGGTTACGCCCGCCGCCTTCTGGATACTGTCCAGATTCACGTCAATACTGTTCTGGCCGCGCGCGAAATCGCGGGGAAATACCCGCAGGCGATACAAGCAGGGACCTAAGGCGTTACCTGGGGCACGGGCGTCGCGGCCGCGGCTGGCGGGACGATGCGGTCGATGGCTTCCTTCAGCGACCTCTCATAGCCTTCGGGGTCAAACCCGTCCGCGCGGAATGCAATCTTTCCGGTGGGATCCAGAATGAGCGTCGTGGGAAACGAGTTTACGCGTAACAACCGGTCCAGCCCATCGGCATAGAGCGTGGCCGTTCTCGGCTTTACTTCCTGGAGGTAAGGGGCGACCAGCGATTCGTCGTCGTCACAATTCAGGGCGTAAAACACCACGTCGGTCCTCAACGAATACAGTCCCGCAACTCTCTCGAAGTGCGGCTCCAGTTCCCGGCACGGCCCGCACCACGTAGCCCAGAAATTCAGCACCAGGACTTTGCCTTTGGCATCGCCCAGCCGCACAGCGCCTTCGCTCGTCTTTCGCAGCACGAAATCGTACGGCTCCTTGCCGTCCGGGTTTCTCGCCGGTTTCGCGGGGGCCGTGGCCGCGATGGTCTCGTCGAAGGAGCGCAGCAGGTAGTCGCCCAGCCCGTCCTCGGAACCGTGCGCCAGCCTCCAGACGTTTCCGAGTCTCTTGCGCAGCTCCGCGCGGCTCGCCAGGCCGCTGCTGCCTCCCTCGGTCAACGCAAAGGCGCGCGCGTACTGCAAGATCGCGGCATTCAGATCCTTGTTGAGTTCCGCGATCTCTCCCAGGTGCAGCGCCGCCGTGGCATTGGGCGCCAGCGCGTAACTCGCTTCAAAATCTTCTCGAGCGTTGGGAACATCATTGAGCTTCAAATACAATCCGCCGCGAACCATCCGCAAGGAGGATTTGTCCCGTCTCTTGGACGCTTCCCACTCCTCCTGCGAGACGCGCGGCGATTTCTCAGTGTTCGGAGTGTGCTCGATGTATTCGATCACCCGGCTGCAATAGAAAACGGCGCGGCGATATCCCGGAATGTCGCCGTAGCGGTCCAGGAGCTGAATCGTCAAAATCGTGTTCGAGATATCCTGTGGATTCAGCGACACCAGCCGCTCGGCATAGTCCTTGGCCCGGGCGAAGTCCCGCAACTGCAGGCTGGATTCCACAATCGCCCGGTAAATCTGAGGACGCTGGGGAGATTCCGGATAGCTCTTGAGAAATGCCTCGAGATTCTTGACTATCGCGGCGCGATCGTTTCCCGCGGATTCAATCGCTTTCTGCAGGTCCTGCTGTTCGGTAGTTCCGTTCTGTGTGCGCTTGGCGTCCGCAGGCGTGCCCCCCGGACCAGGCACGGGAGCAGGTTGGGCCGGCTCCCGGCCCAGCGCCGCGGAGGGCCACTGGATCAGGAGCAGAAGAAGCAGGGGGCCAAGGAGAACTGGGCGGCAATACGGCACGCCTGTATTGTACAGAGTTGCGGGGTGTTTTTCCGCCGTTCACGAAGGTCCTTCCCTGCGGAACATTCCTTCGCTGCACGGCGTAGGCGCTAAGAGCCTCGAACGTTGATTCCGCCGGAAACGGAATGAATCTCCACGCGTCCGCCGGAGCTCCCGATGTGGGCGCGCAGCGAATGCTTCCCTTGCTCTTCTAGGATGACAGGGATGTTGGTGCGAATGTCTCCCGACGTGGCCTCCGCGGTCAGCAGGAAGCTGGCGTTCGTCGGCACGCGCAGATCGACGGAACCCGAGACCGTTTTCACTTCCCAAAGCCGGTTGGCGCTCGGGTCACCCGAGACGTTGATGCTTCCGGAGATCGCATGAACCTTCACATCGTTCTTCGCGCCGTCGATCTCGATCGACCCGCTCGCGCTCGAAACATCCACGCGGTCGCCCGGCCGGTGTACCCGAATGGAGCCTGAGGCGGCGTTGATCTTCAGATCGCCCTTGACGTCCGAGACGGTGACATCACCGGAAGCGGTGTTCACGCGTGTCATCCCTCCAAGGGTGGATGAGTCGATGGATCCGCTGGCCGCCGAGAGTTGTGCATCCGATTCGATCCGGTAGACATGCACATAACCCGATGCGGAGCTCGCCTTCACAGGGCCGCGAACGTTGTCGATGGTCATCCCTCCGGAGGCGACCCCGGCATCAACTTCCGTGTCGTGGGGAACCTCGATGGTGTAATCGATCGAGACATTCTTGATCCAGGAGCTGTTTTTGCCGATGCGAATCACGCTTTCGTGCTGCTCAATCGGGGGATTGGCCAGTACTTCTTGGACGTTTTTCTCGGCGGTGCCAAACACCGACCAGCCGCCCGTCACCTTTCCGCTTATATGCACCTTGCTGTCGGCGCCGCTGCGAATTTCCACATTCCCGGAGCCATTGCTCAGCTCCAGGCGGACATGGCCGGATACCGACAGGGTACGGTCAAAGATATTATCCGCGGCGACCGCCCATGTGGGCGCGAGCGCTGCCGCAATGGCAACCAGCAAGATACCGATTATCAACGGCTTGCGGTTGCGTAAGGTAAGAGTTTTCATAGGGCTCATCTGCCCTCCTGCTTCATGGTACGCATTCTTGGGCAGTTATGTTCCCGTGGTCTTCTTCAGGGCCTCGTTCAGGGAGCCCTGTCGGTAACCCTCCAGGTCCAGGGCCACGTAGGTGAAACCTGCCGTCCTCAAGGCCGCGGAGATCGCGACACCCATCTCCGGTGTCATCGCGCGAGCCATCTCGTCCGGAGCGATCTCCACCCGGGCCAGTTTGTCATGCAAGCGGACCCGGAATTGCCGGAACCCCAGCTTCCGCAGAGCCGCCTCCCCCTGCTCGATCAGGGCCAGGCGTTCCGGAGTCACCTCGGTCCCATATGGTAGGCGGGAAGACAAGCATGCGGAGGCCGGCCGGTCCCACATCGGCAGGTCTGCGCGGTGGGCCAGCAGCCGAATTTCGGCCTTATGCAGCTTCTCATCCAGCAGGGGAGTCAGCACGCGATGCTCGGCCGCGGCTCGCTGGCCCGGCCGGAAGTCAAAGGCATCGTCCGCGTTGATGCCATAGGCCACAGCAGCGATGCCCCGTTCGCTTGCCAGAGCATCGAGCGTGGTAAAGAGCTCATCTTTGCAGTAGTAACACCGGTTCCCGTCGTTGGCGCGGTAGGCCGGGTTGTCCAGTTCTCGCGTGGTGACGAATTCGTGCCGGGCACCGGTCGCACGGAGGAATGTCTCGACCTGCTCCCGGTCGAACGCTGAATAGCTCTCGGATATCGCTGTGATCGAAAGCGCCCGCTCGCCGAGCGCCTTCTGCGCCGCCCACGCAAGGTAAGCCGAGTCGATTCCGCCGGACAGCGCCACGATGACAGACGGCAAGTCCGACAGCCGGGACAGTAGCGCTTGCTCCTTTTCGGCGGCCACCTGGGCCGACGGCTCCTCGGAAGAAAGCTGCACCAAAGTGCTCATCCGCCCCAGTATATCTCAGGCCAACGCGCCCCGCTCCGCAACGCCGGTTCTGGTAGCGACGAGGGGTATGTTTCTTCCGGGCTGCCTCAGAGAGAGGTCCGCATGGAAGAGGGAATTACTTGAAATCCAGCAGCGCGTCCACGGTCCCTTTTTCCGAATCCGTCTGAAGCCAATGCCCGACGGTATCGTAGTGCACCGGTAGCCCTTTGAACACATTCTCGCGGTGGGATTCCAGCACCGTCAGAAAATGTTCGAACAGATTCTTGTCCATCACGTCGCCCGGTTTCAGCGTCCACGCATCACGGATCAGCCGTTCTCCCGCCAGCGACATGCCCGTGATCACCATCTCATGAAAGCGGAACTGCTTGCCCTCGACAATTTCCACGGTGTAGGACGCCGTGTGCGCCGCGTCGTCGTAGCTGGCCACCGGCGTGACCTTCGCTTCCAGATAGCCCAGGTGCCCGTAAGCCTCGCGCACCCGATCCCAGCCGCCCTCGATGATCATTCCATTCGCTATATCGCCGGGATTCAGCCCGATAGCGCGCTTCAAGGTTTCTGAAGACACGGCGCTGTTTCCGTTCCACCGCGCCTCTTGCCAGCGATAAGGCGCCCCTGGAGCGCAGGGCACGTAAATGGGAATGTTTTCCGGGAATTTCTGGTCAGGGTTTCCGGAGAGCCGCACCTCCGCCGGGCCGATCTTCGCCCGCAGGTAGCCCTGTTCCAAATAGATGGGCCGGATCGATTCCGCAAGGAACACGTCGATCGCCAGCCGCGAAAAAGGCTTGCCGCGTATCTCCGGGAGATGCTGCTGCACGGCGAGATTGTCCTTCAGCGCCGGGTCGGAGAATTCGATGCTGGAGATCGTCTGGGTGACGCCCTCCAGCTGGAATTCTTGTACGGAACGGTCGATCAACGGGTTCGCCAGCACGAAGTGGCGCACCTCCGCCTTCACCCCGTGCGACGTTAGGAACGATGCCAGGGAGTTGCCGACCAGGTCCACCACCGTGCCGTCCTCCGGCAGCGTGCCGTCGTAGTATGGGAAATTGTTACGAATGGCCTCCGACAGTTCCCCATCCGAAAACCACGGGAAGTTGTCGTAGGTCACCGGAAGGCGGTGGCTCTCTTCCACATGAAAGGTGAGTGAAAGCGCGTCGTTGTGGGTCTCGTATTTGAAGTTGACCTTCGCGAAGAATCCGCTGCGCAGCAGCAGGTCCGCCGCATCCTGCAAATCCTTGCGCTCCACGTCCGAGCCAATCGTCAGTCCGGAGAACGCGGCCACCTGCGCTTCCGTCAGGGTCTTCATGCCCTCGGCGTGGATCTCTTTCAGTTTTGCGGTTTGCGGGTAAAGGGAGAGTGGATGAGCGAGGAACAGTAGAAATGCAAGCGGGAACAACCAGGGTCGCGTCCGCATAAACGTATTGTAGCGGAATTAAAGCCGCAGGGAATGATCTCCGAATCAAGCGGGCGAATCTATTCCACGGTAACCGATTTCGCCAAGTTGCGCGGCTGATCCACGTCGCATCCGCGCCGAACCGCGATGTGATAGGCGAGTAGTTGCAGCGGCACGATTTCCAGCAGCACCGAGAGCAGTTCCGGTGCTGGCGGCAACTCCACGATGAAATCCGCGGCCTCACGAGCCAGGTGATCGCCCTTGGTCACTACCGCGACCACGATCCCGTCCCGCGCTTTCACTTCCTTGATGTTCGAAACGCTCTTTTCATAAAGCGTCATCGAATCCGGATCGGCCTCGTCGCGCGTGGCCAGCACCACCACCGGCAGGTTCTCGTCGATCAACGCATTTGGCCCATGCTTCATCTCGCCCGACGGATAGCCTTCCGCATGAATGTAGGAAATCTCTTTAAGTTTCAGCGCGCCCTCAAGCGCAATCGGATAGTGTATGCCGCGGCCAAGGTACAGGAAGTCCGACTGGCGGAAGAACTGCCGCGCCAGATTCTCAAAGAGTCCTGCCTCTTCAGCCTGCAGCACGGTTTCAATCTTGTGCGGGATCTGGGTAAACTCCAGCATCAATTCGCGCGCCTTCTCCGCCGAGAGTTTCCCGCGGAGCTGGCCCAGGTAGGAAGCCAGCAACAACAATGCGGCAATCTGCGACGTAAACGCTTTCGTCGAGGCCACACCAATCTCAGGCCCGGCATGCGTCAGAATGGTGCCGGCCGCTTCGCGTGTAATCATCGACCCCATCACGTTGCAGATCGCCAGCGTCGGCGAGCCTTTTTGCTTGGCCTCCCGCTGCGCCGCCAGCGTGTCCGCCGTTTCGCCGGACTGGCTGATGCACACCGTCAACGTCTTCGCGTCTACGATCGGGTCGCGATACCGGAACTCGCTGCCGTAATCGACCTCCACCGGAAGCCGCGCCAACCGCTCGATCATGAATTTGCCCGCGAGCCCCGCGTGCCAGCTCGTGCCGCAGGCCACGATCCGCACGGTCTGAAATTCCTTGAATTGCTGTTCCGTAATCCGCATCTCGTCGAGGAAGACCTTGCCTGTTTCCTGTGAAATGCATCCTAGGAGCGTATCCCGCACGGCGCGCGGCTGCTCGAAGATCTCCTTCTGCATGAAGTGCTTGTAGCCGCCTTTTTCCGCCATGATGGGGTCCCATGAGACATGGTGCGGAGGGCGGTCCACCGGTTTGCCATCCAGGTCGGTGACCTTCACGCCGCTTCGTGTCAGCACGGCCATGTCGCCGTCCGCGAGGAAGAAAATTTCCCGCGTGTGCTCGAGCAGGGCCGGTATATCGCTGGCCACGAAGTATTCGCCGTTGCCCAGGCCAATCACCGATGGCGGCCCGATGCGCGCCGCGACCAGTTTTTCCGGGTCCTTCGCCGACAGGAACACCAGCGAATAGATCCCGCGGAGGTCCTTCAGCGTCCGTCGCACGGCTTCCTCAAACGGCAGTTCTTTGGCGTACTCCTCAACCAGGTGTGCCACAATTTCCGTGTCGGTTTCGGTCACGAACTTGTGGCCCTTCCTCTGTAGCTTTTCCTTCAATTCCAGGTAGTTTTCGATGATGCCGTTGTGCACCACTACGTACTGTCCGCTGCAGTCCCGGTGAGGATGCGCGTTCTCTTCCGTCGGCCGGCCGTGAGTGGCCCAGCGCGTGTGGCCAATGCCGTAAGACCCGTCGATGGGCGAATGCTGGATGACTTCTTCCAGGTTGCGGAGCTTTCCCGGTGCGCGCCGGATATGCAGTTTGCCCGCGCCATCGACCACGGCGATTCCGGCGGAGTCGTAGCCGCGATATTCCAGCTTGCGCAGGCCTTCAATGATGACAGGAACGACTTTCTTTGACCCGATGTAGCCAACAATGCCACACATGTGCGCTTTCTCCTGGTTTGCAGGAAATCAGGGTAACACGGGGACGGCCTGGGCTACGCGAAAAGATGGGGAAAATGGCGCGTAAGTCACTGTGGAATGGGCTGATTCGGAGTGCGCACGACCTCGGTGGCGTTCAGTTTTCCGTTGGCATCGAAGTAGAAGGTCACACGCGCCGTCACCGGCTGCAGCTTTTCGGTGTCGATGTGGCGGATGATGGCCACGATCGTCCCTGGTTTGTGCTCCATTTCCGTCGGATAGCCGCGTGTCGAAAGGAATTGGTTGACCACGCTTTCCGGCGTTCCCGCCGGCACGTTCGCCTCCAGCATCTCCTGGATGGGCTTGAGTTGTGGGTCGTGCGTCTCCAGCATCTTCTTGCAGCCGCTCACAAGCATCGGAATTGCCAGGGCCAGGGCAGCGCTGAGAGCACGTTGGGAAAAAGTCCCCTTCTTGAAACGATGGAACAGAGTCATGCCTCGGCACCCTATTCGACGATCTCGAAGCGATACTCTTCAATGACCGGATTGGCCAGAACTTCCTTGGAAATGCGCTCAAGTTGCCTTTGCGCCTCGTCGCGGTTCCAGCCATTGAGGTTCAGGACGAAGAATTTACCCTGGCGAACATCGGAGACCTGGGAAAAGCCCAGTCCCGTCAGGGCGTGTTGAATGGTTTGTCCTTGGGGATCCAGCACGGTACGCTTCGGCATTACCCACACGTGTGCTTTCATGTCACGCATTATAGCAATTCCCCCCGAGCCATTCCTATTGTCCCTAGGCACAGGCTCTCCCGCCGCAGTGCAATCGCCCCTCTGCATAGGGGTCCGCTTATCGACGCGGCGCGGGAGAAGATTGCAAGGCGGCTAGATAACCGTCACGCCGCCTGGGCGGAAGAAATGCCTGCTCAAAGCCGGACCGGTTGATCTGCAGGAGCTCTTCGAACGAAAGCCCCATCCGATGAGCGTAAAGATACTCCTCCACCAGGCTCGTATGAAACATCGCCGGATCGTCCGTCGAAAGAGAAACGGGTACCCCCGCGCGAAAGAGCTTCGGCAGCGGATGGTCGGTGATCTTCGGATCCGCCGAATTCAGTTGAATGTTCAGCGCCCTCGTCCGCACATTGCTTGTCGGGCATATTTCCAGCGGTATTTTGCGCTCCGCCAGCAGTCGTATCAGACTTGGTTCGCGAACCGCCGCGATCCCATGCCCGATGCGTTCCACGCCCAGCAGTTCGATGGCCTGGCGTATCTGCTGTGGTCCGCCCGTCTCCCCGGCATGCGCTAGGAGGTGAAGTCCATGCTCACCGGCCCGCTTATAGACCGGCTGAAAATCGGTGAATGGAAGCGATAGCTCGTCCCCACCTAGACCAAACGCCACCACGCCCTCGCACCTAAATTCCGCGGCAAGTTCGACGACGTGGAACGCAGGCTCCGGCCCGAACTGGCGAACGGCGTCAAACACGAATTGCACGCGCGGCCCTTGCCCCGCTTCGAAGCACCGGCCGAACGTATCGCGGATCGCCCGATAATTGGCCCGAACATCCTGTTTGCGCAGAAGCATCACGCCGATCGAAAGCGTAATCTCCGCGTACACGACGCCGTCGCTCTTCAAGCGGCTGGCTGCGACTTCCGCCAGCCGCGCATAATCTTCCGGTTCGCGCAGAAACGATGTGGCCCATTTGTAGAGTTCCAGAAACTGCCCGAAGCCGCGCGGGTTGTACCGTCCGAGAATCTCGTCCGTCTTCAGCTCAAGATGGTATTTCCTGGCCAGCTCCGCAACCTGCTGCGGGAAAAGCATGCCCTCCAGGTGGAGGTGAAGCTCGGCCTTGGGCAGTTGCAGAAGAAAGTTTCTCAGCTCGGATGCGGCGTGCACGCTCGTTTAATGAGGCAATGCCGGCTTGCCCGCGTTGGTCCACGCGGTCAGCCAGTACGATCCAATGTCCGTCGACGCGTCGGACAATTGCCGGATCAGTGACGCCGCCGTGAGATTGTAAAAGCGATCGTAGTACTCGTCCGTGTATGATCCGAGTCCTTTGCGGGCGCTGCGGTCAGCCAGCAGAATCGACTCCACAAGGCTGTGGGCATTCAGGCAGGCGTCAAATGCAAAGTCGGTCGGGTCGTTGATGAACGAGGCGTCGTGGGGATTCATCGGGAAAAAGGAGCCGTATCTCTCGATGAGGACGGTGTTGAAGCGGTCATTCACGCCGCTCTGTCCCGTCATTTTGCCGCTGTAATTCTCGGTCGTGTTGAAAGGATCGTGCGCCTCGGCTACGTAGTTGGCCAGCATCGCTGCATCCAGCTTTGCTTCGTCCCACCGGCCCAATCTCATATCTTCGGTCAGTTTCGCGCTGAACACGCCGATCTGCCACGGCAGCAGCCCGGTTGCGTCGATCTTCGACTTGCTGTATTTGGCAACCGCGGACTTGTAATTCCGCGGCAGAGCGTCAAACGGGAACTTGCCGTACTTGTCGAGCTCGATGAAGTGGTTCTGGCGCTCGTTGGGACGCTTGTCGAGCGTGTTCAGCGGATCGTTGACATGCTGGATCAGAAAATTCCGGTTGGTTTCGAAAAACGGGCGCAGTTCATAGGGCAGCGTGTCAACGGCATGATTTACGATCAGGCGCTGCGCGTTGTTGCCCCAGGCGCGCGCATCGGGCGCCGCATAAGCGAATGCAAGCCAAAGCGCGACGAAAAGCGACAAACATTTGTGAAGCCACTGCTGGAGACGAGCGTTCATACGAACGATTAAGCCTTTGGCGCCGGATTCAAAACGCTCCGGTG
>Ga0335077_10006925_pt1 | contig 14023 bp, 10 predicted proteins | sample Lox_Sample_31_FD_207151 | JGI IMG/M metagenome (GOLD analysis project Ga0335077, IMG submission 207151) | Soil microbial communities from Loxahatchee National Wildlife Refuge, Florida, United States - Lox_Sample_3.1 | ecosystem: Environmental > Terrestrial > Soil > Wetlands | place: USA...
GACTCCTTCGTCCCCCACGGCAGGCCAGCCGACCCGGCCGCAATCGAGCGGCCGATGATCGATAAGCCGGTCGTTGACGCCACTTGGATTAAATTCGGCGGCGAGCGTGATTTCGCGCGGCGACGTTATGTCGGTCACACCGACTGGTCGTTGGTTATGCTCAAGCCGACGCGCGACATTTACGCTAGCCGGGTGCTTGGCATCATCGTTACGTTGCTCGTGGCGGTCATGACGCTGATCTATCTGTTCGGCAAGGAACGATGGTTTCACGACAATGTGCAGATGGAGAGGCGGCTCAAGCTCCAGGCTCTTGCCCGCGATCTGCGCTTCCAGGCAACGACCGACGCGCTGACGGGCCTGTTCAACCGCCTGAAATTCAACGAGACACTGGTGAGTGAGATGTCGCGCGCGGCGCGCTACGGGACGCCGCTTGCACTGGTGCTGTACGACGTCGATCGCTTCAAGGCCGTGAATGATACTTATGGCCACCAGGTCGGCGACAGGGTCTTGACCCATCTGTCCCGCCTCGTTGCCGACAATATCCGCGAATGCGACGTGCTTGCTCGTTGGGGCGGCGAGGAGTTCGCCGTGATGCTGCCCGGCTGCGATCTCGAAATGGCGCTTGCGGCGGCGGAGAAATTGCGCGCCGCAATCGAAGGGACAACGATTGAAGGCTGCGGTCCTGTGACCTGCAGCTTCGGCGTCGCCCATCATTTCGCCGGCGATACTGCCGAGACCTTTCTGGCGCGGGCCGATAACGCGCTTTATCGGGCGAAGGTCAACGGCCGCAACCGGGTCGAATTTGCGACAGTAGAGCCCGGGGCGAGCAGCAAGATCTCATCCGCGGCCTGATCACGATCGATAATCGCCGTTGATCGCCACGTATTCCTTGGTGAGATCGCAGGTGAGCACGCGGTCGCGGCCCTTGCCGAGGCCGAGCGCGACTTGCAGCGAAATCTCCGGTTTTTTCATCGCCGCGGAAACCGCGGCCTCGTCGTAATCCGGATCGCGCGCGCCCTTGTGAGCGACGCGGATGCCACCGAACCAGATCGAAAGGCGGTCGCGATCGGCCGGCTCGCCGGCCTTGCCCACGGCCATGACGACACGGCCCCAATTGGCGTCCTCGCCGGCGATCGCGGTCTTCACCAGCGGCGAATTGGCGATCGACAATGCGACCCGCCGCGCCGAGGTCTTCGACACCGCGCCCTCGACGATGATCTCGACCAGCTTGCGGGCGCCCTCGCCATCGCGCGCTACCTGTTCGGCGAGCGAAGCGAGCACGCCGTTGAAGGCCTTGCGGAACGACACCAGCCGCGGATCGTTCGCGCCGGTGATGCGTGGTGCTTGCGGCGCCTTCCCGGTGGCGAAAGCAAGCACGGTGTCGGAGGTCGAAGTATCGCCGTCGATGGTGACGGCGTTGAAGGTGTCGACCACGCCCTCGCGCAGCAGCGCCTGGAGCGTCGGCGCCGCAATCGGCGCGTCGGTGAAGACAAATGCCAGCATGGTCGCCATGTCAGGTGCGATCATGCCGGCGCCCTTGGCAAAGCCGTTGATCGTAACGGTGGCGCTGCCGAGCCGGGCCGTGGCCGTCGCCATCTTGGGGAAGGTATCGGTCGTCATGATCGCTTTGGCAGCATCGGAGTATGCGCCCGGTGACGCCGTAGCCACCAGGTTCGTCATGACGCCGTCGAAGGCCTGGGCTGGCAGCGGCTCACCGATTACACCGGTCGATGCCAGGAATACCTCGGTCAATTTGCAGCCAGCCGCCGCGGCGGCGAGTTTGGCGGTGAAGGCGCAGGCCTGCCGGCCGTTCCTGCCGGTAAACGCATTGGCATTGCCGGAATTCACCACAAGCGCGCGGGCGCGGCCGCCTTTGATGCGAGCCCGGCACCATTCGACCGGAGCCGACGGACATTTGGAGCGCGTGAACACGCCCGCCACGCTCGCCGTCTCGTCGAACATCGCCAACATGACATCGGTTCGGCCGCGATAGCGAATTCCGGCAGCCGCCGTGGCGAGTCGCACGCCGGCAATTTCCGGCATGACGGGCACCGTTGTCGGAGCGAGAGGAGAAACTGCAGCGGTCATGCGTCACCCTTGGCTACGAGCGCGACGGGTCCGCGATGAGGCGGCCGGACGCCGGCGCAGCATCCTGCGACGGTCGCGGCGCGGCGATCTCAGGAAGGCCATCAGTGTTTATAGGGTCGGCTTGCGGCTGACTACTTCTTGGTCGGCGCACCGGGATTGAGCGCCGAGGGATCGGTAACCGGCGGCTGGTCGAGCCGCTCGATATTAGCGGCGCTGCGCAGCTTTTCGACCATCTCGGCCTGGGCGCGATGCGCAACGTAGTTTTCAAGCTGCCCTTTGACCTGATCGAAGGTCGGCGTCGGCTTGCTGCGCCTGTCCTCGACCAGGATGATGTGCCAACCGAACTGCGTGTGCACCGGGTCGGAAATCTCGCCCTTCTTGAGCTTGAAAGCGGCATCGGCGAATTCGGGTACCATCTGATCCTTGGTGAAATAACCGAGATCGCCGCCCTCGGCGGCTCCCGGATCCTTCGATTTTGCCTTGGCCAGCGTCGCGAAATCCGCGCCCTTTTTCAGCTCGGCCTCAATGGCCTTGGCTTCCTCCTCGGTCGGCACCAGGATGTGTCGTGCGTGGACCTCCTCTTCGGTCGTCATCTGCTTGACGGCGTCGTCATAGACCTTGTGCATGGCGTCGTCCGAAACGGCGGACTTGCCGACATCGCGCAACAGCGCTTCCATCAGCACTCTGTTGTGGTCGAAGGTGAGCCTGCGCTTGACGTCGTCACGGTCCGCGATCTTTTGCTGCTCGGCAGCCTGCGCCAGCACGACAACGTCACACAGATAGGTGATGAGATAGTCACGCTTCTGGTCGGGCGACAATTGCTGCGGCATGCCGGCACCGATCTCGTCCTCCGCAAAGGCGAGATCGCTGACCCGAATATCGACGCCGTTGGCACGGGCGACGACCGGATTGTCCTGCGCGCGAGGCGCGCTCAGTGGCAGGCAGAGTGACGTCGCAAGTGCGCAGGTGCCGAGGGCACGGATGACAGGCAGGCGAATGGAGGCCATGGAAAACGATCCTTCGGGTGATATGCGCAGTGCCGGCGCCTCAACGACTGCCGGTCTGCGGGCTGTCCGACTTGGCGGTTGCCGAGCCCGTGGCGGCTGCGGCGCAAAGTCAGTCCTTGGTTCAATCGGGCCTTGTTGTCGGGCGCGAATAACAGGCGGACAGTCGCCGAATCGCCCGCTCTTGGCAATGGCTGAAACGACGAGCGTCCTAACGAGCGCGTGAATGGCGGCCTTGCATTGACAATAAATCGACCCCCTCCTATCTCTCGACCGCTATCCGGGCGTCCGAGGCGCCTTGCCGAAGCCTGAATAACGCCGCATTTTCCGCCGGTTTCAAGCAGTGCTCAAAGCAAAGCGCGACATCAAGCAGCCTGAAGCCGGAAGGATGAGACGATGATCGGCGCGGTCGCCCGCAAACTGTTCGGTTCCTCCAACGACCGTCGTATCCGCAGCTACCGGCCTCGCGTCGACCAGATCAACGCGATCGAGAAGGAACTCGAGCAGCTCTCCGACGAGGAGCTGCGCGCCCGCACCGAAGCATTCAAGAAGCAAATCGCCGAGGGTGCCACGCTTGACGATATTCTCGTGCCGGCATTCGCCACCGTGCGCGAGGCCGGCAAGCGCACGCTCGGCCAGCGCCATTTCGACGTCCAGCTTATCGGCGGCATGGTTCTGCACGAGGGCAAAATCAGCGAGATGAAGACCGGCGAAGGCAAGACGCTGGTTGCTACCCTTCCGGTCTATCTCAACGCGCTGGGCGGTCGCGGCGTCCATGTCGTGACCGTCAACGACTACCTCGCCAAGCGCGACGCCGAGTGGATGGGGCAGATTTACAAATTTCTCGGTCTCTCGGTCGGTGTCATCGTGCACGGCCTCGACGATGAGGCGCGCAAGAAGCAATACGATTGTGACGTCACTTACGGCACCAATAACGAGCTGGGCTTCGATTATCTGCGCGACAACATGAAATATCGGCTCGAGGACATGGTGCAGCGCGGTCATGTCTACGCCATCGTCGACGAGGTCGATTCGATCCTGGTCGACGAAGCGCGCACGCCGCTGATCATTTCCGGCCCCCTCGATGATCGTTCGGATTTCTACAACACGATCGACACCTATATTCCGCGACTCGACAAGGCCGACTTCGAAGTCGACGAGAAGCAGCGCACCGTCAATCTCACCGAAGTCGGCATGGAGCGCATCGAGCAGTGGCTGCGCCAAGGCGGGCTGCTCAAGTCCGATTCACTCTACGACGTCGAAAACGTCTCGGTCGTGCACCACGTCAATCAGGCCTTGCGCGCGCACAAGCTGTTTCAGCGCGACAAGGACTACATCGTGCGCAACGGCGAGGTTGTCATCATTGACGAATTCACCGGCCGCATGATGCCGGGTCGGCGCTATTCGGAAGGTTTGCACCAGGCGCTCGAGGCCAAGGAGCATCAGCCTATCCAGCCGGAGAATCAGACGCTCGCCTCGATCACTTTCCAGAACTATTTCCGCATGTATGAGAAGCTCGCCGGCATGACGGGCACGGCAGCGACTGAGGCCGACGAGTTCCAAGACATCTACAATCTCGAGGTCCTCGAAATCCCAACCAACATGCCGATGGTTCGTATCGACGACGACGACGAGGTCTATCGTACCGCCGCCGAGAAATACCGCGCCGTCATCGCGTTGATCGAGGACTGCAAGTCGCGCGGCCAGCCGGTCCTGGTCGGCACGACCTCGATCGAAAAGTCCGAGCAGCTCGCCGAAATGCTGCGCAAGGAGGGCTGGGAACAGCACGACTTCGCCGATCCGAACGCGTTCGCTGCGCTCTATTCCGGTGACGAGGGGGCCTCGAAGGCCAAGGTGTTCGCCATCCTTAACGCGCGCTATCACGAGCAGGAGGCCTATATCATCGCCCAGGCCGGCGTGCCTGGCGCCATCACCATCGCCACCAACATGGCGGGCCGCGGCACCGACATCCAGCTCGGCGGCAATGCCGATATGCGCATCCGGCAGGAAGTGGCTGACATCGAGGAACTGCGCGAGCGCGAGAAGGACCCGCGTGCGGCCGCCATCCGCTCTCAGGTGGCGCGGTTGAAGGAGAAGGCTCTCGCCGCTGGCGGGCTCTACGTGCTCGGCACCGAGCGCCATGAGAGCCGCCGCATCGACAATCAGTTGCGTGGCCGTTCGGGCCGCCAGGGCGACCCCGGCCATTCGAAATTCTTCCTGTCGCTCGAAGACGATCTGATGCGCATCTTCGGCACTGACAAGCTCGACGGCATGTTGCAGAAGCTCGGGCTCAAGGAGAACGAAGCGATCATCCATCCTTGGATCAACAAGGCCCTGGAGAAGGCGCAGCAGAAGGTCGAAGCGCGCAACTTCGACATCCGCAAGAACATTCTCAAGTTCGACAATGTGATGAACGACCAGCGCAAGGTCATTTTCGACCAGCGCGTCGAATGGATGGACGATAAGGCGGTCGCCGAGGTCGTCGCCGACATGCGCCACACCTCGATCGACGACCTGGTCGCCAAGCACGTTCCGGAGAATGCCTATCCCGAACAGTGGGATACTGCAGGCCTCAAGGAAGAGCTCAAGCGCGTCCTCGGGCTCGATTTGCCGGTCGACCAGTGGGCCAAGGAAGAAGGCATCGCTGACGAGGAGATTTTTAGCCGCGTCGAACGCCGCGCCGACGAGCATATGGCGGCGAAGGTCGCGCAGTGGGGTTCCGACGTAATGCGTTACGTCGAGAAATCGATCCTGCTGCAGACGCTCGACCATCTGTGGCGCGAGCATCTCGTGATGCTTGACCATCTGCGCCAGGTGATCGGGTTGCGCGGCTACGGCCAGCGCGATCCGCTCAACGAATACAAGGCTGAGGCTTTCAGCCTTTTCGAGTCGATGAGTCAGAGTCTACGCGAGGCGGTGACTGCGCAATTGATGCGTGTCGAAATCCAGGCTGCCCCGCCGCCAGAGCGGCCGCCGGCGCCACTGCCGGCGATGGAAGCCCACAAGCTCGACCCGGCCACGGGCGAGGACGAGATGGCGCTGGCCACGGCCGGCGCCGAGACGCTCGCGCGCCGTGGCATCGGGACAACGGCGACCGGCGCGGCTGCTGCCGCAGCGCGCGCGCCGCAGGCTCCAGCACGTAACCCGCAAGATCCGACCAGTTGGGGCAAGATCGGGCGCAACGAGCCCTGTCCGTGCGGCTCAGGCAAGAAATTCAAGCACTGCCACGGGCGATACGCTTAGCTGGAAGTGATTTTCGGCGATCGCCGATCATAGTTTCGGCTCGGCGCCCTTTACTGAACGCCGCTCCAACGGCCGTCGAACGATCCAGTCGGTAGCACCGGTTGAGCGCCGGTGATCACGGTCGCGCCTTGCGCGGGAGGTGGTGCCACGTTCGCCTGTTTCTGCGGCTGCGCGGGCGCGACCACCGGCTTAGTTGCATCGGCCTGCTGCTGGTCGCTCTTGCTCGGCTCGCTCTTTCGCGCCTCTGTTGCAGGCTTTGCACGCGGCACTGCGGTGGAAGCCGTTTGCGTCGCCGGCTTCGACTTCGGCGTGCTCGCAGTCGTCGCCGGGTCCGAGCGGCTTGCCGATGGGGCGTCGCTCTTTGAGCCGAACAGGCTGCTGAAGAAGCCGGTATGGCTCTGCGCTGGCGTTTCCGTCGAAGCAACGCGGGTCGTCGAGGCGCTGGCATTCGAAGAGAACAGATTGCCGAACAGGCCGCTGCCCGAACTGGCGCTCTGCTGTCCGGGGGACGAAGCGGACACTGTCGGACTCGCCTGAGCCGAGAGAACCGGCGGCGCACGACCCGGCTGCAGCGGCGGCACGTGGACGTGACCTTCGTTGTCGTAGGTATAGGTCGGATTGTCGAGCTTGGCGGCAAACACCCTGTTCATGCCGCCGTCGTAGCCATCGAATGAGGGCGCGACGGGAGTGTTGCGGCTGACCAACTCGGCGAACTGATAGTCGTCGTTGCGCTGCTTCTGCATCGCGTCGTCGGCGATCTCCGGATCGGTCTGGAAGGCCGGGCAGCGCCCGGTCGGGCTGAACGCCAGCGGCTTCGTCGAATTGGCCGGCGGCACCGCATCGAACACGTAGTGTCGGTCGCAGACGTCCACTCTGGGTTCGAGGCGTGACACCTCGAAGTGGTCGTTGCCCTCTTTGAGCATTTTCCAGAAGGCGATGTTTGGATTGTTGCGGTGACGCGCCATGTTCAGTGGCGTCATGCGGAACGGATAGGCCTGAATCTGAAATGACTTCTGGCCGCCGAGAAAGGATTCCCGTGCGAGCGAATAGATTTCGCCGATCTGCTCGTCGGTCATGGCGTAGCAACCGCGCGAGGAGCAGTCGCCGTGGATCATCAAAAAGGCGCCAGTGCGGTTGTTGGCTTTGTCATAGGCGTTCGGGAATCCGGTATTGATCGCCAAGTAGTAGTTCGAATTCGGATTCATCAGGCCGGGTGTGATCGCGTAGAAACCTTCGGGTGCCTGACGGTCGCCCTCACGCACCTTCGGGCCAAGGTCTCCCGACCAGCGACAGATCGGATAGACTTTGACCAGCGCGAAGCGGCCGGTGGTGTCCTGCTTCCAGACTTCGAGCTCGGATTCTTCCTTGAAGATGCGCACCAGGATCGGGGATTCCCGGGGCATGTTCTTCTGATCGAGCAGCGTGACCATTTCGGGCGAGAGTTCCTTCATCGCCCTGGAGGGAAGCTGGTAGCCTTCTTCACCGTAGCAACCGGCGAGCAGCAACGCGCCAGCGAGCGCCGCCGGCGCAAGAAACAGCCGCTTAAGCTGCGCGCGGACGACGGAAACGCGGTTCAATTCGCTAGTCTCCCCGACCGAGGTCCCCAAACCATGATTGCATAATCGTTATCCTTAAGAGGTGGCTTTCGCAAGGCAGCGAGACACCATCCGCAGGATCACCGTCGCCGTGTTGAAGGAAAGGTAAATTTGCCTCGAATTCGAGGGGCTTTGAGCAGGGATCGCCAACTCTTTCGGCATTGCCCGGCGGAGTCGCGATTAGCACCGGCGCAATCGCGGCAAGATTGTGGCGAGCGATCGGTCGTTACGCGATCAGCCAGTGCCGCGGCCGATCGCGAAAAATTTCTCCCGCCGCAGGCGTTTGACCGTTTCCCGGTCGAGGCCTTGCATTTCGGCGAACGCGGCCGCGATGGCCTCTCCAGTCGCGGCGATCGCGGCAGCGGGGTCGCGATGGGCGCCGCCAGTCGGTTCGGGCACCACCGTGTCGATGATGCCGAGCCGCTCCAGGTCCTGAGCGGTGATTTTCAGGCTGGCGGCGGCGTCCTGCGCCTTCGCGGTGTCCCGCCAGAGAATCGAGGCTGCGCCCTCCGGCGAGATTACGCTGTAGATGGCATGTTCCAGCATGATGACGCGGTTGGCGGTTGCGATTGCGATGGCTCCGCCCGAGCCGCCTTCCCCGATAATCGCCGCCACGTTCGGCACGCCGATTTCGAGGCAGGCTTCGGTCGAGCGGGCGATGGCCTCGGCCTGGCCGCGCTCTTCCGCGCCGATGCCCGGATAAGCGCCTGCGGTGTCGACCAGTGCGATCACCGGCACATCGAAGTGGTCGGCCATGGCCATGAGGCGCGTTGCTTTGCGATAGCCCTCCGGCCGCGCCATGCCGAAATTGTGTCTGAGGCGGCTGTCGGTATCGGAGCCCTTTTCGTGTCCGATGACGCAGACGCTCTCGCCGCGGAAGCGGCCGAAGCCGCCGATAATGGCGGCGTCCTCGCCGTGCTTGCGGTCTCCGGCGAGCGGCACGAAGTCGGAGATCAGCGTGCCGACATAGTCGAGACAATGCGGGCGCTGCGGGTGGCGCGCGACCTGGGTTTTCTGCCAGGGCGTCAGCCCGGCATAGAGCTCCTTCAGCGACTGCGCCGCTTTGGCTTCGATGCGATTGATCTCGTCGCCGATGGCAACTGCATTGCCGCCAGTCTGCAGCGCACGCAACTCTTCGATCTTGGCCTCGAGTTCGGCCACTGGCTTTTCGAAATCGAGGTAGGAACGCATCAGACAAACAATTGCACTTGGAATGGCGATTGGGTGCCGCGAGTCGGGCAAGGTCGCCCGTAGCGCGGACGCAAGTCAAGGAAAGGCCTGTATTGCATTTAGTTCCCCTCAGTCCTGCGCCAAGGGGTGCAGATCGCGCACGAGGCTCTTCAGGCGCTCTTCGAGCACATGGGTGTAGATCTGTGTTGTCGAAATGTCGGCATGACCGAGCAGCGTCTGTACCACCCGCAAGTCCGCGCCGTTGTGGAGAAGGTGGCTGGCAAAGGCGTGGCGCAGCACATGCGGGCTCACCTGGGCGGCACGCAGTCCTGCGGCGGTCGCGAGCGTCTTGAGTTCGCGTCCGAGATGCTGCCGTGTGAGGTGGCCGCTGTCGCCGAATGACGGGAACAGCCATTTCGACCCAGCCTTGCCGTCGGACTGTGCGAGTAAGTTACGGAAATGCGCCGCCGCCTGTTTTGCCGCGTCGTTGAGTGGCACCAGTCGCTCCTTGCCGCCCTTACCGCGCACGATGATGGCGCGCGCGTCGTGACGCACCGCTGATGCCGGCAAGGCAACGAGCTCGGACACGCGCAACCCGGTTGCGTAGAGCATCTCAACCAGACAGGCGAGGCGGGCAGCACGAAGCCGCGTCGGTAACGGCGCTTGCGGATCGATCAGCGATGCCGTGCGCAGCAACCGATCGACCTCGGCGATCGTGAGCGTCTTGGGCAGCGCGCGTACGCGTTTGGGGCCTTCGAGTACCGCGGCCGGGTCGTCCTTGCGCCGGCCCTCGGCATAAAGGAAGCGATAAAGCTGGCGGATAGCCGACAGGCGGCGTGCCACAGTACTCGAGCGCAAGCCGCGATCGGCCAGAGTGCCGAGATAAAGCCGCAGATCGTAGGTCTCCGCCTTGGCGATCGACGACCCAGCAGCCGCGAGGTATGACGCAAAGTCTGCGAGATCACGTCGGTACGCGGCAAGCGTATTGTTTCCAGCGCCGCGCTCGGCCGCCAGCATGTCGAGATAGAGGGCGATCAACCGGGAGTCGGTCTGCCGCGCCGCACGGACCGCTCCACGAGCCGAGACGCGTCCGCGCCCCATGATCGGTACCTCAACGGTTCTTGAAGAATTTGTCGGGCGGAATCGAAACACTGATTTCGCGCGACTTGGGTTGCACGAAATGGGCGAGCGCAAACAGCCCGCCATAGACGACGGCGCACAGCACGGCGATGACTGCGAGTAACCGAAGCAGGCTCGGCATCGTCAGACGCCCGCGCTCATCCTATTGGTGCCGATGGACCGGACCGAGTACGATCATGTTCGGCTGGACCTGGCAAGGGACTTCGGCGGGCCTGAGCGGCTTCCGATCGGGTCCCGCGCGGTCCATCGCCAAGGCCCCGCGGAAAGTTTGTGCGCTCGAACACAAATGATTGATTTAGCTTTGCAAAATGGCGCGATGCCCCATCCGACGGCAGCTTCCATCGTGCCACTGCTCGGGCGCCGCTCGATCGTGCTGGTCGGCATGATGGGCGTTGGCAAATCCTCGATCGGCCGCCGCCTCGCCGCGCGCTTGGCCGTGCCGTTCGTCGACGCCGATGCCGAGATCGAGCGGGCCGCCGGCATGAGCATTGCCGACATCTTCGCCCGTCACGGCGAGGCCGACTTCCGCAGCGGGGAAGCGCGAGTCATTGCGCGCCTGCTTGAAAGTGGTCCGCAGGTTTTGGCGACTGGTGGCGGCGCGGTCATGAACGCCGATACCCGCGTGGCCATCAAGGCAAAAGGCATATCGATCTGGCTCCGTGCCGAATTCGAGGTGCTGATGCGCCGGATCAGCAAGCGCAAGAACGAACGGCCGATGTTGCTGACGGCCGATCCGGCAGCGACGCTGCGTCAATTGCTTGAGGTGCGCGAGCCGCTCTATGCACAGGCGGACATTACCGTGGATTCGCGCGAAGTGCCGCATGACGCGATCGTGAGCCAAATCCTGAACGCGCTCGCCAGCTATCTGAACGCGCCAGCCGGGCCGGCCAAGGAGGCCGCGAAATGACCGCACCCATCCGAAGCGAACCGGTTGAGGTCAGGGTCTCCCTGGGCGACCGCAGCTACGACATCGTGATCGGTCGCGGTATACTTGCTTCGCTCGGCATGCGCATTGCGGCGCTGCGGCCCGGCGCCAAGGTCGCAATCGTGACCGACGAGAACGTGGCGCAGCATCATCTTGCGGCGGCCGAAGCCGCTCTCGTCCGCAGCGGCATCGCCTCGAGCCGCATCGTGGTGCCTCCTGGAGAGGGCTCGAAGAGCTTCACGGTCTTCGAGCAGGTCAGCGAGGCCATGATTGCCGCGCGGATCGAGCGCGGCGACCTCGCGATCGCACTGGGCGGAGGCGTGATCGGCGATCTCACCGGCTTCGTGGCCGCCGTGGTGCGGCGCGGGCTCGATTACGTGCAGGTTCCGACCACGCTCCTGGCCGACGTCGATTCCTCGGTCGGCGGCAAGACGGCGATCGATTCCGCCCACGGCAAGAACCTCATCGGCGCTTTCCATCAGCCGGTCCTGGTGGTCGCCGACTCCGCACTTCTCGACACGCTGCCCGAGCGCGAGTTTCGTGCCGGCTATGCCGAGGTGGCAAAATACGGCCTCCTCGGCGACGCCGACTTCTTCGCCTGGCTGGAGCAGAACTGGCGCGAAATCTTTGCCGGCGGTCCGGCGCGCGAGCGGGCCATCGCGGTCAGTTGCCGCGCCAAAGCGGCGATCGTGGCGCGCGACGAGCGCGAGACCGGCGATCGGCAATTGCTCAATCTCGGCCACACATTCGGCCACGCGCTCGAGGCCGCCTGCGGATTTTCCGACCGGCTGCTGCACGGCGAGGCGGTGGCCGCCGGCATGTCGCTTGCCTTCGAATTTTCTGCACGCCGTCAGGGCCTCGTTTCCAAGGCCGAGGCCGAGCGCGCCATTCGCCATCTCGCCGCAGTCGGCCTGCCGACACGCATGAAGGATGTTTCCGGTCCGTTGCCGCCGGTCGACCGTTTGATGGAATTGATCGCTCAGGACAAGAAAGTGAAGCGCGGAATGCTTACATTCATCCTGGTGCGCGGCATCGGCCAGGCCTTCATCGAGTTCGGCGTCGACGCGCGCGAAGTACGTGCTTTCCTTACTGAAAAGCTTACGGAGCAATGAGCGTTATCGACTGGTCGACCGTTCTGGCGGTCTTTATCTGCCTGCTGATTTCCGCGTTTTTCTCGGCGAGCGAAACGGCGCTGTCGGCGTCGTCGCGCGCCGCCATGCTGCGGCTGGATAAGCAGGGCAACCGCGATGCCAGCATCGTCAACCGGCTGATGGCGAAGCGCGAGCGGTTGCTCGGGGCGATCCTCCTGGCCAACAACTTCACCAATATCGCGGCCTCGACTTTGGCGACCGGGCTGCTGCTCGCCTATTTCGGCCAGGGCGGCGTGATCTACGCCACCCTGGTGATGACGGTGTTGATCTTCATCTTTGCCGAGGTGCTGCCGAAGACGGCGGCCTTCAACATGCCGGACCGCATGGCGCTGGCGGTGGCGCAACCGGTCGAGCGGACCGTGCGCTGGCTGTCGCCGGTTCTAAATATCGTCGAGTGGTTGGTGCAGCACATATTGCGCGGCATCGGCATGCCGATCGGCAGAATTCAGTCGATCCTCGAGCCGGACGAGGAGCTGCGCGGCGCCGTCGACCTGATGCATCGCGCCGGCGTCGTCGAGAAGCTCGACCGCGACATGATGGGCGGCTTGCTTGACCTGCGTGAGCTCGTGGTTTCCGACGTCATGGTTCATCGCACCAAGATGGTGATGCTCAACGCCGACGAGCCCACGCGCGAACTGATCGACGCCGTTCTTGCGGCCGGCGTGACACGGTTCCCGCTCTGGCGCGGTTCGCCCGATAACGTCATCGGAGTGCTCAACGCCAAGGAGGTGTGGCGTGCGCTGCATTCTACTGGCGGCGATGCGAGCAAAATCGACATCGTTGCGCTGGCCAAGCCGCCGTGGTTCGTGCACGATACCACGCCGGTCGGCCAGCAGCTCAAGGCGTTCCGCAGCCGCAAGACTCCATTTGCGCTCGTGGTTGACGAATACGGTGAGCTTGAGGGCCTGGTCACTCTTGAAGACATCGTCGAAGAGATCGTCGGCGACATCACCGACGAGCACGATATTGCGGTGCCGGGCGTGCGGCCGCAACCGGATGGTTCGGTCAATGTCGATGGCGCGGTGCCGGTGCGCGATCTCAACCGCGCCATGGATTGGAACATCCCGGACGACGAGGCCACGACCATCGCCGGCGTGGTGATCCACGAGGCGCGCTCGATACCGGAGCCGGGCCAGAGCTTCACCTTTCACGGCTTCCGTTTTCACGTGCTGCGCAAGAGCCGCAATCGCTTGACTGCATTGCGCGTGACGCCACTGGTGCGCAAGATGACCGCGAGGGCAAGCTAGTGGCGATGCAATACAGCGAATGCCGGAGCTCCACGATGCTGAAAGCCGCATTCGCAACTAGACCTAGGCCATAGCAAAGGGGAGACGCGAACCATGGCAAACGGTACCTACGAGACGGTCAAGATCGAGCGCGACAGCGGCGACAATGCCGGGCTCACCTGGGTCATCCTGAACAGGCCCGAAAAGCGCAATGCCATGAGTCCGCAATTGCATTTCGACATGGCCAACGTTCTCGACGAACTCGAGCATGATGCGCAGACCAAGGTTCTGGTGCTCACCGGTGCGGGCGAAGCATGGTGCGCCGGGCAGGACCTGAAGCTTTATTTCCGCGAGCTCGATAGCAAGCCGACTGAACGCTCCCACGCGGCCTGGGCGAGCCACTACTGGCGCTGGCAAAAGCTCTTCACCTATCCAAAGCCGACCATCGCCATGGTCAACGGCTTTTGCTTCGGAGGCGGAT